>Ga0105049_10010962_pt1 | contig 10396 bp, 6 predicted proteins | sample MAT06_FD_78087 | JGI IMG/M metagenome (GOLD analysis project Ga0105049, IMG submission 78087) | Freshwater microbial communities from Lake Fryxell liftoff mats and glacier meltwater in Antarctica - MAT-06 | ecosystem: Environmental > Aquatic > Freshwater > Ice > Liftoff microbial mat | place... | reverse complement strand
GGCCGATTGGGAGACTGGGGACCCTCCCCCCGGGTGTCAAGGAGGGAGAGTGGGTCGAATCCAGAGTTGGATCGCAAACCGTTGACTGAACCGTGCCGTCCTGATGCCGCGCTCTGAAGCGCCGACCTCGCCTTGACAGGGGCCGACTGCGGGAGATGATTGGACAGTGAGAGCAACCAGCGGTCCCAAGGTGCGTTATGCAATCATTAAGGGCAGTCGAAATACAGACCCATCTGGGCGAGATACTTGATCAGGTGGAGGAAGGGGAGCGCGTGGCGATTATGCGTGACGGGCGCCACATCGCGACCATCATCCCTGCGGAATCAGAGGCGTCAGCCCAGACGGAGGGGTCCCGGGAAATGTTGACCGGACAAGTTCACTCGTTCAATCCGATCGAGCGGAAAATCCGCGAAACAAAGGCCTTTGAGGGGGTTCTCGCCCTGCGCGAGCAGATCATGCGCGAAGGGAAGGGACTGACACTGAGCGAGATCCTTTCAGCGCGCGACGAGGGCCGAAGGTGAGTGTACTGGTTATCGACGCATCGGTGTTTCTCGCCTGGGCGCTGCCGGATGAGTTGAATCCGGTGGCGGAATCCGCGATGGGGGAGCTTCGGCGCGGCGGCGGCATTGTGCCGGGCCTATGGCCGTTGGAGGTCGCGAATATTCTCGCAATCAAGGAAAAGAAGGGACGTCTTGAGACGCCTTTCGTGGAACGAATTGTGAACCACATTGGAGACCTTCCAATCCAGATCGATTCGGAAACGGCAGGGAGGGCGCTATCCGATACGATGACCATCGCGCGGAGGACCCGCCTCACAGTTTATGATGCGTCCTATCTCGAGCTGGCAAGTCGCCGCAAGTTGGTGCTCGCGACCTTGGACACCGCCCTTGCGGCTGCCGCCGTCTCAGAATCGGTGGCGGTGTTTGCCATAGTCGATCCTGCGGCGCGATAACGGAGACTGGCGCGGCTTTTGGACTCGCTGATGGCATCTACTCCAAGCGGCGCGCAGCCGCATCCGCCGCTTGGTAGCTTCTGCGGCGCGGGGGCGCTGATGTGGTTTGCGCTCGCATTTGGCCTGTTTGCGGTCTCCCCCGTGTACCAGCTCACCGATTCGCGCTTCGTTTTCCTGCTCAGCGAATCGCTCATGTATCGCGGCGCATTCGAGCTGACCCCCATGATCGAGTCCAGCCAGCGGGTGACACCGGAGCTGGGCCACTTCATCGCGCGCGTGCCGTACCAGCTCGAAAAGCTGCCCGACGGACGTATTTTCCACTACTGGCCACCCGGCGCGGCGATCCTTTCGATTCCCTATGTCTGGGTCGCGAACCAACTCGGCTACCGAACCTTCGATCTGGAGTCGGGCTATGATCCCGACATGGAGCGCGTGATGCAACTCCCCCTCGCTTGGGGGCTATCCGCGCTCTTTGTCGCCTGCGTTTGGATTTCGGCGACCTGGGCAGGGATGCGGCGCGGGCGGTGGTGGATTTGCGCGGCGGTGACGGCGGCGACTCCCGTATGGAGCATCGCCTCGCGGAGCCTGTGGTCCAACACGTGGGTTCTGCTGCTGCTGGGCACGGCGATCTTGCTGCTGCAACTTCTGGAGGCAGGCCGCGGGCGCGGAATTCTGATCGGGGCGGCGCTGGCGACGGTGCTCTCCTGGGGCTACTTCATCCGCCCCACGACCGCCGTGCCCATCGTCTGCGTCGGCGTGTTCCTCGCGATCCGCAACTGGAGGGCGCTGGCCGGGTATGCGGTGGTCGGGCTGCTGTGGCTCGGGCTCTTCCTGTGGTACTCCCACGCGAACTTCGGACAGGCATTTCCCTCCTACTCCAAGGGGAGTCGCCTCAGTCTCGCCATCTTTCCCATCGGCCTGGCGGGCAACATGATCAGCCCCTCGCGCGGGATGCTTGTCTATACGCCGGGCATCCTGGCCGCGCTGTACCTCGCGGCGCGGCGGTGGAAGGTTCTGCGGCGCGAGCCGCTGGCGATTCTGGCGCTCGCCGCCGCAAGCCTCCAACTGGCCGCGATCTCGTGTTTCCCGGTTTGGTGGGCGGGGCACAGCTATGGCTCGCGCCTGACGTTGGAGCTCCTCCCGTGGTTCGTGCTGCTGGCGATTCTTGCGGTGAGGGCGGGCGGGGCAATGCTCTCGCGAGGCGAAGTGATCGCATGCATCCTCGTCACCGCCCTCGGCGTCATCCCCAACGGACTCGGTGCGCTGCACACGCGGTGCTGGCTGTGGAACTACTTCCCCGAGGATGTGGAAGTGAGGCCCACGCGCAGCTTCGACTGGCGCTATCCGCAATTCCTCTCTCCGTTGTTAAGGCCGCCGCCGCCAGACACCTTTCCTCCGCTGCCATCCGGTGGCCGAATCTCCCCCACCGACGAGGGCCAGCGCCCCTTGCTGTGGGAGGGTTGGACGCAGTTGCCCACGCCACCAATCCGCTGGACGGAAGGGCCCCGCGCCAGTGTGCGGTTTGGCATCGACCAGGTCCCGCCAGCCGCAACGCTCTCCGTACGCGCGGGAGCCTTCGTGCATCCACCCGCGCTCGCGAAACAGAGCATCCGCGTGCTGCTCAACGGGGTCGTCATCGGCTCCGGCGAATTCACCCAGCGCGGCCTTGTGGACCTGGAGTTCCCAATCCCCGATGGCGTCCTCGCAAAGGATAACTTCCTCCTCATCGAGACACCCGACGCCGCGTCTCCCAAGTCCGTCGGCCTCAACGACGACGCACGAAAACTGGGCATTGAGGTCGAGTGGATTACGATCACCATGGGAACGCCGATCTCCTGATCGGCGGGCGCACCCGCGCAATCCGATAGCCCCTCCGCGCCGTCTCCTCGCACGCTCTGCTCCGAGGCCAAGAGATGCTCCTTCCCATCCATCGCGACACCGTTGACTCGACCAATCTGGAGGTTCGGCGTCTGATTCGGGCGGGGTGGAATCGCGCGCGGTGCATCGGCGTGGTGGCCGACGAGCAGACCGACGGCGTGGGGCGCGAGGGCCGCCCATGGCGGAGCCCCCGCGGCGGCCTGTGGATGAGCGTCGCGTGGCCAGCGACGCAGCCGCCCGGTGCCTATACGTCCTTCCCCCTGGCGGCGGCGTGGGCGATGCGGCGGGCGATGGCGGATTCGCTGGCACTCTCCACAGAGGTGAAGTGGCCCAACGACCTTCTGGTCCGCGACCGCAAGCTATGCGGGATTCTGTGTCAGACGTTTCAGGAAGATGGCGCGTGGTGCGTCCTGGCAGGAGTGGGTGTGAACGGCAACTATCCCGCCGCCGACTTGGGCAACGGCCTGCGCACTGCGCCGACGACGCTCTTTGACGAGCTTGGCCACGCGGTGGACATCATCGAGCTGGCGGGCGCCTCCTTCGCCCGGCTGCGCGAGGCATTCGATATTTTCGAGCGCGAAGGAGTGGAGACCTTCCTGCCGGAGCTGCGCGATGCGCTGGCGTGGCGCGGCATGACCATACGCGCGGGCGAGGTCACCGGCCGCATCGACGGAATCGGCGACGACGGCGCGCTGTTGCTGCAAACGCCCGATGGCCCGCAACGGTTCGTCGCGGGAGAGATCGGCTTGATCGAGAGAGTGCCATTGCAATCCACGGAGCATGAAAGATGAAGCGATATCCTGTCCTGACCGCCGACGAAGCCGCGGCTTTCATTCCCAACGGCGCCCTTGTGGGCTTCAGCGGATTCACGCCCGCGGGCGCCGCCAAGGCCGTGCCCCGAGCACTGGCCGCCCGGGCCAAGGCGCTGCACGCGGCGGGGACGCCGTTCAAGATTCGCGTGCTGACGGGAGCCTCCACGGGGAAGGCGCTGGACGACGCACTGGCCGACGCGGAGGCAATCTCCTGGCGCGCGCCATACCAGTCCAGCAAGCGGCTGCGCGACCAGATGAACCGCGGCGAGGTGGAGTTCGTGGATATGCACCTCTCCCACGTCCCGCAGGCGATGATGGAAGGCTTCTTTGGCCGCATGGAGTACGCGGTGGTCGAGGCGACCGAGGTCAGCGACGATGGGCGCGTCTATCTCTCCAGTTCAATCGGCGCGTCGCCCACCTACCTCAAGTGCGCCGACAAGGTCATCATCGAGGTGAACCGCGCCCACTCCCCGCGCGTGAGCGAGCTGGCCGACATCGCGATCCTTCCCGCTCCGCCCCATCGCAGCCCCATTCCCATCTATCATCCGCTCGACCGTATCGGGCGTCTATACGCAAACGTGGATCCCGCCAAGGTTGTTGGCATCGTTGAGACCAACGAACCCGACGATGTGGCGGAGTTCGCCCCCATCGACGCCACCAGCGCCGCCATCGGGCGCAATGTCGCCGCGTTCCTGGAGGCCGAAATTCGCTCCGGCCGCATCCCGCGGGAGTTCCTCCCGCTCCAGTCGGGCGTGGGGAATATCGCAAACGCCGTGATGGCGAGCATCGGCGAAAGCGCGGGAATCCCGCCGTTCACGATGTACACGGAGGTGTTTCAGGACTCGCTTGTCGGGTTGATGGAGAGCGGAAAGCTGCTCGGCGCCTCGACCACGAGCCTGACGCTCTCCGCGGAGAAGGTCGCGCGCGTTTATGGCAATATGGACTTCTTCGGCGCGCGCATCGTCATGCGGCCCCAGGAACTGAGCAACAATCCCGGCGTCGTCCGCCGCCTCGGCGTCATCACCACCAACACCGCCCTGGAGGTCGATATCTATGGCCACGCCAACAGCACGCATGTCTGCGGAACCCAGATGATGAACGGCATCGGCGGCAGCGGCGACTTCACGCGCAACGCCTACCTCTCCATCTTCATGTGCCCGTCGGTTGCCAAGGGAGGCAAGATTTCCTCCATCGTCCCCATGTGCAGTCACGTCGATCACAACGAGCATTCCGTGAACGTCGTCATCACCGACCAGGGCATCGCCGACATGCGCGCCCTCGGCCCCATCGACCGCGCCAAGCTCCTGATCGAGAACTGCGCCCACCCCATGTACCGCGACTACCTGCGCAGCTACCTCGCCAACAGTCCCGGCGGCCACATCCGCCACGACCTGGCGAAGTGCTTCGAGCTGCACCGCAACCTGATCGAGAAGGGATCGATGCTGCCGTGAACGGCGGGAAAAGGCAAGGAATAGCAGTAAGAGGCAGGGAACGGCAGGTGAGGTGAAGCGAGAGACCCCCGGCGAGCTACGCTCGCCGGGGGTCTTGTCTATACGCAACATGCTCAGCGCTACTGGTACAGATCCCATCCCTCTGCGTCGCTGGTGTTAATGCCGTCGAGGACGGCGAGATAGATGCGTTCCGATCCGAATGCAGGACCAGCGCCAACGGTGGGGCCCGTGCCGCGCGGCGCGGCGGCGTTCCAACTGGAGACGATGGTGCGGTCGCCGGTGGTGGAGTCCACGCGCAGGAGCGCTCCGCGACTTGAATCGAGGACGAAGTATTGGCCGCTGACGGAGCCGACGGCGACGGCCGTGGCGAACGCGAGGGGGAGGCCCCGGCCGATGATCGAAGAACCGTCGTACCCGGAGAGAACGGTTGCCGTGCCGGTGGTATCGTCGATTGTATAGACGGAGGCTCCTTGAGTGCCTGCGAGATAGTCTCCGCCCGGAAGCAGTGCCATGTCGGAAAGGCCAAGCGGCGCGGTACCCGGAAAGAGCGAGCGGTCCCCTGTAACGGTATCCACCTGATAGATGTTGGGCACTCCCAAGCCCGCGATCACGATTACCTTTCCGCTGGGGCCGCGCACGATGTTCTCAAGCGATCCGGAGAAGCTGGGACCGGAACCTATCGGCGGCCCGCCGCTGCTCTGCGAGAGGATGCTCCGGGCGCCGGTGGCAATGTTCGTGGTCGAAATCGCGCCGGTGTGGCTGCACCCGTAGATGTTGCCTGTGCCGTCCATGACCATACCATTCAGGCCTCCAATGGAAGGCCCGCTGCCCACGCTGTTGAATGGATCGGTCACCGCTGTGCGCCGCAGCGTGTGGCGGTTGATCCGAACGACCAGATGATACGTTGCCTGGCCGACCAGGACGTTGGAGCCATCCTCCACCAGGATTCCTCCGCTCGCATAGATATTCGGATCTGAGAACGGAGCATCGTTCGATCCATTGATCACGCGGCGATTGCCGTTGGACATGTTGATTTCATACACGCTCCCGTTCCGGCTGATATACGCATAGCCATCGATACCCTCGCTCAGCGCCGTGAACCCCGTGCCCGTCAGCGCGACGGAGATCACCGGGGTGTCGGGATCGTTGGTTGTGACCTGCATCGTGGCGCTGCCAAGACCATCAGTCGTGGGGCTGAAGCGAACTACGATATCTCCGGTGCTGCTGGGGCCGACGACTGTCGGCGTCGCGCCTTCCACGGCAAACCTGCCGGCCTCGGGCCCGGAGAAGGCAACACCGGTGATCGTGAGGCCGGAGAATCCACCATTGGTGATGGTGATCGACCGCTGGCTGGAGCCACCGATCGCGGCGATGCCCAAGTCGCGCGAAGCTGCCGCGCTGCCGTCGGGCTGCATGCTGTATAGATAGACAGTTCCGGTGGAATTGCTTGCGAAAGAACGCACCGCGAGATCCTCGTTGCCGTCTGCTCCGAGGTCCGGAAGCAGGGTCGGCGGGCCAAATAGGCCGAAGGAGGAAAATGGCTCCGCGATACGGCCGATGTACTCCCGCGTGGCGCCGGAGTAGAACCGCGCCGAATCATCGAACCCTGTGATGTAACCGATGGCGATGTCGCGCACCCCATCATTGTCGAGGTCTGGGGTCTCGCTGACGCCGTTGCCAAAGATTAGTCCCACGTTGGGGCTCGGGCTTCCGAGCGAGGAGAGCAGCGTCCGCGATTCCGCCGAGTAGATCAGCACGGTTCCGTCCACTAGAATGCCGGGTAGGCTGGCATTCGAGAAAAGCGCATAGTCGTCCTTTCCCCCCCCGTCGATATCGCCAAGGCGAGCGACCCCCGACAGCCTGGCATCGGTCTCGGGCGATGCGGATTCGAAGCTGTGAATCAGCGAGCCGTCGGCGCTGGACATCAGATAGACGCGGCCTGCCTTGGCAAACCCCCCCACCGTCTCGTCGGGGGCCGTTATCAGCAAGTCATCGAGCGTGTCTCCATCGGCGTCGGGGACACTGAGGACGATCTGGCCAAACTGTCCGTTCGCCTCGGCATTCGGGGAGGAGAGCGTGCGGATGGCGCTGCTGAGTGTGGCGCCATTCATGACGTAAACTCGCCCGCGCCCGCCGTTCTCTCCGGGCGCGGAGACCGCGACATCCGCCACGGTATCGGAATTCAGGTCGGGCAGGGAGACGAGGTTGTAACCGTAGGAACCGTCTGACTCGGGGCTTGGGCTCCCCTCCGATTGAAAAGAGACGCCCGTTTGGGGATTGATGACATAGATTCGACCCGCCCCGGCCAGCGTGGCGTGAGTGGTCCACGGCGCGGATGCAAGAAACTCCGGGACCGCCCCGCCGGTCATCTGACGCCACTGGATCACCGAGAGGCCGAAGAAACCCCCTGAAACACCGTCGGGGGCGTTGACTGTGCGGATCAGAGTGCGGTCGCTGCCGCTCAGCAGGTGAACTTTCCCCCCTCCGCTCTCAAAAGGCGCACTGATGGCAAGATCGACGGCAGCGTCCGAATTGATGTCGGGAAGCGCAACGATGGTCGCGCCAAACAAGTTGCCGGTTGTTGCAAGGGGAGACGTGATGGTGGCGTACTGCGCCGACGCCGATAAGGCGCCGAGTGCGGAAATCGTGGCACAGATTGTAGCTGCAAATCGGGCATGGCGAACCATCATGGAACTCCCAGAAAGAGATTTAGGACGGCTGTTGGTCGGCATAATGACCGCAAATTCCGACCGGCGAATCAACCCATTTTTGACCCGATAAGGGGGTTATTTTCCCCGAATGCTGCCGGCATTTTCCCTGCATGTTTTTGTGGACAGGGTGTCCCCGCCGGTGTTCGCCTCCGCGTTACCAATGGCAGCGCGCTGGCGCACCATCCAGGACCGCAAGGGACGATACGATAACCTATGGAAGCATTCGAATCCGCGCTGCTCCCCGTCTTGCCGCTCAAGGAAACCGTGGTGTTTCCCACCGCCGTCACGCCGCTGTTCGTCGTCCGGGCAGAGAGCATGGCCGCCGTGGAAGCCGCCCTGCGCGCCGACAAACGCGTGTTTCTGGCCTGCCAGCGATCCGCCGAGAAGGACGATCCCCAGCCCGGCGACCTCTATGACGTCGGCTGCGTGGCGGAGATGCTGCAAGTGCTGCGCGTACCCGATGGCTCCGCCAAGATCCTCGTCGAGGGAATCTACGCCGCGCGCGCCGTGGAGTACATGCCCCCGGCGCAGATGCTCCAGGCGCTTCTTGTGAGGCTGGAAATCTCTCCACTCGAGAACTCGGGCGCGTCGGCCTATGTGCGCAGCACGCTCTCCCTCTTCGAGAAGTATGCGAATTTTTCCGACAAGGTCCCCGAGGATCTCTTCCTCTCCATCAAGAGCCTGGAGGATCCCCTCAGCCTGGTCTATGCCGTCGCCAGCTACTCCGGCATCAAGCCCTCGGAGAAGCAGCGCATTCTCGAGTCCCAGAGCCTCGAAGAGAAGTTCATGATCCTGAACGCGAACCTGGAGAAGGAGAACCAGATCCTCGCCCTTGAGGACCAGATCGTCTCCCAGGTAAAGTCCCAGATCGGCCAGACGCAGCGCGAGTATTTCCTGAACGAGCAGCTCAAGGTGATCGAGCGCGAGCTGGGCATTGGCGGCGACGAGCACTCCGAACTGGAGGACCTTCGCGCGGAGGTCGCCAAGGCCGACATGCCGGCGGAGGCACGCGCCAAGGCGGAGAAGGAGTTGACGCGCCTCTCGCGCATGGCGTCGCTCTCCCCCGAGGCCACCGTCGCGCGCAGCTATGTGGAATGGCTGACGGAAGTTCCGTGGAAGAAGCGATCCGAGGATCGCATCGACCTGACGGAAGCGCGGGCCGTGCTGGACGAGGATCACTTCGGCCTCGAGAAGGTCAAGGAGCGCATCGTCGAATACCTCGCCGTGACGAAGCTCGCGGGAAAGGTGCGCGGTCCGATCCTGTGTTTTGTTGGGCCCCCGGGTGTTGGCAAGACATCGCTGGCGCGCAGCATCGCCCGCTGCGTCCACCGCGAGATGGTCCGCGTCGCCCTCGGCGGCGTCCGTGACGAGGCGGAAATCCGCGGCCACCGCCGCACCTATATCGGCGCCCTGCCCGGCAAGATCATCCAGTCGATGAAGAAGGCCGGCACCGTGAACCCGGTGTTCCTGCTGGACGAGATCGACAAGCTGTCGAGCGACTTTCGCGGCGACCCGGCTTCGGCGCTGCTGGAGGTCCTCGACCCCGAGCAGAACCGCACCTTCAACGATCACTATCTGGAGGTGGACTACGACCTCTCCAGCGTCATGTTCCTCACAACGGCCAACACAGTGGCGGGGATTCCCCCGCCGCTGCTGGATCGCATGGAGATCATCCGCATCAGCGGATATACAGACATCGAGAAGGTCCAGATCGCGCGGCGATACCTGGTGCCCAAGTCCATCGCTGCAAGCGGACTGGATAAGCGCAGCCTCACGATGGACCAGGCCGCCCTCGGCTTCCTGATCCGCGGATATACACGCGAGGCCGGTGTCCGCAGCCTCGAGCGCGAAATCCAGTCGGTCTGCCGGAAGGTTGCCACGAAGCTGGTTTCCTCCGGCAAGAAGCGCGGCAAGCCCGCCACCGAGAAAATCACCCCCGCCAAGATCCGCGAGTATCTGGGCGCGGAGCCGTGGAAGGAAAAGACCTTCGCCCGCAAGCGCGAGATCGGGAACACGATCGGCCTCGCATGGACGGAAGTCGGCGGCGAACTGCTCCACGTGGAGACACGCTCCATGGTCGGCAAGGGCCAGCTCCTCCTCACCGGCAAGCTGGGCGAGGTGATGAAGGAGAGCGCCCGCGCGGCCCTCAGCTACATCCGCTCCCGCGCCGCCGACCTCGGCATCGACCCCGACTTCCACAAGGAGATGGACCTGCACGTCCACCTTCCCGAGGGCGCCATCCCCAAGGACGGCCCATCCGCCGGCATCGCGCTGGCGGCGTCGCTCGTCTCCACGCTGAGCGGCGTCCCCGCGCGTCAGGACGTCGCCATGACGGGCGAGATGACGCTTCGCGGCCGCGTCCTCAAGATCGGCGGACTCAAGGAGAAGGCCCTCGCCGCCTATCGCGGCGGTATCCGCTACGTGCTCATCCCCGAAGACAACCTCAGCGACCTGTCCGAAATGCCCGCCGAGGTCCTCAAGAAAGTCACCTTCATCCCCGTCTCCGACCTCGTGCAGGTCATCGACTTGGTCCTCGGCAAAAAACCCCTCTCCGCCCACAAGGCCCCCACGCCCACCCCCCGACCAGCGCGC
>Ga0105049_10010961_pt1 | contig 10396 bp, 8 predicted proteins | sample MAT06_FD_78087 | JGI IMG/M metagenome (GOLD analysis project Ga0105049, IMG submission 78087) | Freshwater microbial communities from Lake Fryxell liftoff mats and glacier meltwater in Antarctica - MAT-06 | ecosystem: Environmental > Aquatic > Freshwater > Ice > Liftoff microbial mat | place... | reverse complement strand
CCGCTCAAGCCGGTCACGCCACTCTCGGCGGGCGAAGTACAAACGGCGATCGATGCCATCGCCACGCTGATCGCGCCGGCGGCCGGCATCTCGATGTCGATGCTGCCGCGCTATCAGCGCAAGGTGTACGTGGCCGAGACGGGCAATGGTCCCCGGCCGACGATTGTCGTGGTGTACGACGATCCCGAAGTAGCAGCCGACAGCGTGCGCCCGATGGGTGCGCGTCCGCGGCATCTCGTGGTCGTGCTGGACAAGGGTGTATACGGCTACAAGCCGACGTTCACCTACTCCACGCTGGGCAACAAGCTGTCACCACCGCGCTATCGCTATCTCGACCACATCGACGTGGACGACGACGGCAAATCGGAGCTGTTCTTCGGCCTCGGCATCAAAGGAGCGCCGTTGTACACGATCGTGCTGCGTTTCGAAGTGGACGCCTGGCATGAACTGTTACGCAACGAACGGCAGCGCTGCCACGCGTGATGTGCTCGGGGTGAACTACTCGACCCCGATGTCCCATGCCTGTTCGAGATCGTTGCGGCTGTACGCGCGGAAGGCGGTCAGCGTTTGCGTGCGCACGATACCGGGCACCTTGGCGAATTCCTCGGTGACCACCGTCGCGATGCGCTCGAGATCAGGGACGCGCACGATGGCCACGAGATCCCACGCGCCCGACACCGAGTACACCTCGCTGACGCCCTGGATACCCGCCAGCGCGGTCGCACAGGCGGGGATGGTCTTCGGATCGGCCTGCACCAACACGATGGTCGTGATCATGATCGCCTCAGGAACGTGGGAGAGTCGCGGTTGCCTGTGAAGGGGGAGCGGTTCAGGCGCCGGTGAGGCAGCGGGCGATGCGCGTCACGCCCTCGACGGCCACCGACTCCGTGGTGGCGTAGCTCGCGCGAATCCAGTCGGGCGTGAGGAACGCGCTGCCGGGCACCACCGCCACCTTGTGCTCCTCGAGCACGGCCGCGGCGAACGCGGCGCCGGCGTCGGCGGCGCCCCGGAAGCCGGCCACGTTGATGTACACGTAGAAGGCACCGGCCGGATGGACATACCGCACCGTCGGGAAGGCCGCGAGCGCCGCCACCACCGCGTCGCGGCGCTGACGAAACTCCTTCACCATATGGTTCACCGCCTCGTCGGCCTCGTCTCGACGCGCCAACGCAGCGAGCGCGGCGTGTTGCGACACCGCCGCCGGGTTCGACGTGGTGTGCGACTGAAACGCCGTCATCGCCTTCGAGAGCGCGACCGGCGCGATCGTCCAGCCGATCCGCCATCCCGTCATGGCGTATGCCTTCGCGACCCCGTTGATCACGATCAGATTGTCGCGAGTCTTGACGACTTCGAGCGCCGACTGCGCACCACCCTCGTAGGCGATGCGTAGATAGATCTCGTCAGCGAGTACCCACCAGCCCTTGTCGGCCGCGAGATCGAGGATCGCCGTGAGTTCGTCCCGCGTATACACGGCGCCGGTGGGGTTGCTGGGCGAGTTCAACATCAACCCTTTCGTGCGCGGCGTGGCAGCGGCCGCCAGCTGATCGGCCGTGACTTTGAGGTCGTTGGCTGCGTCGCCGAACACGGGCACGGAAACGGCGCGCGCCAGCTCCACCATCTCGTAGTAGCTCGTCCAGGCCGGCGACGGGATCAACACCTCGTCGCCCGGACCGAAGCAGCACACGCAGGCATTGTAGAGCGACTGCTTGGAGCCGTTCGACACCACGACTTCGGCCGCGGTGATCGGCGCCCCGTGCGCGAGCAACCGATTGGCATCGGCCGCGATGGCCTCACGGAGCGGTACTATGCCTTCGGTGGCCGTATACCGGGTCGCGCCCGCTTCGATGGCGGCCGTGGCCGCGTGGCGGATGAAGGCCGGCGTATCAAAATCGGGCTCACCAGCACCAAGATCGATGATTTCCTGTCCGGCAGCCTTGAGCGCCCGGGCCTTGGCGGCCACCGCCAGCGTCGCGGATTCCTTGAGACGGGCGATGTTGGCGGACGGCTGGAAGACCAGAGACATGATCGGGACAGGGAGCGAAGGTGGATGCCAAGGGAAACGCGCCGCCCCCACTGTAAGTCGGGGCCGAAACCGGCTATCTTTCAAGGCTGGACCTGAGGCAGAATGCAGCGAACACGACGCAATTAAGCGCGCCCACCAGAGGCGCGCTACGCAGGAGCAGGGATGCGGTGCGCCATAGGGGCGCGACAATCACTGGCCGTTGGGCGGCCAGGCTGACCGACAATCGATGGGGTGGGGCGTGGGCGAGCAAGATCGGGAAGAGACGTCGCCAGGGGCGACGCGGAGCCAGCACGTGGTGCTACAGGGACCCGCAGATCTGCGGATGATGACCGCCGCCATGCGTCCTGGCATCGAACGCAGTCGCCGAATGCAGGGCGTAGCCGCGCCCGCCTGCCTCGTGATCACCCCGACCGTCGAACAGGCGCTCAGCGCCGCCGAACAGGCGCGTCTGTTGCTGGCCGATGACACCCTGCGCGTCGTGCCGGTCACCTCCGCCACGCGCGCCCGTCGGGTCCTCGCCGCCGGACCGGTGGCCGTGGTCACCGGCACCGCCGCCGACCTCCTCGCGCTGCGCAAGGAAGCTGCCATCGACTTACAGCATCTGCAGGTGCTCGTCGTGTTCAGCCTCGACGAGATCCTCGCCGACAAGATGGGCGACACGCTGCAAGCCCTGCTCGGCGATTCGCCGGAAGACATCATGCGGGTCGGCACCATCGACAGCGAGTCGGACGAGATCGAAGCCTTTCTCGAAGCGCAGATGCGTCGCGCGCGTCGCCTCACGCCGATCCTCGCCGGCGACGCCCCGCTCGCCATGACGCCGAGCTTCGTGATCACGTCGGCCTCGGGCCGCGCCGATGCGTTGCGCTCGATCCTCGATGAAGTCGATCCGCCGTCGGTCGTCGTCGTCGTTACCACCGACGCGGGGCAGCGCGAGGCCCACGCGGCCATGACGCGCATCGGCATGGCGGTGGATGGAGTGAACGTGCAGGTCGTACGTCAGGCCACGTCGCAGCACGTCGCCCTGGTGGTGCTCTGGGAGTCACCGGTGTCCTACGACGCGCTCGTCGAAGCGCTCGCGGCACGCCCGATCGACGCCGTCGCCCTCCTGATGGCCGACGAGCTTGCCGCGTTCCGTCGCATGACGGCCGGACTGGCCGAAGCGTGGACGCCGGCCGCTCGCAAGGCCAACGCCGAGAGCCGCGTGCAGGCGCTGCGCGCCGCGCTGCGCACGACGCTCGCCAGTTCCGGTGGCACGTCGGCCAGCGAAATGGCGCTGCTCGCGCCGATGCTGGAAACGCACGACTCACTGGAGATTGCCGCTGCCGCGCTGCGCTTGTACGAGGGCGCGCGTCGCGAGCTGGTGACGGCGCGGACGAAGGCCACCACCGCCGGTCCGGTGCGCACACCGGTGGCCGCTGGCTACAAGCCGGATGCGCCCGCGGGCGATGGCAAGCAGCGCGTGTTCCTGGCCGCCGGCAAGCGTGATGGCGTCCGCGTGGGCGACATCGTCGGTGCCGTGGCCAACGAGGCGGGTGTTCCGGGCGACCGGATCGGACAGGTCGAGTTGTTCGAGTCGCATGCGATTGTCGAGCTCAGTGCGGACGACGCCGCCAAAGTCGTGCAGGCCTTGGGTTCCGTGTCGCTCCGTGGTCGTCGTCTCAGCGCCCGCATCGACGAGCGCAGCGGTGACGCACCGCGCGGTGGTGATCGTGGCCACGATCGTGGTGGCGATCGTGGATCGCGTGGTCCGCGCAGCGAGCGCCCGTTTGGTCCACCGCGTCGCGATGCCGGCGACCGTCCGCCCCGCGGTGGCGATCGTGGCCCGCGGCCGGAAGGTCGTGACGGTCCGCCGCGCGGCGGCAACGACCGTCCCCCACGCGCCGACGACGAGCGTCGTGCGTTCGGCGACCGTCCGGTGCATGAGCGTGCAGAAGGACGGGCTGAATGGTCCGAGCGTGGAGCCCGCATGCAGAACGCGAGCCGGAAGCCGCGTCCGAACACCGAAGAGAGCAGCGAGAGCTGATCATGAGCGGGAGCTTCCAGGTTTCCGGTGGATGGATGGAAGTCGTCGCTGGTTCGATGTTCAGCGGCAAGACGGAAGAGCTGTTGCGGCGCGTGCGGCGGGCGACCATTGCCCGCAAACGCGTGCAGGTCTTCAAATCGCACCTCGACGACCGGTACGCCGGGCTCTGGAATGTCTCGAGTCATGATCGGCGCACTTTCGAGGCGATTCCGGTCGACTCGTCGTCGCAGATTCTGCTGCGTCTCGATCCGATGGCGCAGGTCATCGCCATCGACGAGGCACAGTTCCTCGACGCCGGGATCGTGCAGGTCGCGTCGAGTCTGGCCGATCGTGGACGACGGGTCATTCTCGCCGGCATCGACAGTGATTTCCGCGGCGAACCGTTCGGTCCGATGCCGCAGCTCATGGCGGTGGCGGAAATGGTCGACAAACTGCACGCGATCTGCGTGTTGTGCGGGTCACCGGCCAGTCGCAATCAGCGACTGATCGGCGGTAAGCCCGCGCCGTACGACTCGCCCACGATCATGGTTGGTGCGGCCGACTCCTACGAAGCGCGGTGTCGCGCCTGCCACATCGTGCCGCGTCCCACGGAAGGACAGCAGCAGCTGTTGTAGCCACTGCTATCGCAACGCGCGGGCGAGGGCCAGTGTCATCGCGTCGGCCAACTGACCGCCCGTGAACGGCTTGTTCACAAAGGGTACGCGTCGCGCCTCGATCGCGGCGCGTGCGCCAGTCTCGATGCTGTAGCCGCTCACGGCGACCATCGGCATCGTCGGATACCGTGCAGAAACGATCTCCATCAGCTCGAGGCCGTTCATGTCGGGCATCGTCAGATCGGTGATTATGAGCGACACGTCGGCAGCGTGCGCCGCCAGTACGTCCAACGCGTGCTGCGCCGAGGGCGCCACCACGACGGTGTGGCCCATCTTTTCCAGCATGCGCCGACCGAGATCGAGTAACATCGGATCGTCGTCGACGAGCAGAATGCGCTGCATCATCGACGCGATACCCGACGAAGACACGGGCGTCACGCGCGGTTCCGGTACCAGCGCCGTCGGGAAGAACAGGCGGAGCGTGGTCCCCGCTCCAGCCACGGACTCGCACTCGATGAACCCGCGACTCTGATGCACGAGGCCGTGCACCGACGCGAGCCCCATTCCCTTGCTCGCGCCGAACTCCTGCGTCGAGAAGAACGGCTCGAAGAGACGCGCCTTGAGGTCGTCGCGCATGCCGGTACCGGTGTCGGTCACCGAGAGCACAGCGAATGGACGCGGTGCATCGGTAGTCGGGGCCTGCGGATACCGCGTGCTCACGATGGCGGTCGCGAGCGACAGCATGCCGTCCTGCCCCACGGCGAGCATCGCGGCGCTCGCGTTGTCCACGAGCGCGCGAAGCGCGTCGAGCAGTCCCGGCCGATCCACCATGGCGATGACGGGTGTTTCACTCAGGTCGAGTCGCACCACGATCGACAGCCGGACTTCATCGCGAATGACGGGCAGCTGGTCGCGCAACAGCTGGTTGAGCTCCACCGATTCCGCGCGCAGCATCTGACGACGTCCCACGGCGAGCAGGCGGCGCGTGAGCTCTTCGGCGCGCTCGGTGGCGCGCTCGATCGCGTCGAGATCCTGGGTGTACGGCGACGTGGGACCGACGCTCTCGCGCAAGAACGCCGCGCTGCCGCGAATGACCGTGAGCAGATTGTTGAAGTCATGGGCGATGCCGCCGGCCAGCTGACCGACGGCTTCGAGCTTCTGCGCTTGCCGCAGGCGCTCCTCGGAGCTCCTCGCATCGGTCACGTCGGTGAAGACCGCCACCGAGGCATAGGGCCGTTGTTCGCCGGAGCGCACCAGCGGATCGGCGGAGACGTTCACCCAGCCGAACGTCCCATCCCCGCGCTGCACGCCCATCAGCACGCGCTCCTGGCTCTGGCCGGTCTGGAGCGCGACGAGGGCGGGATGGGTGTCCGGAGACCACGGCGTGCCGTCTTCATGCACCGCGCGCCATTCGTGATCGCCCGGTTGGAGGCCCAGCAGCTGCGCCCCCGAGAGCCCGAGGATGCGTTCGGCGCTCGGGTTGTACGCGCGAATGGCGCCGGTGTCATCGTGCAGCACGACGCCTTCCTGCATGCCCGCGATCACGGCCCGAAAGCGCGCTTCCGATTCGCGGAGTTGCCGTTCGGCACGGACGCGATCGGTGGTGTCCTGCATGATGATGTGCAGCACGCGACGCCCGGCGATCGCGACCACGCCGATGAACGCCTCGACCTGACGCCGCTCGCCGTTGGCGACCCGGTGCTCGCGCTGCACCCGGAGGCCCGTGCCGGTCGCAATCGCCGAGGTGGTGTCACGCCAGTGATCGAGGGCTACGGCTTCGAGGTCCGTGACGTACATCGCGCGCATGGTGTCGCGCGGCCAGCCGTAGAACGTCACGGCCGCCGGATTCACATCGACGATGCGCGCGGTCTCGATCTCGGCGAGCAACTGCACCGCACCGTTGTTCTCGAAGAGCTCGCGATGGCGCGCTTCACTTTCTTCCAGCGCCAGTCGTTCGATGTGTCGCGACGTGATGTCGCGCGAGGCGATCGCCACGGCGTCGCCGGACACGGGCACGAACTGCCGCTGCAACCAGCGGAGCGGCTGGTCGGCTGTGGGCGCATGCTGCGTGGTTTCCAGCGCTTCACCGGTGATGAGGACCGCGCAGCACTGCTCCCACAGATTCCAGTCACGACTCTTCGGAAACATCTCCAGCAGCGAACGCCCAACCAATTCCTCGCGAGTCCGCTGCACCATGTCGGCAGCCCGTGCGTTCACATCCAAAATCTCGAAGTGCTCGATCGAACCGTCGAGGGCACGGTGCGCGCGGACCATGACGAAGGCATCGAGACCGGCCTCGATTACACCACGCAGGCGATATTCCGATTCGCGCAACGCCCGTGATGCGGCCGCTTCGTCGGTGACGCTGCGGGAGAGACCCAACAGATGGGTGGCGATCCCGTCGGCGTCGCGGATGGCACTGAGGCGGGTCTCCAGCACCAGGCTCCGCCCGTCGAGAGTGACGACCTCGCGATAGGCGATGGGCACGCGCGTGGCGAGTACGTCATCGCACCGCGAGATCATCAGCGCCGCTTCCGCCGGCGGGAAGACCTCCGGCAGCAGACGCCCCACCAGCTGCGCGGCGTCCATCGCCGTCGCCGCCACGTAGGTCGCATTCACCCACTCGCACCGATAGACCCCGGGCGCTTCGATCCGGAGCATGAAGGCCATCTCGTGCATGTGCTCCGTGAGCATCTGCAGTCGCGCCTCACGCTGCGCGGCCTCGCGCGCCGAGCGCACGCGCACCGTCACGTCACGCAGCTGTAGCGTGCGGAAGGACTGCGCACCGGATGCGGTGCCGGTGCCGACAGCCGTCCGTGTGGTCAGCGCGGCTTCCCAGACCCGCTCGCTCGCGCCATCGCCGACGGCGATGTCCATCGACGGGCCGCCCGGGTGCAGGAGCCCACCGTCGATCCACGCCGACAGCGTGCCGCCGCCGATGTGCCTCGCACACTCGGGCAGGAGCTGCCCCCGCAGCGCATCGGGCGGGAATCCCAGCAGCGTCCCGGCGGCTTGATTCGCCTCCAGAATCCGGCCCTCCGCGTCGGTCACGAGCAGGACATCGTCCAGCGCCATGAAGGCCGTGAGGAGGTGTGGGGAGGGTATGAGAGGGTCGGAGGGCACGAGGCAGGCGCGAGCGAGAGAGGCGACCACCAGCGTCGTCGCCAGTGTGTGCCGTGCGAAATGTGCCAGAGCGCAAGGGCTACCGTCAGTGCGCGTCCGGCCGATCCGGTGACGGATAGTGACGATATCCCGGCTCGCCGCGTCTTTCGGCTGATGTCAATGTCAAGCCCCTCCTTCCCCGAACGGATTGTCGCATGGGCGTAATCGCGACGCTCCTCGCACACGAGCCCCGGCTCGCACGGCTACGGTCTGCCGCGCGCGACCGTTATCGCTTCGTGACCTGCGAGGACTGGACGTCTCTCACCCGCGCTTGCGAGCGCGGGCCGATCAACGTGGTGGTCTTCGATCTGTATGTCGACGGCCGTGCCGATTTCGAACGCGTGCGTCAGCTGCGCATTCGTGTGCCACGTGCGGCCCTGGTGGCCTACGTGGACATGACACGTGAGCGCGCGAAGGACATGTTCGACGCCGGTCGGTGCGGCATCGATGTCCTCGTGGTCGCCGAGGAAACCGATACGCCGCAGATGCTCGCGGCGCTTCTGGATCAGGCGGAAGCCCGCAGTGTTTCGAGTCTGCTCAAGCCACATCTCGCCGGATTGCGCAGCGTGGTACGCGACGCCGTGATGCTGTCGGTGACGCGCGCGCACGAACGCTTGACACCGGACAGCCTCGCGCGCCTCATCGCGGTCTCGCGTCGCCTGCTCTCGAAGCGACTGGAAGGGGCGGAGTTGCCGCCACCGCACCAGCTGCTTACGTGGGGACGTCTGATCGTGGCCGCCAGTATGCTCGAAGATGGCTCGCGCAGCGCCGACGGCGTGGCCAGTGCCCTCGACTTCCCGTCGGGCAGCGCGTTCCGCAACACCTGCCAGCGATACCTCGGCTGCACACCGCATCAGATCCGGTTACGTGGCGGAGCAGGCTGGGTGATTCAGGAGTTGCTCGTGAACCGCGAGAAGCGGCGCGAGATCTCGGAATCGGAAGACGACATGCGCGACAGCGCGGCCGCGTAACGTGATCGCATCGAAGGGCTTCGGAGACTCCGGAGCCCTTTGGCGTTGGTGGTAAGTTTCCGCATGCTTCAACTCGCGCTCACCGGCAACATCGCCAGCGGCAAGAGCACCGTGGCGGCACTGCTCGCCTCCCACGGGGCGACGATCATCGATGCCGACGTGTTGGCCCGTGAAGCCGTACTGCCGGGAACCACCGCCCTCGCCGCGATCGTCGACCGCTTCGGCTCGGCCGTACTGCAAGCCGATGGCACCCTCGACCGGCCGGCGCTCCGTCATCAGGTGATTCGGGATCCGGTGGCGCGGGAGGCTCTCAATGCCATCGTGCACCCGGCGGTGAGCCGACTACGCGACGCCCGGCTGGCCGACGCCCGACAGCGCGGCGACGCCGTGGTGATTTCCGACATCCCCCTGCTGTTCGAAGTCGGCCTCGAGCAGGGCTTCGACGGCGTGATCCTGGTCGAAGCGCCTGAATTGGAGCGCCTCGAACGGCTCACGCGCGACCGCGGGTTGTCGCACGATGCAGCACAGGCCATGATCGATGCGCAGTGGCCGTCGGCGCGGAAACGGGCGGGCGCCACGTGGATCATCGACAATGATGGGCCGCGCGCGCAGCTTCCAGTACGCGTCGCCGAGCTCTGGCAGACGATTCAGGCGCTTCCCCTGCGCGGTGCAACCGCGGATACTTCTCCCTGACCGTTCCTTTTCCCCATTTGGAGTCCTCGTGTCGAACATCCCCGCCGATCTGCGCTACACCAAGGAGCACGAATACATCCGCCCCACCGACGACGACGCGATCGTCGCCATCGGGATCACGGATTTCGCGCAGGGTGAGTTGGGCGACATCGTGTATGTCGAATTGCCGAAGGTCGGCGCGACGTATGGCTCGCACGACGTGTTCGGCACCGTGGAAGCGGTGAAGGCCGTCTCGGAGCTCTACATGCCGGTGGCCGGCGAAGTGGTCGAGATCAACGGTCGCCTGGACGGTGAGCCGGCGCTGATCAACACGGACCCGTACGGCGACGGCTGGATGATCAAGGTGCGCGTCGCGGCCGGTGGTGACGCGGGCCTGCTCTCGGCCGCCGAGTACACGAGCGTGGTCGGCGAGTAGCGTTTTTCTTGGCAGGATCGTGGTACGGGGCCCCGGGCTGGTTGCTCGGGGCCCTGTTTGTTTTGGGCTTGGGGTCGGGCTTGTGCGACCGCCCCGGTCGGAGCGTGGGATCCCGCTCGCGGCTTTCCTGTGGCGGCGGGCTTGGGCGCGCCGCGCCAGGTTCGCGCGCCCGCCACAGAGAGCCACTCGCGGGACCCACGCCCCTCGCAGGGCTCGCGGAAGTACGACGCGCCGGGCGCGGTTCACCGAGGCCACGAACGTTATCTCCGCCTCCCCGCTCCACTCCCCAGACCGCGATGAGCCCCCACTCGCCCGTGCTCCGCGCATGCCCCTCCGCAGCCACCACGCGACGTGGTCACACCGGAGGATGGAATCCCGTCGCGAGCTTTTCAGCGTCACGCCGTGCGCGTACGCCGTGAGCCCCGAGCCCCGAGCCCCGAGCCCCGCGCGGCGCTCCAACGCCCGCCGCCACAGAAAAGCCGCGGAGGGGATGACCCGCGCCCGGCCGCCGCGGCT
>Ga0105049_10010956_pt1 | contig 10400 bp, 7 predicted proteins | sample MAT06_FD_78087 | JGI IMG/M metagenome (GOLD analysis project Ga0105049, IMG submission 78087) | Freshwater microbial communities from Lake Fryxell liftoff mats and glacier meltwater in Antarctica - MAT-06 | ecosystem: Environmental > Aquatic > Freshwater > Ice > Liftoff microbial mat | place... | reverse complement strand
TTTTATATACTCCTGTCTGGCTGCGCCAGACGTACCCATTTCCTTAGCTCTGCCATGCTGTATGCTCTGCATACAGATGGCTCCTCTCAATCCTGTAGATAAACTCTAAGCCTCTGGATTGCCGCGCTTCGCTCGCAAAGACGGACAGTAAAGTTAACTTTCCGAGAGGTATTTTTTGTAAGTCATGCCAAGCCCAGCCTGGCTTTCCTTACTTCCTTAGCTCTGCCATGCTGTATGCTCTGCATACAGATGGCTCGACACTAATTTACAAACTAATATTTTCCAGTACGATATACTCATGTCAATAAAAATAACTTATTTTGTCCATGGTACTACTACTGATAATGAACAGCATCTATCCTCAGGTTGGAATGATGTTGAATTATCAGAGCTTGGAATCTCACAGTCTTGGGAATTGACCGAGCTTACGGAGCACCTTACGTTTGACGCAGTTTTTTGTTCAGATTTGAAACGAGCAGTCGATTCAGCCGAGATTGCTTGGAGTGGTAAATATCCGATTATGCAAGACGCGAGATTGCGCGAATGTAATTATGGCGATTATAACGGTAAGTCCTCGGCTATAGTAGAACCATTGCAAGAAAAATCAATAATCACGCCAATGCCAAACGGAGAGAGTTATCAAATGGTTAAAGCCAGAATAGAAAGTTTTCTAGCTCATCTCAAAGCTAATTTTAACAGTAAACAGATTGCAATTGTAGCTCATAAAGCCCCTCAGCTAGCATTAGATGTAATAGTTAAAGGTATGACCTGGGAGGAGGCGTTTGCAAACGATTGGCGTAAAACAAAAGCCTGGAAACCAGGTTGGGAATACTTCATCGATTAATCAGCTCACACCACACCCACGCAATTCCACCACTGTTTTTCTAACAAAATCGGGGTATACTAGAGAAATTACGTATGCCCGACCAGTCCCATTTATTACCTTACGCCAGGCGGGCCGACTTTCATGTCGGTCGCGCTACCGAACTTACAGGACGACGTCGAGTACTCTATCGTTGCCTGGAAATTTTTCCGGGACTAGCTTCATGGTCAACCCTCATTGGGGTGGTTCTATTGTCAATTTACGCTCCGTTTATCGCCGCCTATTTCATTATTGCTTTTGCAATCTTTTGGGTTTTAAAGACCGGCTTTTTGTCTTATCATCTCCGGTACAACTGGAAGCGTTTGCAGCACCACACTAAACTAGATTGGCAATCAATGGTGGCTGACATGAAATATCAGCATTTACATCACGTGATTATTCTCCCGTTTTACAACGAGCCTGAATCTGTGATTGATGCTACCCTGACGTCTTTAGCTAACGTAAAATACGATCCATCTAAATTAATTGTGGTGCTTGCTAGCGAAGAACGAGCTGGTAGTGCTGGTAGCGACATGGTGATCAAAATGACAGAAAAATATCAATCCGTGTTTGGTGTCTTTCTAACCACCGTTCATCCCGGAGGAGTTCCTGGTGAGATGGCCGGTAAGGGATCAAACGCTGCCTGGGCAGCTGAAGAGGTCCGGACCAAGGTCCTTGATCCTCAAGGGATTTTGTATAGTGAGACACTGGTGTCAATTTTTGATATTGATACTGTTTTGTATCCGGACTATTTCAATTGTCTTGTTTGGCACTTTATAGGGGCAAAGCGTCCACTCAAAAGTTCGTTTCAACCAGTGCCAATTTTTAATAACAACATGTGGGAAGCGCCAGCTCTCGCCCGGGTGGTGGCGATGAGTAGCACATTTTGGGAAATGATTCAACAAGAACGTCCCGAACGCATGGCTACGTTTTCATCGCACTCAGTCAGTTTTCAAGCGCTCTACGAAGTCGGGTACTGGCAGAGGAACATGGTGAGTGAGGATTCTCGGATTTACTGGAACCTAATGATCGCTAATGATGGGGAATACGATGTGATTCCACTCTCGTACCCCGTTTCAATGGATGCAAATGCAGCCTCAACCTTGTGGAGAACGATTGTCCAAATTTATAAACAGCACCGGCGCTGGACGTACGGTGTCGAGAATTTTTGTTACATCCTTTATCACTTTCGTATCAATAAGAAAATCCCTCGGGGCGTACGAATCAAAATTGCGCTTCAACAGGCTGAAGGGTACTGGTCGCTCGTGACCAACCCCATTATGTTATTTATTCTGGGCTGGGCACCAATTTTCCTGGGGAGTCAGGAATTTCATCAAACGGTGTTGTCGTACAATCTCCCCATCGTTGTCCGAGACTTACTCATTCTCGCGATGTTTGGTTTGGTAGTTTCCTCAATCATTTCACTGTCACTCATTCCGCCTCGTCCGGCTCATGCGAGTCGGTTACGCTACGTCGTTATGGCCCTCCAGTGGTTTTTGGTACCAGCGACGATGATTTTCTTCAGTGCAATTCCGGGACTTGATTCCCAAACTCGGCTCATGTTTGGTCGCTATATGGGCTTTTGGGTAACTCCTAAAGCTCGTATATAATAAGCACAGCTATGTCATTTACTCCTCAGTCAACCATTAATGTGAAGCCGTTACCTCGGTCGCGCCGGCGGTTTGTTTTTTTGTCGATGGTACTCTTTTTTATCTGTGCGGTCCCGCTATTTATGTTTTATGCCACGGGCTATCGGTATGATGTTTTTAATCGCGATCTCGGGATTACTGCCACTGGTGGAATGTACGTGAACGTGGGAGCCACCGATGGGGAGGTGTATTTAAATGAAAGTCCGGTGGAAGACTCACGAGTATTTCGTAATGCCATTTATATTCAAAATCTTATCCCTGGGATGCAGCGACTCCATGTCCAAGCTCTAGGACTGCACACTTGGGTTAAAGAATTACCCGTTTATGCAAACTATGTAACTGAGGCCTCGGCCTTTCTGCTACCTGTCTGGCCACAGATTCGACCATTGACCGAGTTTCAAACCGCTACCGGTACCATGGTTTTTTTGAATACTGCTTCAACCAGCATTTTATTTAATAATGCATCAAGCTCAGTGTCACTCCTCTCAACCACTAGTAGAGCGACGACCACTCTGGTGCGCAATACGGAATACACGTTTGTAAAGAGTTTATTTGCTACAACCTCGGTAGCATCATCAACGCTCCTGACGCGAGTAGTAGGAGAGGTGACGGGTGCGTTGGCACTCTCTTCCAGTAATAAAGCAACCACTACAGAAAGCGCTACCACTACTAAAGTAATTGATAACCTCAAATTGTATAAACAGGGTGATGAGGTGGTGATTGAGTATATGGGTCCAGAACGAAGTATCCCGTACTACTTCTGCGTTCCCATGGGTGCGCTCGCTTCAACGAGTGAACTTTATGGTCCACAGGTAATGCGTGGCGTGGCGTCGGTATTGGCAGCTACGCCAATTACGACAGATACCTCTTCAGCCAGTCGGTTGTGCCGATCAACCATTACGATTGATCGCCAAAATCAAACAGTTGTCTCGTTTGATTTCTTCCCTGGCACCACTGACCTCGTAGTTCTACACCGCACTGACGGCGTCTTTGTGACCGAAGTCGATGACCGGTCATGGCAAAATACCCAGGCCCTGTACCCCTGGTCAATTGATGAAATGGTAGAAAACAGTGGCCGTCTCTACGCGAAATCAAGCTCCACTATCTTTGAGTTGTTAACCGAGCTACCACTGCCGTAATAGTATTAATGTATGTCAGATAACTCTAAAAAAACGGGGCATAGTCACCCATTGTCTCAAATGATAGCGGAAATCAATCAGATTTTTTCTGAATTAGGTTTTGTGTTCGCCGAAGGGCCTGAAGCTGAAACTGAAAACTATAACTTCGATAGATTAAACATCAAAAAAGATCACCCGGCTCGTGATATGCAGGATACGTTTTGGCTCAGACCAGAGGATGTGATTGAGCCAACTGTTTTGCGGACGCAAACGTCACCCGTACAGGTTAGGTTTATGGAGAGCCACACTGCTCCGATGCGGATGATTTGTCCTGGGAAAGTTTTCCGCAATGAAGCCACTGATGCCACCCACGAGGCTCAATTCTATCAACTCGAAGGTTTGTATATCGACAAGGAGGTACACTTGGGATATCTAAAGGGCACAATCGAGTATTTCTTTTCCAAGTTTTTTTCGGGTGAAGTAGAAGTACGATTTCGTCCTAGTTTCTTTCCATTTGTAGAGCCTGGACTTGAAGTAGATATGATGTTAAAGGGTGGCACCAGTAAACTGGCCAATCGGTGGATTGAGGTAATGGGGGCAGGGATGATTCATCCTAACGTCCTCTTTGGCGCTGGCATTGATCCGACTGTCTACCAAGGCTTTGCCTTTGGAGTCGGTATTGATCGGTTGGCGGTGATGAAATACGGTATAGATGACATTCGCCATATGTATAGTGGCGATGCCCGGTTTGTAAATCAATTCTAGAATATTTAATTTTCTTTATGGTACAAAAATTTTCATACAATTGGCTGACAGAATATTTAGGTAAGGATGCTCCTACACCGCAGGTTATTTGTGATCTGTTAACCAAGCACGCTTTTGAAGTAGAAGGAATGGAGACTCACGGTGAAGACACGGTCATTGAACTCAAGATTTTACCTGACCGCGGTTCAGATTGTTTGTGTCACCGCGGAATTGCACGTGAACTGGCAACGTTACTGGATGTATCGATGGCAATTGACCCGCTTACGCACCATGTTACTCTCGAAAATATTTCAACTATCAAAGTAAATATCGAGAATACAGATGACTGTCCGCGCTTTACGGCTAGTATTGTTCGTGGGGTGACGGTAGGGGATTCACCGCAGTGGCTTAAAGCTAGATTAGCGGCGATTGGAGTTCGCAGTATTAACAATATTGTTGATGCTACTAATTACGTCATGTTCGCGATGGGGCAACCCCTCCATGCGTACGATGCCAAAAAATTTCCCCAAAAAGATGGCGTCTGGAATTTTATTGTTCGTAAAGCAACAGCCGGTGAGACTGTGAGTTTGCTGGCTGAGGGCGGTAAAGATGAAGATAGAATTATCACTCTTAAAGGTACCGAACTACTGATAATTGATGGTGCCACCAATACGGCTGTTGGTTTAGCTGGGGTAAAGGGTGGGCGGTATGCGGGAGTGGACGCTACTACCACCGATATCATTATCGAGGCTGCACATTTTGATGCTGGTCTCACCAGGCGGACAGCTCGAGGTTTAAATATAGTGATTGATGCCAGCAAGCGCTTTGAAAATGAGCCAAGCCGGGCTTTACCACCTTTAGCTCAACAAAATATTATTGATTTAATTATTTCCATTGCTGGTGGGCAATGTGACGGCATGATGGATGTGTACCCAAACCCTAAAACCCCACAGTCGGTAATTGTAAACCCGCAGCAGGTTAATCGCTTGCTGGGCGTTACAATTACGACTGCTTCCATGGTGAACTTACTGAGACGTGGCGGTATTACGGTTCTGGAACAAGACGAAATGCTGGTATGTACTGGTCCACTGGCGCGGACTGATTTAAATATTCCAGTAGATTTTATCGAAGAAATCGGACGAGTATTTGGGTATCACCATGTAGTGTCCGTCGTTCCAACACCAGTCACTTTGACGGAATTTAACCAACGTCATATTTTTTGTGAACAGGTCAGGACAAGTCTCGTCGCGCAAGGCTTTACGGAAATTATTACCACAACCTTTCGTAACAAAGATGATATTGGTCTACTGTCATCAATGGCCAGTGATAAATGTTTTCTTCGTTCAGAGCTCACGTCTAGCCTGGATGAAACCTTGACCAAAAACGTCCCCTTTACTGATTTACTCGGGGTAACTGATACCCGTTTGTTTGAAATTGGGACAGTGTTTACCAGGGAAAATGGTACAGTGGCCGAGCATTACTCGCTCGCTGTCGGGCTCAGACTCAAGACTACCGGGTACAGTGGTAAAGAAGACAATGTGTTGAATGATGTATTGGCTCAGCTGGAGATAGATTTAGGGGCACAGCTTAACTGGTCTATAAAAAACGGTGTAGCTGAATTAAATTTAAGCAAACTAATAAACCTGCTGCCCGCTATCACCACATATACGGTGGTAGAAAAAACCCCTGATATTACCTATGTTCCGTTTTCAGTGTATCCCAGTGTCTCTCGCGACATTGCAATGTGGGTGGGTGAGGGGACTGATGTCGAGTTCGTTGAGGCGGCGCTTCGCGCCGCCGCTGGAGCACTTCTCGTCCGTCTTACCCATTTGGATACCTTTACCAAAGACGGTCGCACCAGTCTCGCGTTTCGGCTGGTGTTACAGTCATACGAAAAAACCCAGGGCGGCAGCGAGGTAGATGCACACATGAGTGCAATCTACGACGCTGTCGTGAAGGCTGGGTGGGAGGTCAGATAATTCAATTCTTTTTAACCTGGTATACTTCCAGCTTGTGGTTTCCTAAATTATCCTTGCAGAACTTAACAGTGGTTCTAAATTCCTCCTTAGTGAGACTGGTAAAGATGGTGGCTAGTAATTCAGTGTCGGTAGTCCCAGGTTTTTCTATAGTTCCGGTTATAAAGAACACTCCTTTTGGTAAGATGATTTTAAATAGAATGTTTTTGGGCGTGATCTTCAAGTTCCATTGCCAGTACTCCCGATTGTGTTTCAACGAGTAAGGTATCACTGTTACTAGGGCTCAACTGAAATTAAAATCGGGCAGAGGGTGCCTTTTCCTGTCCCGGGGGTTGGTTATCATTTTTGAAGTGAAGCACTGTATGAGCATGAGTTTATTTTCCAACACGTTCTCCTTGAAGGTTTCTGCCGTTAAAATACAACGATTTCCCCAGGCAAACAAGGCATTTTTCTGCTATAATAGTAAACGTTATTTACCTTATTTCGTATCACCATGGCCGACAAAAAAGCAGTTAAAAAGAGTACCTAGGACGCTTCATCCATTTCGGTTCTCGAGGGGCTTGATCCGGTGCGCAAGCGACCGGGGATGTACATTGGGACCACTGGTCCCGAGGGATTTCATCACTTAATTTGGGAGGTATTTGATAACTCGCGCGATGAAGCGATGGGTGGGTTTGCTGGTCGGGTTGAGGTAGCGCTCTTGCCCGGCGGGTATGTACGCGTGGTTGATAACGGCCGAGGTATTCCGGTTGATACCCACAAGCAAACGGGAGTGTCAGCCCTTGAAACGATTATGACCGTGCTTCACGCTGGTGGAAAATTCGGTGGCGAAGATTCAGGCTATAAAGTATCTGGTGGTCTCCACGGCGTCGGGGTGTCAGTGATGAACGCGCTCTCGACTCACGTGATTGTTGAGGTGCATCGCGACGGTGGACACTACATCCAAGAGTACGCTATCGGTGTACCAAAATACAAAGTCAAAAAACTGGGTGCCTCAAAAATGCAGGGAACGGTAGTCACGTTCCAGGGGGACGCTAGTATTTTCCCTGATACGGATTACGATTTTAAAAAGATTGTCATGCACCTCCGCCAGCAAGCCTATTTGGTAAAAGCGATGCAGTTGTCAGTGATTGACGCGCGACTCGCCGCCGGCGAAGAGGCTGCTCCCCACGCTTCTGCAGACAAGGCTCTCCCGAAGTTTATCGAGGGTCTACGCGGCAAACAATATTTATCCGACGAACACCTTGAGGTACCACACCAGCATTTCTATTTTGAAGGAGGACTACGGTCACTCGTGGCCTTTAACAACCAATACCAAAAGCCGGTCCACAAAAATATTTTCTACGTCGAGAAAATGGACCCAGCGCCAATGGTGATGTCGGTAGAAGTGTCTTTGCAGTATGTAGACGATATTTCGGCGCGCATCTCAGCCTTTGCCAATAATATCTATAACTCAGAACACGGAACGCATATCACCGGTTTTAAAACCGCGCTCACGCGCACCTTAAATAACTATGCCAAGAAAAATAACTTCTTTAGTGTTAAAGACATAGACGCCGGCTTTACGGGGGATGACGTGCTCGAAGGGATTACCGCGGTAGTGTCAGTTAAAATGCCCGAGATTCAATTTGAGGGGCAGACCAAGGCGAAATTAGGATCAGTTGAGGCTCGTGGCGCCGTGGAGTCAGTGTTTGGCGATGCGTTTAATACCTACCTTGAGGAAAACCCTGACGACGCCAAAGCTATCATCAACAAGGTAGTGATTGCAGTTAAAGCGCGCAAGGCTGCCAAGGCAGCTAAGGATTCAGTCTTACGTAAAGGGATGCTCGAGGGGATGTCGCTGCCAGGTAAACTAGCGGACTGCCAGAGCAAGAAGGCGAGTGACTCAGAACTATTCATCGTGGAAGGCGATTCCGCTGGGGGTTGTTTTTCCGGCGAGACCGAGATTGCGTTACTTGATGGCAGGAATGTATCTTTTAAAGATATAGTTGAAGAATACAATCAAGGTAAAAAGCATTATTGTTACACAATAGATAATAATGGCAAAGTAGCGGTCGGTGAAGTGTTGCATCCGCGCATCACTAAACATTCTACGAACGTAGTCAAGGTTACTTTGGACAATGCTGCAGAAATTGTGTGTACTCCGGATCATAAATTTATGTTGCGTGATGGTACGTACTGCGCTGCTCGCGACCTCTTAGCAGGCAGTTCATTAATGCCTCTCTACCGGCAACAGTCCAAATTGGAGGGTAAGATCACCATTGAAAATTATGAAATGGTGTTTGACCCTTCTGAAAACTACTGGCGTTTCACTCACTTAATTTCTGACCGTTTCAATCAAAACAGAGGTCATTATCAAAAAAATGAAGGTGACCATATTCACCACCGCGACTTCAATAAACATAATAATAATCCCGACAATCTAACATCATTGTCTAAAGAGTCGCATTTAAGCTTGCACCGGGAACATGTATCTTTGACCTTGCATACTGATCAAGCAAAAGAAAAAGCCCGCGTAGCTCACCGTGATCCTATATATAGAGAGAAAATGAGTAGCATCATGTCTTCTCCAGAGATGAAGGCGATGCTTTCTAAACGTGCTAAGCAGCAATGGGAGAATCCAGAATATAAAGAATACATGGTTGATAAGTTTCTAGAGTTTTACCATGCTAATGAGGGGTATCGTAATGAATCGAACGAACGATTAAATCGAGCGCGACAAAAATATTGGAGCGACGACAAGAATCGCCAAGCACAATCAATTCGGGCACGAGATTTCTTTGAGAAAAACTCACATCTAAAGAATGAGTTAAGTATCCTCGCCAGCAAACATTGGCAAGATCAGACCCTTTTATCTTGGCGAAGCGATACTACTCGCGCTCAGTGGACCAAAGAATTCCGTGCCAAACGTAAAGAAGCTTACAATCAAACCTATCTAAATAAGATGCTATCTGAATTACATAAAATCTATGAAGAGACAGGACTGGTAGATTTTGATCGTTATGAATCCATTCGGCAAGAGACCAAAGATAGAAGTCTTATTAAGCCAATCACCGTAGCGGACCGTTTCTTTAATGGTGACATTAAGGCTCTTAAAGAAGCTGCCATTCATCATAACCACAAAGTGGTATCCGTGGAGGAACTCTCTGAAACTATGGATGTATACGACTTTGAAGTTCCACAGACACACAATTTCGCTCTGGCTGCGGGTGTATTTGTACATAACAGTGCCAAAATGGGACGTGACCGCAAGACGCAGGCGATTTTGCCACTACGGGGAAAGATCCTCAATGTTGAGCGCGCTCGTATCGATAAGATGCTGGCGTCAGAGCAAATTAAAAACCTGGTGATTGCCATGGGGACGGCCATTGGAGATGTGTTTGATATCGAGAAACTGCGTTACCATAAAGTGATTATCGCTACCGACGCCGACGTGGACGGCGCACACATCCGCACTCTTCTGCTGACCCTCTTCTACCGTTACTTTAAACCGCTGATTGAAGCCGGTTATATCTACATCGCACAACCGCCACTATACAAAATCCAAAAGGGCAAAGAAATTCACTACGCCTATTCACATTCTGAAAAAGAACAAGTCCTCCGAGAGCTTGGTGAAGACCCAGCCGATCAGCTGACAGTCAGTGACGAGAGTGAAGAGGAAGAGTTAGAAGAAGAAGTGACGGATACTAAAACCAAAAAACCCAGTCGGGCTAAGATTCAGCGGTATAAGGGACTTGGTGAAATGAACGCTGACGAGTTATGGGACACTACCATGAATCCAGAAAACCGGATTTTGAAGCAGGTCAATATCGAGGACGGGCAGTTAGCGGACAAGGTATTTGACGTACTGATGGGGACGGATGTGCCTAGTCGGAAGCACTTTATCCAGTCCAACGCCAAGATGGCCACCTTAGATATTTAAAATTTTGACGAACAACTTCGTTAAACTGCGGTGTATTTGCTTCCGCCGTACTATCAGTACGTCTACAGAAAATATCCTTGTTCGCCTCGTTCTTCATTCAAAATATTAAATATCTCTCGACATCTAAAT
>Ga0105049_10010954_pt1 | contig 10402 bp, 10 predicted proteins | sample MAT06_FD_78087 | JGI IMG/M metagenome (GOLD analysis project Ga0105049, IMG submission 78087) | Freshwater microbial communities from Lake Fryxell liftoff mats and glacier meltwater in Antarctica - MAT-06 | ecosystem: Environmental > Aquatic > Freshwater > Ice > Liftoff microbial mat | place... | reverse complement strand
TGAACGCGCGCCGGGCGAAAGCGCGCGTCGTTAAGGTGCGGGCCTATGCCTGAAAAACTCCGGATAGTCGAGGCGGGGTCGAGGAGCGGAGTGATTAGTGGTCAGTGATTAGTGGTTGGATGAGGCTGGCGACGTTGCCTGCTGATCCAAAGCTCCTGCCTGACGCTGGCAATCGCTAATCACTGACCACTAATCACTCCCCCTAGCCCCGCCGGTATAAGGCCGTCACCAGCGTGAACAGCCGCCGCGCCGTCTCGTGGTCCACCGTGATCTTGCCGTCCAGCCGGGCCTTGAGCAGTTCGGCCCCTTCGTTGTGCAGACCGCGCCGGCCCATGTCGACCGCCTCGATCTGCCCCGGCGACGTCCCCCGCAACGCATCGTAATAGCTGTCGCAGATCAGGATATAGTCGCGGATCACCCCCTTCAGCGGCGACAGCGACAGGCCGTGCGCCCGGACGAAGTTCGGCCCCTCGACGTCGAACACCAGCCTGGCGTCCTGCAGCGACAGCTTCAGCCGGTAGGGCCCGCCCGCCGCCCCCGCCGGCTCGAAACTGTTCTTCTCGATCAGATCGAAGATGGCCACGCGCCGCTCGTGGTCGATCTCGGCCGTCGCCGCCGGCAAGGTGGCGGCGTCCAGTTCGACCGCGCTGAGACGATGATCGCTCACGGGGTGTCGGCTTCCTCGGCCGGATGGGTCGGGGCCAGCCGGGCCGGCCACCGTTCCGACAGGTCGGTCAGCACCGCGTCCAGGCATTCCACATCGATACGCAGGTCGCCGCCGCCCGCGAACATCAGGATCACCCGCCCGCCCGGGGCCTCGGCCGGCTCGAAATCCATGGCCAGCAGTTCCAGCGCGCTCTCGGGCAGACGCGGTAGGCGGCGGCTCTTGACCGCCACCACATCACCGAACTGCATCGCCGACATCACCCGAGTCCCGCCACACTCCCAGCAGAACCGGCTCAGCTTCAGCGTCACCCGCCGTCCCGACGGCTCCCAGACGATATCCACCGGCCGCAGGATGGCGTCCTGCAGCGCCGCCGACATGATGTGCAGATCGTCGGCGTCCTCCGCCAACAGCCGCAGCGGCTCGGCCGCCGCCCCTGTTGGCGGCATGCCCTCTTCGGTCAGTGCGTCAGTGGTCATGTCTGTCGCCCGTGATCCGCCGGATGTCGGCCCCGCACGCCCCCAGCTTCTCTTCGAGCCGCTCGAAGCCCCGGTCCAGATGATAGACCCGGCCGACCGTGGTCTCCCCGACCGCCGCCAGTCCGGCGATGACCAGGCTGACCGAGGCCCGCAGGTCGGTGGCCATCACCTGGGCCCCGTGCAGCACCGGCACGCCCCGGACCACCGCCTGTCCGGCCTGCACCGTGATGTCCGCCCCCAGCCGCGCCAGTTCGGGCGCATGCATGAAGCGGTTCTCGAAGATGTTCTCCTGGATCACGCTGTCGCCGTCGGCGGTCGACATCAGGGCCATGAACTGGGCCTGCAGGTCGGTGGCGAAGCCCGGATAGACCTCGGTGGTGACATTGACGGCCTTCAACCTCACCGCCGGATCGCGCTTGACGATCACCCCGTCCGGGGTCGGCTTCACCTCGACGCCCGCCTCGACCATCTTTTCGGTCAGGGCGGTTATCAGTTCTGGCCGCGCCCCGGTCAGCCGCACTTCGCCGCCTGCCATGGCCGCGGCCACGGCATAGGAGCCCATCTCGATCCGGTCGGGAATCACCGACCAGTCGGCACCGCCCAAAGTCGTCACCCCGGTGATGACCAGTTCGTCGGTATCGATCCCCTCGACCCTGGCCCCCATGGCGGTCAGACAGCGCGCCAGGTCCCCGATCTCGGGCTCGCGCGCGACGCATTTCAGCACCGTCGTGCCCTCGGCCAGCACGGCGGCCAGCAGGGCGTGCTCGGTCGCCCCGACCGAGACGAACGGAAAGACGATCTCCGCCCCCTTCAGCCCCCGGGGCGCGCGGGCGATGACATAGCCCTCGTCCAGCTCGATCTCGGCCCCCAGCGCCGTCAGCGCCTGTAGATGCAGGTCGACCGGCCGTGCCCCGATGGTGCATCCCCCCGGCAGGGAGACCTTGGCCTCCCCGGTCCGCGCCAGCAGCGGCCCCAGCACATTGAACGAGGCCCGCATCTGCCGCACCAGATCGTAGGGGGCGAAGGTCGAGGTGATGCGCGGCGCGTGGAACAGCGTCTCCTGTCCGTCGGCGCCCTCGCTCTCGGTCACCTCGACGCCCAGCTCGCGCAACAGCCGGCCCAGAAACTTGGTGTCCGCCAGTCGCGGCATATTGGTCAGGCGCAGCGGCTGATCGGTCAGGATCGCGGCGGCCATCAGTTTGAGCGCGGAATTCTTGGCGCCGCTCACCGGGATCGTTCCGTTCAGCCGGGCACCGCCGGTGATGGCAATACTGTCCATGTCGTCTCTTGCGACCCCGTGCAGGGCGCCAGGGGGGATCGGCTATCTAGCCCGGACGCGTGCGGTTGCGAAAGGCCGACATCGGTCCCGACGATGACATTCAGTTGCTCGGCTTTTCCGTCGGCCTCGCCCGGCCCGCCGCCTTGCGACGCTTCAGATTGTCCCGCAGGGCCGTGGCCAATCGCTGGGCCCGGACCGTCGCGGGCGTTTTCACCGGCGCGAGGGGGTCGGGCAGGTTCGTCGGCAGGTCGGGACGGGGCGGCGCGGTCTCGGACTCATCCATGCGCCGATCAGACCTGCTGCCGAAGTTTTCCGCAAGCGGCTGAAACGCGCGAATTCGCTCTTGGGGGCCGCCAGCCTTCAAGGCTCAGTTTCGCGCCACTGGCCATTCGAACGACTTACGCTTCGCCTGCGAGGCATAAAGTCGTTCGGGGGCTTCCCCCTTCGCCCCCGGTTGGCTATAGGGCCGCTTCCTCAGAACAGGCCGCCGTAGCTCAGTGGTAGAGCGCATCCTTGGTAAGGCTGAGGTCGTGGGTTCGATTCCCCCCGGCGGCACCATCTCTGAAACGCGAAAGGCCCGATCCTTCGATCGGGCCTTTTGTCATTCCGGGCTGACGCCTTGCGGCTGGATCGGCAGTCGCCGGCGCGGCGGACCGCCCGGACGCATCACCCGCGACTCATACTCGGCGGCGGCACCGGGCCGATAGCCGGGAAAGGCATAGCCGCTGTCGTCGAAATAATAGGGATCGCCATAGCCATAGCCATAGCCATAGCGGCCATAACCGTTGCGGACCTCGCGGTAGCGGATGTCCAGCCGCCCGGTCTCGCCGAGCGGCAGCGACACCGCCGCGCCGTATTCGCGATAGTCGCCCGTGCCGAAGGCCACGGTGACCTCGCCGTGCATCTTGCGGTCGTCCGACGTCCCGGCGGCACCCCCGGCGAAGGGCGTATTGTCCGGCGTGCGCGCGGCGATCCAGCGGTCGATCTGCGCGTCGGTGCTCAGGCCATGCGGCACCTCCGCCTGGGCCGCGCCCGCGACCGACGGCGCGACCGGTCCTGCGGTCGCCTGAAGGTCCACGGTCGTGGCCGGGGCGGTCGTGACGACCCCCTCGGGCTCGCCCGCGCCGAGGGCTCCGACCATCAACAGTGCAGCGATCAGCATGAGCCCAACTCCGGTACCGCCTCCACCCTAAGCCTGATTGCGGCGGAAGCGTGAACGCAAGGCCAGACGCTCAGACTGGCACCCAAACCGCCGCGTCCCCCCGCCCCAACGGATCCGGCATCGCCAGGCTCTCCGGCACGAAGGCCAGGGCGACGGAGTTGATACAGTAACGCAGTCCCGTCGGCGGCGGCCCGTCGGGAAACACATGGCCCTGGTGGCTGTCGCAGCGGGCGCAGCGCGTTTCCGTGCGGGTCATGCCGTAGGCGCGATCGGTGACCGCCCTCACATGGGCCTCGTCGACCGGTTGGGTGAAGCTCGGCCAGCCCGTGCCGCTCTCGAATTTGGTCCCGGTCCGGAACAGCGGCAGACCGCATTCCCGGCAACAGAACACCCCGGCCCGCTTCTCGCCCAGCAGCACGCCGCAGAACGGTGCCTCGGTCCCGTGCGCCAACAGGACGCGCTTCTCCTCCGGCGACAGATCGGCCTCCAGCGCCGCGCGCTCGGCCGCGTCGGGCGGGGTCAGGTCATAGCCGGATGGGGAACGCAGGGCGGCGGCGGTCATATCTGTGTCGGTCATGCCCCAATCTAGGAAGCGGTCGCGAGACGCGCAAACCCGGCGATGGAACAGGGGCCCCGGCGAACCGTTGCCACGCCATGACCGACCCCCCGAACGCCCCCCCGAATCCAACCCTGATCACCGAGCCGCTGACGCCCACGGCCAAGCACGGCGTCGTCAAGATCGTCGACCCGCCCTTGGCCGCGATCAACCTGACCGCCGATGCCGCCGAAATCTCCGGCCTTCGCCTCGTCGACGCCGCCGACCGGGCGCGAAAGCGGGACTGAAACCTGACCGCGGCGTTCCGGCAAGGCAGGCGCGCATGCGTCCAACATTTTCAGGTTTTGTCGGTGCCCATGGCGGACCCGGGGCCTTTCGAACATGGTCGGGGTTTTCAGATCCGTGCGCCTGACGCAGCCACTCCACTGGCGCCGGTTCGCGAACGTTTGCAAACAGGCTGCGGCCAGAATTGAGCCGCTTGGAGGGCGGCGGCCTTCGCCGCAGATCGCGATCCCTGAGGCAACTCGTTCGACGTCGCAGCCGCAATCAGCCCGGCCTCGCGCCGGCCGCGCCGGCGGCGATCGTTGCGGCCGAATAAGGCTTCTTGACCACCCCGCAGCCGCGATGCTCCGGCGGCAGTTGGACCTCGTCGCCATAACCGGTCGCGAACACATAGGGCACGCCGATTTGCCGAAGGCGGTCGGCGATCGGGAAGCTCATCTCGCGGCCCAGATTCACGTCCAGCAGAGCAAATGTCGGTGTCTCGGCGTCGAGCAACCGCATCGCCTCCTGCACGCCACTGGCCGTCGCGACCCGTTCGGCCCCCAGCGACAGCAGCATCTCCTCTACATCCATGGCGATGATCATGCTGTCTTCTACCAGCAGAACGCCGCCAGAAAGGCGGAACGCAACGGCAGGAGCGGGCGCGGTCGGCAGGGCCTGGGCCGCCTCGCCGTCGTGTTGGACGAACCTTGACGGGATGACGAAGCGCGCCTCCACACCATGCAGCAGGTATTGGATGCTCGCCTGCCCGTGCAGGTCATGGGGCACCGAGCGCTCGATGATCGTCGTTCCGAAACCGCGTCGGGTCGGCGCCTGAACGGGTGGGCCGCCCATCTCGCGCCAGTGGATGACCAGACCATCGTCCTCGATCGTCCATTCGACAACAACACGCCCCAAGCGATCGCTCAGCGCGCCATATTTCGCGGCGTTGGTCACCATCTCATGGAGCACGAGAGCCATGGTGGCGAACGCCTGCGGTTCGAGCATCACGCGCGGGCCATCGACATGAACCCGGGGCGCGCCGCCGCTCACATAGGCCCCTGCCTCGTTGGCGATGAGGGCTTCGAGGGGGCGAGGCCCCCAGTTGCTTTCCGTGATCTGGTCATGGGCGCGCGCCAGAGCCTGGACCCGTCCGCCGATCGTGGCGGCAAAACTTTCGATATCGGTCGCGCCGCCCTTGCTCTGGGATATGAGACCCCGGATCAGGCCCAGAATGTTCCGAACCCGGTGGTTCAGCTCGGCAATCAGCAGGTCCTGCCGTTGCGTCGCTCGGTCGCGCTCCTGTTCCGCCAGACCGGTGAGACGCAGAACTACTTCCAGCACCGTGACGCGAAGTGCGTCGGCCGCTCTCAATTCAGGCTCCGTCCAGACGGCACTTTGACCCCGGACGACCTCGCGCCAGGCCTCGAAGCTCTTGCGCGGTGTAAGCCTGATCCCGTTGGGTCCGACCTCCACCGGCTTGGCCGGGTCGCCCGCCCAGGTGATCGATTGTGCAATCTCACGGCGGAAAAAGATCAGATAGTCGCGCGGGGTTCGCGACACCGGGATCGCCAGCATACCGGCGGCGCGTTCGGCATAGTCGCGCGCGGGCGGATGCACCTTGCCCAGGTCGTTGACGGCCAGCACCTGACTGGCGGCGCTGCGGTCCAGGAACCGGGTGAGATCGGCCATATGCTCAAGTGTCGGCGTGGACCCGGTCAGAACCGTCTCGTCGCCGATCCGTATAGCCATCCCGTCGCAGGTCACGACCTCGCTGATCCGGTCGGCCATCACGGCCAGGTTCGCGGCGGTCGAGCCATTCTCAACGATCGCGGCCATGAGGCTGTCATGGAGGCGGCGGGTGCGCTGCTCATAGTCGGCGACAGCCTCGCGTTCTCGCGTCTCGATCAGCAGGGACAGAACCTGGGCGAACAACTCCGCCGCCGTCCGCCTTTCATAGCTGACCGGTCGCGGCGTCTTGTGGTGGCAGGCGATCAGACCCCACAGCCGCCCGCCGCGCAGCAGCGAGATGGTCAGGGTGGCCCGGACCCCCATGTTCTTCAGATATTCGATGTGTATGGGCGAGTGGGCGCGCAGGGTGCTCATCGACAAATCGAGCGGTGCCCCGGTCGGGCCGAGTTGCGGAAGGACCGCGGCGGGGATGGCTTCGATATCGGCGACCACGCGGACGACGTTGCGCTCCAGCAGCGCACGCGCCTGCCGGGGGATGTCGGACGCCGGATAACGCAGCCCCAGGAAGGGTTCGAGACCGACGCGCACCCGCTCGGCGACGACCTCGCCTGTGCCGTCGGGATGGAACCGATAGATCATCACCCGGTCATGGCCGGTCAGCGCCCTGACCTGCCGGGCGGCCTCTCGCAAAAGGGCTCCGAGGTCGGTCAACCGGTTGAGCCGGCCCAGCATGGACTGGACAATGGCCGACGGATTGAGATCGCCCTCGGGTTCGCTCGGCTCGGCCTCGATGACGACCTCGCCGTCAGACATGTGGACGGCCAGATCGAACCTTCCGCCGCCATCGACCAACTGCACGCCGAAAACACGCTCGACGGCGTCCTCGCCTCTCAGGATCGCGAGGCGATTGCGCAGGGTGTGAACCGCTTCGACCGCCAAAACGTCTCGCAGTGACGTACCGAGGAGTTTGTCGGCGGCTCGACCGAGGAAGTCGGGCGCGTTCGCCGAAACGCGCGAGACCAGCCAGTCGGTCGAGACGGCGATCAGGAAGCCCGTCGACTGGATCGCGCTATTCAGATGGATGGGTTCGCGATCGCAACTGGTCAGATCGACCTGGTCCCGCGTCGGGGAGGGATCAGTCATTCCGGTTTTCCCATCCCGCGATCCACTGTTCGAATAGCGCGAACGTGGCGAGCGCCGTGGCGACGATCGTTGCCCGGACCTCCGACGCAGGCGAGGCATTGGAAAGCCTGAGAAGATAGGCGCGCCAAGCGTCGCCGGTCCGGGACCCGTGACCGCTGAAGAATCGGCGGCCGTCGAGCATCCCGTGGCCGACCAGACCCTCGAGACGGCGCGCCAGCGTTGCGCCTCCCAGCGCCGAGCCTTCGACCACATAGAGCGCGCCCAGCATGGCCTCGTCCGAAGACAGATCCGGGAAACCACGACACCTCGGCAAGGCGGCCTGCTGCGCTGGACCGGTCCCGAACGCCGTGAGATCGCTTTCCAGCCAGATGCTGCGCGTCGGCACAAGCCGACCTTCCCGTTCGAACGGCTCATGGAAACCGTACAATCGACCGAGCAGCCGCGCATAGCCCGGCCGGTCGATGCTTCCGCTCTGGACCGCGGCCAGGCCGGGATGACGGTGAAGCCGCTCGTGGACCTCCCGGGTCGCCGACGCCAGGGCCTGTCTTGTCGAAAGGCCGCCGGGACAGACTTCGTCAAGGGCACCCGCGGGCGCTTCGATGGAGGTCGGCGTTGTCGGAGAAAAATCGGTCGAACGCACGCCTGCCCCCGCAATGACGAGGCTTGGCCGCCAGAAAAGGGGGACGCAAGGTCGATCGCTCAGTCCCTAACGGCGACGCTTGCAAAGGGTTCCAGAAGGCGGGTTTCGACGGCGGCTCGGGCCTGCTGACGCCTGTCGCAGGCCGTCAATCGCTTTGCGCCGGACACGGACCTTGCCCTGGCTGCACGCGAGTCGACCAAACGAGTTTCAGTCAAGGCCCGGCGACGGTTCGACCCTTGGCTTCTTGCGAACCTTCCCCGCAGGCTTCGCGCCCCAGACAGTCGCGCCATACGACAGGGCCGGCCGGGGTTGCCCCTGACCGGCCCATCGTCGTCTCCGGTGTCAGCGGGGGATCATCCGCCGAACAGCGTGCCCACCCAGGTCCGCACGGCGGTCTCGTCGGCGGGGTTGCCGGTGTAGGTCAGGCCCGCCCCCGGGGTGAAGGGCTGGTTGTTGCCGCGCGGACGGGCGGTCCAAGCCTTGTGACCATAGCTGAGATCCGAGAAGTTCGACGGCAGACGCAACTGGGTCGGCTCGATGAAGATAGTATCGGTCGCCGTGGTCGAGCCGGCGATGCGCACGTTCGGCAGGCGCGCCAGCAGGTCCAGCGTATCCAGGCAACCGCCCGAACAGCCCGCGTCGACCAATACGACAACCGGCCCGGCGACGGGGTTGGCCAGTCCGCTGTCCGGCACGGCGGCGCGGCCGGCCAAGGCGAAGGTCTGCTGGCCCGCGCCGATGGCGGCGTCGAAGGCGGCCACGATCTCGCGCGTCTGCTCGATCACCGACATGGATTCCTGGACGAAGCGCGGATCGGCTTCCATCCGGCCCAGGGTGTCGGAATACCATCTCCGGTTCCCGGGAGTGGCGCGATAGGTCAGGGCGCCGGCCGACGGCTGGCGGCTGACGGTGAACTCCGGCGTCCAGATGCGGTTGGCCATGCCATAGCCGCGCGCGGTCGAGGTATAGACCGACGAGCCGGAGGCGGCGCGAAGATCCAGCACGAAGCCCTGCGGACCGCGCAGGGCCGCCGCCTGGGCCTCGACCTGGGCGTTGAAACCGTCCCAGCCGGCGCTGTCGGCGAACGAGTGGACATTGACCCACGGGCGGCCGTTGACCGTCTCGATCGACAGCGGCGTCGCCGGCGGCATGAAGACGGTGGCGCGGTAGGCGGTCTCAAGGTCTCCCGGCACCAGCGGCGTGGGACGCAGCGGGATGTCGCGCGGGCGGCCCCGGCCGGACTGGAAGCTGCACATCGACGGCACGCCGGCGGTGAACGGGTTGTTGCGGTTCCACATCAGATAGGGGGCAGAGGTGACCCGGCCGGCCTCGGTCTCCAGATTGCCTTCCCAGCGATCCAGCTTGGCGCGGGCGAATTCCTCGATCGGGATCAGATTGCAGGCCGTGACCGCGTCTCCGACGCGCGGCGCGCTGCGCGTGCCCGGCTTGACATAGGTCACCACATAGCGACCGCCGCGCCAGCCGGTGGTGAAGCCCGGCCAGTTGGTGCCGAAATAGGGACCCATACCCTCGAACGACGGGGTCATGGCGATGTTGGAGTCGCGGAACCCCCCCGAATAATAGCGCATCAGATAGGCGTGGGCGTCGCCGCTGTTGACCTGGCCGACCTTGCCCAGCGCCTCCTGCAGGCCAGCGTCCAGCCAGGCACGGAAGCTCTCGCTGGGACCGCCGCGCACGACCGTCGCCGGGTGGTTGGCGGCCAGTTCGTCGCGCGCGGCCTGAAGGTCCAGCCGCGCGAGGGCGCGGAAGTCCTGGTTCTGGGCCTGCACGGCGCCGACGCCGACCGTCAGGGTCAGGGCGGCGGTCGCAACCAGGGAGAGGATTCGTGACATCAGGTCGGGCTCCGGGCCAATAGACGACAGACAAGGGACGGACAGGTAGGCTGGTCCGGGATGAACGGGACCGGAACGGTTAAACCCCATCGATGCGGGCCTTGCCAAGCCCGAACACCATTCAGGTGAACGGGTCCCCCGGTTTACTCCGCAAGGATCGCGGCCTAATCGGGGCAACCGCCGCGCGGCGCGATCACAATCCCATCAGATCCCGGGCCCGATGTTCTCAAAAATCCTGATCGCCAACCGCGGCGAAATCGCCGTCCGCATTATCAAGACCTGCCGCCGCATGGGCATCAGGACCGTCCAGGTCTATTCCGAGGCCGACGCCGGCTCGCTGGCCGTCGAGATGGCCGACGAGGCCGTGCCGATCGGCCCCGCCCCCGCCGCCCAATCCTACTTGCTGCAGGACAGGATCGTCGACGCCGTGCGCCAGACCGGTGCCCAGGCCGTCCACCCCGGCTTCGGCTTCCTGTCAGAGAACGCCTCCTTCGCCCGCCGCCTCGAGGCCGAGGGCATCGTCTTCGTCGGCCCCAATCCCCACGCCATCGAGGCCATGGGCGACAAGATCACCTCCAAGAAATTCGCCGCCGCCGCCGGCGTCTCCACCGTCCCCGGCCATATGGGCCTGGTCGACACCCCCGAACACGCCGTCGAGATCGCCAACCAGATC
>Ga0105049_10010953_pt1 | contig 10403 bp, 11 predicted proteins | sample MAT06_FD_78087 | JGI IMG/M metagenome (GOLD analysis project Ga0105049, IMG submission 78087) | Freshwater microbial communities from Lake Fryxell liftoff mats and glacier meltwater in Antarctica - MAT-06 | ecosystem: Environmental > Aquatic > Freshwater > Ice > Liftoff microbial mat | place... | reverse complement strand
TTCCGGAGTGTTTGTCGTCACCCCGATCTGTCCACACGTGCTGACCAACCGCTCAACCGTGGTGAGCGACCGCTCGGTCATCGAAGCGCAGCTTCTGGTGCCGGAGAAAGAGGTTTTCGTCACAGTGGATGGTCAGTCCACCAAGGCCATGCAGGTGGGCGATATCCTGCGGATCGTGAAAAGCGACCGCACGCTGCCGTTGGTCACCCTCCCCGAACGATCCTTCCCCGAAGTGCTGCGGCAAAAACTTAAATGGAGTGGCAGCAACGTATGACATCCATCGGAGAAATTCTGCATCCGGATCACATCAATTTGTCCCTCTCCGCCCAGGACAAGAAGAGCGCGGTCGAGGAAGTGATGGCCAAGTTGAATGGCGATGCGCGGGTGGGGGACTTTTCCGCTTTGCGCGAGGCCGTGTTGAGTCGAAATGCGCCGGCCATCGCCGAAAGCGGCTGCGGCATTTGCATTGCTCACGGCCGCACGGAATCCATCTCCGCGCTGGTTCTGGCGGCGGGCCGTTCGCAGGAAGGTTTCGCCTGCGAGGACATTACCGAGCCGGTCAAGCTGGTCTTTGTGGCGGGCATCCCCATGGCGTTCAACGCGGATTATTTGCGCATCGTGGGAGCAATCGCCCGCATCTGCCGCGACAGGCACCAACTTGAACGTTTGCTCGCGGCCAAAACCGCCGTGCACTTTGTGGATTTGCTCGGGACGGGTGAGATGAAGTTGTAAGTCGGCTTGAATTTCTCGCATGAAAATTGGGCCGCCAGCGGTGGTGAAACCGGGCGTGGGCGTCCCGTCCGCATCCCACCAGGAAGAGGGACAGGAAGGTCCCTCCCGCTTGGATTACTTGGGGGCACTGGCACAATTGCGGCCCGCGCTTGATTTTTTGCAGGGGCTGGACACTTTGGTGCGATGCCACTGCTCGAAGTTAAAGATTTGCGTGTCTTTTTTCCCGTTTTCGGGGGCTTGATGCGTCGGAAGGTGGATGAGATCAAGGCCGTGGACGGCGTGAGCTTCTTGGTCGAAGCCGGTCAGACCGTTGGATTGGTCGGCGAAAGCGGCAGTGGCAAAACGACGGTCGGCCGGGCCCTGCTCAAACTCATCACCGCAACTTCGGGTGAGGTGACCTTCGATGGGAAAAATATTTTGCCCATGAGCGAGGGGCAATTCCGTCCGCTGCGCCGGGAAATGCAGATGATCTTTCAAGACCCTTTTGGCTCGCTCAATCCTCGTATGACATGCGGAGAAATCATCGGCGAGGCCTTGGAGATACACTTTAAGGAAATGACGCGCTCCGACCGCCGGGCCCGGGTGTCGGAGCTTCTGCTTCAGGTCGGTCTTAAGGCGGACATGCAGGGCCGTTATCCGCATGAATTCAGCGGCGGGCAGCGTCAGCGCATCGGCATCGCCCGGGCCCTGGCGGTCAAGCCCCGCTTCATCGTCTGCGACGAACCGGTCAGCGCGCTGGATGTCAGTGTGCAGGGACAGATCGTGAATCTGCTAAAGGATTTGCAGGAGGAATTTGGCATCTCTTATCTCTTCATCGCCCACGATCTGGCGGTGGTGGAGCACATCAGTGATTTTGTGCTGGTGATGCACCACGGGAAAATCGTGGAGGCAGCCCCGGCAGCGGACATCTACGAAAACCCCCAACACGAATATACCAAAACGCTGCTGGCAGCGGTGCCACAACTGGCGTAAGACCTCCGGGCTTCATGCATTCCTGGCTTCGAAAATTTCTCAGCATGAACTGGGTGTTGTTTTTGGTGATGATGGCGTTACTCGTTTACGGCATCTACGCGATTTACAGCGCAACGTGGATGCGCAACGAAAACTACTGGACCCTCCAGATCATCTGGTTGCTGGTCAGCCTGCCGGTCTATTTCGCGTTTTCCCTGGTGGACTATCGTTGGATTCGCTGGGGCGCCGTGCCGCTCTATGTGCTGGGCATCCTTGCGCTCGTGGCGACCATGTTTTTCGGAGCAAAACGCTATGGCGCGCGCAGTTGGCTTGATCTCGGGGTGATGAATTTTCAGCCCTCCCAGCTTGCCATTCTGGCGGGAGTGATGACCCTCGCAGTCTATCTCGAGGCCTCCAAAAAAACCCTGCCCATTGTGCGCATTCTGGCCTGCGGGGCCATTGTTGGTGCACCATGGATCCTGATTCTCATCCAGCCGGATTTGGGTTCCTGCATCGTGTGGGTGCCCGTTTTGCTGGCGATGATGTTTATCGGGGGGATTCCCAAACGCTGGCTCATCTCCCTGTTGATCATCGGGCTTGCGATCATCCCCCTCGTGGTGAATTTCGGCCTCAAACCCTACCAATATTCGCGGATCACAACGTTTCTCAATCCCGACCTCGATCCGCAGGGCGATGGCTGGAATATCAACCAGTCCCTCATTGCCATTGGTTCGGGAGGCTTTTCCGGCAAGGGATTCAAGGCTCTGAACACCCAAAACGAGCTCGGCTTTTTGCCTGCAACCATCGTGCACAATGACTTCATTTTTTCCGTTCTCGGCGAGCAACACGGTTTCATCGGCGGAGTGATTCTCGTCGCGGTGCTGCTCTTGCTCTTCCTGATCATGCTCTATGTCGCGATCGAATCGGATGATGATCTCGGCCGGTTGCTCGTCATCGGCGTCGTGATGTTGTTGTTCACCCACACGTTCATGAACATCGGCATGGCCATATCCGTCACGCCCATCACCGGTCTGCCGTTGCCGTTTATCAGTTACGGCGGATCATTTCTCATGATCACGCTTTTCAGCATGGGGATCGTGCAGAGCGTCTGGATCCACCGCAAAGTGCAGCGGTAAGGAGGCGAACGCTACACCTTGACGCGTTCGATCTTCGCGCCGAGGGAATTCAGTTTTTCGTCAATGCTCTCATAGCCGCGGTCAATATGATAAACGCGGTTGATTTCCGTGGTGCCCTCGGCCTGGAGGCCGGCCAGCACCAATGCGGCGGAGGCGCGCAGGTCGCTGGCCATGACGGGGGCGCCGCTCAATTTCGCCACACCGTTGATGATGGCGGTCGCACCCTGAAGTTCGATGTTTGCGCCCATGCGTTTGAGTTCGGCCACATGCATGTAGCGCTGGGGAAAAATATTTTCGGTGATGACACTGATGCCATCCGTGGTGGCCAGCATGGCGCACATCTGGGCCTGCATGTCGGTGGGGAATCCCGGATAGGGCATGGTTTCAAGTTTGAGCGGACGCCGCGCCCCGTTGGAGCTAATGGTGATCTCCTCTTTGCCGTTGGTGATGGAAAAGCCCGCCTGGATCAGCGGGTCAATCAGTGATTTTAAATGCGCCGGATCGGTGCGTTTGAGAGTGACTTCCTTTCCGGAGATGGCGGCGGCGACCAGAAAGGTGCCGGCCTCGATGCGATCGGGAATGACATCGTGTTCGGCTCCATGAAGTTCCTTCACGCCTTCGATGATGATGCGGCGGGTTCCGGCGCCCTCGATTTTTGCGCCCATCTTGATAAGAAAATTGGCCAGATCCACCACCTCGGGTTCCTCGGCCGCGCCGTCAATCACGGTCGTGCCTTCCGCCAAAACCGCAGCCATCATCACATTGTCCGTTCCCAGCACGGTGGACCCGAATTTGCCACGCAGGTTGATGGTGGCGCCGCGGAGTTCGGGAGCGAGGACTTTGACATTGCCCGCCTGCACCAAGACCGCCGCGCCGAGAGCCTCGAAACCCTTGAGATGAATATCAATGGGACGGTCACCAATGATGCAGCCGCCGGGCAGGGAAACCGTGGCTTCCTTTTCGCGACCCAAAAGCGGGCCGAGAATGCAAACCGAGGCGCGCATTTTTCGCACAATATCGTAGGGCGCTTCGGTCAGGACTTTTTCGGCTTTCACCGTGACCGTTCCGCTGGCGCGTTCGACTTCGCAGCCAAGTTCGCTCAGGATGGTGAGCATGTAATGGATGTCGCTCAGATCGGGCACCCGCGAGATGGTGCAGGGCTCCCTGGTCAGCAAGGTGGCAGCAAGGATGGGGAGGGCAGAGTTTTTCGAGCCGCTGATGCGGACGGAGCCGCTGAGCGTGGCTCCGCCGTGTACGATGATTTTATCCATAGATTGCTAAGACGAAGCGTTGAACATTTTGATAATCCGTGTGCACCGCGATGTCCCGAAAATTGTTTTCACCCAGAAACGCGGTGACTCGTTCCGCCTGATCATGGCCGATTTCGAGTGCGATGCTGCCGCCCGGCGCGAGGCGGTCGGGACTACGGACGATGAGACGTTCGATGATGGCCAGTCCGTCCGGGCCGCCATCCAGGGCGGTGAGGGGGTCCGACTGGACTTCGCGCTGGAGGGCTGGGAGGTCGCCGCTGGCGATGTAGGGCAGATTGGCGACGATCAGACCAAAACACTCATCGCCGGCCGGGAAAAGGTCGGCTTCGGAAAAGCTGATGGTTTCCCGGGAATGCCGGGAGGCGTTCTCCCGCGCGAGGTTGAGGGCTTCGGGGGAAACATCCGTGGCGAAAACGGCGGCTTCCGGGCGTTCGATGGCCATGGTGATCGCGATCACGCCGGAACCGGTGCCGATGTCCAGAATGGTTGAAGGTTGAGGGTTGAGGGTCGAGAGGAGGAGTTCGATGAGTTGCTCGGTTTCCGGCCGGGGAATGAGGGCGCGGGCATCGCAGAGGAACGAGCGTCCAAAAAACTCCGCCGTCCCCATGAGATGCTGAAGCGGTTTCCCGTTGCCGCGCTCTCGGATCAGGTCGCGCAAGGGGGCGCGTTCGGCGTCGGAAAGCGGACGGTCAAACTCCAGGTAGAGATCGAGTCGTTTTTTGCCGAGGACGTGGGCCAGGAGATGTTCGGCGTTGAGACGGGGGCTTTCGATGCCATGCTTGGTGAGGTAACCGGCGGCAGCGGTCAGGGTCTCAAGCACAGTCATAGGGAAAACAAAAGGTTGATGGTTGAGAGTTGATTGTTGAGTGGGAAAAATGCCTTTGACCTCTCACAACCCTCAACTCACAACCCTAGACACGAACGCAAGCCGCTTCAAAATACGGCAATGTTCCCGCCACCCTCTGGATGTCGGGGAGGCCCTCCAGCAGGTCAGCGATGGCGTCCCATTTGCCGCTCACCAAAGCCTCGCGGGCGTGATCGGGCAGGCGGGCGTCGAAATCCATATCCGCCGCCGTCACTTTTCCCTCGAGCAGATCCAATGTGATAAGCAGGGCGGGGTTGCTCTCCACCAGACCCGTGAGGGCCTGGATGTCTTGTTTCGACATGATGGCGCAGGGGATACCGAGGGTGGTGGAGTTTCCAAAGAAAATCTCGGCGAAGCTCTCCGCCAGGACAGCCCGAAAACCAAAGCGATAAAGGGCCTGGGGCGCGTGTTCCCGGGAGCTGCCGCAGCCAAAATTTGAGCCCGAAAGCAGGATGCCCGCTCCGAGGTAGCGGGAATCATTGAGCGGATGCGGCTTCTCCGAACCGTCAGGATTTTTCCTTTCGTCGTAAAAAGCGTATTCGCCCAAGCCGTCAAAGGTAACGCATTTCATGAAGCGTGCCGGGATGATGCGGTCGGTGTCAATGTCCTCACCAGTCACATAAACACCGCGTCCGGTCACTTGGATTATTTTTTCTAAAGCCATAGTAAATATTAAATGTAATTAACTCATTGCAAACAGTTCGCGGGCATCTGTTATCTCTCCGGTTATGGCAGCTGCGGCCACCATAAGCGGGCTCATGAGAATGGTTCGCCCGGTCGGACTTCCTTGGCGTCCCTTGAAATTGCGGTTACTCGAACTCGCACAAAGTTGATCGCCGACGAGTTGGTCGGGGTTCATACCAAGACACATGGAGCATCCGGCCCCGCGCCATTCGAAGCCGGCGTCGCGGAAGATCTCCGCCAGCCCCATTTCTTCCGCAAGAAGGGAAACTCCCTGGGATCCGGGAACGACAATGGCCTTGACAGTCGGGCTGACCTTTTTGCCCTTCAAGTAGCGGGCAACCTCCGTGAGATCACTCAGGCGTCCATTCGTACAACTGCCGAGAAAAGCCACATCCACCTTGACGCCCTTGATGGGTTGGCCGGCTTTCAAATGCATGTGAACAAGAGCCTCTTCCGCCGTGGCCCGGTCTTTTTCCGGTAATTCGGCGGCTGTGGGAACCTTTTCGTTGATGAAGATGGCCTGTCCGGGATTGATGCCCCAGGTCACGGTCGGGCTGATATCTGCTGCCTGATAGGTGATCACGTCGTCGTAAGGCGCGTCCGGGTCGGATGCGAACGATTTCCAACGGGTGACGGCGGTGTCCCAGTCGGCGTCCTTGGGCGCATAGGGACGGCCTTTTAAATAGGCGAAGGTGGTTTCGTCCGGGTTGACATAACCAACGCGCGCCCCGCCCTCGATGGACATATTGCAAACTGTCATGCGCTCCTCCTGGGTGAAGGCGTCGAAGGTCGAGCCTCCGTATTCGTAGGCGTAGCCCAGACCGCCATTCACTCCGAGTTTGCGGATGATATGGAGGATGACATCCTTGGAATACACGCCGGGCGACAGCTTGCCCTCGACATTGATGCGGCGGACTTTTGGCTTGTGGATGGCCATCGTCTGGGTGGCGAGCACGTCGCGCACCTGGCTGGTGCCAATGCCGAAGGCAATGGCGCCGAAGGCTCCGTGGGTGGAAGTGTGTGAGTCACCGCAGGCGATGGTCGTACCGGGCTGAGTGATGCCCTGCTCCGGGCCCACGATGTGGACAATCCCCTGTTTGCCACTGGGCAGATCAAAAAAAGTGACGCCGGATTCCGCGCAATTCTTGCGCAAGGCTTTGATCATCTCGTCGGCCAGCGGGTCGGAAAACGGTTCCTCGCGTTCATCCGTGGGTACGATGTGATCCACGGTGGCAAAAGTGCGTTCGGGATAGAGCACCTTTAATCCGAGATCGCGCAACATGCCGAAGGCCTGCGGACTGGTGACTTCATGGATGAGGTGCGTGCCGATGAGAAGCTGCGTGGCTCCGTTCGGCAATAGGCGCACCGCATGCGCTTCCCAGACCTTATCCAACAATGTCTTGCTCATAATCGTGATGAAATTGCGCCAGTCGGCGAACCGGAAATTATCGTTGTAAGCGGCAAAGAGCGCAAGTTCCTTGTCATTCCTGTTTCCATGGGCCAATATGTAGCTCGGTCCCTCTTCCGCATATGCCTATCGAAAATCCGGAGAACTGGTTTCTGAAAAAACACGAAAACGGGGATGTTTTCGGCCCCGTCTCTTTTGTGAAAATCCGCGATTGGGCCCGTTCTGCCCAGGTCAATCCCCAAGACATGCTTTCCAACGACAAAACCATCTGGACCAAGGCCCCGATGATTCCCGAGATGGAGATGGACTGGCTGGTGGTGGTGGACGAACACCTGCTTTACGGCCCGACGACGGCGGAAGCTTTGCTGGAATTCAGCCAACTGGGCGAAATCTCGCCCGAAACCCCGCTGGTCAATTGCTGCAAGGGTGAGGCCACGACATTGAGTGCAACCGCTTTTTACCAAAAGGCGCAATTGGAGCCCAAGGAGGAAAAAATTCCCTCCAACTCTTTGCTGGCCATGTTGCAACAGCCCGCCCAGGGAGGCGTCCGCGCCAGCCTGCAAAAACGCATCCGGGAACTGGAAGTCGGCTTGCTGGAAAAACGGCGCAAGCTGATGACGGCCGAAGAAACCATTGCCCGCCTGGAAGGAAAAATCAAAGAGTTGGAAGACCGCGTCCGCGAGATCAGCGGTTTCCGCAAAGGCTGATTGAGGCTTCGTGACAGGCGCGAAGTGAGTTTACGCAAAAAAACGTGGTTAAAGTGTGAATTTCCCGCCTGTGCTGTCCCCGCGCTTCTGGCCAAGCGCATCGTCTATTTTCCCTGTCGGCATTGGGTCAGGATTTGCACACTGGCTCCCGGTTTCCCGTTGACGAGGGTGGCGCACTCGTCGGTTGCGTTGAGCGTGGCATGAACGTTTCGCTGTACTTGCCCCAGTTTGCCGGCCTTCAGCCACCCTGCGGGCTGCGCTTCGCACAGGCTGTCCTCCCTTCGCTCGGGTCTTTGGGCGTGCGAAGGGATTCTCCTCGCTTTTGTCGCAGCACGTCAGCGGATTGTCCTGACGACCATGCTGTTTTCGCCTGTTTTTCCAGACAAGCTTCATGACCTGAGCCACTTGAAGGTTTCGCGTCCACCGCAAAATGAGAGTCCGGTTTGACCTGAAAATTTCTTGCTGGAAAATAAAAGTACGACGGGAGGTTACGCCGCGTAGCCTTGTCGATGGAACCAGTTCTTCACAATTCTGGTGTGGCGTCTTTCCAGCGGGATGCAGAAGGTCTCTCCCCGTTTGAGGATCGCGTCCGCGGCAGCATCTGGGGGCCATTGATAGGGGATGCGCGGGCCATGCCGGTGCATTGGTATTATGACCGCCAGGCCCTGGCGCGGGACTACCGGCACGTGCGGAGTTTTCTCGCGCCCCGGTTGCTGCACCCGGACAGCATTATGGGGCGATCCGAGTATCGGGCTCTAAATGAACGCGGTCAGATTCTCCACGATCAAGCGTGCTTCTGGGGAAAGCGTGGCGTCCATCATCACCAGTTTCTTCGGGCCGGCGAATGGCGGAAATCTGCGGGATGCAATTTTTGAGCACGCAGCGAATTGGTGCTCCCCGCGCAAGACGGCGGAGTGGTCGCGCGAGCGGGATGAAGTCGTGGCTGGACGGCGGCTCAGTCCGGCATGCTACCTCGCCGACGCGTTTCCGGCCTCGCTCTACCTGGCTTGGACGTACGCGGACAACTTTGAAGGCGGCGTGATTTCCAATACGAATTTAGGAGGCGACAACTGCCATCGGGGTGCGGTGGCGGGGGCGTTGATGGGCGCTTCGCTTGGCTTGTCGCGGATTCCTCACCGCTTCATCGAGGGGCTGCAAGTCCAGCCGAATTACGGCGGAGGTTGACAAGGCTAGTCGGGGGAGAAACGGTAATGCGAAATGATTCCGAGGAGACATTTTCTTAAGCTTGGCGTAGGTGCTTTGGCGCTCCCCGTGGTGGAACTTCCTGCGGCGACGGCTGATGCGCCGGCTTTGCGGTTTCTTTTTTTTACCGATGTGCACGCGATGCTCGAACACGGGGCACCTAGAAAACTTCGGGAGATTGCGCGGCGGATGCGTGACATCGATTGTGATTTGATCGTGGGTGGCGGCGATTTTGTGCATGGCGGCTACACCTCGACGGCGGCGGCGATGGAGCCGAGGTTTGCCGTGCTCGGAGAGTTCCTCAATACGCTGGATCGCCCGCTCGAAGCGGTGCTGGGTAACCACGATCTCGTCGGGGTGAGTCCGGCGGACGGCTCGCCGCCCGAGTCCGATCCGGCGCGTTTTTTTCGTTCGACATTTGGACTCAAGGAAACACGGCGTTCGTTTGACCACATGGGCTACCGTTTTGTCGTCCTCGATTCTGTCCAACCGCTCAGCGGCCCGCAATACCGGGGATGGGTCGGCGCAGAGCAGATCGCCTGGCTGGGAGAGCTTCTCACGAAGACGCCGGCCGAAATGCCCATCGTCCTTTGTTCGCATCTGCCATTTCGTTCGATGTTTTTTCAAACCAAAGAAGGCTCGGAGGCTGCTTTGCCGGCGAATCTTGTCGTGGTGGATGCGAACGAGGTGTTGGCACTTTTTGCTCAACACCGCCTCGTGCTCGTATTGCAAGGCCATCTTCACGTCAACGAATCGCTGCGATGGAATGAGCGGACGTTTCTCACGGGAGGTGCCGTTTGTGGCGCTTGGTGGAAGGGCGACAACTGGGGCACTTTGCCAGGCTTTGGGACACTGGATGTCGCGCCGGGGCGTTGCGATTGGGAATATCTCACTCCGAAACTTGCAAGCTGAGCCGCATCGGCAGCGAGAGGGGACGTCGCAGGTTCAAGCCCCTCTCAAAGGGTGATTGAAACGGTTGCACAAGCGGGATCGGGAAATAGCAATGCTCAACGGCTGACCCGAATGGCACACGCTACGCAGGCGAGCATTTCAGTGAGCGTACGCGATAAGCGGCGCCGGATCGCTGGCGGGACGATTGCCGGGAACGAAGCGATTAAGCGCTCGGCGGGCCGGTGGGGCGGTGTTCGGGGCATCGCCTTAGAGCCTGTCTTAAAACAGGAGAATGGAGGGATGCGGGCCCTCGCATCCCTGGGCGGCAAGAGCCTGCCGCCCTCCAATAGCGACTTTTCAAACAGGCTCTTACAAGGATACTTGGCATTCTAATTCCGAATGTTTTGGGATACTGGATCGGCCGCAGAGCCTATGGTGCACTCCAGAGTTGTGGCGGCAGAAAATCCGAGCAACCACCGCCAACACCGAAACTTTGTGGTCTTTGCGGCAACGAAACCGAGTCGCTCATAAAGCCTCTTAGCGGCTGGGTTTGTG
>Ga0105049_10010952_pt1 | contig 10403 bp, 8 predicted proteins | sample MAT06_FD_78087 | JGI IMG/M metagenome (GOLD analysis project Ga0105049, IMG submission 78087) | Freshwater microbial communities from Lake Fryxell liftoff mats and glacier meltwater in Antarctica - MAT-06 | ecosystem: Environmental > Aquatic > Freshwater > Ice > Liftoff microbial mat | place... | reverse complement strand
GCAAAGGCCACCTGACGGGCGTTGATGAGATCGCTGTTCTTGGTGATGATCCCCGCGCCTTTATCGGCTTCAAAGGCACGTACGGAGTCATAGGCGAGCAGAGCGTATTTCCAGGACAATTTGGAGAAGCAATGAATGATGATGGGGGGAGCATCCTTGCGCACAGCAGCCTGATTGTCCCGACTTTCCAGGCCCTCAAGAATGGTATTCTTGAAATTCCGTAATTGGGTGTCCAAGAGCGGGCCACCCGGCATCGACAGATACTTCCCCTCGATGGGGGTAGCGGGGCCGCCGCCGACCTGCACCGAGATGTCATCGATCGCCCGACCCTGGCGTTCGGCCAAGATGGGCGTGAGTAAATCACGGTACGCACTGGGCTGCAGATTACGGATGAATTGATTCGTCGTGCTGACCGGTCCCGGGGTGCGCGGATAGATCTTGATGTTGATCTGATCTGGTGGCACCGGCGACGGCGAACTCGCCTGCGCCTGGCCCATATTGGTCGGCATCAAGCTGCTGATAGCCTTTTCATCCGGCGTGAACTTGGTGGTCAGCATGAAGAAGATCAGCAGCAGAAAGACGATATCGATCATCGGGGTCATATCCATGACCACGGTGTTATCTATCGGCCTACGACGTAGCTTACGGGCCATGGGATGCTCCGGGGGTCCTGATCAATTTTTGTCACCCGGTTTACGGGTGGTATAATTGATGTTAATGAACGGCTTCATGTCCTTGGGGGCGACATTGCGCGGGGTCATGTCCTTGGGGTTGATCGAGTCGGTGACGACCTGCAACACTTCCTGGACCATGCGATATTCGGTATCGCCATCGGCGCGGATTTCGATGATCATTTCATCGGGAATCATCAGCGCCGGATTGTGAATATCCGGAATCTTCGTCGCCAAATCGTACTGTTTGTCGAGGATCAGGCGAAGCCTTTGATAGTGGCTGTAGTCATCGACCCCACTTGAGCGGAGTTTCTCAGTGCCAATCATGATCGTGCCGGCTGGCGGGTCGCCCGACTTGGTGGTGCCAAAGACGTTGATGATGATCCGTTTCGGATTTTCAATCCTGGTCGCCGTCGTCGTCGGCGGCACGGTGATCTGTTCCGTACGCGATTGATTGGTGATCTTGCCGGCGAGAATGAAGAAGATGATCAGCAGGAAGACCAAGTCGTTCATCGGCGTGAGATCCAGCTCATCGTTATCCTGCATAACAGGCGCTTTGGCCATGGTATCCTCCGAGGTTTGCTACGTGATGATTCAGCCGGGCCTGATCACTTCCGGAAGTAATCGAGAATCTCATTGGTGATCACGGTCGAGTCGAGGATGAACTGATTGAGCTTGCCGCGCAGGACGAAGGCGCAGACCAGCATCGGGATGGCGATGATCAGGCCGCCAGCGGTGGTTAGCAGGGCACCACCGATGGTACCAGCCAAGTCCGCGGCATCGACACCGGCAGGCTTGTTGGCCATGGTGATGAAGGCACCGATCATGCCGTACACCGTGCCGAAGAGCCCCATCATGGTACCCGTCGAGGCGAACAAGGTGATCCAGCCGACCTTGGCAGTCCACCGGTTGGCTTCGGCGGTCGCGGTGGTTTCCGCCGAGGCGACCATGGCGTCGTAGCCGAAATCCTTTTTATCCAAGGCCGAGGCGACAACCTGGGCGGTCATGGCAGGATCGTTCTGGGTCATGGCGAGGGCGCTTTCGACCGCTTCGTCGGTGACGCCTTCAGCAAAGGCGTTGTGCAGGTCATCGGCCAAACCCATCGGGATGATCGCGTCCCGCTTCAAGGTGATGAACATCTGGATGGCGACCGCGAATGCGACCACCGACATGACGATGATCAGCCACATCGGCCAACCGGCTTCGATGATCAGACCGAACGCGGTCTTGCCACCGCTGACCACAGGGGTGACTGCGGCGGCTGCTTCGGCCGCGTAGGCGGGAAGGACGGCGGCAACGGCAAGGGCGGCGGTCGACAGCAGGCGAGCGGCGATGGTGTTCATGGTTGGTTCCTCGGAAGGTGGCGAACGGTGCTGGCCCACTGGGGTTCAGCCCACGGGGCACTGGGGCGGGCGAGGCCGCATTAAAGGTCGCCGGTATGCAGCGACAAGGCGCGGTGCTTGTCGCTGAGACCTCCGTGTATCACCAGGAATGCGGTCTAACTCCTGGGCGTACAAGGGATTGACGGGTCAGCGTGAAACAACGCTGCAACCGGGGCTCAGTTCAGCCGGAGTCGGAATTAAACCCGTCAGCGCGTCACTCACCGGGAGGTTACCACACGGTGCGAATGATCAGCGCCAGGGCCGCCAATGTCGCAAAAACCAGCACAATTACTGCGAAAACCCGTTGCGCCAGGACTGCAAAAATACGCCGACCAATGACCGCCCCCAGGACCACCGCCGGGAGCAGACACAGATCGAACCACAGCGACTGGCGCGAAAACAGGCCCAGCGGAGCATAGAAGGGCACCGTGCTAACGTTCACTACCAAGAAGAACCACGCACCCGTACCGATCAATTGCTCCTTGGGAAAACGCTTGGCGAGGAAATAGAGGTTCATCACCGGTCCCGCGGCGTTGGCGAGAAAGGTGGTGAAGCCCGCCGCTACCCCAAAGCCCGCAGCTTGGCCACGCCCGGCGCTGATCGGACTGGTCCTTTGCCGCCGACGCCAGACATGCAGGCCAACCATGGTCAAGATAATCCCCCCGATAAGGATATTCCCCGCCGAACGCCAGGGCGTGTCGTGCAGCCACCAGCGATCCCCCGCCATCGCCACTCCACCCAGGATCATTCCCACCAGGACCCACGGCACCAGTTCGAGCAAGCGCGGAATCTGGGCATGGCGCCGATGATAGGCCACCGCGAAAATGTCCGCAGCGATCAGGAGCGGCAGCAACCACCCGGCCGAGGCCACCGCATCATCGATCAATAATGCGTACCCCGGAACAACAAAAATGCCGAAGCCCGGCACCCCGGTCTTGCCAAGGCCGATCGCCAAAGCGCCGATGGCGGCGATGAGCCAGTGGTACCATTCGAAAGCAATCATTGCCGCGGGGCGGGGCTATGAAACGACTTCCGGACTGTGGCAATGAAACGACTCCCGGACCGGGACAATTCCGAGCTACACCTCTGCCGGCCGTCCCGTAATAATGCGGAACGCTTCGAGATATTTATCCCGTGTCCGGGCGACCACTTCCGCGGGCAGATCGATGCCGCCGCCGTTCTTATCGAAGCGAATCGATTCCAGATAATCGCGCACGTATTGCTTGTCGAAACTGTCTTGGGCACGTCCGGCGACGTAGCGATCGGCGGGCCAGAACCGGCTGGAATCGGGAGTGAGCACCTCGTCGGCGAGGACCAAGCGATTCTGGGCATCGACGCCGAACTCGAATTTGGTATCGGCGATAATAATGCCGAGCTTGGCCGCGTGGTCGCGCGCACGTTCATACAAACGCACAGAGGTGGCGGCGACAGCCTGGGCCTGCGGACCGATGATCGCCGCCGCCTGGTCGGGGGGAATATTTTCGTCGTGCGCACCCAGGGCCGCTTTAGTCGACGGCGTATAGAGCGAGCGCGGCAGCTTGGAACTGTCCACCAGACCAGTCGGCAGGGTGATCCCGCAGACCGTGCCGCTGGCGCGGTATTCCTTCCACCCGGAACCGCTGAGATAGCCGCGCACGATGGCTTCGACCGGCAGGATGCGCAGGGCCTCAACAAACATAGTTCGGCCCGCGAGCTGATCGGCGTAGGCCTGCACCGCGGTCGGCATGCGCCGGATATCCGCCGTGATCAGATGATTCGAGCAGACATCGCCGAGCAAATTGAACCAGAACAAGCTGAGCTGGGTCAGGATCCGCCCCTTATCGGGAATCGGCGACGTCATCACCACGTCAAAGGCGCTGAGCCGATCAGTGGCGACGATCAGCAGGCCGCCGTTGGTGCGGTACAGATCACGCACTTTGCCGCGCGCGATCAATTCCAGACCGGGGCAGTTGCTTTCAAGAAGAGGCGCAGCCATGGAATACCTTTCGGTCTTTCGGTGCACAAAACCGCTACGCAATTATCCCGCCGCACGTGTGCTGACGATCGCCAACACGCAGCGCGGACCTCAGCGCGACATCTCGCGTTCCAGTGCCTGCATGGCCTGGATTTCCAAACCCCGAGCAAAGGCTTGGCGCACGCGGGAGACAGCCAGGCCCTGGCCGGTGGCGGGCAGCGGTTCGCCAGCACTGATGCCGACGCATTGGACCAGACGGACGCGGGCGACTTCGCCTTCCTTGGCGGTCTCGGCAATGACCACCGGATTGCCGGCCACGGCCAGACTGGCGGCCCAGCGGGCTTCTCCGCGGGCAGACCCTTCATCAGCGGGCGCAGGAGCGGCCAGCGTGCTCATCGCATTCAAGCGGCTGCGCGACACGGGCACCTGCCAGCGGGCCGCGACCTCAGCGTCGTCGACAAACACGGTACGCAAACCGCCCGGGCCGGCGGCTTCCGCACGGGCGCGCAGGGCCTCCGCTTCGGCGAGCAGTTTGGGGTAGGCCTGTTTGGCGCTCAGGTAGCGCTGGACTTCGGCCAACACGGCCGGATCGCTCAATTCGCGCTGCCGGGCTTCGCGGCGACCGATCAGTCGGATCACGACCCAGGCACCACTGGAGGTCAATTGATGATCGCTGATATATTCACCCGGCTTGCCCGCGACCAAGCCAATGCTGCGCGCACTGCGACCCTTGAGAATGCCGAGTTCGGGACCCAGGTTGAGATCATCGCGTGCGTCTTCGGGCAGGGCGATCTCGGCAATGAGCCGACCATCAGTGGCAGCCACGGCAGCGGCAAAAGCGGCGGCATCTTTGGTTTCCAGGGCACCGTCCACGACTGCGGTCTGCAGGCGGCTGATCTGTTCCAGCGCCTGAGCTTGCGCCCCCTCCAGCTTGAGGGCCTGCACCACCTCGGTCTTGACCTCATCGAGCGGACGATGAACCACCGGCGCCGGAGTCTGGTCGACATCCGGAGTGGTCGACGGTACTATAAAACGTTCGAGATGGGCTTGATACCAAGCCGTCACTGCTGCGTCCGTGGGCTCCGGCTGGGTGGCTAGGAATCGGGCGGGGTCAGCGACAGCCACACTGATCAGGCGTACGGCGGGTTCGATGAAACGGTCGCGCAATTGCAATTCGTCATAAGCGCGGCGGATGGCTGGGTCATCGGCACCGGCCGTTACCGGCTCCATCAGCGGTTGTGCGGACAGGATGACCTCTTCGCTTTCAAAACCGGTCATCACCATCGTCATCGTGCTGCTGGCAGCACTACGCGACACCACGGGGGCAACGGTCAGACGTGCATCCAGGGCCGCATTGGCAAAGCGCTCAGCAAGAAAGGTCCGCAGGGTCTCAGTCGAAATCTCGGACCCGAGACGATCATCACGCAGGGTCGACAAATAATCGCGGCCACGAGCCGTCTTCTTCTGATAAAAATCTTGCAGCAATTCCTCACGCTGCGCGGCACCGGGCATCAGGCCACGCGCTTCGGCGAGCTGAGCCTTACGATAGGCACGCGCATATTGCTCTTGGTTTTCCTTTTCCCATTGCTCACCCCAGCCAAGCACCTGCTGCAGCGTCGCGGCGGTACGTTGCCGGCGATCCACCTGGACTTGATCCACGTTGTATGACGACAAGGATCCGCGACTGGCGAAGATTAGCCCAAAGCTGGGACCGATGCCGAACACCACGCCGACCAGGATGACCATGGTCCAGATGAACAGATGATCGCCCAACGTCATCGGCCGAGAGGCTAACTTGGCGCCGTCGCCTTCGCCGGGCTTGGTCGGTTTGGCTTCTTTGACGTGGGGCTTGTGGTCGTCGCTCATGATCGGTTCCGCTCGGGTTCCATTCGGAAAGGTCGGGCAGCGTCGGCCCTGGGTCCTCGCCCGCAAGGGCGGTGCCGCCTCGCACCCCCAAGCCCGTTCACCTGCCCCATGGACCAGGGCCAACGGGACCCCAGGCTGCGCGACCATGGCCGCCCCCCCTTCTGAAACCGTGCTGAACGCATTCCTGAGCGTGCATGCCCAGGGTGCGCCGATCCCCCCGGCGCTTTACGCACAGGGCGAGGCCGTGTGGCGCGACCTGCGCGAAACCCCACCTCCGGGACCAGTCTGGGGGCGCTTTTTGGTCGCCATGGGTGAACTCGCGGCCGATCACGTCCACGACGCCCGAGCCGCGTTCACCCTGCTCCATGCCGCTTTAGAGCGAGCCCAAGCGACTGCCGACGCCGAAGTCGGCGCCGCAGCGGCCTTCAACTTGGGAGTTCTGGCCGAGCGCAAACAGGACCTGACCCGCGCCCGCCTCATCTACCGCGAAGGGGCTGACGCGGTTGCCCGCCACGGCACCTGGACTGCACCGGCGCTGCGTTGCGTCGAGCGCCTAGTCAGCGTGGCCCTGCACCGAGATGATCACCTATCTGTGGCAGAACAGGCTTTGCTGAAGCAGGCGTGGCTGGCGTGGCTAGCGGGGGTTGACGGCGTCGATGCTGATCTTGACAGCCGCCTCCTTCGCACCCTGGCCGCTTGTCTTTTACCCGAAGACGATCCCACCGCGCTTGCCGAACGCTGGCGAGCCTGGCCGCCCCATGCCCTCGACGACCAGCGGCGTGATGATGCGCCGACCTGCCTGCTGGCGCTCTACGCAGCGGCAATCCGGGCGGCTGAGATGCATCTGAGCGACGAACCCTTTGCCGCAGAACCGTACCGCGCCCTGCATGCAGCCGCGCTGCGCCAGTTCAAAGCCTGATGAAGATCTGAGCAACAGCTTGTTCACGCCGCTCACGAATAGCTGCATGACGCAACTTGCCAGACCTCTGTCGGTCACCCAGACTCCCAGCCCAGATTGGAAACCGCTCCCATGCCGACCCCCCGCCCGACCAAACGTCTCGCCCGCTTTGCCGCGCCCACGCCCTCGGCGGGGGTGACGGCGCCGGAATTGCCGCCCCTCGGCCTGGAAGCGACGGACCTGCGCCGGGACGTGCAGCGGCACCTCGGCATCACCTACGGTCGCGATGAACACCAGGTCAACGATTACTACCGCTACCTGGCGGTGGTCCAGACCGTGCGCGACCGCCTGATGGAACGCTGGAAAGCAACCCATGCCGCCTATTACGCCGCGGATGCCCGGCGTGGATATTACCTGTCGATGGAATTCCTCATGGGCCGGGCCCTGGGCAATGCGGCCCTGAATCTCGACCTGGAAGCAGAATTGAAAACCGCCTTGGCCGAGTTGGGCATGAAATGGGAAGAATTAGTCGAACAAGAAGCGGACGCTGGCCTGGGCAACGGTGGCCTGGGCCGCCTCGCCGCCTGTTTCCTCGATTCCTGCGCCACCTTGCAGCTGCCGGTGATGGGCTACGGCATCCGCTACGATTACGGCATGTTCCGGCAGCGCATTATTCAGGGCTATCAGTTGGAAGAACCCGATCATTGGTTGGCGCACGGCGTGCCTTGGGAATTAGAACGCCCGGAATATGTTGAGCGGGTTCATTTCGGCGGCCATAGCGAATTCTACCAGGATGCCGAAGGCATCACCCGCGTGCGTTGGGCCGATACCCAGGATGTCCTGGCGATTCCCTACGACGTGCCGATCCCGGGCTATCACAACGGCACCGTCAATACGCTGCGGCTGTGGAAATCGACCGCGACCGAAGAATTCAATCTCGACGAATTTAATCAAGGCGACTACGTCGGTGCCGTTGCCGCGAAACATGGCGCAGAAAACATCTCGCAGGTCCTGTATCCCAACGACAAGAGCGAAAACGGCAAGGAACTGCGTCTGCGCCAGCAGTACTTCCTCGCCTCGGCCTCGCTCAAGGACATCGTCCGCCGCTATGTGCGCGTGCATGGCCATGATTTCTCGCGCTTTGTCGAGTTGAATGTGATGCAGCTCAATGACACCCACCCGACGGTGTCGGTGCCGGAATTGATGCGCCTGCTGATGGACATCCATCATCTCAGTTGGGAAGACGCCTGGGCGATCACGTCGAAGTGTCTGGCCTACACCAACCACACCCTCCTTCCCGAAGCCCTGGAGAAATGGTCGGTCGAGTTGTTCCGGCGCCTGCTGCCACGGGTTTTGGAAATCATCTTTGAAATCAACGCGCGCTTCATGCGCCAAATCGCCTTCAAATGGCCGGGCGATACTGCGCGCCAGGCGCGCATGTCGCTCATCGAGGAAGGGCCACATCCGCAGGTGCGCATGGCCTGGCTGGCGATCGTCGGCTCGTTCTCGGTCAATGGCGTCGCCGCTCTGCACAGCGAGCTCCTGACCAAAACCATCCTCAAGGATTTCTACGCCCTGACTCCGGCCAAGTTCAACAATAAGACCAACGGCGTCACCCAGCGCCGGTGGATGGCGTTGTGTAACCCACGTCTGTCGACGCTGATCGACGACACCATCGGTGAGGGCTGGCGCACGGATCTCAGCGCCCTGCGTGGCCTGATCCCCAAGGCCGAAGATGCGGGCTTCCGTCAGCAATTTGCCGCGATCAAGCGTGCTAACAAAGTTGATCTCGCCCGTATCGTCAAACACGAATGCGGGGTTGAATTCGATCCCGATGCGCTGTTCGACGTTCAGGTCAAGCGTATCCACGAATATAAGCGCCAACTGCTCAACGCCCTGCACGTGATCCATCTGTACGACCGCCTTAAACGCGGCGACACCGCCAATTGGACCAACCGCTGCGTGCTGTTCGGCGGCAAGGCCGCGCCCGGCTACGCCATGGCGAAGCAGATCATCAAACTGATCGGCAATATCGCCGACGTGGTCAATAATGATCCTGATATCGGCGGCCGCCTACGCGTCGCCTTCATTCCCAATTACCGGGTCTCGCTGATGGAACGCATCTGCCCTGCTGCCGATCTGTCGGAACAAATTTCGACCGCTGGCAAAGAGGCATCTGGAACCGGCAACATGAAATTCATGATGAATGGCGCCTTGACCATCGGCACCCTCGATGGCGCCAATATTGAGATCCGCGAAGAGGTCGGCCCTGAGCACTTCTTCCTCTTCGGCAATACCACCGACGAGATCACCGCGTTGCGGCCGCATTACGACCCCAAGTCCGTCATCGCCAATAATCCCGACCTCACGCAGGTTCTGGACCTGCTCAGCAGCGGTCATTTCAGCCAGATCGAGCCGGGTATCTTTGGCGACATTCTCCATTCGCTGAGCGACTGGGGCGATTATTGGCTGACCTGCGCCGACTTCGGCGATTATCTGCGCGCACAGGGCGAGGCCGCCACGGCGTATCGCGATCAGACCCGTTGGGTGCGTTCCGCCATCCTGAACACCGCGTGCAGCGGCAAATTCAGCACCGACCGCACCATGCGCGAATACAACGCCGACATCTGGAAGCTGCCCTCGGTCGCGCCCTAAACAGCCGACCCCTCGGAACGGATGCGCGCCAAGGCGACGGCGCGCATCCCGGCCTCGGCTCTTGGTCGCCGAAAAGGATCAGCTACCGTCGCCACGATCATGCTGCTCGCCCTGCACGGTTTCACCGAAAACGACCAGACTTGGCGCCAGGTCTTGGGTGACCGTTCTGATGTGCTGACGCCGCTGTTGCCAGGCCATGGCTGGAAACCGTGTCCGTCCACACTTTCGATCGAAGCTCTCGCGGATGAGCTGGCGACCCGGCTGGGGACGACGGCGCCGGCCGACGTGGTTGGCTATTCCATGGGCGGGCGCTTAGCCCTGGTCTTGGCGCAACGCCATCCCGAGGTGATCCGCCGCTTGGTGCTGATTTCCAGCGGCCCGGGATTCAAGGACCAGGAACTGCAAGGCAGTCGGCGGACCCATGAAATGGCAATGGCCGAAACCCTGGAAGAAGAAGGCCTTGGGCCTTTCGTCGCTCTGTGGGAACAGAACCCCATTCTCAAGCCGCATCGGCCCTTTCCGCGCAGTGCCGCCGAGGATCTGCGCGCTCGGCGCATGCAGCATGATCCATTGGGTCTGGCCGGGGCCTTGCGCCAGCTTGGCGCGGGTGCGATGCCGAACTTGTGGAATGGCCTGAGCGAAATTGCATGTCCGACGTTATTGATCGCCGGCAGTAGCGACGCGCGCTACGTCGAGGTCATGGGCGAGATGGCCCGCCTGATGCCGCACGCGAAAAACGTGGTCATCCCCGAAGCGGGCCACGCCATTCATCGTGAAAAACCAGAGGCCCTACTGCAGGCGGTGGAAAAATTTCTGCGCGATTAAGCCAGCACCTCTGATCATTCGATTGGTGGCATTTCAATGAGTACCCGCAGACGCTCCCCAAGTTCGCGTTTGCGCAACAGCCCCTGCGCAACCCCCATGGTCAGGGCATACCATTCCTCGATGCCACCCAGAACCTTGGCTCCATTGGTATC
>Ga0105049_10010951_pt1 | contig 10403 bp, 9 predicted proteins | sample MAT06_FD_78087 | JGI IMG/M metagenome (GOLD analysis project Ga0105049, IMG submission 78087) | Freshwater microbial communities from Lake Fryxell liftoff mats and glacier meltwater in Antarctica - MAT-06 | ecosystem: Environmental > Aquatic > Freshwater > Ice > Liftoff microbial mat | place... | reverse complement strand
TGGCGACGAACTGCGGAAGAACTCGCGGACGGGTTCAGGCTCATCCTGGGTAATTTGATCGAGAAGCGCAACTGTACAGGGTGCCAGGAACTCGATGCCAATGAGCAACCCGTCTGCATCGTAGTCCGCGAATGCCCGTCCGGTCACGACCTCACGAGTTTCCACCGATGCTCCTTCGCGGACTTGCAGGTAAGCCGCGCGCGGCTTTCCCGTTTGGTCATCGACGGTCAATTCCAGGTGGAACGACAAGCCTTTCATATTCCCTCCCCACTCTTCCAAAACACGGAAACTACGGTCACCGCAAGTTGGCCATCCGTCTGGCCTTCCTCAAAAACGACATCGAGTCGTCGCCGCCCGGTGTCATCAAATCGGCCCCAACGTTTCCTTTTCCAACCGACGGCGGATTCCGGTTCATCCACGGGTAAGCCGATCTTATCGGGAGCGCGAAGACACTGAAGAACCTCGTCGGCATTCACCCCACGCCGGCGCATCTGTATCGCGGCGTGCTGGATGAAAGTCACTTGAACGGCCTGACTTCGGACATGCCCTTCAAGAACAAATCTGGGGTCCGGCAAGTAGTGACTGGGATTCACCGACAGACTCTCAACCTTGTTCAGCGGGTTTCATGATTTTGGGTAACGCCGAAAAGGAAATCGCGCACACCTAAACCTGACTCAAGTTGGCACAACCTAATCCTACACAAGGAGTGATTGCGAAGGCAGCAAACATCATACCCATCACCAACCACGAACCAGCGCCAGCATTGCGGCCCGCACTGCGTCGGCTCCTTCGGCGCGGATGCAGGCCAGCCAGGGCCAGTCCGCGAAGCCGTCCAACAATTCACGCCGACGCATGGGGTCCGGAACTTCCGCGACCACCACGGATCGCACTTCACCCAGAACACCCACCCAATCCGCGAAAGCCGCATCGAACTCCGCTTCGAGTTTCTCCCGAATTCGACGAGCGAGCGCCGGAGCCGCGCCGCCCGTGCTGATCGCCACCGTGAGTTCACCACTGCGGACCACGGACGGAAGCGTGAAATCGCCGCCCGCGGGATCGCTGGCGGAGTTCACCCAAATACCGCGAATCCGGGCGTCGGCCACGACCTGAGCGTTGACTTCCGGTGTCGCGGCCGCGAACGCAAGGCAAGCGCCGTCAAGGTGTTCGGCCCGGTAGGCGTCGCGGATGTGTTCGATCCCATCGAGCGAGAGCGAAGCCGGATCGACGACGCGGACCCGCGCCCCTGTCGCCAGCGCCGCTGCGGCTTTGCGTGAGCCAACTGCGCCGCCACCCACGACGACCACCAACCGCCCCGCGAGGTTCAACAGCAGCGGGAAACCGAGCGACATGACGAATCCCATTTTCGCAATAGTGGTGAGTAATGAGTGATGAGTAAGAAGTTTAGCCCATTCCCCAACGGGGACGGCGTGTTTAACGGGGACGGCGTGCTCGTGCGCAACAAGCTGGCCCCGGTTGCCCTCCGCAAATGTGCGAGGGCGACCGGGGCCAAGAGCTTGGGGATGTGCGGGCGGATCGTCCGCGACAAAGGTTTAGAAGAAGAACCCGATGCCGACGTTGAACCCATGCACGAGCCGGAAATACTTCGTGGCGTAACCAGGATTGATGTTGCCGTAGTCGAACCCGACCGGATCACGCATGTAGACCGTGTTGAAGAACGTCATCGCCTGGTAACCGATCCGCAACTGGACGCCTTCAATCGGATACCACCACAGGTTCACGGCGGCATTCGCGTTGGGCACCAGGCGGAAGTCGTCCCGGCCGTATTTCGATTGCACCGTTTGGTCACCGAGTTTGTACTTCGCCCGTTCTTTGTAGGAATTCAAAAGTACGGACCCGGTCAAATCCGCACTGAGCGAGAACTGGTCGGCGACAAACACCTCGTGCCCGCACCCGAAGTAGGGGCCATAGAGGCGTTGCGAGAGCGTGTTCGTGTAGAAGGCCACGTCCACATTGCGGGCATTCCCGGCCTGGTCTTGCGACGCCGTTATCCACTGGAACCGCTCGAAGAACCACGAGAACTGTAACCCTGCCGTGCCGTACACCCGGCTGTACTCGGTTTGCAGCAGCGGAACGGACATCCCGGCCTGCATCTGTTGGTAGCGCTCGGTGAACTTGATGTCCATCCGGCTCGATGCGTTCCAGATGCCGGGCACGCTACTATCCGAGACTCCACTCACCTTCCCAACTGCTCCGTTGAAGAAGTTCGGGAAGTTTACGACCGGGCTGGAGATGAACGTGTCCGCTTGGTCTGGGCGGGTAACGAATCCCGGCGGGATCGCGGTGGCCCCTTGTGAGGCGTGGGCGTCGTACAAATGGATCATGTTGTAATAGATTCGCGTGCCGTCATCGAACCGGTAGCCGATTTCGATTTTGCCGCCGGGCTGGAATGTCCGCTTGCTGAAATCCTGAGCGTTCAGGGCTTGTGTCCCGCTTCCAATCAGGGTGCCCGAAACGCCAGAAATCTGGCCACCGACATCGAAGAACCCGCGGCGGGCGATGGTTTGGTTACCGATGGCTCGTGTCTGAGTGAGCAGCACGAACTCGAACGCGGTGTAGAACCCCGCGTCCCCCGCGTGCCCCGTGGGTAGTGGAATCACGGGGTTCGGACTCTGCGGGGTTTGGAACCCGCCACCCTCCCCGCTAGTCGACGGGATTGACCCGCCACTGAGTTGTGCGTGAGCCGACGAAGGGCCGGCCAACAACGACGCTGCCGCAAGCAGCGCTCCCCCAATATACCGATGACTCATCGCCTGAATCCCCCTTCACTGCGTGGACGACCGGCCCGCGGTAGGCTCCCCAACCCACCGCCGACCCGGCACCGGGCAGACCCGGACGCCGTTCCCCTGTCAATTCGTTTCGCGCTCATGCGGAAAGTCGCGGCACAATAACGGGCCGCCCCGCACGGTCAAGCCAGTTTGGTAAGAAATCCGGCTCACTCAGCGAGATTTCCTCATGGGTTTGCAAGCCAAACGCGAAGATGGATCGGTCCCGGGCAGGCAGTGAACTTGCGGTGTAACCATCGTGCCCGTCGAGGTGACCAACGGGGTAAGCCAGGCGAGGTTATACTTTGCGCGGTCAGGATTGACACACAGCTTGAGTCAACCGGCGACCTTACGGTGCGCCGCTCACCTTGGAATTGGTGAGCGGCGCACCGTAAGGTTGCCTCACCTTGGAATTGGTGAGCGGCGCACCGTAAGGTCGCCGGTTGACTCAAGCAGGGCAGACCGGCTATGTGTCTCGGCCGCGTGGAGTATACACTTCAGATGGCCACTCATTACTTCCCACAAATAACCCAGGTTACCATGCGTCGGCTCGTGTTCCTCGTCGCTCTCCTGTTGGTGAGCTTTGAACCACTTCGCATGGCTGAAGCGGCCGAACCGGACGTGGCCGACGCCGAGAAGCTGGCGGCTGACGCGAGGAAGGCGTGGAACGTGCCTGGGTTCACCGTGATCGTGGTTCGTGGCGACGACACGCTGCTACTCAAAGGGTTCGGGGTCCGCACCCAAGGCCAGGCCGAGAAGATCACGCCCGATTCACTCTTCCCGCTCGCGTCTTGCTCGAAAGCCTTCACTACCACGCTCATGGCCATGCTTGTCGATGACGGCGTGCTGGCCTGGGACGACCCCCTGAAGAAGCACTTCGCCGGCTTCAAACTCTCGGACCCAAACGCCGACGCGCTCCTGACCGTCCGCGATCTACTGTGCCATCGCTGCGGCCTCGGCGGGCACGACCTGCTGTGGTATCGCGCTCCGTGGGACATCGACGAGACCCTGAAACGTGCCCAATGCCTGCCGCTCGATTACTCCTTCCGCAGTGGTTTTCGCTATTCGAGCATCCCATTCCTCGCGGCCGGCCGTGCCATCGAGAAGGTAGCTGGCGAGTCGTGGGAGAAGCTGGTGCGAACCCGCATCTGCGAACCGCTCGGCATGGAAGGCGTGCGCTTCACCACGACCGAGATTCCCAAAGACGCCGACCGCGCCACCGGGCACCGCATCGGGAAGACAGGCAAGCCAGAAACCACGCCGCACTACGAGATGAAGGAACCGAACCCGTCCGGCTCCGTTCACGCGACCGGCAAGGACATCGCGGCTTGGCTGAAGTTCCACCTCGCCGACGGCGTTGGCGCGGACGGCATCCGCTACGCATCGATCAAGAATCTGACGGAGACCCACACGCCGCAGAACATCATTCGTGTGGAAGGCAGCGTGAAAGCCCTGAACCCCGACACCGTGCAACTCGCCTACGCGATGGGCTGGCTCGTCTACGACCATCGCGGCAAGAAGGTCATTTCGCACGGCGGCCTCATTGATGGTTTCCGCGCTCAACTTACGCTGCTTCCAGACGACAACCTCGGCATCGCCGTGCTGGCCAACATGCACGACACCCGCGTGAACGCCGCTCTCACGAACTCGCTCATCGACCTGTATTGCAAGCTGCCCGTGAAAGACTGGAACGCCCACTTCCAGAAAGTGGAAGCCGACAGCGCAGCGACCCGCACGGCCACTCTCGCCGCGCGCGAGAAAGCCCGCAACCCTAACGCCGCCGCATCGCTCAAGGAAAGTGGTTATACAGGCGAGTACACGCACTCGGCTTACGGCACCGCGACCGTGAAGTTGACCGACGGCAAACTCGCCCTGACTTATGGCACCACCGCGTACCCGCTGGAGTGGTTCGAGGGTGACACCTTTCGCATCACGGAAGGGCAATTCGCCGAGCAACTCGTGCCGTTCGACGTGGTGGCGGGCAAGGCCACGACGTTCCGGTTCGCGGGCCAGGAATTCCGGCGGAAGTGAATCGTCGTTTACCGCGATGCCGCAAGCGGCGAAGAATGAGGCGTCGAGTTTGGCCGCTTGCGGCATCGCGGGAAAAGACCTTCGACACTTCTTGACGGGCGTATACTGCGTCGAGTAAGTTGAGAACTGGGCGTGGCTGAACAGACCCTCGCCCATCCGTCGAGACAACACGATGACTACGGCCCTGAACACCGCCCGTTATCTCGTTCGGCTTGCGACACCCAACGAGGACGAGGATAACGACTGCCTCTGCCATCTGCGTTTGCAGAAGTTGCTCTACTACGCCCAAGGTTGGCATCTGGCCGCGACCGGCACGCCACTTTTTCCGGATCGAATCGAAGCCTGGAAGCATGGGCCGGTTGTTCGGTCGGTTTACCCCGTGTTCAAGGAATACCGCCTTGCCATTCCGCCAACACAGGGGAGCGAGCCGGCGGAATTGTCGGCCCGCGACCGGGATTTCATCCGCTCGATTTGGGAACGCTACGCGGAGTTTTCGGCAACCGCACTTCGGAACATGACGCACCGCGAATCGCCCTGGCTCGAAGCCCGCGCCGGTTCCACCCGAGACGAATCCAGAAACGCCGAGATCACCCAAGAAACGATGCGGGCGTTCTTCTTCCCACAACTAATCGACACTCTGAAACAACAAGACCCTCGCATCGACTCCGAGAAGTGGCAAGCATCCGCCAACGCAATTGCAGCCGGGCAAGTTCAGACCGCGAAGGACATTCGCTGTGAATTACACCGTCGTCGTGCCGGAACCGATCCGGGATGAGATCGCCCGGTGGGACTTGTCGCTCGAAGCCGAAGACGAGCTATACGCCCAACTCGAAGCGCCGATCACGCAGGAAGCTCTCGATGCAATGTGGAGGCTTCCTGGGCCGGGGTTCGTCTTCGTTTACAGTTTCGACGGACCAGACCCGCTCATTTTGGGCCTCACGCACTTCTACACCTTTTGGCTCGTCTACGGTGCGAAAGACGACCACCTCTACATCCACCAGTGCGATTACAAGCGGACGGAAGATTGGGGACCGGGTGAGTAGCAAGCGCGGATTCTCATACACGAACCCGGAACGGTTGTCTGGTTTCATTCTGGGACCGTGGCTATCTTGGCCGCTGGCAAGGTGATGAAATTGCGTTTGATTTGTCCCCGAACGTGCTCAATCTCCTTGCCTGCGGCCAAGATGCCCGCAGTCCCAGGATGAGACACCCTCCGCGGGTTCATGTATCAATGATTCCCTCGTTTGGGGCATTCCCTGCGGTGAATTCGTCTTCTCCCCTCAAATACCCAATTCCCCAGCGCGCACGCTGATCTTCCAGCTTGTTTTACGCCCGTCCGCAACTATACCGATGCGTGCTGTTCCGCGTCCGCACAAGACGTGCCCGAGGCCGGTCCATGAGTTTTCCGACGACGCATCTGTATTTCGACGATCTGGAAGTTGGCGCGGAGTGGTCATCCGGCGGACGCACCGTCACGGAAACGGACATCGTCAACTTCGCCGGCTTCAGTGGCGACTTCAACCCGATGCACGTCGATCACGAGTTCGCCAAGGCGACTCCGTTCCGCCGCCCAATCGCTCACGGATTTGCCGTGTTCTCGATTGGGAGCGGTCTGGGCGTGGCCAGTCCGCACCTCCGCACCATCGCCATGCTCCGCGTCAAGTACTGGAACTTCAACCTCCCCGTGTTCGCCGGCGACACGATCACGGTAATGAGCCGGGTGGTGGAAAAGATCATCCGCGGTCGCGGCAAACGTGGCGAAGTGGTGTGGCACCGCAGTATCTTGAACCAAGAGGGCAAAGTGGTGCAGAATGGCGAGATTGTGCTGCTGATCGAAGCCCGTCCGCAACCGCGAGTCTCAGCCGCTTGCACCGCCGAGGTGGTCGCCGCCCCCAGCACGAACGGTGACGGAACATGAGGCGAACGCCAGCGAACCCGCGGGTTCACAATCCGGTCCTGTCGGCATCTTGAGTTTCCATTCCGCCATCCGAGTTCCGGATTCCGTGACCCCATGACCCGCACACGCTTCGCACCAAGCCCGACGGGTTATTTACACATCGGCGGGGTCCGCACTGCCCTGTTCAACTGGCTCTACGCCCGGCGGCACGGTGGTCAGTTCATCCTCCGTATCGACGACACCGACGCCGCACGCAACCGCACCGAGGCCGTCAAACCGATCCTCGACGGCTTCAAATGGCTCGGCATCGACTGGGACGAAGGCCCGACGCCCGACGCCAGCGGCGACAGCTTCGGTCCGCACAAACCGTACTTCCAGGGCCAGCGCAACGACAAGTACGTCGCCGCCGCGATGAAACTCGTCGCCGAGGGCAAAGCGTACCCCGACTACACCACCGCGGCCGAGCAGGAGAGCCGCCGCGAAATCGCCACGCGGTTGAAGAAAGCCTACGTTCACCGGGGCAGCAACCGCGACACCGACCCAGCCGAGAACCTGCGACTCTACCGCGAGAAACCCACCGCCATCCTCTTGAAGGTTCCCCAAGGCGAGAAGGTTGTCTTCAACGATCACGTTCGCGGCACGGTCGAGGTTAGCACGGACACCATCCGCGACCCGGCGATTCTCCGCGCCCCCAACGCCGATGGCGTGTGTGCGGCTCTCTACAGTTTCGCCACCGTCGTGGACGAGATCGATTTCGGCATCACGCACGTCATCCGCGCCGAGGAGCATCTGTCGAACACACCGCCGCAGATACTCATTTACCAGGCGCTCGGTGGTAAGGTGCCCGAGTTCGCCCACATCCCGCTCGTGAACTACAAGAACGATAAGATGAGTAAGCGGAAGTTGCCGCCGCTCACGGCCGACGACATCGCCAAGTTCAAAGCATGTGGCATGTCCGATGAGGAGTTGCGCAGCCGCGACGATCTGAACATCGCCACGGTCGCGTATTACCGCGAGTTGGGCTACCTTCCCGCCGCGCTGATGAACTACCTCGTGCGGCTCGGGTGGTCGCTCGACGCCGAGAGCGAGTACATCCCACTGGAAACGGTGCTGGCGAACTTCAGCCTGGACCGCATCACGAAGGCGTCGGGCAACTTCGACGAGAAGAAACTGTACTGGCTCCAGGGCGAGTACATGAAACGCCTCAGTGACGAAGAGAAAGTCACCGGGTGCATTCCATACCTGACGCGGGCGAAACTTGTGGCCGATCCGCTCCCCGATGCCGTGCGGGCCGTGCTGTTCAAGGTGGTTGAAGCGGCGGCCGACCGCATTAAGCTATTCTCGGACATGGTGCAGTTCGCCGGGCCGTTGCTCAAGGCGACACCGGATTACGACCCCGCCGCCGTTGAGAAATCGCTGAAACCCGGTGCCGCATTGCTGCTGACGTTCCGCGATGTCCTCGGCGCGACCGAGCCATTCGACCCGCCGACACTCGACGCCGCGTTGAAAGCGCACACTACGGACAAAGCCGCAAACAAGGCACTGGTGGCCGCCACGCGGGTGGCCGTGACCGGCTTGACAGTGGGCTTCGGCCTATACGAAACAATGGCGATCCTCGGCAAACCCGAAACCCTGCGGCGATTCGACGTGGCCCTGGCACTCGTGTAAGGCTACCGGATTTGCGAAGCCGCAAGCGGCTTGATCGCGGGAAACAACGCGGAGCGATTCATGCACGGTAAAGCGTTCGACGTGATTGGCCTGGGCAACTCGCTCGTCGATATCCTGCTCGAACTGAGCGAGGGCGAGTTCACCCCGCTGGGCTTCGAGCGAGGCACGATGCGGCTCGTGTCGCCACCCGAACAGAAAGGGTTGCTCGACGCTTTTCATTCGCGCGAACCGCGGCTCGTGAGCGGGGGAAGCGTGGCCAACTCCATCATCGCGTGTTCGCAACTCGGCGGTAAAGGCGCGTTCATCGGTTGCGTGGGCGACGACCGCTACGGTCTCCACTACTCCGACGAATTCAACGAACTCGGCATCGACTTCGTGAACTCGCCGCTCGTCGGGGAAATGACCGGCACCTGCGTCAGCATCATCACGCCCGACGCCGAACGCACGATGCGAACGAGCCTCGCGGTTTCCAGCCACCTCGCCGCCCGGCACGTTCCGGCAACCAAGATCGCCGACGCCGAATGGCTCTTCGTGGAAGGCTACCTGTTCGCCAACCCCGAGACGGGCCAACTGGCCGTCCACGCCGCAATCGAGGCGGCAAAGGCAGCGGGTACGAAGGTCGCGCTGACGTGTTCCGATGCGTTCATCCCGCAGGTCTTTGGGACGCCTTTCCGCGAGGCGCTCAAGCAATCGGAGTTGCTGTTCTGTAACGCGACCGAAGCGATGGCCGTGGCGGGCGGAAGCACGGCCGAGGAAGCCTTCGGCAATCTCAAAGGAATGGTGCCGAACGCGGTGGTCACCGACGGCCCGAACGGCGCTTTCGTGCGGTACAATGGCACGGAATGCCATGTGCCCGCGTTCCCGTGCAAGCCCGTGGATGTGACCGGTGCGGGCGATATGTTCGCCGGCGCATTCCTCTACGGTATCACTCACGGCGTCGCGCCCGAGAAGGCCGCCCGTGCCGGGAACTTCCTGGCGGTGAAGGTCATCACGCAGATCGGCGCACGCCTCCACACCGGCTCGAAAGAGTCCTGGTCGGTCCACGTTTAAGGTTTCACGTTTCACGTTTCAGGTTTAACGTTGAATACAATCTCACTCGGTGGGGTGACCGACGGTTTCCGTCGCTCAAATTCTGAACGTGAAACCTTAAACATCAAACGTTAAACACCTATGTCACGCACTCGCACCTTCATCGCGGTCGATCCTGGGGACGATATCCAGGGCGCGGCCATTTCGCTACAAGAGAAGCTGGCGAAAACCGGGGCCGAGGTGAATTGGGTCACGCCCGAAAGCATCCACATCACGCTACTTTTCCTGGGCGAAGTGGATGACCGCGAGTTGCACTCGGTCTGTCGAGCGGTGAAGGATGTCGCTGCGACTCAGGCACCCTTCGCGCTGCGTGTCGCCGGTGTCGGGGCGTTCCCAAACGCGCGTCGGCCGAAGGTCGTGTGGGGTGGCATCACCGACGGAGCCGACGCCCTCACCCGCCTTCACGCCGCGCTCGAAACCGCGATGCTCGAACTCGGTTGTTACCGAACGGAAGCACGCGGCTTCACGCCCCACCTGACGCTCGGCCGCGTAAAAGCCGAAGCCGACAGCCTTACTCTAGCGCCTGAGTTGACAAAGCGCATGGCCTGGGACGGCGGCCGGACGATGATCGATGAAGTGCTCGTCTTCAGCAGCGAACTCGAACGCGAAGGCCCGGTTTACACCATCTTGGGACGCGGCCCACTGCGAGGTTGAGCGATTCACGCCAATTTCTGCACTTCTTTCCACACGTCGCCGTAGGCTTCCTTGTCGAACGGCGGACACCCGGTGGGGAATTGGCCCATCGGGTGGTCTTTCGCCCGCATGATCGCGGTGCAATAGCTGAACGTCCGGCAGACACGCTTGCGGTCGAGTTTGCCGTGATCGAGCAGTTGCCGCACCCAGTCCGGTTGAGCCAGCGAAGCCCGACCGACGCCGACCAGTGACACCCGGTTGTCACGCACATTCGCAGCGGCGGCTTGCGGCATGAACTCCTG
>Ga0105049_10010947_pt1 | contig 10405 bp, 9 predicted proteins | sample MAT06_FD_78087 | JGI IMG/M metagenome (GOLD analysis project Ga0105049, IMG submission 78087) | Freshwater microbial communities from Lake Fryxell liftoff mats and glacier meltwater in Antarctica - MAT-06 | ecosystem: Environmental > Aquatic > Freshwater > Ice > Liftoff microbial mat | place... | reverse complement strand
TCGGGAGATTTACCAGAGCCATAGATCACCTCGGGATAACCGCAGCGACGTTTTCGATCTAGGTCGGGGGTGGTAGAACCTCGTGTCTTGACTGCGGTCTCGAGAATCCGTTGCCCGAGTTCGATTGCGGAAAGATTCCCGGATTGGAACGTGGACCAGAGGTGCTGGAGATCTTCGTTTTCGGTCGGCATGGGGAAAGTTTGAAGTTTGAAGTTTGAAGTTTGAATTGAGGAGGTCCCTCGCTTACGCTTTGGGTTTTGAATGATCCGGGCTATGCCTCACTGCTGGCTGTTTGTATTAAGTCGAGGAGGCGACTGATCGCTTCGGCGGATTGTTCTCTAGGCATGGAGGGTAGATCGCGGCGACTATGGAGCACTTGTTCGGGCGTGAGTGGAAGATGGACGAATCCGATGGAGCACTTTCGGTGATGTGTTGCGTGCCAATGATGCGTTAGAAACATAGCCGCGTTGCAAAGGTAGGTGCCAGCATGAAAGGAAACGGAACTCGGTATTCCGCTTGATCTCAATTCTAAATTCCATTGGTCCAAAGGGAAATTGGTTCGGTAGGCAATGGGTGCGTTCGAGACAAGTGGGCCGAAGAAATCACCTATTGTTTCCGTCATGCCCGCAACGTTGACGGCGATCGCTTCCAATTGCACACGGCTTATTCCGGGTGCTTGTCCGAGATGCAAGACTGCGTCATACCCTTTTGCCAGATCTTTTTCTAAACGGGACTGGAGTTCGGCCAAGTCGACGGGGCATCGTCGTGTTGTAACACCTAGTGGGAGGCCGCGGTGGTGCAAAAACGTGATCAAGGCCTCCCAGCTGGAATTCTGTTCCCAACTGTCGTATGGCTCGAAGGCGGTTAACAAAACTTGCAATTCAGTCCTCGTCTTTGGTGGTATCTTGAGCGTCGTCCGATTCCTGCGAATCAGGGAAACCCCGTGTTCTTGATTTTAATTTATACCTCTTTTGTAGTCGAAAAATGCCGTTGTGCACCATGAAGCCTGCCAACAAGCCTGGAATTGAGCTCATCATTGGGATAAAGTGGAACGGACACCCACCCCGGACCACTTTAGGAAGGCCATTTGGATGATTCGTTCGGAAAACTCCCTCCTCCGCAGAATTGCGGCGATTTCCTTGTTCGTTTCTGCCGCAATGCAAGTGCATGTAGCGGTTTGCGATGATCTGATTCCAGACAAAAACTTAGAAGCGGTCGTCCGCCGAGAGGTGTTTGATAAGCGCTACAACACGGAGCCGTTGAACGCCGCCGATGTCAAGAATATTTCGCAGGTCGTCGGAAAAAGCAAAGGAATCAAGAGTCTAGAAGGACTTCAGCATTGCAAAGCGCTCATGAAGATCGACCTTGAGAAGAACGAGATCGTGGATTTGACACCGATCAAGGAACTGAAACTACTTCAATCTATCGATTTATCCTCGAACAAAATCGAAACACTCGAGCCGATTTCTCAGTTGATTCAGTTGCAGTATTTGCAGCTTTCTCGGAATGCGATCGTCGACTTGGCTCCCTTGCGAGACATGAGCAACCTTAGGTCACTTTACATTGCCGACAACAAAATCAAATCGCTCGAGCCAATCGCGGGTTTGAAGAAAGCCTGGACGCTCGATGTGTCCCGCAACCCAATCGAAGACGCCTCGCCAATATCGAATCTCAAGGGACTGCAGTCGTTAAGTTTGACGGGGTGTGATGTCAAGAGTATCGAGTTTGTTCGAACTCTCTCCCCCAATTTCGTTCGGCTCGAGGGCAATCCGATTGCGGACTTTGGGCCACTCGTTGAAGCTTGCGAAGCGGATGCCAAGACGGAGCATCGGTTTGCTCAGTTTCTGCGATTGTATTTGGATGAAGCAATGCTCAAGGAAACGTCCCAGACATCCACTCTTGAAAAACTCAAAGCCGCTGGCGTCAAGATTAATCCCAAGTAGGCGGCTATTCGCTTTGTTGGCAACAGACCAAAACTCGATGCACACCATGATGACAAAATCTCGTTTCGCTTTGATGATCGCACTTGCGATTCCAAGTAGTACTTACGGTCAATCCAATGTCGAGGAACCCTCGTTCCGCGCTCGCACCGATGCGAATGCGGTCGAAGACCTGAAGAGGCTTCGCGAAGAGTTAAGCCGCGCGAGCGATGCCAATGGAGCGATCAATCCGTTAGGAAAGTTTCTTGATCGCGGCGCGCGGACGAATGAGCCTGCGCGGCTTGAGGTTGGTCCAAGCGATCCGCAGCTCGCGACTCGGGAACTTGAACCCGCCTCATCTATGCCGAAGCCACGTCGAGAAATTGGGACATTACCTGGCCCGCGATTTACCATCATTCAGCAGGCAAGTCCACAAACAAGAATTGGTGCCGTCGATGGTTTTCGACCGGCCCGACTCATTTCGGACATTGATGCTACGATTCGGCCATCGTTGCAATACCCTGTGACGATGGCGTCTGCGAATCTACCTATTGTTGGTCAACCGACTAGCACTATTGCAAACTACCAAAGCGGACCAGAGATTCCTCCTAGTTTCGGGTCTACTCCCGGTATTGGATTGCCACAACCGGTCTTTAACAACCAGCCTGGATTCAACACAAATACGCAGCCCGTGTTGCCCAGCCAACAAGTGTTGCCCGGGGCATCATCGAATCCCTTGGCACCCATCTATCCCAATGGAGGCATGCCGAGCGCCGGCGCCCCGACGTTTTCATCGCCAATTCAAGATACGCAACCCATGGTAAGCAATCCTGGGGGCTTTGCCGTTCCGCAACCGACCTACTCCGCACCGATCTACTCCGCACCGATCTACAACCCGCAAGCCTTCAACCAAACTCCGCAGTTGTATCCCAATCAGGGATTTGGCAATCCAGGGAGCCCGAGCGATACTGTAAGGCCGACCTACAATCCATCTCGATCGTTCGTGAACGGTGCCCCGTTTGTATCGAATGGACCTCGCCCTTATGATGCGAGAAACATGGTCGATTGCAATGTCTATCGTCAATCGGTTGATCCCTGTGCTCAGCCGTATCGAGGTAATCCGAACGGGTACGCTTCGTCGCCTTATGCAACGGGTGGTTCGCCGTTTTCGTATGTGCCGCAGACATCCATGCCGTATGGCAAAAGCTCGGGCTACAGGCCGTTGATTGGGTTTGGTCAAAATAGTTATGACCCTTTCTTAGGCCGTGGCATTATTGGTCAGCCTGTTGCCTACGTAGATGGTCAACCGGTCAGGAATTTCATTCGGTACATTTTCCCTTAAGCAGGCCCATCCCAGTTGTCCTTTCGCAAACGATACTATCTCGACCATGCAGCGACATCATGGCCCAAGCCGCCCGGTTCGCTTGAGGCATGTATCGAATTTCAAAAGTCCAATGGTGCAGCCTCGGGTCGCGGAGTCTATCAATCTGCGGAATCATCCAATGAAATGGTTCGCGCAACTCGGCATTCGGTGGCGAAGCGGATCGGAGCGCCCAACGCTACCGACATCGCTTTTTGCAGCAACGGTACTCAGGCTCTCAATGCAGCGATCCTCGGTTTATTGCAGTCACCGAGCATGCGAGGATGTCATGTCGTCACGACTGCTATCGAACACAATAGCGTTTTGCGACCGTTGCAAATGGCGACCGGCTCGTGCGGTATCACTTGGACTGCAGTTCCATGCGACTCGGTAGGTTGGGTCGATCCAAATCAGGTTAGCGATGCCTTGAAACCGGGAACGAAGTTGGTCATCGTAAATCAAGCGTCCAACGTGACCGGGACCGTTCAAGACGTTCGCTTGATCGCAAGTGCAGCCAAAGCGCGAGGGGCAATTTTCATGGTCGATGCCGCCCAGTCGCTTGGATACATTCCGATCGATGTTGTGAAGGACGGAATCGATATCCTGGCGGCACCTGGCCACAAAGGGGCGGGTGGTATGCTTGGTACCGGAATTCTCTATGTGCGTCGCGAACTCCAGACGCAAATGCAACCTGTTTGGATTGGCGGGACTGGTACCCAGAGCGATTCGATAGAGGGGCCATTCGATTGGCTGTCTGCTGTCGAATCAGGAAATGGCAATTTGCCCGCGATCGCTTCTTTGAAAGCGGGGCTGGATTGGCTTGAAAGCAACGTACCCAATCTTTCGCTTCGTAATTGGTCAAACCAGATCAGCCATACCATATTGCAGTCACCGAATCTGCGATTGATTGGTCTGCTGCCCGACGAATTACAGCGGCAACGACTGCCGGTGATCAGCCTGACTTGCGAAACACTTTCCTGTCACGAGATGGCGATGCTATTGGATTCGGCTTGTGGAGTAGAAGCCCGCTCTGGATTTCATTGTGCCGGATTGATTCATTCTTATTTAGGAACGCAGCACACAGGAGGAACATTGCGATTGAGTCTGGGGCACACAAGTCAGGAATCGGACGTCGAAGCCGCAGTCGCTGGCATTCAAATTTTGGGATCGATGTGTTGAATTTGTTCCTGAGCACGGAGGTAGCTTTTGCTTTGTGCCCACATGCGAATGACACCCAGCAAGATGGTCGTAATAAACCCTTGAAATACGACCGACATGAGAAATGCTGCCACGATTAATCTGGACCAATGCAAGTCTACGGTCCGTTTCGTAATGTATTCCAGCAATCCTTCGCGAATCAAAAGGAGGCTAAAGAACGCGCAAATCGAGCCCCAAATCAATAGGGGCATGGGAGTGAAGATCTTGGCCGCGATCGACGAGTAAAAGGAGTCCGTAGGTTTTCGAAGTGGTCCGAGACTGGCTAGACGGTGTGAGACAGCAATCGCAGTCAACGTTGTAAAACCGGCGTAGCACAAGACAAGGCATGCGATAAAGCGATGGATCATCCAATCCTCAAGGCTCCTGTTCCGAAGATAGTGTTCAACCGGAAACGCGGCGATCCCTGCCGTCGCGACGGAACAGACCAGAAAAATCATTCCGAGAAACCGATCCGGCCGTACGCTGACTAGGCCACCCAAGATCGCGGACAAGAATCGAAAGCCGTCGCGAAAAATGTTCAGTTTGCTCTCACCGATTCGGGTCGCGTACGGGATCGGAATTTCGACGATGCGCATGTGCGTCACAAGTGCCTTTGCACTCATGGCAGGCGTAAAGTGCAGACCCGAAGGGAGCGGTTGTAATTGATGCCAAGCTTCGCGAGTCAATACACGCATGCCGCTGGCTGCATCGGTCACACTTCTGCCAGTTAAGAATCCGAGGAGAATCGCGTAGAGCCAATTGCCAACACGGCGTATGCGGGGCATTTTGCTATTAACTCCCATTCTGGAGCCCAAAACGACTTCCGCTCGATCGTCGAGAATCTGCGTGCACATCTCGGCAAAGCATGCCGGATCGCATGTTCCGTCCGCATCGAGAAATCCTAATAGTTCGCCAGTTCCAGTTTCAAAGCCGTGTTGGATTGCCGCACCATAGCCGCGGTTGGTAGGAAATACGACGACCGTCACGTTTGCAAAGGACCGAGCGATCTCGACTGTCCTGTCTGTCGAACCATCGCTCACGACAATCCACTCAATTCTCTCCAGGCCTGCGTTTTCGCAAATCGCTTCCGACACCGCGAGGCAACGGGATAGCGTTGCGGAGATGGCCTGCTCCTCGTTAAGAGCCGGGATCACGACAGTCAAAGTTCTTTTCGTCGACGAAATCATGGGAACAGTCTAACGAGTCCTGGCAGGTTTTGTGTAGGATGATGCAACTGATTGTCCTCGCATTCTACAATCCTACTTCTCTATCGAATTGAACTCGCCAAAGACATGCAGGATTCGCAATTCCGAGTTTGGTACTTATTTCTAACACAAGTCGTCGCGGTTGCTGCCTTTTTGCATTGGTTTGGAAAATTTGAACCGACCGTACAAATAGATACGGCGAGTTATCGGGATTATTCCATCGGAAGCGTTGAGGGAGCGCTCAATGACAAGCGAACTTTTGTGTATCCGCTTGTGATTCGCGGGTTTGAATCCGCAGATGGTTCGGAACGTCTGGTGCCTTGGTTTCAGTATTTGCTGTCCGCCGTCGCGGTCGGTTTTTTTTTGGCTTCGCTATTGCGATGCGGTTGGAATTCATGGCTGGCGTTTGCGGCTGCGTCCCCGATTCTGACAAGTCAAATAGTTCTGGAGTACACCGGCGTTTTGACTCCGGATCTTCTGGCACAAACGTTTGCGATCGTCTCGGTTTCGTTTTGGTTGCTTGTGGTTCATGCTGGAAACGAACGATGGGCTCTTTTAGGACTATCTGTCTTTGTTTTCCTTACCTATCAAACGAAGCCGTCGTATTTGTTTCTATTGGCCTTTGTTCCGATCGGTGGTTTGATTGCTCGATGGTGGTTGCACGCCCGGCGCAACGACGCTTGGAGAGTTGCGTTCGGACTGATGGTTGCGAGCATCATGCCGTTTCTCGTCTGGTGTTCGATGCGATGGTTCGTCGTTGGCCACTTTGGTTTGGTATCGTTTGGCGGGTACAACATTATTGGGATCGCGGGCCAACTGATGGACCGTGAAGGAACGAATGCCTTAAGTATCGAGGTCCAACCCTTGGCGAGTGAGATCGTCAAGCGTCGCGAGTCGATGACGGAATGGAAGTTCGCGTTGGACTATGAGACCATGGAGTCGCAATACAACCCGATGGTCTGGACCATTGCGGTCCCCGCAGCCACGCAGATCTGCGATTCGGACTCTCGAGAAATGAACCGGCAAATGGCGAGTCTATCGCAGCAGGTTTTGCTTGGAAACCCGAAGTCCTATGTTGCTTGGCTATGGATGGCGGCCAAGCGTTCGGTGCGCGTGATGATCGAACTGACATTGCGCAACCCGATCGCCATGGTCTCGATCCCAATAGCGATCATTGCTTTCGCGGTCGGATGGCAGCGAAACAATCATGAATCGCAGCCAAGAAATGACAGGGACTTTGAACGGGAGTTTCAGATGATGGTTTGGACTGCCATAGGCTATGCGATTTGCAAACTGGGGCTGTTTATCTTGGTCTAGCCGCCGATTGAAAGATACTGTGCCCCAGCGTCGGTATTCCTCCCGTCACTATTGGCCATGATGGCATGTCGAATGGTACTGCGGGCAAGACGGTCGTTACTTCGTTGATTCCATGCCCGGTGTTAGCTCAGAAGCTTTGGTTCCCATGAGCAAGCTCATAGGGGACCTGGAGTCTCGCCGCCCCCTACGAGTTCACTCGTGGGAGCGCAAGCTTCGTGGCTAAGGTTGCCACGATCAGGCACTACAGATTACCTAATCCGTTTCTTATGCAAATTAGGTTCTTTGCACACGTAGATCGATTGCTCGAGGTAATCCCGCGTGCAGTTTCCAGACGATATCCCAGGTGGGCTTTCGAAAGTGAAGGCTAGCTAGCGCTCTTTCGTTGGAAATGGAAGTCCAGAGAGCGTTGCTCATTGTAGAGTGGTCTATTCAAGGACGAGATGATCATGCCAACGCGACTTTTGTCGATCGCCTTTGCTTGCTTTTTTGGTGTTGCCGCTCAAGCTCAACTTGCCTCGGATCGATTTTCTCCACTCAATTACTTTGGCCGATACCACGGCCTCGGGTATAGCGACGGCTATCATGCTTGCAAAGACGAGCGTTGCAAGACGGGATCAAGCTGGAAAAACTGGACCGGCATGTCAACTTTTTATAGTGAGCCGACACCGCCGCCGAACAATCGAGTCGTTACGACGCGAGCAACAAGTTTCGTGCCGCGTTTTTCTCAAGAGCAATATGTCGCTCCGAGTTTCAACGACGGAATAGATATCTCGTCTCAGGCGATGCCAACCTCCTCGCCGATGATGCAAATGCATCCGACGCCACAGAGCATGAGTGTCCCGCAATTGGCACCGCCACCTTCCAGTTTGTATGAAACCGTGCCAGCCGCACCCAGGCAATCCCAACCTTCGGCAAGTGACCGAATGCTGGAGGTACCAGCTCCGGTGCAACGCCAAGAAACGATTTCGCCTGCGCCAGAAGTCCAGTCCAGACGTGTTCCGCCAGGCACACATTCGTTGATACAGCAATCGACGTTTCGACTTCGTTGAGGCGAGCGGCAAAGTTTTGTACCGGGAGGGAGCGTTCGATTAGTGGGATAGGCTTCCAGCCTGTCGCATTGAAAGGACGGAAGCGCAGGAAGCCTGTCCTACGTAAGATGGACTTCCAGTCCGTCTTTTTTCGGACGGACTGGAAGTCCATCCTAGGGCGAATTACGGAAACTATTTCAGGACAATGCCTAACTAAGTGCCTTGCTTCGATAGAGGCAACAGGACAGGCTATTTCCGAAGTTGCTCGAGAGCCTTGTCGAAAATGTCGCCGTAAACCAGCTCGCCTCCTTGGTGCCCGACCAATCCGACAAGTGCTGCTAGCACGATCGCCCCGATTCGCCATGCGTGGCTGAGTTTATTCGACTTGTAACGGCGGGCCATGAGACCGACAACAACGCATACGATGCCCAGCACCGCGGTTAACGTCCCCAGCCATCTGTGAAAGAAAAGATTTGTTTCGTCATGGGTCGCGTTGGTGGCCAGCATCTTGTCCCACGCTGGATACCCCCGAGTATCGGCAAACGACCATCCCATGAAGACGGTAATCACGCACGAAACTGCCGCGACGGCAACGCACTGAAATGCAGTTGTTTGACAGCGAGTTCCAAGAAAGTACGAGAGGAATGCACATACTCCGCCAACCAGAAATAGAGCGATCGGGAAGTGAACCATCGCTGGATGGAAATAGCCTATCGCTTTAAACGCTTTGGTTGCGAACGATATGTTTCCGGCCGGCTTCTCTTCTTTTTTTTCCTTTGCGGTGAGCAAAAATTCCACTGGCCAATCCGCACCTTCGTCAATCCATAGCTTGATCATCGCCAACTGAGAGGGATTCAAAGGACCATCGGGTGGCATCACAAGACTTTCCTTGGATTCGGCTCTCGAGGGCTGCACTAAGTAGTCTGTCCAAAGCGAGCTCTCGGAGGAATTGCCAGGCTCCAAAAACCCCAGCAGAGCATCGCGATCCGAGACCACAAATCCATTTTTAGCCTTATCTCCCTCATGGCACGAAACGCATTTGTCCAACAGGATCGGGGCAATGTCTCGTTCGAAATTGGAGATCTTGTCTGACTGACAAAAACTATAATTGGCCGACAATAGAAACATGCAAAGGCAAAGCAAAGCACTCGTAGTGGTACGGCTCATGCTGTCCGATGAGTGCCTAATAAATGGTGCGAAACCGGAAGGCTCGCGCCCCGCCGCTGCAAAAGTATTTTCAAAAGTAAATGCCATTGGGCGTTAGCCTGGATTATTCAGGGGAAATCGTGTTTCTGATATAAAGTTTGTGGGATAGGCTTCCAGCCTGTCGCATTGAAAATGAACTGGAAGCCTATCCCACTTCAAAAATCGGACATTTATTGATCGACTGACCCTTAGTGATCAGTTTTTTGCTGCGTGAAGAGCCATTGGTGAAAGTCAGGACTTGCATACGTTGCAGTCCAGCTATCGTGTCCGACTCCGGGATACTCTGTGTATTTGATGGGTGAGCCAACGGCCTTGAGAGCATCGACCATCTCACGCGATCGAACGACTTTGACAGACTTGTCTTCATCTCCATGAAAACACCAAATGGGCAGCTTTTTGAACGTGCTAACCAGTTTGGGATCGCCGCCACCACAGATGGGTGCGGCAGCGGCAAAAAATCCTTCGTATCGGGCTATGGCATCCCATGTTCCATATCCACCCATCGATAGACCCGTGATATAGATTCGGTGCTTGTCGATACCTGCGTTCTCAACCATATCATCCAAAAGTTCTTTTGTAGTCTGCATGCTCTCGCTGGCAACCTCTGGTTGAGAGCTCGATTCCATGCTCCAGTCCACGTTGGACCACTTTTGACCCTTCGGGCATTGCGGAACAACGACGTAACACGGGAATTCCTCGCGTCGTTTTGCATCCGCAAATTCCTTTGCCCCGTGTTTTAGGGTGATCAGATTGTCGTCGCCGCGTTCCCCTGCACCGTGCAAAAACAAAACCAATGGGTATTTTTTGCCCGGCCGATAGTTCAATGGTTTAAGAAGTCGATATTTCAACGGAATCTTGTTGCCGCCAACGAATTCCCGAGGCTCGAAAATGCGAGTGAGTTCGTCGTTTGCACTTGCGGCGGCTTCATTTTCTTTCGTTTCTTGCGACATAGACTGCGATGATAGTAATGAAAGGGAGACGAGGAGGCCCAACACCGCCATCGCTCGTTCAAGAATTGAAGTACGTTGCCCCATAACGGAACTGCCTTGGATTGTAGGGTTGGTGATTCGGTCGAATTGCTCAATCCTAGCATTGTAGCTACCGAGGCCAACTATGGCTATCGTTTACGTGCTTTGGGACAAGGCTTCTCGAACGCCCATGGGTACGGTACCT
>Ga0105049_10010945_pt1 | contig 10405 bp, 9 predicted proteins | sample MAT06_FD_78087 | JGI IMG/M metagenome (GOLD analysis project Ga0105049, IMG submission 78087) | Freshwater microbial communities from Lake Fryxell liftoff mats and glacier meltwater in Antarctica - MAT-06 | ecosystem: Environmental > Aquatic > Freshwater > Ice > Liftoff microbial mat | place... | reverse complement strand
AATCCTATGCTGGCATGGGTAGGCGGTGGCACAGCCCTAGGCGTCACGGTGTTAGGCAATGTGATTTGGTATCAGCAATTTGAAGGCAAGCCAAGTCCACGTTGAGAACTGTAGTTTTAGCCCGCACCCCTAGCCCCTCTCCCAAAGGGCGAGGGGATCCGGAAAAGCTTTCAAAGTCCCTCTCCCTGGGGAGAGGGATGTAGGGTGAGGGAAAACTCTGGGTTTCAAGTTAGACGAGGTTTAAGCTATAGCTCCTAAAACGAGCTTCTAAAACGAGCCAAGCCCTTGCTTTAGCATGATTTTTTAGAACATGAATGTACTGTCGAGGAGCCAAGTTGGGGGCGTGTGGGTGAGGTGGATGTGGCGAATGAATTCGCGGAAGTAGAAGCGCCGCTCAGTTTCGGAGAGATCATTCCAGAACTGCGGGATAGAAGCTACTTGGGCGATCGCCTCCAAGTCTGGGGGCGGCAGTTGCGATCGCCGTTCCTGCAACACAGCAATTTCGCTTTGAATTTTGTAGGCTCGTAGCTCAGCGGTTTCAGCATCCAAAACCCCGCTCTGGGTGAGATCGAGCAGTTGGGGCAAGATGTCTTGCTTGGCCAAAATTTGACGATCGAGGGTTTGCCGAATCGTATTGGGATCAGCTTGGCGCAGTCCTGCAAAGGCTTTGGGTAACACGGTGCAAATTTGCTGAATGGTTTGGTCGAGCACAGCATCATAGGGAAGCGCACGGCACCGGGGGGCGTTGGGGCATTGGTTGGGGCGGAGGTAATGATAAACCCGGTCGCGGCGAGGCGCACTGACGCGGCTAATCGTCATAGGAGACTGACACACCCCACACTGCACCAAGCCCGCGAGGGATCGCACCGCGCTAGCCGAGCGGGGCGGCAGTTGACGATTGCGGCGCAGCAAGCGTTCGATTTGAGCGGCTTCTTGGCGAGAGAGAATGGCCACATGGGTATCGGGGATCACGTCTCCGGTGTGGTAGGCCAAGTCTCCGCGATAGACCGGATGGGTCAACCAACGCTGCCCAGTTGAGACAGAAATGCGCTTGTTGTACTTGGTTTGTAAGTAGCGAACACTCCCCCGCAGAGAGCTGTAGAGCAAGAAATGCTCAAAAAAATCTTTGACCACAGGGGCGGTGGTGCGGTCAAGGAGGTAGCGATCGCGCCCTCTGCGATACCCATAGGGGGCTTTGCCGGGGGGCGGCAAGGTTTTGATGCGGTTGCGGGCATGGCTTTGGCGAATGAGGTCGCGCCGCTGCTCAACCTGCAACGTCTGGAGGCGCGTTAACCAGTCCGCCGCCGTTTGGGGGGCAGCGTCTGGCAACGGATTCTCTAGCACAAGTAGGCTCAGACCTTGAGCCGCAAGGGCAGAGAGGCGATCGCCCACGTCTTCGACCGAGCCTCCTAACGCCCCTAACTGCTACACCACAACGGTTTGACCCGGCTCAGCCTCAGCCAAAAGTCGTTACCATTGGGTGCGATCGCCCTGATCCCAATACACCCGATCCACGGGTTGATTCCACTCCTGGCAAGGCCGCGTAGAATCAGACCCTGAACAATAGCAATAGGCCACAGTAATCATGGGATATGAATCATGGGATATGAATCATGGGATATGGGAGGATGCAACGATGACGACCGACCTCAAACTCTCAGAGTGACCCAGGGGATCGTCGGGCAGATTCCGGTGGGATCAGACGAGTGACCACAAAAGAGGGGCGATCGCTCTACGCTATTTATCCGTCTATTCACCCAGCCCCAGCCATACATTCCATCCCCTAGTATCCAGTTATCCCGCTCCAACACCTTCTAAAATGCTAGTTTAAGCGAGTTTCTTTCAGGCATCTGATTTCTTAGGATTGAAAAATTCTTAGAATTGAAAACTGGGAGCTTCATTGCCACACCTCAACCCGGCGCAAATCAGCAAGTCCATCTTCATCCCCTTAGCATCCCCTTAATTTCAGCACCGAGATCCTGCCCCCATTCACCTCTCCACCGTCCACCCCAAAACATGTCTACCTCTGCCCTAGAAGCCAGTTTTCATCAAATTGTTGCCGCCTTGCAACAAGAGCAGCGCCCGACCGAAGCCTTTACCCTGAGCCTCGTGGGTGAAGAAAGTCAGTTTGTGCGGTTTAACTATGCCAAAGTCCGCCAAGCAGGCTGCGTCACTGATTGCGATGCGACCCTCACCCTGATGGATCAACACCGCATGGCCTCTTTCACCTTTCCCTTGGTGGGTGATGGGTCGGTGGATGGGGCGATCGCCCAAGAAATGCTAAAACGGTTGCGGCAAGAGTTGCCCCAGCTCCCCGAAGACCCATTTTTAGTGCTCCCCAGCGGCGATGCCCACAGCCGCGAAGAGCACCCCGGCATCTTGCTGCCCCCAGATCACCTAGTAGACACGATTTTGACCCCAGCAATGGGTTTAGATATGACGGGGCTGTATGCCGGAGGGCGGTTGATTCGGGGCTACGCCGACTCTGCCGGACAAAAGCACTGGTTCCTCACCGACACCTTTGTGCTCGATTACTCGCTATATACTCCCGATGGCCAAGCAGTCAAAGGGGTTTTGGCTGGCAATGAGTGGAGTGACGATCTCTATGCAGCAAAACTAGCAGACTCGAAGCGCCAATTAGAGCGTTTAGCTCAGCCACCCAAACTGATCCCCAAAGGCAACTACCGCACGTACCTCGCCCCAGAGGCGGTGGGCGAACTGATCACAATGTTCTCTTGGGGCGGCATCAGCGAAGCCGCCCTCCAACAAGGGGAAAGTGCCCTTGCCGCGCTACAACAGGGCGACGCCACCCTATCTGATAACTTCACCCTGCAAGAAAATTTTAGCCGAGGAGCCGTGCCCCGGTTTAATGACCTCGGAGAAATGGCTCCGATGCAGTTGCCGTTGATCCAAAACGGGCGGCTGGTCAATACCCTCGTCAGTTCGCGCAGCGCTAAGGAATATGGCAAGGTCGCCAACGGAGCCAGTAGTTCAGAATCCTTGCGATCGCCCGAGGTTTTGCCCGGCACCCTAGACCCAGCCACGATCTTGGCGGAACTTGACACGGGGCTATATTTGTCAAACCTGCATTATTTGAACTGGAGCGATCGCCCTACCGGACGCATCACCGGCATGACGCGCTATGCCTGCTTTTGGGTAGAAGACGGAGAATTGGTAGCCCCCATCGAAAACCTACGCTTTGATGAGAGCTTGTATCACTGTTTGGGCGATCGCCTCATCAACCTCACCACCACCCAAGACTTTATCCCCGAAACCGGCACCTACGACCACCGCAACCTCGGCGGCGCATGGCTCCCAGGTGCCCTCATCAACGACTTCACCTTCACCCTTTAAGCGGGTTTCAACGTCAGCGTGTTTCAACGCATCAACCGCCTAGGCTCGGTTCAGGAGCCTTCATAGACAGATCATTTCCACCTAAGCAGAAATCTAGGGTCAGTTATAGCCTCCCCCTAAGAATTGCTTTTTACAGAATTGCTTTTAAAGCGTCTAGATTGAAAGACGCGGAGGATCTCCCAAGCCTGCGCTCTATCAACCCTACAACTGAGCCGCCTGAAAGGTATTGCACTGGTTCATGTCGCCTGATTGCAACCCCGTGCTAAACCAGCGCACCCGTTGTTGAGAGGTGCCGTGGGTAAACGATTCAGGCACCACATAGCCTTGAGACTGACGCTGCAACCGATCATCCCCAATGGCGGCGGCGGCGTTAAGCGCCTCTTCCACATCGCCCTGCTCCAAAATCTGGCGCTCCGCTTGAGCATGGTATCCCCAAATTCCGGCAAAGCAATCAGCCTGCAATTCCTGCATCACCGAGAGTTGGTTTCCCTGCTCCCGGTTTACCCGCTGCCGCAGATCTTGGACTTGCTCAGAAATGCCCAGCAAATTTTGCACATGATGCCCCACTTCATGGGCAATCACATAGGCTTGGGCAAAGTCTCCGGGGGCACCCAAGCGATTCTTCAGATCATCGTAGAAGCTCAGATCAATGTAAACCTGCTGATCTCCTGGACAGTAAAAGGGGCCAACAGAAGCCCCAGCGCGCCCACAGGCGGAGTCTACGGAGCCTGAAAACAGCACTAAACGCGGCTCTACATAGCGGCCACCCTGCTCTTGAAACAGCATCCGCCAGGTGTCTTCGGTGTCTGCTAAAACCACAGAAATAAAATCTGCCATTTGATCTTGCGCCGGAGATACCTGAGCCGGCGGCGAGTCATAAGGATCGGGAGAGCCAGATTGCAACACCACGGTGGGGTCACCCCCCAACAGCATCACAAACAGCGCCAACAACAAGGCACCCAAGCCTCCCCCCACGGCAGACCGAGACATCCCGCCACTGCCGCGCCGATCTTCTACATTGCTACTGCGACGACCGAGTTGCCAACGCATGGTGCTGCCCCAAAACTATATCCAAAGATCTTATCCCCAGTTTCTCATTCTTTGGGAAAGAGGTTGAGCGCGGGCAAGCGGGGGAAGGGCGATCGCCTACCCAGGAGATTGCAAAAAGCGGCGGACTTGAAACCGCTGAGAGTCTTGCAAGGTATAGGTATCAGCACCCATCGCCTGCTGAAAGTGCGCTTCTGTAGCATCTAACACCTCTTGGGGAATGGCCTGCCACTCTTCAAAGCTATTCCAACGCACAATCAACACAACCTTCGACAAATCATCGGGGCTGATCCACACTTCTTTGCCCAAAAAACCAGGATAGCGAGCTAATATCGGCGTCCAAATTTCTTCGTCAGCCTGGACAAAGGTTTCTCGGAGTTCAGGCTGCACGGTGATGCTCAAATGTTCAATGACCAAACAGATACCTCAGGTACAATGACTAACAAAATAAGGCTCGGCACTGAATCACAAAACTCCAACACTTGGCAGATAAATCTATTCGATTATTCCAAAACCGAATAGATTTCGTTGATTATTCCAAACTGGATTATTTCAAACTGGATTATTTCAAACTGGATTATTTCAGACTGGATTATTTCAAACTGGATTATTTCAAACTGGATTCAACTCAAATGGTTCGTATCCCTTCTCAGATTGTTTGACAGGGCTATCAGAACTCAATTTATAGGCAAAGATTATGGGCAAGAAACCTAGGAACAGTTCCTCTACTGCCCACTCCAGTTCCTCTCTCTATCCTACTAGTGATAACAGCGGATGATTGCCCTAGCCATGATAAAGCTCTCGAAGGAGGGATTTCCACACCTAGGGAAGGGTAAGCCTCGGTCAGGAATTTGTCAGAATGAGACTGGAATACGACAGACTGATGTGGTTGCATAAAGGGGTAGGGATAACCTGTGGGTGTTTCTCCGTTGAGGAGGCTGTGCCCATACCCGATTGCCCCCGCCAGTTTGATACAGCGTTCTGGTTGTCAAGGTAGCCGCAATGGATAACAACAATCTACTCAAGCAATTGCTCATGTTAGGAATTGGCACCACATCGTTGGTGGCCGACAAAATTCGGGAGGCCACAGATCAGTGGGTGCGGGAGGGCAAAATTGACCCAGAACAAGCCACCCGCATGGTCAATGATGTTATGCAACAACTCCGCAATGACCAGGGCAATGTTGAGGATCTGATGCAGCGCCAAATCCGCAACGTGATGCAAGATTTGGGGGTGCCTCGCCAGAATGAAATGGATGAGCTACGAGGCCGCCTAGACCGTCTAGAGCGCCAAGTCCGTGATCTTGAAAATAAGCTTTGGCGCTAGGGATTTCTACGGGTTAACGAGATCCGTTAGGCTCTAATGCTTGAGGCACCTGAAGGCGGTTTAGGTTTAGGTTGCCCATGGCCACCTACATAATTTGCTTCTCTCAAAGTTTCTCGCCTCAGTCAGGCAAGAGACTTTAGGGAAGATTTTAGTGTCGAGGTTTTGCAGGGAAGGGGAAATGAGAGGGGTGGGCGATCGCCCACCCCTCTCACTGCGATCTAGGTCGTATACTCAGCATTAATTTTCACGTAGTCATAGCTGAGGTCGCAGCCCCACGCGATACCGCTACCGTTGCCTGCCCCCAAATCTAGAGCAATGACCACAGTATCGGCTTCGAGATAGGCTCCGGCAGCGGCTTGCTTCAGGTAAGCACTCGCGGCAGGGCGGTCAAAGGGCAGTGGTTGCCCATGTTCCATCAGCAAAAATTCTCCGAGTTGAATGCGGAGGTTGTCTTGCTCAAAGGGGATATCGGCGCGTCCGGCGGCAGCGGCAATGCGCCCCCAGTTTGGGTCGCGGCCAAAGACTGCTGACTTGAGGAGGGAAGACCCTGCAACGGTGCGAGCCACTTGTCGGGCAGAGGCGTCGTCAGGGGCACCCCCTACACGAATTTCGATGAGACAGGTGGCACCTTCACCATCACGGGCGATCGCCTTGGCTAGGTGCATACAAACCGCCGTCAGCATAGCCTCTAGCTTTTCGGCCTCTGGCCCCATTTCCGTGATCGCTCCGGTGCGCGACTGCCCATTGGCCAAGGCCAGCAACGTATCATTTGTGCTGGTATCGCCATCTACCGTAATTTGGTTAAAGCTCCGGTCGGCGGCGCGGCTTACCATTTCTTGCCACAGGGGCGGAGACACGGTAGCGTCGCAGGTGACAAACCCCAGCATCGTTGCCATGTTGGGATGGATCATCCCAGAGCCTTTAGAGATCCCCCCAATCCGCACGGGGCGACCTTCAATGGTGGTTTCGAGGGCGATGGATTTGGTCACCAAGTCTGTGGTGATGATGGCGCGGGCGGCATCCTCCGACCCGGTTTCTGACGCCGCAGCCACCAGCTTAGGAATTCCGGCGCGCAGGGCATCCATTTTGATGCGCTGGCCAATGACCCCAGTAGACGCGACCAAAACCGATTCTGATGGAAACCCAATGGCCTCTGCCAAGAGTTGGGCGCTCTCTAGGGCATCGGCCCAGCCCTGCGCCCCGGTGGCGGCGTTGGCCTGCCCCGCGTTGCAGAGAATGGCATGGGCGGCAGGTTTTTGGCGTAACCGCTGGCGGCAATAGTCTACACAGGCTGCCCGCACTTGGCTGGTGGTAAAGACCCCAGCGGCGATCGCCTCTGCCTCCGACCAAATCAGCGCCAAGTCTGGGGCACCTGACGGTTTTAGCCCCGCCGCAATGCCCGCTGCTTTATACCCCTTCGGAGCCGTAATGCCCCCCTCAATGGCGTGCCACTCTGTCATGAATCGTCCTCGGCTTGCGGATGAATGCATTGGAAATTGGCGATCGCCAATTTCCAATGTGAAGCCTAGTTTAGCCAATCTTGCGAACCCCATCACGGCTCTTCTCGGCTTTTCTAAAGATCTATAGAAATCCTGACAGACAGCCCCCATAAGTTGACCATCCAAGACCTAATCCAAGGATTTAGCCTTGACGGGGCAGAGGGTCAAGCAATACAAAAAACTCAGAGCACCAGAATCTTCAAGAATAAGCCACTAGAAGCAACCTCTCAAAGAAAAAGAGATCCCCCTGTTTTCACAGAAAGTATCTCTTACTTCACCACAAACTTCTAGAAAGCAAGCCTAGAGAATTCTGTGCTGGCTTACAGAAAATATGTCAACCTATCCAAAAAGCTGGGTCAGGGCAATATCGATACAGCTAACCCAGGAAATCTCGATCCAGGAAATCCAACCCAAACAATCTAACCCAAACAATCTAACCCAAACTATCCAAACCAATCCAACCCATCAATTTAAGCCAAATGATTGAAGCTAGGTGATTGAAGCCAAGTGATTCAACGCAATCCGATACATTCAACGCGATCTAGAAATCTAATCTACCAGTCAAGCTTGAGCCATGGGTTTAGCTGTTTGATGCCATTCAACCACGGGCAGCAGAGACGACGAGATCCTTAGCTCATGGTCGAGCCGCTACGATCGTAATTTTTATTAAATGTAGGCTGAGTTTGACCCTGAATCGAGGTCCAATAATCGTTAGTGTCTTCGACTCCGATTTCAGCGGCCACGCGCCCGAGCATAGACTGCTGACGATTTTTGATGGTGTGGTGGTGACGAGACATCAAAGCACGCGCTTGATCCTGGGTAGTCATATCCGCTTTCTCCTTAGATCCGTGTTGAGGTTTACTGCATTCCTCATCAACTATAGCAGACTTTTCTGTATCAATAGATACAAAATTATCTTTTTGGAGTTTGATTTGCCAGTTTTAGATCGACAAGTTTTAGGGCAACCAGTTGTAGCTGTAGCCATAATCCATAGGACATTTACCTGTCATTCTCGCGTAGGCGGGAATCCATCTTGAGAGTCGTGCAACCCATGGATTCCCGTGAAAACGGGAATGACGCTGGTATGTTCTAACCTTTGTGGCTATAGCTACATATCCGGGTTTACTCGGCAGGAGTTTCAGCATCACGGGCTATTGACCCAAGAGTAGGCAGATTTTCTCGCGGATGATGGGCGATCGCCCGCCATCCTCAACCCAGTTCCCTTGATCCCGACTCCACGACAGAGTAAGCTCAGCTTCACACCTTTTTTTAATCGCTAGATTTTTAGCACCCTTCGCTCTAGCGCTTCGCTTGTTTTTTTCGCATCGTTTTGGAGAAAGTGCCCGTGGCTACGCAGGAAAAGGAGATAACCGTTGGGGGGTTGCTGTGGGCTTACCGCGAGGTCGAACCCGAGGCTCCGCGTGACAAGCCTCCGGTCTTGCTGCTCCACGGCTTGCCCGCCCAAAGCTATAGCTGGCGTCATGTGATAGAAACCCTAGGAAAGGAAGGATTTCGGGCGATCGCCCCTGACTGGTTGGGGTTTGGCTACTCGGCCAAGCCCGATCGCCGCGAGTTTTCCTATAGCACCGACGCTTACATCGCCGCCTTAACCGATGTATTGGATGCCCTAGAGCTGCCCTTGGTAACCATCGTGGCGCAAGGTTTTTTGGGATCAGTCGGCATCCAATTTGCCCTGCGCCATCCAGATCGGGTTGATCGACTGGCGGCTTTGAACACGCCCCTCGTCAGCACCGCCAAGCTTCCTTGGAAAATCCGGCAATTGGGCGTGCCGTTGATGGGCGAAATGATGACCCAAGACCCGCTGCTCGTGGATCGCACCCTTGAAGGCGGCGGTGGCTATCGGGTCGAAGATGCGGATCTGGATGTGTATCGGCGGCCTTTCTTGCGGAGTTCTGATGCGGGGCGATCGCTCTTTACGATCGTAAAAAAACTACAGCTAGCCGATGCCGTTGCCGAAATTGAACCCGGCCTCAAGCAGTGGCAAAAGCCATTGTTGCTGGCGTGGGGCGATCGCGATCGGTGGCTACCCAGCGCGCAGGCCGAAGCCTTGGCGCAGCAAATTCCTGGAGCTGATTTTGTGAGCCTCGAAGAAACTGGGCACTATCCCCAAGAAGACTGGCATGAGAAGGTCAGCACCGCTCTGGTAGATTTTTTGCGCCGCCAAGCCTTGGACTAAGAAGCCAGCAACTTTTCAATGAGGGGCAGATGGAATCAGAGCCAGTTGAAATCAAAGCCAGTTGGCATTAAAACCAGTTGGCATTAAAGATATAGCCGTAGCCATGATCCATAGGAAATGTATCTGTCATTCCCGCGCAGACGGGAATCCATCTTGAGAGTCGTGCAACCCATGGATTCCCGTTTCCACGGGAATGACGCTGATATGTCCTAAATTTTGTGACCATGGCGATAACTACCAGGTGACGGGCAACTGTCAAGATGTTCCCGATCAGGCTTCACCCGAGGGACTTCAGCGATTAACCTGGAAAGAGATGTAGAGCTAGATATTAACGCTATGAAAAGTATTCGATCCGTTTTGGCAATGTTGGTAGTGGCGATCGCCATCTTTGTGGTGGGGTGCAGCGGCCCCACCGTCGCCAAAGGCCCTCTCTACAGCGCCGAGCAACTCGCACAGATCGAGCAGACCACCGCTGATGTCATGGTGCTGCGTGAGCGCATGCTCGACATTCCTGGCCTCGTCCGTAAAGGCGACTGGAACGATGTTCGCACCTTTATCCATGGCCCGTTAGGCGAATTACGGTCTAAGATGAGCACCCTCTCTCGGCAATTGCGCCCCATCAATGCTCAAAAAGAAGCCCTCACCGCTGCCCGCGAAGTCTTTACACACCTTAACGCCATTGATGAAGCCACCCAAAGCACCGATCCAAACAAAGCCTTCGCCAACTACAACGAAGTCATCCGCGACTTCGATGCATTTTTAGACTTGATCCCCACCAATGCTGGCTAGGTGACCCTCGCCAATGCTCCGTAACCCAATCAATGCATAGGATGTGGCCTTGACATCCTCACCGACCTAGAGGAACGGTGATTCCCAAACCTCACGATTTAGGTTTCTGCTTCATCGCACCTGCCTCTACCCTCAAGGAGTTTATGGTCTTACGGTCGCTCCACAGACTATCCCCGCTAGCCCAGCGGTTCTT
>Ga0105049_10010943_pt1 | contig 10407 bp, 5 predicted proteins | sample MAT06_FD_78087 | JGI IMG/M metagenome (GOLD analysis project Ga0105049, IMG submission 78087) | Freshwater microbial communities from Lake Fryxell liftoff mats and glacier meltwater in Antarctica - MAT-06 | ecosystem: Environmental > Aquatic > Freshwater > Ice > Liftoff microbial mat | place... | reverse complement strand
TTCGTCCGGCCCATGGTGAACTTACCCGCGGGAATGAGCACCGGTTCGGAGTAAGCAGTGAAAGCGAGTAGAAATAAGGCGTGGCGCATTTAGACAAATAGATCGGCGATTTCATCGTCAAGCGCCATCTCGGTGGCGCCCAGCGTGTCGACATAGCGATAGGCTCGCCGCGAGGGAGTGTTGGTGATTTCCTTACGCCAATCGATGCCGAGGGCGGAGTAGATTGAGGCGTAGATATTCTCGGTCTTAATTTGGGCGCGCTTGTATTTCCAGCCGTTGTCGACCACGTGTTCGCCGGTGGCGTCGGTTTTGCCAATGATGCGGCCCGGCTTGACGCCGCCGCCGGCGTAGAGCGACAGGTAGGCCAGATTATAGTGATGCCGGCCGGCGATGCCATTGAGTGGTCCGGGCACGCGGCCGAACTCGGTTGCGACGACAATCAGGGTGTCATCGAGTAGGGTTTTTCCGGGCTGATGCGGCGACGGGACGTTCTCGAGGTCGCGCATCAGGTTCGCCATCGCGCGGTCAAACTCGTTGCAGCGGATATAGTGGTTCGACTTCTTGGCGTGGTTGTAGATGTCGCGGTGGTGGTCCCAGTCGGGATGGACGATGTGGATATAGCGGGTGCCGGCATCGGCTTGCACTAAGTTGCGGGCGAGTAAGCAGCCGAGGCCGACTTCGTTAGCGCCGTAACGCGCCGTCTCTTCCTTACTCATCGCAAAGGCTTGGGGCCAGCGCGGATCGCCGAGGATTTGGTAGGCGCTCGACTGGAAATCCGAAAAGGTGCCAAAGGAACGGTCGCGGCCGCCACGATTCGGCGTCATCACGGTGTCGAGCTCTTTCAAGAGCCGATAGCGTTCGGCCAATACGGCCAGCGCTTCTTTGGAAGACGGACCCGCACCCGCGCCGGACTTGAGGTTCACGTCCAGCACCGAATGGCGCGGATGGAGAAAGCCGGTCGACAATGCGCCGCAGCCGGAGGTATCGAGCCCGCAACCCACGTAAGTCGGAAAGGTGTCTGAGGGGCGGCGTTGAGACTCCATCTCCATAGCGATCACCGAGCCGACACTGGGAATCTCGGAAGCTTGGGCAGGATTTAATGGACGCCCGGCTTGGGTGTAATACTGACCGCGGAAATGGACCACCTCGTGGCTCTTCATCGAGCGCACAATGGTGACCTTGTCCATTTCTTTCGATAACTCAGGGAATAGCCGCTGGCTCAGGTAAAGGTCGTTCTTGATCGGCCGGACGTCGAAGTCTTTCTGGGTGCCTTCGTTTTCCTTAAAGTCGAAGCTATCGATGTGCGAGAGTGCGCCGGCGAGTTCGATCAAGATACAGAAACGGGCGGTGCCGCGCGGGTTGCTGCGCCCGGCTGCCCGGAGTTGCACGGGCATTAAGGCTTGGTCAGCGAAGGCGCCGAGCAGGCCGTAGCCGCCAAGCTTGAGTAAGTCACGCCGGGCGGGGAAGAGGTCGGAGATTCGCTGTTGCATATTAGTAGTTAAAGATAAACTCCGGGCTATTCAGCAGCGCCCACTGTAAATTCTCCGCACCGATCCGGCGATCGGCGGCCATCGCTTTGAGTCCCACCTGGGTTTCCTTGGGGCTCGGCTGGCGAGAGATGGTTTGCAGGAATATCTTTTCGATGATCCGCCGGTTGTCGGTTTCGGTTTCGAGCAATTGCTTGAGGAGGCCGCCCTTGGCGGAATCAACCCGGTCGGTGACGACAGGCGACTGCATTAAGAGCATGGCCTGGAGGGACGAAGGCGGAACTTTCTTCGGCATATCATCGCGGTTCGATTGGCCGAAGGTTTTCATAAAGCTTTGCACCTCGGCGTCGGCTTTTTTGGGTTCCGGCATCTGCATGGCCATGCCGACCTTTTCGGTGCCGCTCGAAAACTTACCTGGTCTGCCCGTGGCCAAGGCGATGGCGTCGTGTAACTCCGGCGCGGTGAGCATGCGGACATACTTGCGCGCATAGTAGGGCGCGTAAGTATCCTTCCACTCCCCGTCGAAACGCGAACTGAGCTGGTAGGCGCTCGAGTTCATGATGGTGCGGACGTAGTGCTTGAAGCTATATTGATGACGGCCAAAGTCGTCGGCCAGGGCAGCGAGTAGGGTGGGGTTCGACGGCTGGTCCGGCTTCAACAAGTCGAAGTCGTCCACCGGCTCTACGATGCCGAAGCCCATCAGTTCGGACCAGATCCGGTTGGCAAAGGCGCGACGGAACTGGGGATGGGTGGTGAGAATGCGGGCTAAGGCGTCGCGATAGTTTTCCCCGGCTTTCGGACGTTCGCCGCCCAGGATGAAGCGCGGCGAAGCATCGCCACCACGGCGGGGCACGCGGACGATGCTTTCGGCCTTGGGGTCGTACTCCTTGCCGACGTCGTCGACCGTGTACTCGGTGTTGGCCTGGTAGCCATTCTCCCAGTTCATGATCTGGCGGGTTTTGCCGAAGAAGGCAGCTTGGCCGAAGAATTCGTCGCGCTTTTTGGAAGTCAGAAAGAGATTTACTTTCTCGAGGTGATTCTTACCGTCGTGGCAGGAGATACAAGCCAGGTTGAGGCCGAGAAATACCTTGGAGTAAGTGACGGTAAATTCGTCGACGGTATCGGGTTGGTTTACTAAGTCGTGGGCGTCAGGCGCTTCCGGGTCGTCTTTGGCCTTGACGAAGTCACGAGCGTAGTACATGCCAGCGGGCACCGAGAAACTACTCTTGCCGGCCCCGGTCAAGAGGTCGGTCACCACTTCGTTATAGGGCCGATCGAGCTTCAGCCACTCGCGGAGCCAGAAGTGGAATAAGTTCAGCCCGGAGCCCATGCGGCTGCCGGCGCGGAAGAGATCGGAGAAGTAGTAAGTCCATTTGTCAATGAAGGCGTCGCTGTTGGTGAGCGTGTCAATTAACTTGGCCCGCTTCTTGGGGTCGCGATGGGTGAGAAAGGCTTCCAACTCTGCCGCGGGGGGGATGCGGCCGGTGGCGTCAAGCCAGGCGCGGCGGGCGAATTGGTCATCGTCGGCGAGTGCGGCGTGCGGTACTCCGTCGCGTTTCATGCGACCGAAAACTTGCTCGTCAATAAAGTTGCGATAGGGGACCGGCGCGGAATTCGCCGCCCGGGCCGGAGAGTAGCGGGCGGTGAGGGCGGCCGCCGCTTTGGCCTTCTGCGGGGGAGGCTCGATCATCGGCGCGTGAGCGCGCTCCAACTCGGGCGTTTGCCCCAGTAACACCAGAGAGATCAGGAATAAGCGGTACTTCACCTAACGCCTCCGAAAAATCTGCACGCGTTTGCCATTCACTTCCGCCACATAAAGCCGGCCTTGACGATCGGTCGACATTAGGTGGGGTAACTGCAAGGTCTGCGGGTCGCCCCACTGTTCTTCTATTTTGCCGCTATCTAAACCGAAATGGAAGATCTTATTGATGTCGCCTTCAGAAACCAGGAGTTGCTTGCCGTGCACCAGTAAGCCGAAGGGGTTGCCGAAACCAGCCCACACGGCGAGGAACTTACCGGAGGCATCGAAGACTTGCACGCGGTTGTTGCCGCGGTCAGCGACGTAGATGCGATTCTTGCGGTCGATCCCTAAGCCGTGGGCGGTGGCGAACTCGCCTTCGCCTTTGCCTTTCTTTCCCCATTGGCCGAGATACTTTCCTTTGGCGTCCAGGTGCACGATGCGGCCATTGCCGGAGTCGGCGACGTAGATTTCGCCTTTCGAGGAGAAGACGAGGTCATCGGGGGAGCGGAAGTGCTTCTCGTCCGGCCCCCCCACTCCGACCTCGCCGAGCGTCTGCAAAAGCACGCCTTCCGGCGAGAACTGGCGCAGGACATGGTTGCCGTTGTCGGTGGTCCAGACGTTGCCCGCGCGGTCGGTGCGTAGACCGTGTGCGACCTTGAACATGCCGTCGCCCCAGCCCTTGACGTAGTCGCCTTTGGGGCTGAACTTCAGTAACGGCGGCTCGCCCCGGTGGAGCACGTAGAAATGGCCGTCGCGGGCGACTTCCACCGCCGACATGGCCCCGAGTTTCACTTCCGTGGGAATGCGCACGAAACCCTCGGAGACGAAGGATTCCGCAGCGACGGCTAAGGTGAGAAGGATGAGCATAGGTTAAAAGAACAACTTTAAGGCTAATTGACCGACGCGGGCATCTCGCGACGAGATAATGGTACCGAAAGCGGCACTGGCATTGCGCCCATCCGGGCCGGCGCCGAAGTTATCGTTGGCTAAACCGAGGTTCACGCGGTTAGTGAGGTTAAAGGCTTCGGCCCGGAATTGGAGCTTGAAGCGCTCCGTGAGTTGCGTGTCCTTGATGACGGAAAAGTCGATGTTAAAGGCGCCCGGGTGGCGCACGTTCGGGATTGTCCGGCCGACGTTGCCGAAGGTAAAGTTGGGCGGGTTGACGAACTGAGAGGTGTCAAACCAGCGCTGTGCCGTGCCCCCGTCGAGCTTGGCGCTGACGCCGGTAGAGTTGGGACGGTCGGCCTGGAAGTTACTGGCCCCGCGCACCGTCAAGGGCACCCCGTTCTGGACCACGGTGATCGTGTTCACCTGCCAGCCGCCCACGAGTTTTCGGAGCGCCCCATTGGCGGGATTCATTCGCTTGCCCTGGCCAAACGGGAGCTCATAAACCAGACTGAGAACGCCCCGCCGCGAGACGTCCGCCGGGTCCACCGCACGTTCGGCACGGCGGTTGTAGAGGCCATTCTGAAAACCATTATCGTTCGTCTGCTCCACCGCCCCGAAGTCCACAGGAACCACGGTGGAATCGGAGATCTTCTTACCACCCGTGAAGGCGAAATTCATCAGAAAACCCTGGGCAAAGCGACGCTTCACGCTGATAAGTAATAAGTGCGACATGTAATTGCCATAGCGGGGATTGGTAATCGAAACGCCGTTGTACTGCGGATAGGGCATCAGCGAGCGTTCCCGTGAGATATTCGCCGCGCCTAAGCCGCCGGGGATTTTGCCAGCCAACGGATTGGGTACTAAGTCGTTCAACGAAAGCTGCAATTGCTGACGGATTTGTGGGTCAATCTGGTTGAGGTTGTAACCGCCGGCCGCAAAATGATTGCCTTTGTTGGCGGAGTAAGTCATGTCCACTAACCACTCACCCACTTGCTGTTGCACGGACAAGTCCCATTGCTGGGAGAGTGGCGTGGCCGGGTAAGATTCATAAACGTTCGCTGCCTGGCCGAGTAAGGCGCTGGGGCCCGCGCTGAAGCCGGGCGACTCCACGGGCGCAAAGGGAAAGCCCTCCTGAAAGCGAAAGGCTCGTCGACCGGGTTCCGCCGCCACATAGGCGGTGCGGGTGGTAGAGAACAATTGCGGATTACCCAGGAAGGTGCGAAAGAAGATGGCGGGGTAAAATATGCCATACCCGCCGCGCAACACAGTTTTGCCCTTGCCGAAGAGATCCCACGCGAAACCGAGGCGCGGGCCGAAGTCATTATAATCCGGCCCCAGGAAGGACCGTGGCTGCCCGTCACGGCCGGCGAACACCACGGCGCCGGCCCGGCCGGTAATCGGCTCGATCTTGGAGAGGTCTAAGTTAATATGCCCATTGTTCCGCTCGTAGGGCTTCTGCTGATAGTCCCAACGCAGGCCCAAATTCAAAGTCAGGCGGCGCGTCACTTTCCAGTCGTCCTGGACGAAGACGCTGGATGCGAAGGCGTGCCAGGAGTTTCCCAGAATGCGATCGATGAAGGAAGTATTTACTTCGCCCAGCAGGAACTGGGCCAGATTATTGCCGGTATTCGCCGCCACCTGCGGATTCGTCGTGAGTCCGCCGAAAGAGTAGTCGCCCGATAGCGCCGCGCCCTGTTTATTACCGCCGTAAAGAATGCGATGGTTGTAACCTATTTTGAGCGTATGTTTACCGGCGATCTTGGTGATCATGTTTTGCAGGTCCCAATTGAGTGACCCACGCGTGCCGGCGGCTTGGCCGCCAATCGTACCGAAGCCGAAGTCGATTTGCGGCATCTGTTCGGAGGGGACACTGGCGGGTAAGCCCAGCTTGCGTGGCCAGTCCTTACCGAAATTTACGGCGGCAAAGACAAAGTTCTGGCGCATCAAGCCCACGCGAAGATTATTGATGAGGGTGGGCGAGAAGGTATGGGTATCGCTGACGACCGCGTTGCGGTTAGTTTGATCGTCTTCTCGATTTTGGCCCACCGTGGGGTCAGTAAAGATACTGTTTCCCGTCGGTACGTGCTGGGCCGAAGTATAGCGCAGAAAAATGGAGTTCTGGTCGCTAAAGCGATGATCGAGTTTCCAGTTAGTTTGATTCCAGTTGACGGCGGTGAGGGAAGTATCTTGAAAGTTCTGATTAAAGGTGAACGGATTGATGGGCGCCTTGTTCGGCTCCGGCCAGAAGGCCAAAACCTTCGGCGTTACAGTGTCGAAGCGGGAGCGGGGGACGATGTTTCCGGGGAGCGGATCGCGTACCAGTCCTGGCCCCGCCGGGTTAGCCCGAACGGTGTTGGGATCGAAGATGGGGGTAAAGACCCCTTGCCCATTGGCGAGCGTGGAGAAGTCTCCCTGCTTCCAGGCGGCGATGGGTACGGTGGCGATGCGCGGGTTCGACCGGCGGAGGCTATAGCCTTCGTAATTGTAAAAGCCAAAGGTCTTATTCTTAATGAAGGCTCCGCCCACCGTGCCGCCATATTGGTTGTATCTCAACGGCAGACGAGCGGTGGCAAAGGCATTACGCGCGTCTAACTTGTCGTTGCGAAAGAACTCGTACAGGGTGCCATGAATCTGGTTGGTGCCGGACTTAGTCACGAGATTAATGGTCCCGCCCGCCGTAAAGCCAAATTCGGCCGACATCGGGCCGCTTTGCACCTTGAACTCCTCCACGGCATCCACGGTGGGAGGCACGCCCACTTCGCCCACGTAAGAAAGGACGTTGTTATTGCCATCGAGCATCTGGGCGTTCATCGAGTTCGGGGAACCGTTGATAGACAGCGAGGAGATGTTTACCCCGCGATCGCCAAAGCCCGAGTTGGTGGGGCCGGCATTGGAGAAAACTCCAGGAGTAAGTAGCGTGAGCGATAGTGCGTTGCGGCCATTGAGCGGCAGAGCCTGCACCTGGCGGTTGTCGATAACGGTGCCGACGGTGGCGGAGTTGGAATCGACCAGGGCGGCTTCGCCCCGTACCTCGATCGTTTCCGCGACCTGGCCCACCTGCAACACCAAATTCACTTGTGCATACTGATTCACCTGCAGGGTGATGCCGGAGCGGATGGCGCGTTTAAAGCCGGACAACTCGGCCCGGACTTCGTAGCGGCCGACGGCGAGGCCCGGGGCCGTATAGAGGCCTTGGGAATTGGTCTGGGTGCGAAAGACGCCACCGTTGTCTATGTTACGCACTTCCACCTTGGCGGAAGCGACGACGGCGTCCTGCGAGTCGGTTACCATGCCGGAAAGGGTGCCGGTACCTTGTTGGGCGATGGCGAAGCAGGGTAGCGCTAAAAGAGTGAGCAGACGAAACACGATCGAGGCCTCATGGAATCTGAAATTTCAGGTGAGACGAGCATATCACAGTTGCCGTTTTTGGTGCAGCACCATGCGATCCATCAACTCCACGCCCTGTCCATTGCCGAGGGCGATCGGCTCAAAGCGAGTGACCGCCAGGCCCAGGGCTTCGCCGAAGGCTTTGGTGGCAAATCGCTGGTCGTTATGGACGAAGTGGCCGCCTGGCCCCAAGGACGTGACGATGCCAGCCATGGCGGCGAACAGGGCCCGGTCGTCGAGGTAGACCAGGACATTGGTGGCGATGGCGAGCTGGTAACGGCCGGTGGCGGAGGCGGCGTGGGTGGTGATGTTTAAAGTCTTCACGCACGCCACGGGATAGCGCTCGAGTACCCGTAGGACCTCCGGGCGCACATCGACGCAGCTGAGTGGGGTGCCGGTAAGCAGGAGTCGCTCCACTTGATAGGCCCGGAGCGGGGTCTGGTCGGTGTAGCCTTCGCGGCGGGTAAGGTCAAGCCCGGGGCCGACCAGTAAGGTGTTCCCTGTGAGGCGCGGCCCCAGGATCTTAAGTGCCTCGTCGATCACTCGCGTCTGCGCGGGCGTGGTGTCGGAACTGAGACCTCGTCGTTGGTAGAGCGCGTCTCTGGCGGCTTCGCGCGTCTGGCTTCGCGCGGTGAGGAAATTCATGGTGTGGGTGAAGCAGGCCTCTGCGGTAAAGCTTGGCGGCAAGGCGCGGAAGAGATCCGCGATGAGGCGGTGGCGCTCATCGGTAACGGGCGCGGCGGCAAAGTCGGCGAAGCGTTGTTTGGCGAGGAGGGGCATTGCTGCGGGCTTCGTTGCCGCTAGACGCACGGGATCGAGGGGCGGATGCCGGGTGAAGCGGCGCGATTGGAGGACGTAATAGACGACCTGCTCGGCGGAGCCCTGGGCGATGCGTTGGGCCAGGCTGAGGCGCTGCTGTTCGCGATAGCCACTCCAGGCGCCGATGCCGAGCCCGAGGTCGTTTGCGATGCCGCGTGCGGACTCGGGCAGTTGCGCAAAGTCGAGGGCCGTGTCGTCGGTGCAGGCCATGAGGGCGGTGCAGCCCGCCAGCCAAGTCCGGCGCTTCATCGTCGAATCGCGATCGTCACCGTGTCGGGGCTCATCGCTTCGCCTACGGATAGAACCACGGGGACCGCGTCGCCGGAGGGGACGTTGGCCGGGAGTTGGACGTTTACTTGCATCGCGCCGGCGACGAGCCCCGGGGGCGCGCCGGCGTAGAGCACGGGGCACTCAACGCCGCCCATGGTGACGGTGACCTTGAGGCGGGGGCGGGGAAGGGGCTCGACGCCCGGGGTCACCTGCCCATCGGCTTGGAGCGGCGTGGTGAGCCCTTCGCCGGTGGCAAACAGGATTACCACTTGGCCTGGCTGCGCGGGCGTAGCGGCCGAGTTGACGCCGCCGTTTTGGTTCAGGAAAGCGCCGGGTCCGGAACCGGAAGCGGCCAGGGAGTAGAAGGCAGGGACGGCCGAGAGGATCCTGACGTTGACCGGGGCTGATCGCGATCCGAGATACTCGGCGATCACTGGCACGGTGGGTTTGCCAGCTACGGCGTAGGGAACAATGGCGCTCACCTGGCTGCGCGAGGTGTAGATGAGCGGCGCGGCGACGCCATCGAACAGGATACGGGTGCCCGCCAGGGTCTTGGTGAGGGACAAGCCATCCGGCTCGAGCGTGGCGGTGGTGAGGGCGTTGGGGCCGAGGTCCTCGCCAAAGATGGTGACGATCTCGCCGGGGGACACGCCGCCGGGCTGATAGCTGGCCGAGTTGACGATGCCGCTGGCGGTGAGTTTTGGCGCGTTGCCGGAGTTCTGACGCACGGCGATGGCGCGGCCCGCGACGGTGAGGGTGCCGGTACGTGCGGAGCCGGCGGCGTTGGGGTCGATGGCGTATTGCACGGATCCTTGGGCGCTGCCGGTGATCTGGCCGGTGATGCGGATCCAGAGGGCGTCGCTGGAGGTGGTCCACTCGCAGCCGGCGGTGGTAGCCACTTGAATGACGCCGTTCGTGACGCCGCCGGGCGGCGCGTCGATCGATTCGGGCGTGACGGTAAAGCTGCAGGTGGACCCGGCCTGGGTAATGGTGAACGTCGCGCCGCCCACCGTGATCGTGCCGGTGCGCGCGGTGACCGACGGGTTGGTGGCGACGTTGTAGGTGACGCTATTTGCACCGGAGGTGGCGGCGATCCACGGGACATTGGGCCGGGCGATGAAGATGCAAGGTGTCGTGACGCTGAAGGTGCCGGTGATGCCCGCGGCGACGACTTGGGCGGAGGTGGCGCTGAGCTGGACGTTGCAGTTTCCGCCGGCTTGCTGCACGGTGAGCGTTGACGTGCCCACGGTGACCAAAGCGGCGCGAGAGTCAGCCGACGTGGAGTTAGCGGCGACGGTGTAATTAATGGACGAAGCGCCGGTACCGCCAGTGGGCGGGTTGACGGTGAGCCAGGCTGCGTTGCTGGCGGCGGTCCAGGCGCAGGCGGTAACGAGGCCGGCGGAGAAGGCTCCCCCGGCGGCGGGGACGGCTTGCTGGGTCGGGGTGAGGGTGAAGGCGCAGCTGCCGGCGGCCTGGGTGATGGCGACGCTTTGGCCCAACGCCGCGATGGCGCCGGTGCGCGGGTTGGTCGTGTTGTTGGGCCCGATGCTGAGGTTCACCGTGCCACTGCCCCTCGGCACGTTGGGCGGACCCACGGTGATCCAGTCCACGTTGGCGGCGGCGGTCCATTCGCAGGTGGTGGCGACTTGTAACTGGCGCGTGCCGCCTTCGGACCCGATGTTCACTCCGCCCTGCAAGGTCAGCGTGGCGTTGCAGGTGGCGGCGGCTTGGCTAACGGTGAATACGGCATTGCCGACGAGGATGGTCGCCGTGCGCGCGATGGGCGTTAAGTTGTTATCCACCGAGTAGCCGACG
>Ga0105049_10010942_pt1 | contig 10408 bp, 6 predicted proteins | sample MAT06_FD_78087 | JGI IMG/M metagenome (GOLD analysis project Ga0105049, IMG submission 78087) | Freshwater microbial communities from Lake Fryxell liftoff mats and glacier meltwater in Antarctica - MAT-06 | ecosystem: Environmental > Aquatic > Freshwater > Ice > Liftoff microbial mat | place... | reverse complement strand
TGCTGTAACAGGAAAATTTGTAGAATTTGTGCCACCTCCAACACAAATTCTGTTGTTGGACTGAATATAAATTGCATTCCCACAATCTTCTAAACTTCCACCTAAATAGGAGCAATAAAGCAATTGAGTTAGATTGTTATTTAATTTTAGCAACAAGGCATCTTGTGTTCCTTGTAACGAATTTTGGATGGCATTGGAAGTTGTGCTTATATTAATTGAATTAGTGGTTGTAAAAACATAAACGTTATTGTTTTCATCCAAATTTATTTCACCTCTAAGTTCATCGCCATAATTTCTTAACAAAGTTCCAGTTGCAACGTTCACGGCGTCAGAGTTGTTTCCTCCAAAATAAGTTGAAGCCAATAATGCAGTTCCATTGGAATTAAATTTTGAAATATATCCATCTGCGCCACTTGGAAAAAAACATGAAATTGAACTTAAATTAAGTTCAGGGCCTCCACTAAAATTAGTTTGATAATTTCCAGAAAGTACTGGAAAATTTGTGGAACCTGTTGCACCAAAAACAAATAGCTCGCCATCGCTATTTGCAACCATGCTGTGAATGGATTCTGCAAAATCTCCACCTAAAAATGTGCAGTAAATTAATTGTTGTCCATCGGGCTGATATTTTGAAATTCCAACATCCGGGGAACCGTACTCAATTGTTGAGGACGCAGATTCATCATAGGCTCCATTTGTTGTTGGAAATTGAAATCCAAAAACAGTTCCAGCGGAATATGCATTGCCTTGATCATCATAAGTTGCCGTCATTCCAAAGTTATCTGCAACTGAACCAGAATAGGTGCTGAATACTAATGTTGGGTCAATTTCCAATTCATAATTTGAGTCATAACCTTTAGGAAATTCAAATGAAACACAGTTGTTTTCTTTTAAAACAAAATTACATTCAACAGTTTTTTTTAGTCCGTTTATTTGTTGAAATGCAATAGCGTTCATTTCCTGAATTTCGTTAAATGGAGTTTGAAGAATTAATACGTTTTGTTTTATTTTTATTTTTATTTTTAATTCTTTGGAATATTTAATGGAAAAATTTTTATGATTATTTTTTGCTTTTAAGAAGTAGGAAGCTTTAATAGAATTTTTTTTTCCTTCTATTTCAATTCTTACTGGAAAGGAATTATCTCTTAAAATTAACTTAGAGTATTTTCTAACATTGCTTTTCCATTTACTTTGATCATTACCAAGATAATAATTTTCGTAATCTTCTGATGGAAATAATTTTTCGGCTATAAAGTTTGCACTTTTATTATCGAATTGAGGCTCTGCACTAAAAGCAAAAGCCAAAGGAGTTTCTAGTTTTTTGGTGTTGGGATGATTATTATTTAAAGGATTAGTGAAAATAAATTGAAATAAATTATTGGTTATAAATAAATTTCCGCCTTGCAGTTTTGCACTAGCAACTATTTTTTCTTGCCATTGCCCTTTGTTTTCTGAGAATGTGATTTTTTGATTTGCAAATGCTTTTCCAAAAATTAATAAAAACAAACAAAAGGTAAAAAGGACTAAAATATTTTTTTTATGTAAAAACATAATTCAAAGTTAATTATTATTTGTTTCAAAAAAACTACTAATTACTTAGATTAATTAAACTTTTTTATTAGCTTTTCTAGGTGTTCATTTTTTTTATCTTCTCTGTTTTTTAAAGAATAATCGGTAAAGTATTTATGGCTTTGTAAAAATTTAATCTGAATTAAATCCCATTGCTCATCAGTTTTTATTTTTCCCACCCACATTAGTTCTTTCTTTAAGTTTGTTGCAATTTTTTCAAAACTATCTGTTCCCAAATAATCTAAATCAGCATCACACATTATCATTTCTAAAACATCAGTTGGTTTTTGGGGCACTTTTGTTGCAAGAATCAATCTGCAAATTGTATCAATTTGAAGCGATGAAAAACCATGCAATGGAAGAATTTCTCTTGCAATTTCGCAGCCTTTTTCTTCATTATTGTCATACTGAACCAAAAAGCCTGAATCGTGAAACATAGCGGCAGTTTTTAGAATCATGATTTCTTCTTCTGGAATTTTTTCTTGATTTGCAATTTTTTCGGCGCAGTTTCTTACGTCAATTGTGTGTTGCAAATTGTGGTAATAAAAATAGGCTGGTAATCCTTCTTCTAATTTTTTAAGTATTTGTTGCTCTGCTTTTTTGTAATTAAATTTCCCATATAAATGTGTGTTTAGTTTTTCTCTAAACTTTTTTCCGGGCCAGGTTTCATTTTCTAAGGTTTCATAATCACTTCTAATTCTTTCTACAAAGTACATCTCTATCAAACCTCTGTTTTTTGTATTTACTTTTCCTCTAAAGGAACATTCAAAAAAATCTTTTACAACTTCGTAAGTTGTGTTAGAAATATTTACTTTCCCTGCTTCTGAATTTGCTTCTGATCTGTTTGCTACATTAACAGTGTCTCCCCAAACATCAAAAGCAAATCTTTTTGTTCCAATAACTCCAGCAACCAATTCTCCTGTGTTAATTCCTATTCTTAGTTCCCAAGGTTTTTCTCCATTTTCTATTTTAATAAAGTTTCTATATTTTATATATTCTTGAATTTCTAGTGCTGCCAAAATTATATCAAACGGATTGCTTACATTTCTTATTGGAACGCCACCAGCACACATATATGCATCACCAATTGTTTTAATTTTTTCTAAATTATACTTGTCTATAATACTATCAAATTCAGAAAAACACTCATCCAATTCGCTTACCAATTGTTTAGGTCTGTAGTTTTGAGAAATTCTTGTAAATCCAATAAAATCTGTAAACATAACCGATGCCATTCTGTAGTTTCTAGCAGATGCTTTGCCTTTTAATTTTAGTTCATCAACAGTTTCTTGAGGCAAAATATTTAAAAGCAATTTATCTAATTTCTCTTTTTCGTTTTCTAATTCTTTGTTCTGATTTTTAATTTCTGTTGCTTGAGATGTAATTTTAAGAGTTCTTTCTTGAACTAAATTTTCGAGTATTCTTTTTTGTTTTACAATTTTTTTTACTCTTCGCCTGTTTAGCGAAATTAATATTAGTATAAAAAATAATGAAACTGAAATTCTAAACCACCATGTTTTATAATAGGGTGGTTTTATAATAATATATAGTTTGTCTTCGTTCGCACTCCATACTCCGTTAGAGTTTGAACCTCGTACCCTAAAAATATATTCACCTGGATCTAAATTGCTAAATGTTGCTTCGTTGTTTGTGCCAATAAAATTCCATGTTTCATCCCAGCCTTCTAAAAAGTATTCGTATTCGTTTTTTTCAGGTGAAGAAAAATGAAGCGAAGAAAATTCTATAGAAATAAATTTTTCTTTGTACGACACAAAAATTGTATCAACGTAGGCCAATATTCTATTATCTTTTTTTTTGTTGCTTCCTTTTATTGGAGTATTAAAAATTTTTGCACCACTTATTGATATCTTTGGAGCAATGGGATTTATAATAATTTTATCTGCATTAAATGATGTAATGCCATTTAATCCTCCAAAAAACACTTCGTTGTTAAATCCTTTGGCATAAGCTCCTGTATTAAATTCGTTACTTTGCAAGCCATCTGATAAAAAGTATTTATTAAATTTTTTATCTTTTCTAATAAAGCAGTTGAGTCCATTATTTGTGCTTAACCATAAATTTTGCTTTTCGTCCTTAACTATTCCATAGATTGAGTTGTTTGATAGTCCTTCTTTTTCTGTAAAAACATTCTCTACTTTGTTTGTTTTTGTATTAAAGTAATTTAGTCCACCACCAAAAGTTCCAAGCCATAAATAATTATTTTCAGGTAAAATGCTCAAAATAATATCATTACTAATACTCGATTTTATTTTTGAATCATAAGTAAAATAAATGAATTTTAAATCTTCAATATTAGTGTAATTAAAAACTTTAACTAATCCATCGCCATCGCATCCCATCCAAAGTTCTTTGTTGTTGTTTAGTGCCATTGTTCTAACAACATTTTTAGTTTCGGAATTATTATTTGGTTTAAAACTTTTGTAATGAGTTACTTTTTTTGTTGATTTATTAATAATGTAAATTCCGTTTGTTGTTGCAAGCCAAATATTATCGTGGATAATTAGAATAGAGTAAATTTTGTTTTGTTTTATTTCGTTCCATTCTTTAAAATTTGGGATAAATTCATGGTATTTATAAGTTTCAATTTCTATTTCAAAAAGACCTTGGTTTGTTCCTGCCCAAACCTTATTGTTGTCTTTGAACATGCTGTAAACACTTATGTTTTTTTCGCCTTTGTTTCCTTTAATGGTTAATTCAAAAAATATTTTTTTGTTTTCGTTTATCACTAGAATTCCATTTTCATTACCAGCCCAAGTATTTTCTACATCAATTGGCAAAATAGACCAGTATATGCTAGATTGAACCGTGTATGGCGCTCCTTTATTTTCATTAAAAACTTTAAAATTCTTTTTAAAACGATCAAAGTTATTTAAGCCATTTTCTGTCCCAACCCAAATAGTTCCTCCATTGTCTTCCAATAAACTTATCACTCTATTATTACTTAGCGATTGTTGTTGATAAAAATTGCTCTTGTATTGATAAAAATTTTCTTTTTTAACTTCAAATTTTAATAATCCAGAGTTTGTTCCTATCCATAAATCTGAATAGCCATCTTCAATAAAAGTATTTATTTTATCGCCAGAATTTATGATGTTTTTATATGTTCTTTGGATAGTATAATTATTGTTTAGCTTATAAAGAGATGTATTAGATATAAGCCATATTGCATTTTTTGTTTCTAAAAATCCATCAATATTATTTTTGTTTGAAATTGTCGAAAGAGATTGAATCTTTCTAGAAAATGTTTTTGTTTTTGGATCATAAAATATTAGTTCATTATTTTCTGAAGCAATTATAACAAGTCCTTTTTTTGTGAAATTTATAGAATTGATGTTTGCGTTTGCATTTAATGAAACAGAAAATATTTTAGGTGATTTATCGCCATTTAATTCAATTAAAAAAACTTGGTTGTTGCCAGTGCACACAAATAAGTAATCGTTGTTTCCACTTATAAATTTAATAAATGGTTGATTGTTTATTGATGTATTATTAGGATTTGGTAATTCTATTTTTTTGAAAGTTTCGTTTCTTAAAAACAAAATACTCAATCCCTTTTCCGTTGCAACCCAAATTCTCTCTTGATTATCGCAATGCAAGCCGGTAATGGAATTATTGGGGAGAGAAAGTGAATCGTTTCTATCGTTTTTAAAAACTTTAAAATTGTATCCATCAAATTTGTTTAAACCATCTTGAGTTCCTATCCAAATAAAGTTTTTTTTGTCTTGAACTATCGAAGAAATTGTTACTTGGGAGAGGCCTTGGTCTTGATTAAATTTTTGAAATTTTAAATCAATATTTTGTGCACCTAATTTTAAATTGAATAAAATAAAAAATACTGCAAACAAAATATGTTTTGCATTTTTCATTTTTAAAACCATAAAAAACTATGAATTTATTTTTTGCGATTCTTCTTTTCCAATGTATCCAACCCACAAAACCCACATTATAAAAATAAAAATGTAGGCCAAAACATTAAAAACGTATTTGTGCATAAAATCTACCGAATTGGGGTTTATGGAGCTTGTTATTGTTAACGATGAAATTCTTATGGAATTAATGATTAAAATTCCAAAAACTCCAATTGGTGTAAACCAAATTTTCTTTTTTATTGGTCCAGGGTAAACAAACATTAAGGCTACAAAACCGTATAAAACTCCAAAGCCAATACAAGCTGGGCCCACCAAAACTCCTGGAGTTCCAACAATTTTTATCAATGGTCCATCGTTTATCACTTCGTAACCAAACAATCTCAAAAAAATTGGTGCAAAAAAAGTAAGTACTTTAAGAATAAGGCCTAAAAATCCAAACCAATATGGTTTAAACCATTCTTGTTTTTCTAGATGGTCGGTAAAAAGAGTCCAAATTCCTAAAACTAAAAAACCTTTTAATAAAAATGTATTAATAGGATTGCTGAGTATTTCTTTGATTTTTTTAAGCATATCTTTCAATAGTGCGTAAAAGTAGCAAGAATTTATTTCAAGAATATCTTTCTTTAAGAATTTACTGTACTTTATTTAATTAATTTTAAACTTAATGCTTTGATAGTCTATTTTTTATAAATAAAAAGTTTGAGATTTAATAGTATTTAGTTAGTTTTGCACCCCTTATAAAGTTTTGAAATGAAAAAATGGGATGAGTTTACGATTCCTTTTCTTGGTCTAGAACCCGGAAAATATGAATATGAATTCAAGATAGACAAAGAGTTCTTTGAGATTATAGAAACAGATTTATACAATTCTGCAACTATAAATGTGTTTGTAACCATGCATAAATCAAGCACTATGCTTTCTTTTGACCTTGCAATAAAAGGTACAATGCCAGCAGAGTGTTACAGATGTTTGGCAACTTCCGAAATAAATTTTGATGCCAAAGAGGAGAAGTTTTTTGTAGCTAAAATTGGTAGCGATATTTCGGACAATAGTTCCGAAGAAATTATTGCAATTGGTCATGGAGAAAATTCAATCAACATTGTTCAGCAAATTTTTGATTTTTTCCACAGTCAGGTTCCACAAACCATATTGCCTTGCGAAATAAATGATAATTTTAACCTTTGTAACCAAGAAGTGCTAGAAAATTTAAATGCTGTATTGATAAAAGCCAACCAAGATAAAGTTGATCCGAGATGGGAAGCTTTAAATAAATTAAAAAATAAAAACTAAACATAATAATTAAAAATAGAATAAAATGCCACATCCTAAACGAAAAATCTCCAAGAGTAGAAGAGATAAAAGAAGAACACACGACAATGCAGTAGCTAGCACATTGTACGTTGATAAAGCAAGTGGAGAAATTAATCTTATGCACAGAGTAAATACTGAAACAGGAATTTACAAAGGTCGTAAGGTAATGAAAGGCACAAAAGACTTAGCATAGTAAACTAATACTATTTGCAGGTGAACATCGGTATTGATATTTCCGGAGGCGATCATGCACCCCAATCGCAAATTATGGGAGCTATTTTAGCTTACTCAAAATTTGCAACCGATGTAACTCTAAATTTAATTGGTAATGAAACAGAAATTGTAGATTTATTATTTAAAGAAAATCAGAATCCCGCAAATTTTAAAATTATAAATGCCCCCGATATCATTGATATGGGGGAACATCCAGCAAAAGCCTTCATAAAAAAGCCCAACAGTAGTATTGCTGTGGGCTTTAGTCTTTTAAAGCAAAATAAATTAGATGCATTCAGCAGTTGTGGAAACACTGGTGCAATGTTGGTTGGATCTGTGCAAATACTAAAAGCAATTTCAGGAGTTATTAGGCCTTGCATAACATCGGTTATGCCAAAGTTAAAAGGCGGTTTAGGCTTGATATTAGATGTAGGTACTAATGCCGATTGCAAACCCGATGTGCTTTATCAGTTTGGTTTATTGGGCTCTTTGTTTGCACAAAATGTTTACGGTATTGAAAATCCCAAAGTTGGTTTGATGAATATTGGAGAAGAGCCAGAAAAGGGTAATCTTATTTCACAAGCTGCTCATGCCTTAATGAAAAATACTACCGATTATAATTTTATTGGTAATGTAGAAGGAAGAGATATTTTGGATGACGTAGCAGATGTTATTGTTTGTGATGGTTTTACAGGTAATGTTATCTTAAAAGAAGCCGAAGCATTTTACACTGCCATAAGAAAAAGAGGAATTAAAGATGAATTTTTCGACAGATTCAATTATGAAATTTACGGAGGAACTCCTATCTTGGGCATAAATTCAACCGTTATGATAGGTCATGGAATGAGCAGTCCGCTTGCAGTATGTAATATGTTGCTACTCTCGGCAGAAATTGCAAAAAGCAACCTATCCGAAAAAATTAAAAATGCCTTTAACCCATGAGCAAAATAAGAGCTACAATAACTGCAGTTGGTGGTTATGTTCCAGAATATATTTTAACTAACGAGGAGTTAGAAAAATTGGTTGATACAACTTCCGATTGGATAATGTCTAGAACGGGTATCAAAGAAAGAAGAATACTCAAAGGTGAAGGGCAAGGCACTTCTGTAATGGGAGTAAAAGCAATTGAAAATCTATTAGAAAAAAGAGGAATTTCTCCTCTAGAAATTGATATGATAATTGTTGGAACCGTAACTCCCGATATGGTTTTTCCATCAACAGCAAACGTAATATCTGATAAAATTGGTGCAACAAATGCTTGGGGTTTTGATATTAATGCTGCTTGTAGTGGCTTTTTGTTTTCATTAGCTACAGCTTCAAAATTTATAGAAGCCGGAACTCACAAAAAAATAATTGTTGTAGGTGCCGATAAAATGTCCTCAATTATTAATTACGAAGATAGAGCAACTTGTGTAATTTTTGGCGACGGGGCTGGAGCAGTTCTTTTAGAGCCAACTACCGAAGATGTTGGAATTGTAGACTCCATTTTAAAATCAGATGGTTCGGGTAGACAATTTTTGTTTCAAAAAGCTGGAGGATCTATGTATCCGCCAACACAAGAAACCGTTGCAAAAAAAGAACACTATGTTTTTCAAGACGGACAGCCAGTTTTTAAAGCTGCCGTAACCAACATGTCTCAAGCTGCAGCAGATATTATGGAAAGAAACCACCTCACAGCTAATGACGTTACGTGGTTGGTTCCACATCAAGCCAATAAAAGAATTATTGATGCAACCGCTGCTAGAATGGGAGTTGGTAGCGATAAGATAATGATGAATATAGAAAAATACGGTAATACTACTTCAGGAACCCTTCCTTTGCTATTGTGGGATTATGAAAAGCAATTAAAAAAAGGAGACAACCTTATTCTTGCTGCCTTTGGTGGCGGATTTACTTGGGGTTCTATTTATATTAAGTGGGGATATTGATTTTTTGAGTTAAAATTCGATTGAAGAATTCAAGTTTTTCAGTGTATAGATTTCAGTACTTCAATATCTTTAAGCAAAAGTTGCATCAGAATTAATACTTGATTTTTATATTCTTGTATAAATTTAAAGTAGAAAAATACCAAATTACATTAATACTTCTATTCTAACGAAAGTTTCTACTTAAGTTTTTAAAGAATCTTCAATAAAATAGTGCTTTCTTCTCTTAAAAATACAGTATTATCTCATAAAAACTAAAAAAAAGAATAGTTAACAATTTAGATTTTTAGCTACACATATTTTACTAAATTTGCATTCCTTAAAAAATCGTAAACTGTGTCATTAATAAAGTCAATTTCAGGAATTAGAGGAACAATAGGAGGAAAGCCCGGAGAAGGCTTAAGTCCAATGGATGTAGTAAAATTTACCTCCGCATTTGCCGCTTGGGTAAAAAATAACCGCAAAAAAGAATTTAAAAATAAAATAATTGTTGGCCGCGATGCAAGAATTTCTGGCGAAATGGTAAATCATTTAGTTTGCGGAACATTGGTAAGTATGGGTTTTAATGTTATTGATGCAGGATTATCCACAACTCCTACAGTAGAAATGGCTGTTGTTTATGAAAGTGCCGATGCAGGAATAGTTCTAACAGCTAGCCATAATCCAAAACAATGGAATGCATTAAAATTACTAAACAACAAAGGCGAATTTATTTCGGCAAAAGATGGCCAAGAAGTTCTAAGAATTGCCGATGCCGAAGAATTTGTTTACAACGATGTTAATACTTTAGGAAAAATAATTTTCAATAACGATTTTATAGACAAACACATTCAAAGTATATTGAGTTTACCTTATGTGGATGTTGAATTAATTAAGTCTAAAAACTTTAAAATTGTTTTAGATGCAGTGAACTCTACTGGTGGTATTGCAGTTCCTAAATTATTAAAAGCATTAGGAGTAGAAAACGTTGTGGAAATGTATTGCGAACCAAACGGTATTTTCCCTCATAACCCTGAGCCTTTGCCCGAAAATTTAGGCGAAATATCTAAAGCAGTTAAAAAAAACAAAGCACATTTAGGAATAGTTGTCGACCCTGACGTTGACAGGTTGGCGCTAGTAATGGAAGATGGCGAAATGTTTGGCGAGGAATATACATTAGTAGCTGTTGCCGATTATATTTTAAGCATCAAAAAGGGAAATACTGTTTCAAATCTGTCTTCAACAAGAGCACTAAGAGATGTAACTGAAAAATCTGGAGGAAAATATTACGCTTCGGCAGTTGGTGAAGTAAACGTGGTTGAGAAAATGAAAGAAATGAATGCTATAATTGGTGGAGAAGGAAATGGAGGAGTAATTTTTCCTGAGTTGCATTATGGTCGAGATGCAATGGTTGGCATAGCTTTATTTTTGACTCACTTAGCAAAGTTTGGAAAATCATGTTCTATGCTTCGTTCAAAATATCCAAATTATCATATTTCTAAAAATAAAATAGAGTTAACT
>Ga0105049_10010941_pt1 | contig 10408 bp, 10 predicted proteins | sample MAT06_FD_78087 | JGI IMG/M metagenome (GOLD analysis project Ga0105049, IMG submission 78087) | Freshwater microbial communities from Lake Fryxell liftoff mats and glacier meltwater in Antarctica - MAT-06 | ecosystem: Environmental > Aquatic > Freshwater > Ice > Liftoff microbial mat | place... | reverse complement strand
GCCCGATCATGCGCCCAACACCAACAAGCCTCTGATAGCCCATGATGTTCCCGGCCTGCAAATACGCGATTCCCAGTACATCGCCTGTTTGCACCGCAATCGGCACGATGGTCTGCACACCCCCCAGGGGCGCACTCCACCCCACTGCCTCTGCGCCGCGTTCTACGGCAACCACATCCCCAACCTGATAGCCTGTTTGCGTGGTATTCGCGCCAATGGTGGGAATGGTCAGACGCATCGCAGGCGACCATATGAGGCCCGTTTTTTCGCCGACGGCATACCATGTTTCCGCGCTGCCATCGCTGCGCACAACCTGCCAGAACAAATAGCGATAGGTGGCATCCCCGGACGCGCTCAAATGGGTGATGGCATCCCCTGCGGCAAGCGTTGGCGTGAGCGTGATGGACTGCGGCTCAACAAGTGCGTTACCCTCAAGGTGGCCCTGCCACACAGCGCCATCCTCGGTCTGCCAGAACAACCAGACTGTCTCATCAAAGGGGAGGACAGTGGGAAAATCGCCCGCCTGCTCCAACGCAATCGGGAACTGTGAGCGTCCGCGTCCATCAAGATCTTGCACAAAAAGACGCGGCTCAACCGCCCATCCGCCGCTGTAGACCACACGCAAGCCGCCATCAGGGAGAGACAAGGCCGTGCTGTTGTAGATGGTCTGCTCACTCATATCATATGCGCCCCATTCCGCCACAGCCTCCGCATTGAACAGGCCGTAAAACAGATGCAGTTGGCCCTCCACATCATCGCGCCACAGCAGATGAAACCGCCCCGCCGCCGCTGCATACATCTGAACCTCAAGCGGCGCAGAGGCTTTGAGCGCGAGAATGGTTGGCGAGGCCGCATCGGCAGGGTGCGCATAGAGACGGGCCTCTCTGGCATCGGTCCCCGCCCAGGCAAACATCGTCACGCCATCAGCGATGACAGCCGGGGCTGATGGATATTCCGAGAAGGCCAGCGTATGCACTGTGCCCCAGGGCGATAGTTCGGGCGTGGGTGTTGGGGAGGCATTTGTCGAGGCGGTGCAGGCTGAGACAAGAAAACACATCCATGCAAGGAGTATGAGAGCAAGGCGTCTCTTGCCCATCCGACAGCGATCCTTGTTCAAACTCCTGTTATTCATAAACAGCATCACAATTCATCGAGAGATGTGGGTGTATTGATGATTTTTTAGGGGCAAGGCGTGCCTCGCCCTCTTTAAGAGATCAATAACATCATACGCGGCTTTGTGATCGTTTATTCCTTCACCACTTCCAGTATTAACCGCGCCGGATCGCCCTGTGTGCCATCGGGACGATACGGAATCGCCTCGACCAGGGCACTGCCTTCCGTTTGTGCCACCCAATTCATCTGGACACGGAAGACATTCACCACGCCTTCGGGCGGTTCGGCCTCTTGAATCATTGTATCGTTGATGCGCAGTTCGACTCTGGCAATACCAGCCGTTTCATCGCGGGCCACAAGGTCAAAGTCAAACTCAGTGCCAAGGATCACGCGGGCGTTGTTGCCCGGCGATAGGATTTCAATGCGTGGGAGATCGGGGGTGGGCATGGGCGTAATGCTGTCCGCCGATTGCAGATTGCACCCGCTTAACGTCACCAGCACCATAAGCCATAACACAAATCGCATGAGTAGAGGTATCCTGATGTTGATCTCACGGTCCGCATTATGATGGTCACACAGCGGGGATGCAAGCGAGAAAAGTATAAAATCCCATTCATCAATACCAATCATCAAAGCACCGATTAAATCCAAAGACGAGATTCGTAGGGGCGATCCGCTGGGTCGCCCACACAAGCGTTTTCCCATAAGATGTTTTGGGCGATTCGCTGGGTCGCCCCTACAGGATTCTTCAATGATTAGATCATGGCGTTGTGATCTCTACAAAGGAAATTGTGTATGCGCATTGATGTCCTGACCCTCTTTCCTCAGATGTTTACACCTCTGAATGAAAGTATGATGTGGAAAGCCCAGGATCGGAATCTTCTTGATCTGCATGTGCATGATATTCGCGACCATACGACGGATCGGCATCGCACGGTGGATGATACCCCCTATGGCGGCGGCGGCGGCATGGTCATGAAGGTCGATGTTGTCGTGAAAGCGGTCGAGGCGGTTCGAGGCGATGATACTGATTGTCCCGTCATCCTGATGGCCCCAACGGGCCGTGTGTTCAATCATGTCCGTGCCATAGAACTTTCGCAGCTCCCGCGCCTGATTTTGCTGTGTGGGCATTATGAGGGCTTTGATGAGCGGGTGCGCGATCTGGTCATCACGGATGAAATCAGCATTGGCGATTATGTGCTGACGGGCGGCGAACTGGCGGCAATGGTCGTGATTGATGCGGTGGTGCGGCAGATTCCCGGTGTGCTTGGCGCAGAGCATGGCGCAGTGACCGAGAGTCACGCCGATGGCTTGCTGGAAGGCCCGCATTACACGCGCCCTGCCGAATTTCGCGGATTGGGTGTACCGGAGGTCGTCAAAAATGGACATCATGGCAAGATTGATGAATGGCGGCGGCAGATGGCCCTCAAGCGCACCTGGCAAAATCGCCCGGAGCTGCTGCGTACTGCGCCCTTGAGTGAGGCCGACGCGTATTATCTGGCTGAATTGGCCTGGGAAGATGCGGAAGCGCGGCGGCTGAAGGGCGATTCGACATCCTCATAGACAGCATGTTGTCAATAGATGAAGGATTGCTTTGGTTGCCTCCCCAAATTCTGTGATTCATGCTATCATGAGGGGCGAGTTGACCTCGATAGACACCGGGCCAAGCGTAGAGAATTTAGGGTCGAGATCGTATGCCACCAAGACAGCAGACACAATTCCGCAGCGAAGCCCTCGAAGGCGAACTGAAAAAACTTCACGCCCTGGTCGAAGGCGTCAAAGCGGCAGTGATCGTCAACATGGACGGTCTGCTCGTGGCCGCCTACCCACCCGAAGATGAAAAAGATCCCTATGCCAATCCTGCCGGAGGCCCTCAGGTTGCGGCGATGTCCGCGACGCTGTTTGGTCTGGCAGAGAAGACGTTTGGCCGCCTGAAGCAGGGCACGCTGGAACGCCTTCTGATGGAAGCCGAAGAAGGCACGATGGTCATCTATCCGGCTGGACGTGCTGCCGTAGTCGTGCTCGTCTCCAAAGATGCACACATGGGCCATGTGCTGTATGCCACTAAACAGGCCGCCATTGAAGTCACACGCATCTTAGGAAGCTGAGTCCTCAGTATCGCTGCGGACTGCCAATTCTTGCGTTGTGAGTGGCCCACGCGTATAGACATGAAACTCCAGCCCATCGCTGGATCGTTGAAATGTCTGCGTGCGCTGAAATCCATTCTTTTCAAAGACACGCTGTGACCGACGGTTAAAGGCGGCAATTGTCGCTCTAAATCTCTTCGGTTGCAGCTTCTGGTGATTGTAGAGCAGAATCTGGCGCACGATCTCAGTGCCATAGCCACGTCCTGTATGATCCGGTTTTAAGCCCAATCCCACATCAAGCGCCTCTTCCCTATAATTGCCCCCTTCCACCTGGGCATCAAAGCCATGACTGCATGCCCCAATGAACTGCCCTGCCGCATCTAGCATGGCACTGTAGCCATTGATGGGATCGCAAATAAAGTGCACGATATTTTCGCGTTCCTGGATGCTGACGTCAGCTTCGTTGTAAATGTCATAGGGCGGCGGATAGCGCCAGGTGAGCAAATCGCGGGCGTGTTCTGGGCGGATCAGGACAAAGTGGACAGAGAGCATTAAATTCGCCTTTTCATCAAACAGCTTCCTATAAAAAAGGTGGAATCGATAAGGGCGCAGTCACGCCGCGCCCCTACCGTTTCTATTATATTCTACGTTTTGTTAATCTTTAAACGAAGCACCGGCGGAGCCTTTGGCCCCAACCATGATCTCCGCGAATTCGCTGCTGTCGAGCGTTTCACGTTCCAGCAGAATCTTCACGAGTTCTTCCATCTTCTCACGGTTTTCCAGCAGGATATTCTTGGCCCGCTGATACGCCGTGATCAGGATGCTGCGCACTTCGTCATCAATCGACTCGGCATAGTGTTCGCTGTAATCGCGCACTTCGCCCATATCGCGGCCCAGGAAGACAGGCCCATGATTCGCGCCATAGGAACGCGGCCCAAGCTTTTCGCTCATACCGAACTGTGTGACCATCATGCGGGCTGCACGGGTCGCCTGCTGCAAATCGCCGCTGGCCCCGGTCGTGAACTGGTTGAAGACGATTTCTTCAGCCGCACGACCACCCATCGCCGCCACAATATCATCCAGGAACTGCTCACGCGATTTCAGGAAAACATCCTGCTCCGGCAGCGGCATGACATAACCGCCCGCCTGCCCGCGTGGGATGACTGTGATTTTGTGGACTGGATTGGTGTGTTCCAGCACATGGAAAAGAATGGCATGGCCCGCTTCGTGGAACGCAATTTTGCGCTTTTCGTTCGGGCTGATGACGCGGCTGCGGCGTTCCGGCCCCATGACCACGCGCTCCATGCTTTCCTGCATTTCGCTCATGCTGATGTTCTTCTTGCCGCGACGGGCGGCCAGGATTGCCGCTTCATTAACGAGGTTTTCCAGATCAGCACCGCTAAAGCCTGCCGTGATCCGCGCAATCGCCTCAATCGAGACATCAGCGCCAAGCGGCTTGCCACGGGTGTGGACGCGCAAAATATCTTCGCGGCCCTTCACATCCGGGTTGTCCATGATGACCTTGCGATCAAAACGGCCTGGGCGCAGCAGTGCGGGATCGAGAATATCCGGGCGGTTGGTGGCAGCGATGATGATGACGTTCGTCTCATTCTCGAAACCATCCATCTCCACGAGAATCTGATTCAGCGTCTGTTCACGTTCATCGTGACCACCGCCCAAACCAGCGCCGCGCTGACGGCCCACTGCATCGATTTCATCGACGAAGATGATGGCCGGGGCTTCGGCTTTGGCACGTTCAAACAGATCACGCACACGCGACGCACCCACACCAACGAACATCTCGACAAATTCTGAACCGGAGATGCTGAAGAATGGCACAGCCGCTTCGCCTGCCACAGCACGCGCCATGAGGGTTTTACCAGTTCCGGGCGGGCCCACCAGCAGCACGCCTTTCGGCACGCGGGCTCCCAGGCGAATGAATTTCTCAGGCTCACGCAGGAATTCAACGATTTCTTTCAGTTCTTCTTTGGCTTCGTCAGCGCCCGCCACATCCGCAAACGTCACCTGCGGCCGTTCCATATCACGGCTCACACGGGCGCGGCTGCGTCCGAAGTTAAGCGCCTGATCCTGGCCGCTGCGCATTGAGCGCATCATACGCCAGACGAACCAGCCCACCAGCAGCGCGGGCACGATGATCATCAGGAACTGGATGAGAAGCAGAGGCGAGCTGTCGCCGATTTCTGCTTTATACTCAAATTTTGCCTCAGCCAGACTTTCATAGCCAAACAGCGTCAGCAAATCCGTATCCGAAGATTTGTAAGCTCTGGCTGTCTGATTATCTTTGTATACGACTTCAAGCTCGACGCCAGCCCGTTCCGTGATGGATGCCACTTCGCCTTTTTGCACAGAGGCATAAAGATCGTTGAGTGACAAATCTGTACTGGATGGGCGACCATTGCTCGTGAAGGCAAATAGAAAGATGATAATGACAACGACACTAATCAGCCCCCACAAACGCATGGCATTGGGGTTTGAGAGCGGTGAGGGATTGTTGCCATCGGGCGAATCCCCGCCCGGGCCCCCATTACGCTTTTCTTTCTGACTGGGATCAACCGGTGGACGATTGTTCATTGCGCTCCCCTTCAATGTGTCATCCCCTTCGCATGCTTCTTGTAAGCATGGTTGCGAAGGGCGACTCAACAACATATAATGACCTTCTGTGACATGCTTCCCCGCCTTTAGGCGGCGACTCTGCCGTGAACGCCGGATGCCTTGCTTGACGCAGGGACTTCCACCGACTGAGACAGTATGAGATGATGCCCCATCTATATAAAGAAAAGACCCACCCTGGAGGAAAAAGGTGATTGTCTGCACCAATTGTGGACATGAAAATGCCGACACAGAAAAAATCTGTGTCAAATGTGGCGCGTTGCTTAGCGGCTAACAGTACCAGTCCACGCGATCTCTGGGGGATACAGATTTTGAAGAAGGCGTCCCCAAGTGGGGATCAGCCCGCTTTAATGGCACTATGCATCTTGTCCTGAACGTGCTGGACAGCGGTGAAACCTATCGCTTTGACGCGAATCAAGTGACCGAGATCATTATCGGTCGTGGCAGCAGCGAGACAGGTGAACTGCCCGGTGTTGATCTCACCACAAGCGACGGCATCAATAAGGGTGTCTCGCGTCGTCACGCCACCGTTGTGCGACGCGATGGAGCACTTCACATTGTGGACAACAACAGCGCCAATGGCACATATCTCAACGGGCAGCGGCTCGTGGCAGGGCAACCGCGCATTTTACGTGATGGTGATGATGTGCGTCTGGGTCATCTCGTCGTGCGGGTGACATTTCGAGCGGTTCAGAATTAAGGAATAGGCCCACCTTTGCATGGCCGATGAACGGACAAATGACCAATGGTTGGCCGAGCTCACCGGGCCAACCGAGACTCAGCAAAGTGCTCTCACCGATTTGCGTGTGCGGTTGCAGCGGAGCCTCTATTATTACCTGAGCCAGGAACGCAGTGACCTGCGCAGTTACTCGACCCAGGAACTGGAAGATATGGCGGAAGATCTCGCGCAAGATGCGACGCTGCGGGTCATGGACAATTTGCAGCATTTTCGGGGCGAGAGCCGTTTTACCACCTGGGCCAACAAGATCGCCGTGCGTCTTGCCATCAGCGATTTACGGCGCTCCCGCTATAAAGATTTCAGCCTGGACGAACTCACGGCCCTGGGCGATTTTTTGCCCGCCGAATCGAGCTTGATGGGGGAAGCCCCGCTCAATCCTGAAACGGCTGCCGAACGTGAAGATGTACAGGAACAGATTGACCACATGCTGCGCAGTGCCCTCTCTGAACGCCAGTATAAAGCGCTCGTGGCGGTGGCACTGCAAGGCATCCCAATGGATGTGGTCGCAGATCAATTGGGCACGAACCGCAATGCGCTGTACAAGCTCATTCACGATGCGCGCCGCAATTTGCGCGATGCGTTGGAAAAGCAGGGACTTTCGATTGACTATATGCTCAAGTTGTTTCAGCGTTAGGAGAGTTTATGGTTGATGAGGCTGAATCGAATGCCTGTACCCCTGTTCCAGTAACTAAGGGGTATTTTAATTCTCAAGCTTTTATTCCTTATGGATGCCACATTGACCATATCTACACAGCGATGAATGAGTTCTGTGATTTCCTAGGATTTATTAATCGTGAGCTCTATACAAAACAAATACCTCGTCTTGAAACAATGCTCATGCCTGCAAATTTCAGCAGTATTGTGGGTGAATTTATGACAACAACAATTCCAAAATATTGTCTCAACATTGTTAAAAACCGACATCATAACGGTCATCCTGATCTCATACCTATTGAGACATTTCCGGGAAATTCTGTTCGTCATGTGTCTCTAGGAATAGAGGTTAAAGCATCACGTTATGTGAGTGGGTGGCAAGGACACAATCGGGAAAACATCTGGTTACTCGTGTTTGTATTTGCATCAGATAAACCAGAGCTTATAACACCTCAACCGTTTCGCTTTCTGCAAGTACTTGGTGCTCAACTCGAAGAAACTGATTGGACATTCGCTGGTCGATCAGAAACCAGTCGTCGTACGATTACGGCTTCCATCAATCGCAGTAGCTTCCAGAAAATGCAACAGAATTGGATTTACCGAACCACTTAAAATAGGACCTTTTGAGAAGGAGGTTTAATCAATTGTGAACCTGTATTCAGGATTGCTAATTGAGGTATAGATTTCAAGGCCAATGTATAGTAGCTTTCCTGTCGCTCAATCCCTATAGCTTTAAGTGACAATGCTTCTGCTGCGGCTAACGTAGACCCCGATCCCATAAAGGGATCTAAAATATATCCATCTCCTAAAGGGAGTGATACATACACAAGCTGACGCAAAAAAGATTGCGGTTTTAGGCTGGGGTGATCTGCAATTTGACGTTCTATTTGGGGTGTACGCTCACTAGAAATGACATCTCGAAACGGATTGCCATCTGGCAGACGCCTTAAGCCACCTGTACTATACTCACGTAAACAATCACTCACTTTCATATTTTTTTCTAAAGGTTTACGGAATAACCCCCAGGGCTCGTAGCTTCCTCTTGGAAGACTAGAGACAAAAGGAAATTCTTCTTCAGCATTTTTCGGTCTATCTCCTCCTCGTAGTGTGCTGACAGTGCGTATGATTTCCCCTCTAAATTCAAAGCCACTCTCGGAAATTGAAGAAAAAACAGGAAGCGAAAGATAGGAATTACTTGCTACAAATATATGCCCTCCTGGACGAAGAACACGCAAGAGCTGAACCGCCCATTCTTTAAAGAATGTTTTCAAATGAACAATATCTTTAGCATTCAATGCCGTAAAACGTGGTAAAGGTGAGCGTTGATGTCCATCGAATGATGGTGGAATACGCCATACTCCCCCTGTACCCAGTCGTTTCTTGTTCAATTGATCATCTTCATATTCTTTTACTCCGTAGGGAGGATCTGTTACAACCGCATGAAACGTATTTTCAGGCAGTTTAGTAAGCCATTCAAAGCAATCAGCATGAATAGCAAGACAATTCCCTATAGAGGTTGACGAATAATCAAATGAAAGAGATGATAGAGAAGGATACATAAGAGAGCACCTGAGAACATAGATTTTTTAATTATAGACATGAATTGTAAGAAGGCAATTTACTTCGGGGAAGCCTTCTGTAAGAACTTGGGTTTAATCCACGTCTAAGAGCTATAAAGACGTGGGCGAATGGATTGACTTGACCATGACAGACCAACAGCGCATTGTACAGAATTTGCAAACGATTCTCGATTTTACGGCCAATGCGCCGGAAAATCATGAAATTATGGCGATGGACTGTAATGACCATTGTGAAAACATGGCATGTCTTGCCGAGCGAGCCGCCGCTGGTGCGCCGCTGGAAGAGATCCTGCCTGAGTTGCAGCATTATCTGCGCTACTGGCGGGACTGTCGGGAGGAATTTGTGGCCCTTGTCTCTGTGTTAAAGGCTGAAATGAGCCAGACCATGCCCGAACTGCCCTCCCGCTGCAAACCTTCTACGACACACGCAACCACATCACCAACCGACTCATAAGCGGCACAAGGCAAGTTTGCTGTTGCGGCAATCGATCCAGGTTAAGTCATGTCATGTCAGGTTCTGTCAATCTTTCCATCGTCCATCATCCGCACTTATCGAAGAGAGGCTCTATGCAAAAAGAACGTGTCGTCATCATCGGGTCTGGTCCCGCAGGCATGGCCGCTGCCCTCTACACGGCCCGCGCTCAGTTGAATCCGCTGGTTATCATCGGCAATCAACTTGGCGGTCAGGCTGCTATCACCCATGAAATTGAAAATTACCCTGGCTTTCTCTCCATCACGGGCCCTGAGCTGATGGATAAAATGAAAGAACAGGGGGAACACTTCGGCGCGAAATTCGAGTGGGATATGGTGCAAAGCATCGATTTCAGCACAGGATCGCCCTTCACCGTCAAGACTTCTCAGGAAGAATACAGCGCGGATACCGTCATCGTCACCATTGGCGCTGATCCGCGCAAACTCAATGTACCCGGTGAAATTGACGGAATTGGGCGCGGCGTGAGCTACTGCGGCACCTGCGATGGCTTCTTCTTCCGGGGCAAAGACATTGTGGTTGTGGGCGGCGGCGACAGCGCTGTAAGCGAGGCGATTTTCCTGACCCGCTTTGCCACGTCCGTCACACTGATTCACCGCCGCGACAGCCTGCGGGCTGGTGTGCAGCTTCAAAAGCGCTTCTTCGAGAATGAGAAGACGAAGATCGTCTGGAACAGCGTTATTGAGGAGATCACCAAGGATACGACAGGCATCGTTAACGCCGTGGCACTCAAGGACATCATTACGGGTGAGACATCAACCCTCCCGACACAGGGTGTCTTTATCTTCGTCGGCCATACGCCCAACAGCCCGATTCTGGGCAAAGAGCTGGCGATGAATGATGAAGGCTATCTCATCATCGATGAACGCCATCGCACCAACATTGAAGGCGTCTTTGCAGCGGGAGAAATTGCCGACCAGATGTGGCGGCAGGTCGCAACCTCTGTCGGCCAGGGTACAGCCGCCGCCATGAGCGCGATTCACTGGCTCGATGAGAATGAAGAAACACTCCAGCCTCTCGAAGCTCAGGTTCAAGAAACAAAAGCTGAGGACGTACAGGTTGACGTCAAGACTGAAGCCACACAGCCCCAAATAAGCTTCAACCTCAAAAACAT
>Ga0105049_10010934_pt1 | contig 10414 bp, 9 predicted proteins | sample MAT06_FD_78087 | JGI IMG/M metagenome (GOLD analysis project Ga0105049, IMG submission 78087) | Freshwater microbial communities from Lake Fryxell liftoff mats and glacier meltwater in Antarctica - MAT-06 | ecosystem: Environmental > Aquatic > Freshwater > Ice > Liftoff microbial mat | place... | reverse complement strand
GCGGCTCGATGACGCCCTACGAAGCATGGGCATGGGTGTCCTCGTTTCCCGTCGTTTCCCGTCCTCGTTTCCCGTGGCTGCGTTTGGGTGTCCTCGTTTCACTCTGGTGCAAAGCATGGGTGTCCTCCATTCACTCCATTCATTCAAAAAGCTTGGGTGTCCTCCATTCATTCCATCGTAGGTTTGCTGCCACTGAATCAAGTTGCACATCACTGCATTCGTGGTTATGCTTTCCTGCATGCGCACTACACTCGATCTCAACGACCGCCTGCTGGCCGAAGCGAAACGTGTTGCTGCCAGTCGTGGGCTCAGCCTCAAGGCGCTCGTGGAGGAGGCTTTGCGCGAACGTCTGCTGGTACGCGGCGCGAAGTTCGAGCCAGCAGTGGCGCTGGCCACGTTCTCTGGTCATGGCCTGCAGCCAGGCGTTGACCTGACCGATAGCGGTGCGCTGCTCGAGATCATGGATGCTCAGTCCGGACGTTAACGTGTTGGTCAGTGCGTTCCGTACCGATGCTCCGCAGCATCTGCTGTGCCGCAACTGGCTCGAAAATGCCCTGTCGTCGAATCAGTTGGTGGCGATTTCGGAACTTGTGCTGAGTGGCGTTCTGCGCGTACTGACGCACCCGAAGGTATTCAATCCGCCAACGCCGCTCGATGACGCGTTGGGCTACACCCGATCGTTGCTGGCCCATGCGCGCGTCGCGGCGATTCGACCCGGTGCCGGTCACTGGCGCTGCTTCGCGCAACTTTGCGCAAGTTCGCACGCCACCGGCAACCGCATCCCGGATGCTTTTCATGCCGCGCTCGCAATCGAGCACGGCTGCGAGTGGATCTCACTGGATCGGGGATTCTGCGCGTACCCAGGCCTGCAGTTTCGCAATCTGTTGGCGCAGGGATAGAGCACGGCGCTCAGGGCGCTTGGCCAACAGCGAGCCGTCGTTCCGTATCGGCAAATGCAGGGTGTCCGGGATCCGGTTACTTCTGCGGCACCAGCCGGACTTGAAGCTCGCAACCCACCGCGAGGGCGTACTTGCGCAACGTGCTTAATGAAGGCGCATGCTTGCCCGCGCCTTCCAGCCTGGAGACAGCGCTCTTCGTCGTACCCATGCGCTCGGCTACCGCGTCTTGCGTGAGGCCGGCCTTGGTGCGCGCCCTCAGCAACTGTGCAATGACCTCGTATTTCGGCACAAGCGCGTCATAGGCCTCTGCGAAGCCTTTCCTGCTGCGTGCCCGAGCCAGGAAGGCAGCGTGGTCATGAGCGACGGGAATGGTTGAAGTTCAGCCACGATCAATTTCCCTCATGCGCTTGCGAGCGAGCTTCAATTCCTTGTCAGGAGTCTGCTGCGTCTTCTTGACAAAGGCATGTGCCACCACGACACGTCGGCCGACCAGGAAGCAGTAGAAAGCACGCCCGATCCCTGCCTTGCCTCGTGGCCGCAGCTCGAACAGCCCTTCACCCATGGCGCGTGAGTGCGGCAGGCGCAGGTTCGGTCCGTGCTCAGCCAGCAACTTCACGCGTCGGGAGTAGTCGGCCAAACAATCCACAGGCCTAGCTTCGATCTCGGCAAGCACCCTGGGATGGAAGCACTCCAGTGGCTACGACACGCTGGAATGTAAGCAAGAACGCTAACTTCCGGCAAACACAAAGCCTGTGCGTACGACGATTGGACTCAAGCTCGCGTCGGTTCGGCTTCGCCCTTTTCGGATCGCGTGGAATCGAGCCGCTGGTGTCTCGGACACGCGAAAAAGCGCGCGGGCGATAGCGCCGCAAATGTTGGGTGGGGGTCCCGGATTCGGTCGCCCGGATTCGGTCGTCCCAGATCCGGTCGTCCCAGATCCGGTCGTCCCGGATTCGGTCGTCCCGGATTCGGTCGTCCCAGATTCGGTCGTCCCAGATTCGGTCACGCAAATGTTGGGTGTCCCGGATTCGCGCTTACCGAACAAGAGCCAGCAGTTCGTCCAAGAGATAGTAATCGTGCAGGCCGACAGTAGGCCATTCGATGTTGTGGGCAGCGAGCTCTATCCTGTCCAAGTCACTCACTCGCGTCAGCGAGTGGCTTGGCGGAAAAGTATTTGGCGCAAACCTAACCCACGTTTTTTGCGGATAGAGATCGTCATCAATCGGACGAATCTCCGCCCCTCGAACAATAAGGGCCTTGCCGAAGCGCTCTCGACACATCGCGGGTTGCGAAGTCTCCGACGACGAAGGTGGGACGTCAGTTGCGAATTCACGCTTGGCCCAAGACGCCTGCTCTGCGACAACCAACAAATACTTTCCGCCGACGATAAGTTGTTCGTCCGCCATAAATTCCACGAAGCTTGCACCGTTGCGCACATCGCGCTCCACGCGACCGCTGTATGCGAAAGCGCAAGCCCGAGGCGCCGAGTCAAGAATCCGGCCTTGGGTAATCGCGACGACCGCGATCCGAGTTGCCCTGTTGAGCCAATGATCGAGACTGGCCTCTTGAGCGGAGGCGGTGAAACTCAGCATCAGCCCCCATGCCAGAAGTAAGCAGCGAAGTATCATGGCCACTCTCCGTGACGATCCACATACTTGTACCAATTGGTTCTCGCGATCTGAGCCACACGAGTTTCGATCGGCCAGAAGGTCGCGCTATGGCGTGGACCCCACGCTGGATCAGCCCACCACGCTCGCATGTACTCCGGCTTGAAGTGAAGAACCTCATGGGCGTAGGTCATTAACGCCATTCGAGGAGTCGACGCTCCCCCTCGATAGATATCGATGCCACCCCAGTGAATGTTCGCCGTGCCGCGCACATTGCCATAGCCTTCGAGGTAAAGTGCCGTGTCAACGTAACGTGCATCGAAGCGCCAGTTGCTGGCACCGCCCGAGACATCGTTTAGGAACTCGTATCCCAAGCCATCGAGCTCGCCAGCTCGGTGCAAGACGCCGAAGACCTCTTGCGCCCGCGTCAAGTTGGCTTCCGCTGCAAAACGGGGGTACGCGCCAGGCTCATCGCTGCCGGCTGCAGAAGCCGTAGGGCTTCCAGGCCTACGTGAACTTGCCAGATGCCCAAAGGCGTAAGCCAACGCACTGGTCACCGCCCCGTTTGCGAACTTTCCGCCGCTCAACACAGTCGACGTACCACCCACGATCACTGTGGCGAGAATCCGCGCTGGCGCAGCAGATTTCGCACCGCCGCCGATTCTCCCTATTTCTGGCGCGAATGCCTGGGCAACGCCTGCACTCGCGAATCCGTGCCCAAACTTCCCGCCCTGCAACGCCGACATGGTGCCACCTGCCACGCCGTGCGCGATGATCCTTGCGCCGTCACTCATATCTATGCTGCCGATCCCTTGAAACACCCCCGCACCAAACGCCCCAATCAGCCCTCCCTGCAGGCTTCCGCTCGCCACCACTCCGGAAGTAAAGCCGGTTAGCACCGGTGTTCCAGAACGTGCTCGCGAGTAAGCCGAAACCCGGCAGAAATATTTTGATCGCGATCTACGCAATCGAACGCCAATATTTCTCAACATCAATAGGGTCAGGTCTTGCTTTACCATATTCGCCCCACACCCACAGCCCTCCGCCTCAACCCCGCCGCGCAATGCGACTGATCGTGGCGTAGTGAAGTCCGAAATGCATGCCGATCTGCGCCAGCGTGTAGCCACCACTGGCATAGGCGGCGCGGATGGCAGCATCACGGTCCGCGCTTTCCTTCTGGTGTTGCGCCAGCGTCCGCCACACCCGCGCTCGGCGGGGCACCTCGCGCGACGGCGACGTTGCGTGGCGTGTAGCACGCGCGATGAACGCGGCATCGCCCAGAAACGTCTGACCGCTCACCTCGGCACCTGGATCGTCCGCGCCGACGCCTGCGGCCACGAAGCGTGCATAGGCCCGGCGCGCCATCCCCGGGGTCGCACCGAACAGCGCGACGCGTTTCGACCAGCAGGTGGTTGTGGTTGCCCATCAGGCAATAAGCCCACAGCATCCAGTCGAAACGTTCGCATGCGCGCGCCACGCGATCAAGAAACGTCTGCCGATCCTGATCGTCGATGAAGATCGGCTCGCGCGCGTTGCCGCGCGCCATCACGTGATAGCAGGCGCCGGCGAACTCGATTCGGAGCGGGCGGGACATTGCTGCAGAGTGTCATGCGTGATGCGATGAAACAAGACCTGACCCCTTTGGAGGGACGGCATCGCTTCCTACTGCCACGCCGAGAACAAGGTATCCCTCGGCTTCGTCGAAGGACTCAACAACAAGATCCGCGTCATCCAGCGACGCGCCTACGGTCTCCGCGACGAGCACTACCTGCGCCTGAAGGTGCTCACCTGCATGCTGCCGCCACTCTGAAATCACAAGAATCCACCCACACGATTCCACGAAGACCCTTGAATTTACGTATGCGCAATTATGGCATTGCAGAATCTTTTGTAGAAGCGGCTTCTCAACAGCCTGCTAAAGCGTAAAGGGCAGGGCAAAGGCACCGAACATCAAGAGCGCTGCGGCTGCGTCTCGGATCGAAGCAGTGGCTTTTCTGCGCACAAGTGGGATCAATAGCGCTATCGATCCGACTCCAAGCACCGACTGCGCAACGGCTGCGAGAACAAAGTGGTGCGCAGATCGGTACGAGAATCCTGCGACTTCCGTACCGAAACGGTAGTCCTCTCCATAAGACACGTAGTCGAGAAGTGCGACAATCGCGCCCAGTACTAGAAGTGCCAGCAAGGCAATCGCGCAGACGACCAGCACTCGCTGCAGCATCACTGCTTGCTGAAGTTCACGTGTAGCCACATGTCGCTCCCATAGTCCCTGAACCGCGTTGCGAAGCTCGGCATTCGAAAGGTGAGGTCGATACAGCCTGCGGACCCAGGGTAGTCCCCCCCGTGAATAGAGAATGCGTCGCGCCCATACATCTCACCCTGTATCGGCTTCAGCCAGATGCGCTGATTCCCCCACGCTGGCGTACCACCCGGCCATGCGGTTGTCTTGAAGAACGGATTGTAGGACGCGACTCGTCGCGACATCGGCATGTCGCTGAACTCTTGGTAGTCCTCTTGCGAGACAAGAAAAAGTCCCTCTGGAATTGGGCCCTTGTCAGTTTCGTTCTGAAGCGTAGGTGACTGGTAGCCCACACGGCCGGACACGGCGTCGTACTGCTCAACGACGTTGCCGTCATCGTCCACCCACTTCAGCGTCTCTCCGTCAAAATGGGGCTCATCGTTGAACGCCCGCGAAAACGCCGCTGTCACCGCTCCATTGGCGAACTTTCCTCCACTAAGCACACTTGACGTGCCGCCCACTAGCGAAGCTGCAAGAATGCGGGCGGGCGCGTAAGCGTTGGCCCTCCCGCCAATACCATCAATTGCCGGGGCGAACGCCTGCGCAACACCGGCACTTGCAAAGCCGTGTCCGAACTTTCCGCCCTGAAGCGTTGACATGACGCCTCCCGCGGTCCCGTGCGCCAGCACCTTTGCAGCAAATTGATGCGGCTTAAGGCCGTTCAAAGCTTTCAAGCCCGCACCCTTGTTGGCGTTAGCAATCGTTTGAAACTTTTCACCTATCCCGAAGAACACTCCCGCGCTGAATGCACCAATCAATCCGCCCTGAAGGTTGCCGCTGCCGACTACTCCAGACAGGAAACCGGCGACCATTGCACCAGCGATTCCGTTTCCGAAAGCCGCTATGAACCAACCTGCACCCGGCAGAAATATGTTGATCGCGATCGACACGATCGAACGCCAATACTTCTTGAAGAAGCTCAGCCCAGTCGGGTCGGTATAGCTCAACGGGTTATTGAGCACGTACGTATAACGATTGAGATTCTGCGCGTTCTCCGGTTCCTGCGCGATGGGGTCAGCCGACAGCATGCGACCGAGCAACGGATCGTAGAGGCGACCGTTCATGTGCACAATGCCGGCGCGATCGACGTGTTCGTGGCCGGTGAACCCGCGCGTGGTGTTGGCGGGCGCCGGATTGTTGATCAGCGTTTGCCAAATGCCGCTGCCGGTGGCCGCACGACGACTGCCGTGGGCGTCGAAGCTCATGCGCTCCTGCACGAGGCCATTCTGGTCGACCAGGGTGTCGAGCGAGCCGAGGTGATCGGGGAACACATAGCGGTATTGGCGTGCGGGCGTAGCCTGCGGGCCGGTTTCGGTGAGGATCAGGAATCCGCCGATGTAACGCTTGCGCTCCACCGTACCGCCGGCGCGTGTGATCCACTCCACCGAGCCCAGGCAACGTGTCGTGGTCGTGCCGGAGCTGCAGGAGTCGACTCGAAGGTAGCGGCCGCCACCGGCATACGGAAGTCGGTGCGCTCCGTTTGCGCGCCGTTGGGCACATCGAAGCGATCGCGAATCTGGGGTCACGCAAATGTTGGGTGTCCCGGATTCGGTCCCGGATTCGGTCGGTCGAAGACCCACGCTCCGTGCGGTTACAGTAGCCCTCCCGGTTGCCCGGCGACGGGTTGGCGTCGCCACGTTCCCTGCAATCCGGCATTCGGTCACAGCGGGGCGATGTTCGGGGCGCTAAACTGCCCGCTCTGCGCTACATTCTCGCTGATGACCAAAGTCGCTCGAGTTCTTGCGGTTCTTCTGCTGCTGCAGCCGGCAGTGGTTTTTGCTTGGCCGGCGTGGGGTGCTTCCGATGGACCAAAGGGCGCGTTCCTGACCGATGTCGGATCCGACTGTGAAGACCTGTCGGCGGAACCAATCACCTACGGAATGACCTACGAAGCGCCGGGTAGCGGGCTGCCGGGTTCGATCCTCGATGTCCACGACATTTGGCTGGCGGGCGGTTGCGTTGGTTGCCACAACGTCACCGCCATGGGTGGGCTGCGGCTGGATCAGCCGGCGAACGCTGGCTACGAGTTGATCTTTGCGCTCAGCATTCGCAACCCCAACATCCTGCTGGTTGAGCCATCGCAGCCTGAAAACAGCCTGCTCTACACGATGCTCAGTTGCACGCCGCCGAACACCTACCCGCTGATGCCGCCGGTGGTGGACATGAACTCGCAGCGCATGGCGCGGCCGCTGCGCGCACGCGTGTACGACTGGATCGCGCAGGGAGCACGCGGATTCGATGAAGACGGCAATCCGTATAGCGACGTGCTGTTTCGCGACAACCTCGAATCGCTTCGCTACCAGCGCATTCTGGCCGCGCCGCCGCCAGCGCCAGCGCCACGCAAATAACCCTACCGAATGGAGTTGCCCATGCGTCGTTCCAGACTCAGCTTGCTCGCCATCGCCGCACTCGGTTGCAGTGCAACCGCATCCGCGTGGCAGGACGCCAAGGCGCCTTGGGTATTCGACCTGCCAGGCGGCGGGACCAACTGCACCGTACTGTCGGAAACCACCGACCCGGTGCGTTACGACGTGAGCTTCGAGGGCGATATCCGGCCGCTTGTGGCCAACCAGTGCAATAGCTGCCATATCGCGGGATCCACCGCAGGCTTCAACATCAACTTCAGCAATGCGCGGATCAATCTGATCGGCGCCAATGAGACGGGGGCTGCGTCGAGCGGAAGCGCGACCATCCTGCGTGTGCGACCCGGCGTGCCGACGGCAAGCGCGTTTTTCGATAAGCTCAACTGCGCCAATCCTCCGTTCGGGGGCGTGATGCCACCGGGTGGCGGTGCCAGTACGCAGTTGCAGGCGCTGGTGCACGACTGGATCGCGGCCGGGGCACTGATGCCGGGTTCGCCGGGCGGTGACCGCACGTTTATCGGCAACTTCGAGACGATCGTTCGGCCAGCACCTGCGCCCTGACTGCAGCGGGAGGACAGCGCTCGCACGCACTCGGATATCGCGCGCGTGCGCTCCGGCGCGATTCGCCGGGGTTGTGCAGTGACGTGCCGGCTGTTGGGTGACGACGTCTGCTTTCCCCCAAATGAGCGCGCTGATGCCGGAGCCACGACATCCTGCCGCGAGCGGCAAAGGCCCGACGCGCTAGATATTCTGTTCCCACTGGCAGAAACGACTGCGGCGCCCGAAGGCGCCGCAGTTTTGGTGTAGCTGGTGCGCGCAGGGCTTAGCTGATCCCGGCGATCATGTTCGGAATCACGCGATTGTTGTATGCCATCACCGCCGCATTCGGATGCCCCGCAGAGGTCACCGCGTCGATGTTGGGGAAGAGCGCCGGCAGGTCTACGTTGCTCACACCCATCCAGCGCGACAGGCTCGCCGCGAACTGATCCACCGCCGTGGACGGAATGAACTCACCGCGATTGAAGCACTCGCCGCGGAGGTCGGGCACGTCGTTGGTGAATCGTCGGTTGAGCAGCTGCAGCGGATAGCGACCATAGACCTGACCGCCATTGAGCGGCCCGCCAGCGCCCGCCGATGCACCCATGACCATGTTCACCGCGCCCCAGGCGTGGTCGGTGCCGTTGCCGTTGGAGTTGATCGTGCGCGAGAACTCGCTCATGGTGAAAGTAAGCACTTCGTTCACTACGCCGGAGTAGCCCCCAACCGCGTTCAGGGCGTTGATGGCGTTGTAGAAACCATTCATCCCCTGTGCGACCTGCTGCAGCAGACCCTGATGGCCCTGGTAGACATAGTTGGCGGGCACCGGGCGCGGCGGCACGGCCGGAATCTGGCCGTCATGGGTGTCGTAGCCCCCGGTGCGCACGAAATACACTTGGCGGTTTGCCTGAATCAACCCCTGGCCAAAGCGGCTAACTGCGATCATGCGTGCCACCTGACGCAGCTGCTGCCCGAGGCCACTGTTCGGAATGGCATTCACCGCCGTTACAAAGGCCGCGAAGGCGGGGTTGGTGCCCAGTCCGGCGATCGCGGTGTTTACGGTGGTCGACAGACCCAGCGAACGCTCCAGGATGTCGCCATACTCCGAGGTGAAAGCTTGCGGGTAGGTCGAGGCAACCATCGCGTCGAGCACCTCACGGCGCTTGGTGCCGGCCGGATTGCCGGCGCTGTAATTGTTCAGCGAGGTGGCCGGGTTGGTGCTGCTGTTGGAGATGCGATACGGGAAGACCGTCTGCCCACCGGGGTATTCACCGACCAGAAAGCGCGTCTGCCCTGCGACCGAAACGCATGGGGAGAGGCCGGACAGTGGTGAGGTACCGAGCAGATCACCCGCCAGCTTGCCGCCCCATCCGTTGGGATTGCTCGAGGACGCACCGCCGCCGATCTGCCACAAACTGGTCTGGTCGTTGTGCGAGTAAAGTTGCGGCGGACGCGGAAAGTTGTTGAAGTTGCCGCGCTTGAGCGGCTGAACCAATGGACCCACGTTGGCCACGAACGCCAGTCGACCCGAGTTGAACAGCGGCGCCAGCGCCGTTGCCGCAGGATTGACCGCGTACTGACCACCGTTGAGCGCCACCGACGGCGGCAGGAACGACCCACCCGGATCGGTGCCGGGCGGCAGCAGCGCCAGCGCATTCGAGTTGCCTTGGAACTGGCCGCCGCGCGAAGTGACGTACCAGCCGTAGGGCGTCGGCGAGAAGCCGCTCAGCGGCGCGCGGCCGCTGACCGGAATCTGGGTACTGTTGTCGACCGGGATCAGCAGATTCCAGGAATCGTTGCCGCCGTCGAGGTAGATGCACACCAGCGCCTTGTAGCCGGTCGGTGCAGCACCGGCGAGGGCTGTGCCCATCATCGACAACTGGGGGACAAAGGTGGAAGCCGCGCCGGAAGCCGCGAAACATGCGGCGCCCTTGACGAAATCGCGGCGCTTCTGGAAATGGATGCGGGACATGTCAGGCTCCTCAGCGCTGGGTGCTGTATTCGGGCGAGATGGCGAGCAGGTGCAGCAGATACAGCGCCTTGCGCCGTTCACGCTCGGCCTGGGTGCCGCCGGTGGTCCCGTTGGTACCGCCGTTGAGAACTTCGTTGATGCCGCCGCCACAGCGCAGCGCATTCATCAGCAGCCATTTGGTGCCGGGCACCGAGACCAGACAGTTGAAGTTAGCCGGAATGGTGCCGCTCAGGGTGCCACCGAACATGCGCGCGTTGTAGAACTCGATCAATGCGGTGTCCTCCGCAACCGTCGGCACAGCGACGTTCACATTCGCCTGCGCGATGGCCGGGATCAGGTCGACTTGCGCGACCGGGAAGTACGCCCGGTCATTGGGCGGGGTGTTGTTCGGGCCGCCCGTGAGCGCGCCGCTGCCGCAGTCGTTGCCGCCGTAGCCCGAGCACAGCCGGCTGTACAGATCGTTCGAGGTGGCCACCGAGGTCACTTCGTGAATGATCTGCAGCTCCGGCGAGAACAGATTGGCCGCAGTGACCTGACCGGGCTGCCTATAATCGGGCTCGTAGAAATTGAATACCGAGGGCGCACCGAGCGGACGCTGCTGGTAGTTGTCCTGCGGATTGGTCGGACCCATGCGGCGCAGGCTGGCCTGCCCGCCCAGCGGATTCGGCGCGCCACCCTGCGGATTGGTGCCCGGGAAGTTTGCGGTATCGCCCGAGACCGCACCAAAGTGGCGCCAG
>Ga0105049_10010932_pt1 | contig 10414 bp, 10 predicted proteins | sample MAT06_FD_78087 | JGI IMG/M metagenome (GOLD analysis project Ga0105049, IMG submission 78087) | Freshwater microbial communities from Lake Fryxell liftoff mats and glacier meltwater in Antarctica - MAT-06 | ecosystem: Environmental > Aquatic > Freshwater > Ice > Liftoff microbial mat | place... | reverse complement strand
AGCCCCACTCGTTGTCATACCAAGCGACAACCTTAATCATGTCGCCGCCGATCGCCATGGTTAATGCTGCGTCAATAATAGACGATTCATCGGTTCCCGCGTGGTCAGACGAAACCAGTGGTTCTTCGCAGAACTTGATGATACCTTTCATTGATCCTTCAGCCGCCGCCTTCAGGACATTGTTCACTTCCTCTGCGATCGTCGTTTTTGCAACGTTAGCAACTAAGTCAACAATGGAAACGTTCGGGGTCGGTACGCGCAACGCAATCCCATTCAACTTACCGACCATTGGCGGATACACAAGAGCAACCGCTTTGGCCGCACCCGTTGAAGTTGGAACAATGTTGACAGCCGCAGCACGGGCACGACGTAAATCGCGGTGACTAGAGTCAAGAATTCGTTGATCACCCGTATAGCTGTGGGTGGTGGTCATCATGCCTTTGACGATACCAAAGTGTTCGTCAATCACCTTAACAATAGGTGCTAGGCAATTGGTGGTACAACTGGCATTACTAATAATAAAACAACGATCGGGATCGTAATCTTGATCATTCACACCCACTACAAATGTTCCATCATCGCCCTTACCTGGAGCAGTGATTAACACCCGTTTAGCACCCGCCTTGATATGTTTCATCGCCCCTTCTTTGGTGATGAAAATACCCGTCGATTCAATCACTAAGTCAATGTCCCACTCTTTCCAGGGCAAGTTCTCAGGGTTGCGATCGGAACAGCACTTAATAACATTTCCATTGATGGTGATGGTGTTATCATCCGCACTCACCTCACCTTGGAATCGACCCATCGTAGAGTCGTAGCGGAACATGTGTGCGTTACTCCGGGGATCGGACGTGACATTCAATGCCACCACCTTAAAAGCGCTGTCCGAGCGCCCAGCCCAACAGCGTAAAAAACTACGTCCAATACGTCCAAAGCCGTTGATCGCGACTCTAATCACAGCGTCTTGCCCTCTGTTACTAAATACCTATTCACGCAGCCATCATATCCTAAAAGGCGACCACATTCGCAAGCTCCAGTTGAGGCTAATCTAAGACCTCAACCTATGGCGATCGCACAACTAATTATGAGACTTAGATCAAGAGGAAACCCCGATAAATTTAAATAATCCCTTAGGAATTATTATTTATTATTGATATTAATTATCCAAAGTTGATAGTTATTTGATGCCTTAATCTGATGTGGATCCGTAATAAATGTCTAAAATTCATCTGGCTATGCGGCATTAACGATCGCGTAATCATCATCAAATAACCCTAATTCACGCATCTTCAAAGCATCCTTGTATAAGACTTTTGCAACCGCTTCAACTAGATTTATCAATATATCTCATGTCTCTTGATGCTAATATCCAGAGTGTCATCGTGTGCTCTATCCATCAATTGTTGTCTTATTCTACCTTTAGGTTGTTTTTAGTGAGGTAAAACACTTTTTATCGACTTTTTTTAGATTAACTTGAGCCTGCGAGAGATTCAGTGTAGATTAAGTCGCATAAAAGCGATCGTTGATTATGATACGCAGAATACGGCTACGACTTTGGTGTGTGTGAGGATAAATGATGCTGAATTCAATCGATTTCAGCGGACGACCATTCCACTTTCTAGGTATTGGCGGCATTGGCATGTCGGCGATCGCCCATATCTTGGCGCATCGTAACTTACCTGTTTCTGGTTCGGATCTGAAGCTAAGTCACATTACAGATCGCTTAATGGCGATGGGCGCGCATGTCTTTTCGTCCCAAGACGAGGACAATCTTTCCTACTTTCACGATCGTCAACTGCCTCAAGTGGTCTGTTCGACCGCCATTACTACCCATAATCCTGAATATGCTGCCGCACTTCAACTTGGGTGCCCTATTTTTCATCGATCCGATGTTTTAGCAGGTTTGATTGCTGAATATAAAGGCATTTCGATCGCTGGAACCCATGGGAAAACCACGACCAGCGGACTTGTTGGATATTTGCTGCTCAAAGCAGGTCTCGATCCGACTGTGATTGTCGGCGGTGAGGTCTCCGCTTGGCAAGGCAATGCAAGAGCAGGTAATGGGCCTTATCTTGTGGCAGAAGCGGACGAATCTGATGGATCACTCGTTAAGTTTAATTCTTATATTGGTGTCCTGACTAATATTGAACATGATCATCCTGATCACTACAAAGATCTAGCTCAAGTGGTTGACGTGTTTCAAACATTTGTCAGCCGAAGTGAAATCGTCATTGGCTGCATTGACTGTCCGGTTATTCGGGATCAAATTCGTCCAGCCATCAGTTACAGCATCGACAGATCCTTAGGTGCGACCTACAGTGTGGATGAAATTTCCTACACGGCTAACGGTACTCATGCCAATCTTTGGGAAAAGGACCAATGTCTCGGCCCAATTCATGTTTCTCTCTTGGGATCCCACAACTTAAGTAATGCGCTAGCGGCGATCGCAGTGGCCCGCCATCTCGGTGCAGATATTGCGTCGATCCAGGAAGGGTTGACCAGCTTTGGTGGTGCGAAACGACGCTTTGAAGTACGCGGGGAAGTCAATGGGATTCGATTTGTTGATGACTATGCCCATCACCCGAGCGAAATTCAAGTCACCTTGGCCGCCGCTCGACTTCAAGCAGGCGATCGTAGTGCTCCCAATCATCGAATTGTCGCATTCTTCCAGCCTCACCGATATAGCCGAACTTTGACCTTTTTGCCGGAATTTTCTAAATCATTTGTGAATGCAGATGTAGTTATAATCACTGACATTTACAGTGCAGGAGAGGAAAATCCTGGTAATGTCACGGGGCAGAAGCTCGCTGATCTGATTTCCCGATCTCAGGCTAACGTGTATTATCGTCCCACATTGGATGCGGTAAAGTCGTTCTTGCCTGAAGTGTTGCGTCCCGGTGATATTGCTATTTTTCTCGGTGCTGGTAACTTAAATCAAGTTATTCCGGATGCCCTCGCATCCTTTCAGAAATATGGACTAAAGCAGGCACTTGCTGAAGCTTAGTTCAGGTCATTCCGAGATAAAAGCCTTGAATTTGATGGAGCAGAGGAGAAAATTGTTATTGTTTATTGCCAATAGGGAATATCCGATTTCAATGGCTTCTTAGTTTAACTAGTTTCAACCTTGTTTGGAATCCTTTACTGCCCGCCATGTATTTTTACAGATGTATTTTTACATATATATCTGTAAAACGGCTCTACGCAGATTCTTCATGCCCACTCGACTACGCTGTCCTTTAAATAAAATGACCGCACATAACCGTAAGATTATGACGCTCTCCCAAAATATGATGCCTACGACTTGCCAACTTGAACTCGTCCCTGAATCTGTTCAACCTCGTTATTCTCACTCCCGATTTTCATCGGTGCCCCATTCGGCTCCGGTCCAATTAATGGATAGCGATTGCATTATCAAGCCTCACTATTCCCTCTCGACCTTGACCTCGTTTCAAGTCGGCGGTCCAGCGGAATGGTTTGTGGCTCCTCGTACGGTTGATCATCTGAAGGCGGGCGTGATTTGGGCAAAGGATCGATCGTTGCCTGTCACATTGTTGGGCGCAGGGTCCAATCTGTTGATTAGTGACGAAGGGCTACCGGGCTTGGTGGTGGGAATGCGTCAAATGCGTGGAATGACTTTTAATGAGGAATCCGGTCGGGTGGTGGTTGGTGCAGGTGAGATGATGCCGCTGTTGGCTCAACGCTTAGCAAAACGCGGATGGAAAGGCTTTGAATGGGCTGTGGGGATTCCCGGGACGGTAGGCGGCTCGGTGGTGATGAATGCAGGAGCGCACCAAGCCTGTGTTGAGGACATTTTGGTGAGTGTGGATGTGTTGAACCCGGATGGCACTATTGAGACCCTTTCGCCGAACCAATTGAATTATCAGTACCGTACCTCGAACTTGCAAAATGGTGGACGCTATGTCATCCAAGCGACGTTCCAGCTTGCCATGGGTCATAATCCCCGCTCAGTTCAGGAAGAAACCAATTCTCACCTCAACCGTCGCCATAGCACTCAGCCCTACGATCGTCCAAGCTGTGGCAGTGTGTTTCGCAATCCACAAACCCATTCGGCGGGCTGGTTGATTGAGCAAGTTGGCTTGAAGGGTCATCGTATTGGCGGGGCACAGGTGGCCGAACGTCACGCGAACTTCATTTTGAACTGTGGTGGGGCGACGGCAAGCGACATTTTTAACCTAATTCATCTTGTTCAGTCCACGGTACAGCGCAAGTGGCAACTTTGCTTAGAGCCGGAAGTTCGTATTTTGGGTGAATTTCAATCTACTTAATTTCTAGCTAGCTTAGCGCATGAGTTTGGGATTCGGTGGCATAATGGAATCTGCTTAACTCGTTATACGGAAACAAACATGGCACAGGGACAGGGATTTGGCTTCGGGCTTGGCAAAATGAAAGAGCTGACCGAAGCGATTAAGAAAGCGCAACAGGTCCAAGAGGGCGCGAAGGATCTCCAAGAAGAATTGGAGAACATGGAAATTGAAGGAATTGCCCAAGGCGGTCTGGTGAAAGTTGTCATGAGCGGCAACCAAGAACCAAAGCGTGTTGAAATCGCGCCAGAAGCCTTAAATGAAGGGGCGGAAATTGTGGCTGATTTGGTGTTTGCGGCGATGAGCGATGCTTATGTCAAATCTACTGATGTCATGCGTGGCAAGATGGAAGCTCTCACGGGCGGCCTGAATATTCCTGGCTTTGGCGGAATGTAGGTTCGGTTTGGGATGAGTTTTAAAAGAGGCTTCTGGGTAACACTGGAGGTCTTTTTTATTTTTTGGCTGTTTTAGAATATTTTTAGAATTTAGTGGTAAATCATGGCCTATCGTTTGTTGTTTGTCTGTTTGGGAAATATCTGCCGATCGCCGTCGGGAGAGAACATTATGAATCATTTGTTAAAAGCCCGAGGCTTAGACGATCAAGTCATTTGCGATTCGGCGGGAACGTCTGGATATCACATTGATGCAAAACCCGATCGGCGAATGAATGCGGCGGCAGAGCGTAAATTAGGGCTGACATTGATGGGCCGATCGCGTAGATTTGAGCCGATCGATTTTGATGACTTTGATCTGATTTTGGCCATGGATCAGGATAATTTTGAACAGATGTATCATGTCGGTTCATTCAATCACGATCGGGAGAAGCTGCATTTGATGTGTGAGTTTTGTACGAGATATGATCTTAAAGAGGTTCCTGATCCTTACTACGGCGGTGAGAAAGGGTTTGATTTTGTGATTGATTTATTAATGGACGCTTGTGAGGGCTTGTTGGATCATTTAATTGAGACCGGAAAAATTAAAGGTTAGGAATGAGAATTAAATAAAGTCATGATTCATTGTATTTGAGGGATTTATCTAGAATTTCACTGTAGGAGGTCGTCATCAAAGATGATTTTCATTGTTTCCTTAAATTCTTGGGCGACTTTAGGACCCGTCTTATACAGTCCCGTTAAAATTGTTGGAAATACATTTAATCCTTTTTTCGTGTTGGTTTTTCTGATTTTTAATTCTGCTAACAAAACCTCAAACAATAAAGCGATGGCACTGGTTTCGCTGGGTGGGATGGAATCGTCTGAAACGTTTGTCATCCAAAAATGACAGCGATTTTGAAGGAAAATCTTTGAAATTCTTGTCCTGAACAGACTTCAAGGATATTTCCTATTGAGTGGAACCAGAGCCGCAGTTTTACATTGTTTTTAATACGGTATTCATTAACTCCGGGGTCACTTGATCGTTGATTTGGACAGAGCCGATCGTAGAGGGTAGTACAAATCGAACTTTACCGGATTGTACTTTTTTATCATTCTGCGTCAAAGCAATGATTTGAGAAAGATCCAAATTGGGGGGAATCATTGTTTGTAAACCACATTTTTCAATAATGGCATTTTGCCGATCGCATTCTTCCCGTTTCCAAAGCCCCATATTTACCGCCAGTTCTCCAGCAGCAACCATTCCAAGGCCAACGGCTTCCCCATGGTTCACAACTTTATATTTTGTGATGCTTTCCACCGCATGACCGAGCGTATGACCATAATTCAAAATCTCGCGTAAACCTGATTCTTTTTCATCTTTCGCAACTACGATCGCCTTAGCCTCGCAGGATGCCGACAAAATATCTTGCAATAGTTCATCACCAATAAATCGCAATTGATCAAGCCGTTTTGCCGCTTCTAATTTGCCAAACAACTCCGCATTCCAAATCACGCCATACTTAATCACCTCGGCCATCCCCGCCCGCAGTTCTCGCACTGGAAGCGTTTTCAAAACCTGCGGATCGATCAACACAAGTTTTGGCTGATGAAAAGCACCAATTAAATTCTTGCCTTGGGGATGATTTACGCCCGTTTTACCCCCGATCGAAGCATCCACCATTGCCAACAAACTCGTCGGCACCTGCACAACATGTATTCCCCGCAACCACGTCGCCGCTGCAAATCCTGTCATATCCCCAATCACCCCACCTCCCAACGCCACCATGACACTCGATCGCTCTAATCGATGAGCCAATGCTGCGTCATAGATTTTTTGTAAGGTTGCAGGAGTTTTATACCGTTCGCCCGGTTGAAGAATGACGGTTGCAACGGTGAATCCAGCATTTGTGAGGGATTTTAGAACCCGATCGCCGTAATGCTTAAAAATTGTTGGATTAGAAACCAGAAGAGCTTTCCGACCTAGAGGCTTAGGGCTATCTAGTTTATCAGTCATCCAGAGGCCGATCGTATCTAGGCTTCCAGGAGCAATAACGATCGAGTAAGGCTTATCGGGCAGAGCGACGGGAATGATGGATTGCATGATGATGAGGTAGGCAGGGGTTCTATTGTGCCACGTTGTGATCCGCTATAGTGCTGGAATCGTTGTATAGTCCTAAGTAGAGAAATGTCTAAGGAGATAAAGAAAATGGATTCTGCAATTTTGTTTGTTGTGTTTTTGGGCGGTTCTTTTGTAGTGGCAATCGGGCTATTCAAAGTAATGCGCGGAATTAATCTGATTTAAACTTTTCTGAACTATTCGATTTCCGCTGGTCTGCCATGTTGACAGAGGGCGGATTTTTTGTGAATTAGCTTGATCTCAGCCTGAAGTTAGCGTTTAATTTCGTCCACCCCGCAGGTTCTGAAAATATCGGCGAGGGTTGGAGCGATCGAAGTAAGACCGTAAGTTGAAGGGTTCACAATGTTTTGGTGGGTAAAATGTCTGTGGACAATAGAAAAGCGATCCCAATCCGCCACTTCGATATTGAAGACCCGCAGAATTACGTCAATTAGCCAAGGGGTTAGTGGCAATTGGAAATAGATGCGCTGTTTTAAATATGCGCAAGATTCCTCAATCACCCGCTGAACAGTGTATCGATCGTGTCCAGTGACGATATCGCGCCGATCGCCCCCACTTGGCGGATTGTCTACCAAATAGCAAACCACTTGGGCAATATCGTAGGCATGACTAAAGTGAAAGCTCGCATCTGCTTTTAAAAAACGTGCCAGTTTCATCCACTTGACCACACCCGGTAAGCCTGCGGTAATATGGGACTTGGGAAAGCGATCGTCTCCGCCAAAAACAAGCGTGGGATAAATAGTCGTAATTTTGGACTTCAACGGCGACTGAAGTAGCTTCTCGTGACATTGATACTTAGTGCGGATGTAATCGGTTCCAAGACTCCCAGCTTCAGGAAGAGGCTGATTATCGCGGTTTAGGATGCTGGCGGTGGAGAAGTACAGGATTTGCTCACAACGATCGCTGGACAACAAATCTACTAGTTCTAAGGTTTTAGTGACATTGATGGTGTACGTCTCTTCTGCATCGCCCCAAGATGTCGCAATTAAAATAGCACTGTCCATGGTCAGCAGTAGCTCACGTTGGTCCTCAATTGTGCGCATGTCGCCTTGAATGAGATGAACATTAGGACGAAGTTGGGGATCAAATTTGAGTCTACTCGGATCTCGGACAAGGAGAAAAATCTCGTGGTCAGTGTATCGGATGAGTTGATCTGCGATGTAGTGGCCAATGCAACCGCTGGCACCAGTCACGAAAATACGCTTTGAAGTCATGAGCCGAGGAATCGAAGAGAATGGAACCATTCAAAATTTACACCGTTCTAAGGAGTAATTACGAATTCTGTAGGTTGTTATCGTAAACAAATTAATTTAATCGGACAACTAACTTGAAAAGCCAGACTAGAATACAATCTAATCTGGCTTTCTGATTACGGGATTGACGAGATTCGAACTCGCAACTTCCGCCGTGACAGGGCGGTGCTCTAACCAATTGAACTACAATCCCTTGGGTCTTAAAGAATGACGAGTGGCTCGCTTTTCTCTGACATATGTAATACTGCCAGATAGCAATGGGGTTTGTCAAATATTTTAATTAGGAATTTAGATTATGCGATCGATCGCCCTGATTAATGAACGGATTCAAGCGGGTCGGGCCGTGGTTTTGACGGTGGAAGAGGTGAAGGCACGCGTTCAGGATCAAGGGGTTCAGGCTGTAGCGGCGACGGTGGATGTGGTCACGACTGGGACGTTTGAGCCGATGGAGTCATCAGGAGCGATTTTGAATCTGGGGCAGACGGATCCACCGATTAAGATTCGACAATGCTGGATTGATGGCGTTCCGGCTTATGCGGGTTTTGGGGCCGTGGATTTGTACTTAGGAGCCAGCCAGATGGCGGAGTCGGCTGATGGCGAGGATGAGCTTGCCGGACGACAACGAGGTGGCGGACATGTGATTGAGGACTTGGTGGCGGGTAAGGCGGTGTCGCTGCGGGCAACAGGTCAGGTGACGGACTGTTATCCGAGATCTGCGTTTGAGACGGCGATTACACGCGATCGGATTAATCAGTTCTATTTATTCAATCCCCGCAATCTCTATCAAAATTTCATTGTGGGTGTAAATGGCGGAGAGCGTCCCCTCTATACCTATCTTGGGATACTTCAGCCACGCTTGGGGAATGCGGTGTTTTCCAATCCAGGTTCGGTATCACCATTGCTGAATGATCCAAATCTAGAGTCTGTTGGGATTGGCAGTCGAATTTGGTTGGCGGGGGCGCAGGGGTATGTGACGTGGGAGGGGACGCAACATTTTCCGTTGCAAAAGCGGTTGCCGAATGATACCCCTGTGGGTCCGGCGGCGACATTGGCGTTGATTGGGGATGCCAAGCAGATGGATGCTAAGTGGGTGCGGGGTTGCTATTTTAAGGGCTATGGGCCGTCGATGATGTTGGGGGTTGGGGTGCCGATTCCGGTGTTGAGTGAGCAGACGATCGCCTATTGTTCGGTTTTAGATAAGGATTTGGTAGCTCCAATTGTTGATTTCTCGATTCCGCGCCGGGTTCGTCCGACGTTTGGGTTGGTGAGTTATGCGCAGTTGAAATCGGGGAAGGTGAGTATTGATGGTCGGATGGTGCGGGTGGCTCCGTTGGCAAGTTTGTATTTGGCCCGAAAGGTGGCGATCGCGTTGCAAGAAGAGATTCGATCGGGACGCTTTTTACTATCGGAACCTGTGGCGAGTTTGCCCCGCGATCGGATGTTTATTCCGCAGGATATGCGAGGGAATTAGGGACGTTGGTATAGGACCGATCGGAGGTCATCGCGTTTGTGAATGGTGTTGTAATTTACCGTAATTCAGCTAATTTCACATTTAGATTCGGAATTCTGCAAGGCGAGTAAAGATCAACCTGCCGTCACCATCCACACCAACATTGCCAATAACCGATCGATCGGTTCCAATGGATAATCGGCCAAATCTATTGTCACAACATTGCCTTCCAATTTCAAAAAGCGCCAAAGCGTACCACTTGTTACACAACCATAAATCGTTTTAATTGATGCATCATTTTCTGAATTAAACCGAGCTGCCGCAACCATTTCAGCCATACATTGAGGAACACCCAATTTTAAATCTGCTTTCTTTGCTTCAACTAAAACTACTACCGGAGATTCGATCGTGTACAATTCCGGCGATCGGCTAATCAAAAAATCACAAATTCCATTCAATCCAACACTCGCATCCACCGTAAAATCTTCTCCAGAAAACAGCGCTATTTTCTGCTCCAAAATCTCCCGAACCTCGACCAAAATTGGAGCCACGATCATTTCCGATCGAGCCTTCTCACTGCCCGTAACTGTTGCTAAACCCAAGGTTCGTTTTAAAAACCCCGTTAGAATTATATCGGGTGTAATAGGTGCGAGATCTATAGGAATGAACCGATCGCCCTCCTTGGTCGTGAGTCCGAAGGCTTTTTTGACTTGGCTGACAGAAGTGAAAGCGCTGTATGGCATTAGGGTGTTGGCAATAGAAGAGAGTAGGAAAGTAAGGCGATTACACAGAAAGAATTTACCCCGCTGACTTCGATCAACATCCACCTTGGATTTCAAGATTCTGTTGGCGAATTGCTCGCTTCGTTATTCACTGGGATT
>Ga0105049_10010929_pt1 | contig 10415 bp, 7 predicted proteins | sample MAT06_FD_78087 | JGI IMG/M metagenome (GOLD analysis project Ga0105049, IMG submission 78087) | Freshwater microbial communities from Lake Fryxell liftoff mats and glacier meltwater in Antarctica - MAT-06 | ecosystem: Environmental > Aquatic > Freshwater > Ice > Liftoff microbial mat | place... | reverse complement strand
TCCACCCTGCTCATGTTGATCACTGCCAATTGTGGAGCGAAGTCGCCGATGGCTAACGATAGGATTGCATTGTTTGCATCAAAAGCTCAATGAAGGAGTGACTATGAGTGATATTAAGTTTGGCACCGATGGTTGGCGTGGACGGATTGGGGATGATTATACGTTTGCCAATGTACGGCGCTGCGCACAGGGATTTGCCAATTATTTGAAAGCCAATGGCAAGCAGGGCAGTGTGATCGTCGGCCATGATCGGCGCTTCCAGGCCGAACATTTTGCCGCAACCACCGCCGAAGTTTTGGCGGGCAATGGCTTTCATGTTTTCCTAACCGATACCGCAACCCCTACGCCTGTCATCAGCTTTAGTGTGGGGGAAAAGGGCGCGCTTGCCGCCATCAATTTGACCGCCAGCCACAACCCACCCGAGGATTGCGGCTTTAAAGTGCGCGATGAGTTTGGCGGTGCGATTGCGCCCGACGGCTTAAAACAAATTGAAGCGCTGATCCCCGCAGCGGGCGATCTGGCCGCCATCCAACAGGTGCGTTTGGCGAAAGCCCTGGCCGACAAGCAGATCGAATACTTTGATGCCAAGCCAGCCTATTTGCGGCGCGTCGCCGATTTGATCGACGTCCAGCCGATTAAGGATGCCGGGCTGAAGGTCGTGGTCGATAATATGTGGGGCAATGGTGCCGGCTGGTTGACGGAAATCTTGGGGGGTGGCAAAACCGAAATTATTGAAGTTCATGCCGAACGCAATCCCATTTTCCCCGACATGCAGCGCCCCGAGCCAATTCCGCCGAATATTGATGCCGGCCTCGCCATTGGCAAGCAACAGCACGCTGACTGTGTCTGTATTATGGATGGCGACGCTGATCGCTGTGGCTTTGGCGATGAACATGGGAACTTTATCGATCAATTGCGCGTTTATGGGCTACTGGCCTACTATTTGCTGGAGGTGCGCGGTGAGCGTGGCCCTATTGTCAAGACGCTTAGCACAACTTCGATGCTTGATAAATTGGGGAAACTCTATGGCGTGAAAGTTGTCAACACCGGGGTTGGGTTTAAGTATGTGGCCCCCGCGATGATGGAACATGACGCGCTGATCGGCGGCGAAGAAAGCGGTGGCTATGCCTTCCGCGGCCATGTGCCCGAACGTGATGGGATTATTGCCAACCTGTATCTTTTGGATCTGATGGTGCGTACGGGCAAGAAACCCACCGAATTGCTGCAATTGCTCTTTGCGAAGGTGGGCGAACATTTCTATGATCGCATTGATACGCGCCTGCAAGATAATGAGATGAAAGCCAATGCCAAAAAGCGCTTAGATGCCGTCACTATCGATGGTCTCACATTGGGTGGCCACGCTGTTACCCAAAAAGACACGACTGACGGCTACAAGTTTGTCATGGATGATGGCGGTTGGCTGTTGGTACGCTTTTCGGGGACAGAGCCGTTGATCCGCGTCTATACCGAAACCACCGATCAAGCCGCTGTGCCCGCCATCTTGGCCGATGGACAAAAAGTCGCGGGCATCGTATAGCGTAAATTGGCGCGCATACTGAAAGCGCAACTACGCTTTTTTGCAACGACTTGTGATAAAATGAACAAGTCGTTGTCTACTCTTTGGCTAGAAAATGCGTAAGGTGATGGCCGCGTGTTGCAAGTAGAAACAAGTGATTTGCCTTTGGCCCTGGTCGACAGTCATTGTCACCTGGATGTAGAACAATTTGATGCCGATCGCTTGGCTGTTTTGCAACGTGCCCAAGCGGCTGGCGTGCAACTGATTGTCAATCCTGGGATCGATCTGGTGCACTGTCGCCAAGCCATTGCCCTGGCCGAAATCCATGCCGCTGTCTATGCTGCTGTGGGGATTCATCCCAACAGTAGTGAGGATTTCTCTACCAACACCCTAGACAAGTTGCGTACACTTGCCCAACATCCCAAAGTTGTGGCGATTGGGGAAATCGGCCTTGACTACTATTGGCACAAGGTTGCTCCCGAACAGCAGGCCTATGCCTTTCGCGCACAATTGGATCTGGCCGCCGAACTGGGATTGCCCGTGATTATTCATAACCGTGATGCCACCGCAGATACGGCGGCGATCCTAGCGGAATGGGTGGCGTCGGTTCGTTCGCAGAACCCACCCTTGGCCGCACGGCCTTTTTGGGGTGTATTGCATGCCTTTGGTGGGGATCTTGCGCTCGCCCAGCGAGCCTATGATTGGAATTTTGTCCTAGGGTTGGGTGGGCCCATCACTTTTCGCAATGCGCAACGTCTACAGGAAGTAGTGGCTCAGATTGCGCTCGACCGGCTTATGCTCGAAACCGATGCGCCCTATCTAACCCCCCACCCCCATCGGGGGCAACGCAATGAACCGGCCTATATTCCGCTGATGTGCGCCCAGGTGGCACAACTGCGCAGCATTTCACCGGCGGCCGTCGCACAGGCGACATCCGCTGTTGCCTACCGCTTTTTTGGATTGGAGAATCCATTTGTCGCTGAACATGAGCAATATCATTCAGCAGTACGAGATGAATAGCGAAAGCAGACAATCCATGACATCCATGACCGTTTCCCCACCTATCCATCAGCAAAATGGCACTTATCAGACGGGCGTGATGCAGGGTGCGCAGCTATTGAGCCTAGTTACCCCTGGCCTACGCCTGGTAGAAGCCAAGATGAAGGGGGTGGATTCTGCCGTCTTTGCGCCATTGGCTAATGCGTTTCTCGACTTGATCGGCAGCGGTGGTAAGCGACTGCGGCCTGCGTTAGCGCTGATGGCTGCCAAGCTAAATGGCGCAGCCCTGAACGATGCTGATGCCGCAGAGGTGATTGCCCTGGCCGCAGCCGTCGAAATGCTGCACACGGCTACCCTGGTGCATGATGATGTGATCGATAGTGCGCTGCTACGCCGCGGTGCGCCAACACTCAACGCTACCTGGAATGGTGGCTCTACGGTGCTGGCCGGTGATTATATGTTTGGCTCGGCGGCCCTCTTTTCGGCGCAAACGCAAAACCTCCGGGTGATTCGTCTGTTTAGCGACACGTTGAAAATTATTGTGGATGGCGAGTTGCGTCAATTGCGCGATCGCTACAATTACGAGCAGGAAAAGAGCGCCTATTATCAGCGGATCTATGCCAAAACCGCCAGCCTCTTTTGTGCCGCCACCCAAGGTGCAGCCATCCTGGCCGGCTTTGCCGAGCCTGATGTCAAGCGGTTGCGCGACTATGGGTATTACTTTGGCATGGCTTTTCAGATCATGGACGATGTACTGGATTTTACCAGTAATGAGGCTACGCTGGGCAAACCGGCTGGTAGTGATCTGTTGCAAGGGACGCTAACGCTGCCCTTCTTTTATTATCTGCGTCAACATCCTGATCCAGCGGCTGTTATTGCCAATCTTGAAGAACAGCGTTCGCGCGCGGATAGCGAGGGTGCAGCCGTTTGGCGCGCAACTGTCGCCCAGTTCGTAGGCGATCTGCAGGCAAGCAACGCTGTCGCTGAAGCGCGCCAGGAAGCGCTCGATTTTTTGACGCAAGCCAAAGCCGCGCTTGCGCCTTTTCCCATGAATGCCTATAAAGAGTCCATGTTGGGCCTGTGCGATTTTGCGTTGCAGCGCAATTACTAAAACACATTTCCCCAATTGTCATAGCAGCCAGCCATGAATAATCAGCCACCTACAAGCGTCGATCTCTCGATTATCATCGTCACCTGGAATGTCTGGCCGCTGTTGCGCGCCTGTCTTCAGTCGCTAGCTAGTGTCACCACACCCGATCCCTTGCAATTGCAAATTCGGCATTTGAGCCCAGAAGATGGCGCGTTGACCGTCGAGGTTATTGTGGTGGATAGCGCCGGGAGTGATGAAACCGCGGCGCGCTTGCCTGAAGAATTTCCTTGGGTACGTTTCCTGCGCAGTGAAACAAATGTCGGTTTCACGGGCGGCAATAACCTTGGCTACAGCATGAGCTACGGGGAGACGATCTTTTTCCTCAATCCAGATACAACGCTGTTTGCCCTGGATGAACCCCTTGTTGCAGCTGGCAACCGCGTGAATCCGCTGTGGCAGCTTTACCAAACCCTGATGAGCCATGCCACGATTGGTATGGTAGGGCCACAGTTGCGCTACGGTGACGGTAGCTGGCAAAATAGTCGTCGCCACTTGCCCACACCGCTCACGGGTTTTTGGGAAAGTACATGGTTGGGGCAATTGTGGCCCACCAATCCCTGGACGCGTGACTATCATATGAGCGATTGGCCGGCCACCTTTGTGCATGATGTGGCATGGCTCAATGGCTCGGCCATATTTGCACGGCGGTCGGCCTTACAATCGGTTATGCAGGCAGGCGACAGCGGCCCGTTTGATGACGCTTTCTTTATGTATAGCGAAGAGCTGGATCTCTGTCATCGGCTGCGCTTGGCCGGCTGGCGGATTGTCTATGAGCCAGCCGCGCTGATTATGCATTATGAAGGGCGTAGCAGCGAACAAGCCGTAGCCGCGCGGCACATTCGGTTTAATACGAGTAAAGTCCGCTATTATGAAAAATATTTCGGGCGTGGCTGGGCTTGGCTCTTGCGCCAGTATCTGCTCTTGGAATTTCGTCTTCAACTGCGCATCGAGGAACTTAAATTACGGTTAGGGCATAAGCCAGTATTGCGTCGGGAGCGCATGGCTGTCTATCAAGCCGTCCTGCACAGTCGGCTTCAGCCACGTTGACGATTGCCTTTACATTGTGCTTACAATCTCTGCCCATTCTGACAGGCCTCTGTTACACCCAAAGGCCCAAATCTCCAGTACAATGGCTCTACCATCGTAGCCTACATCGCCGCCTCAGCACCTTCTGCTACCGTCATTGATCTTTTCATTGGGCAGAAGGTGTCTTTTTTATAAGCCTAGTGGTTGTTGATTGCACCGCTTTACGCGAATAAAAAACAGGTTCGACTTCTTGAAAGTCGAACCTGTTTTGATCATAGAGCGAAATCAAGCGCAGCGTTTATCGATTTGTGGATTACCCACCCGGTAGCGGCGAGCGATTTTGTGGGATCGGCGTGCTTGTTGCGGTGGGCAACCGGCCCTGTCGCGTCTCGGTGGTGGGTGTTGCTTCTTCCACCCTGCTATCAATTGTGTTGAGCGCTTCTGGCGTGGGCGTCAATGTTGGAGCGGGTGTGGGCGTCTCGACAATTTCCGTAATTGGCGTTGCACTTGCGGTCGCCGAAGGTGTCGGTGTTGGGCTGGTTACAGTACCATCGGCGGTCGCGGTCTTCGTGGTGGTCTTCGTCGCAGTCGGCGTTGTTTCTGGTGTTGTCTCGGCATCTAGTGTCGCGGTTAGCGGAAGCGTTGGGGCCAGCGGCGTTCCCGCAGCGGGCCCAACGGTATCTGTTACGGTTGCCAGCGCTGTCATTGTGGCCGTCATCGTCCCTATCGCTTCCACGGTCCCCGTCAGGGCCGGTGTTGGTGTACCCACTACGGTGGCGGTTGTTTCTACACTCGCCGTGATCGTGGTCGTTGCCTCGGCGGTTAGCGTTGCCGTAATCATTTTGCCGGTTGGCGTAATCACAACTGTGTCAGTCGGTACCACAGTCATGGTTGCCGTAATATTAATCGATGGGGTAACCGTTGTCGTCGAAATCGCCGTCAGTGTTACCTTTAAATCCACCTGTTCGGTCGCTGTCGGCGTATTAATTTGTTTGAGCGCCGGTGCAAATAATTTCGTCCCACTGACGATTTGATTGGCATCGTCGATACAATTGACCCGTTGTAGTTGAGCCGCGCTCGTGCCTGTCCGCACAGCAATGTCTGATAATGTATCACCAGGCAGTATACTCGCCGGTACCCAGCCCATTGGTTGGGTAGCTGCACAGGGCGTTGCCGTTGTCGTGATGGTTGGCTCCGATGTTGGGGTTGGGCCAATTTCCAGTTGAATTTCGGGAACAGTTAGCGTAATTCCCTGCGTAATAAAGGGTGGCTCGGCATTTTCATCCTCGGTCGGTATGATCTGAAAGGTAACTTCAACCTGTTCCTCTGCCGATGGCATGCGTAGCATATAGGTGGTCGTATATACATCTACGTTCGGATCAGGCTGATATTGCATCATCACCGTTAGGGGCCCAAGAATCAAGCTATCGCCAGCGGTCTTTTCGAAGATCAGTTCCTCTGTACTCACTAAGGCAGTTTTGTGCCCAGTTCGCTTGGCTTCGGCTCTGAGCCTGGCTGCGGCTCGTGTGAGATCTTTGACCAGTTCATCGGTTTTATCTTTATAAATCTCGGCGCGTGCCTCCTTGGTCGACAAATTGATCGCTTGGTGATTGATCCATTGTTTTACAGGATAGGCCAAATCGCCAATGCCAGCGGCCTGGGTTACTGTGTGAAACCCAAAGGCACCAAACCACACGGCAACAAGAATGATCAACAGTGGTGCCAGCCGCAAATTGGGGGCCGCGAACGCCATTTGCAGATCGCTCCAAAAGTTTTGGAACCAGTCTGCGACGAGGGATTGCGTTTGGGAGCGTTGCGCTGCAACCCGTGCGGCCTCTGCCGCAACCATATCCGCTTTCATTTGGGCGGCCGACTGCAAGAAAGCAGCTTTACGGGCGGCCCGCTGTGGTGCTGCGGGTTGCGGCACTGGCGCACGTTGCAGATGATGCGTCGCTGTGATCAGCAGCAAGATTTCCCGCAACTCGGCGTGCATTGCGACCGGTACAGTCGCCAAGACGACTTCCACCGATTCGCCCGCTTCTACGCGTTCGATCGCTTGGGCAACAATATCTTCAGAATCAGAATGAAATAAAGATGAATCAACCGTCATAGGACTGTTGTTTTAATGAAACCCTTCATGCTGCAATAACTGACGTAAGGTCGTAACTGCACGATATTGCAATGCTTTGATCGAGCCTTCAGTTTTATCTAACATTTCAGCAACTTCGCTGATATTATATCCTTCAAGAAAGCGCAGCGTAATGACTTCGGCCTGTTCTTCGGTCAGGCGGCTAATTGCTGTGCGTAGCCGTTCTGCATCCAGGCTGTCTTCTGCCATGACCACCGGATTATGGTCACTGGCTGTCGTGGTCAGTGTATCTTCCAGCGAGACTTGCTGTTGCCGATCGCGCAGACGATAGTAGTCGATCACTGCATTGTGCGCAATGCGATACAGCCAACCGGAAAACGAACTGTGCCATGCCTTGTCACTGCGGATCGCCTCTAGCATTTTCAAAAACACTTGCGCTGTCAAATCTTCAGCAAGCGTTTCGTTGCCTGTACGGCGATAGATATAACTGTAAATGCGCGCTTCGTAGCGATCATAAAGTTCGCTAAGGGCTTTTTCATTAAAGCCAGCAGCACTTTCCAATAATGCTTTTTCTGATAAATCTGTCAAGGCTGTTGTATCATCGCTGATAACAAATGCGCCTGTTCTACTATTCATAACGACGTAGATCGCTCAAAAAAAATACGGCCAGTTTTATAGGGTTCTTGGGATTTGCTTACCGCGCACAGATTGGTCAGGCTTTTCTGGGTTTTGAAGTCAAAATTGGGCGCGCACGTTGAAACGCTTGCTTGTGCTGCGCTCAGTTGCCTTTGTTGAATTGCGTTGAATGCATTACCCAAAGTCAGTTACCTTTGGCTCACGAACACTCATGTACAGCTGGAGGGTAGGTACATCGTTGGCGCTCGATACGCAAACATGTACACCGTTGAATTTTGGGCAAGGCAAGCTATCTACACAAGCTCTTCAATACGAATGACTAGCATTGATAGGCATAGTCCAATACAGCAATTGTATTGCCGTAAGTATGGCGTAAGATCGCGCAGACAGCAAATGCCGAAATACGTTAATTGGCGTCTGTTTTGGCCTGGAGTTGACTTGTGCGCCAATAAACTTCATAAATACGTTGAATTGCTGTAAAGTTGGTCATAATCGCCAAGATCCAAAGGATGGGCTGCATCCATCCTGTGAGCAAACCGGCGATGAGCAGCACAACGCGTTCGGGTCTTTGCAATATCCCCGCTTTACATTCTACATTCAGCGCTTCAGCACGGGCCTTGGTATAGCTCACCATGAGCGAGCCAACCATAATCACCAAAATCAACACAAGTTCGGTGCGTGTACTGGCACGTAGTGAATAGTGAAAGGCCAATGCCAAAAAGGTGACGCTTTCGCTATAGCGGTCGAGTGTGCTGTCGATAAAGGCCCCAAACGTGCTATTTTCCTGGGTAAAGCGCGCCACGGCACCATCAAGTATATCAAAAAAGGCCGCAAATAATAAGAGAACGCCACCCCAGCGAAAGAAATTATTGGCAAGAAAATAGGCGGTAATCGCGGTAAGAATAAACCCAGTATAGGTCAATGCGTTTGGTGTGATGCCCCACGAATGTAAGCGACGCGCAACATGAGTAAGTGCATCTGCAAAGAATGGACGTCCAAATTTTGATAGCATCGATGCCTTCCTGTTCGCCAAAAGTTACGTAATTTACTAAAATGCGTACGCACTCAACATATTTCTACGCAATTGCATGCTTTTTGTTTTAGTATACTATGAACTATACAATTGTCTGTAATACGATTCTTGCATTTTCTCGCAGAATTCTCTACAGACAGAAAAGCCCTAGCAGGCTGTATCAACCTGCTAGGGCTTCACTACTATTGATCGATTAGGATCAATTTTTACGCACGATGGGCATGAACAACTGAGTGTTGGCCCGCAGTGCGGTGACCGTGATTAACCGAATATTTTGCGGTGGCTTACCGGTGCGCGCATCACCGATAATGATCAGGTAGGCTTGCTCAAAATCGTTTGTCTGCAAACTTGAGGTCGCTGTCACACTGACGATCGTCGGCACAGTGCCGGCTGTCGGCGTAACGGAAAGCCAAGGCACTGCGGCCGCGGCACTGCTGCTAATATCAAGCGTTGTCTCGTTGCCATACGCATCTTGCACAATGACCTGGCCGTCTTCTGCCACGTAGCCCGTATTGATATCACCTTCGAGCGCGGCTGCTGCGCTCTGTACAGCTGGCAGGGAGGCAATTGCTGCCGTAAACTTGACGCCATCGGTACCCAAAATGCTGATATTCTGCGTCAATGTGACTGGTTCTTGGCTGGCCAAGTAGCTAAAGACCACATCAGTTGGTCTTGGCTCAAGCAATGCTGGCACTGCTTTGAGTTTGACCTGGATGTAGAAGGGTTGATTGACCACTGTTGGGTCGCTGCTTGTGATGATTAAGCGCGTTGTGTAATCGCCCGCGGCTAACCCAACTGCGTTGGCGCGATAGGTGAGAATCGCCGGGGTGTTACCACTGCGCGGCGTGACTTCAAACCAGCTCGGATTGTTTTCCACCGCAATGTTGAAGGGAATGGGCGACAGCGTTGTCAGATTTCTGAGTTCAATTTGCTTGCTGACACCAGTTGTGCCCAGACCCAACTCTTCTTCGATGGTGCTGACTGTTGCGCCAAACTGTGGACCGATGACAAAGCCATTTTTGTCCAGATCGCCAATGTGGATGCTGCCTTTGTCGGTCGATGCGCCATAGTTGCTGAACGAGGCATCGCGGTCCGGCTGGGTATAGACTCGAATGTTGTTATTACGCATAATAACAATTTCGTCTTTCCCATCACCATCGACATCGCCGCCCGCACCCACTTCATAGCCGTTATCTGCATCCAACGTTTGTTCTAGCTCGGTTGGCACATTTTTCTGGCTGTCGCTGCGCACGATCATGCGCACACCCTTTTCGACCGAGGTGGCGCGCAACATCACGATTTCTTCTTTGCCATCGTCATTGATATCCGCAGCAAAAGCAGCGCGTGGGCTGGGATTGAATACTGCGGCTACCGGCTCTTCAAAATCGCCGTTGTCATACTCTAGCACATAAAAACTCTCTAGGACATCACCATTGCGGATGGCAATCACTTCCTTGCCCTTATCGCCGTCGTACTGGGCGATCAGGCCAATGCGCCAGGGCCGCGCGGTGCCCGTGCGGTTGAGAATCGCCGATGATTGATTATCGGCACGAAAGACGCTCAGCCGCCCCTGGGTGCGATCCACCAATGCAATTTCATCTGCGCCGGTGTTGTCAATGTTGCCGACCGAGATGTAATCCCACTGCTCATTAAAATCGCGTGTATAATGGGTTGCCCAATCGCGCCCATTGGGGGTTGCTGTGGCTGGTTTCAACACTACCAATCGGTGGGTGGTTGGATTGACTTGAAAGCCATACACAATGTGGTCACCTGGCAGGTTGGGATCAAGCTTGCCGGTGGCAATAACTTTGGGATTGCCCGGAATTGAAATTTCATAGAGCTTGGCCCACGGAATGCCATTGGGGCTTTTTCCATCAAATGTCCCTGACGCAACCACTGGATCCCAAACCGTGAGGGTGCCGGTGCCGCCTTCTTCTTTGACAGAAATAATTTCCAGATCGCCATC
>Ga0105049_10010926_pt1 | contig 10415 bp, 9 predicted proteins | sample MAT06_FD_78087 | JGI IMG/M metagenome (GOLD analysis project Ga0105049, IMG submission 78087) | Freshwater microbial communities from Lake Fryxell liftoff mats and glacier meltwater in Antarctica - MAT-06 | ecosystem: Environmental > Aquatic > Freshwater > Ice > Liftoff microbial mat | place... | reverse complement strand
ATCAGATAGGTCTGACCGAAGCCGCCGACGATGACCTGCTGGGGCTTCAGGTCGCGGTGTGCGATACCCTTGGAATGGGCAAACGCGACGGCCTGGGCGACATCCTTCAGGATCTCGAGTTGCTTGGCGAGGTAATCGCGATAGGGGAGGGCCGCCAGTTCGGCGATGATCAGACTGTCCCAAGCGGTTCCGCTGACCAGCTTCATGGAAATCAGCGGCGCGTGGGCCTTGTCCTCTCCGCAATCGTAGATGGGGACGATATTGGGGTGATCAAGCTGGGCCATGATCACCGCTTCCTGGTGGAAGAGCAATTCCTGCTCGGACTGCTGGAGCGAAGTCCCCGGCTTTAGCTTTTTCAGCGCAACAATTCGGCAAAGATTGGTTTGCGTCGCACGCCAGACTTCTCCCATGCCGCCCGTGGCGATGAGCTTCTCGAACCGGTAGCTTGGAGCCTTGGGCGATGCGTCGCCGCCGCGGGCATCGGCGGATTGCTGAAGGACAAGTTCCTCCTCCTCCCATCCATAGCCGGTGTGGCAGTCTGGCGGTTCTGGGCTCTGCAACAGTAGCTTCGTGTCCCTTGGTTCGCGCCCTGGTTGCAGGGCCGTTTCACCATAGGGCGCGCTATCCCGCCCGTCGGGGTCGGGCGTTACCACACTTGCGAGATTGTTTTCTCCGGTTGCCATGGAAGCTACCTTTGATCGGGCCGCGTCGAAAAATCGCATTAATCAGTATTGCTCACGATGGCACGGCGGAGCGTTGAATCAAGGGGAAAATTGTTTGGTTTCGGCGGCCTCGGCTTCCACCTTGGCATTCAGCCCGCGCGAAGGGTGACGACCACCACCTGCGGCGGGCACATCACCCTCAGCGGAAAGAACGCTCCAATACCGTTGGAAACGCATGTTGTCATCCCTCCCACGTGGCCCATGCCCCAAACGAACTCGGCGGGTTCCGCGCAGCCCGCGATCGTGGTGCCGAAAAAGGGGAGGCGGATTTGCCCGCCGTGGGTGTGGCCCGCGATGGCAAAGGCGCAGCCGAGTTCGGCGGCGAGGGAAAACGCCTCGGGCGTGTGGACCAAGCCAAGGCGAGGCGCATCGGGGCGCTCCGATTCCATGCGGCCGCGGAGTTCCCCCACCGCGCGATGCGTCATCGGTATATACGGGGCCTCGATCCCCGCCACCCACAGGGCGCCCTCGCCGCGGGTCAGCAGCACCAAGTCGTTAACCATCAATTCGGCTCCCCAATTCCGAAGCATCCGCGCAAAGAATCGAGGCCCCGTCCAGAAATCGTGGTTTCCGCGAATCGCCAGCACGGGTACGTCGAGGTGCGCGAGGCCGGCGAGCGCCGCCTCCGCGTTCCGCCCGTGCCAGCGTCGCGAAACGTAGTCGCCGCCCACCAGCACGGCGTCGGGCCCCAGGTCCAGCGAGCGATCAATCACTGCCCCAAACCACTGCTTCCTGAGTGTGGGATGCACGTGGAAATCCGTCAGATGGAGGATGCGGTAGCCGTCCATATCCGGGTGCAGCCCGGGGATGCGCGCCTCCACCTCCACCAGCTCCAGGCGATCCACCCGATTGATGGGCGCGAGCAGTCCCAGCCCCGCGCGCACCACCGGATGATAGCGGCGCCAGTTGATGCCGTGGGTTCCCACGTCGAGGTGTTGGCGGACGACGCCGCGGCCCAACTTCCGCTGGCGGATCACTGTCCTCGCCTTCAGCACCACGATTGCCAGCCCCGCGAGGGCGGGAATGCTCGAGTGAGGGAAATCAGCCAGCACGGCCACCGCGTGCAGCGCGCCCGCCAGCGTTGCCAGCGGGATCGTCGCCAGCGACATGGCCTTCTTGGCGTAGCTCTCACGCCGCGATGCCAGAAACCGGTTGTAGAACCACACCAGAATCGCCCCGGCGCAGACGCCGGATAGGAAGCCCTCCGCCAGGGCCATCGCGATCATGGGGCCGCAGGAAGGAAGGCGTGGCGATAGGCGGCAAAGAACGCGCGCAGCAGCGCGTGGGACTTCACGCCGGGCGATTCCTCCACGCCCGAGCTGAGATCAAATCCATAGGGCACCGGCCCGCCGCGAAGCCGCCCCACCACGTCCTCGATGTTGTCGGGGGTTATGCCCCCCGCCAGCAGAACCCGGCGCCGCGCAAGGGCGGACTGCACATGGCGATGGTCAAAGGTCTTCCCCGTGCCGCCACTGCGCCCCTCCGTCTGGGCGTCGGCTACAATGGCGGCGTACCCGGCGTGGAGGCTGACCAGCCGCTTGCCGTCCGCCGCGTCGCGAATGCCGATCGCGGGAAGGATCGCGGCTCTCGGGAGGAACGAGGCGACGGCCTCGAAGTCGCCGTGGACCTGCACCGCGTCGAGTCGTAGCAATTCGCGCTCGCGGGCGATCGCATCGGGAGCCTCGTCGGTGTAGACGCCAATCGCGCGGACGCGGTCCCCGTGGCTGCGACGCAGCTCGATCAGGAGTTCAGCGGCCTCGGCGGGGGCGATTCGGCGCGGGCTTTTCGCCGTCAGGATCAGCCCGACGAAGGTGGCGCCGAGGTCGATGGCCAGGCGCGCGTCCTCCAGCCGCGTCAGGCCGCATATCTTCACATGGGGTGGCGTGGAGCCCTGGGGAAGGTTCGCGGGGCGGGGTAGGTCCTGCATGGATTGCCGTCCTGCTGGGGAATCTGTTGCCTTGGCGAGGGGTCCGGTTGAATAAACCACCCCATCGCGGGTAGATATTGCCCCATACCCCCAACGGACCCGCAAGGAACAAGACCCATGAAAAAAGTGCTCATCGGATGCGGCATCATCACCCTGCTTCTCGTCGTTCTGGTGATCGGGGGCTTCGTCTATACCGGAATCAAGATCAAGCAAGTAACGGACGGCTACAAGGTGGCCGCCGCCGATATCGAAAAGCTAGACACCACCTACCCGTTCGCGACACCCGCCGATGGCGCCCTGAGTCAGGAACGCCTCGATTCCTACTTTCAGGTCCGCGATGCAATGCTGGCTAAGGTTCAGGCCAACCCCACCGTCCAGAAGATCATCGATTCCAAGAACGGAAAGACGGCCAACATCGGCTTCGGGGAAATGCTGAAGCTCGGCACCAGTTTCGGGCGCGAACTCATGGAAGGCTTCGCCGCCGAGCTCGAAAAGCACAAGATGTCCCCCGCCGAGTTCTCCTTCAACACCGAGGCGATCTACGCATCCATCAACGAGGGTAAGAAGAAGGCGGACCCGATCCTCACCGAAATCTACGACAAGTTCGACATCGCGGTGGACAACATATCCACCGCCTTCAAGAACCAGCAGGGCAATCAGCAGCAGTTGAACGTCTCCTTTGGCAGCACTCTTTCCACCCTTGAAACCCAGGCGGCAGACGTCCTCGCCCGCAATATCGAGCTCGTCAAGCAGCACAAGGATCAGCTTTTGGACTTCCCCGAGGTTGCCTATGTGGAGTTGATTAACCTGCACGCCCGCGGCGCCGCCAGGACCACCATGACGCCGATGGATCCGATCCCAGTTGTTCCCGGGCCCACCCCCGGGATGGTCGAGCCCGTCCCCGCCACTCCCTAAAGCGGCGCATTGACACCGTATGGAGGGTGCCGGTCACATAGGGGCGCTTTCGCAACACGGCCCCCGCATGGCCGACAACCCACTGGTCGCCGCGGCCTATCCGCGCGGCGCGGCGACCCACCGCCCGTGTCCCCGTCATGGCCAGTTCGCCCCGGACTTATACCGGCGTCCTCCACGTCCACACCGTTCAGAGCGGTGGCTATGGCACTCTGGAGGAGGTTGTCGAGGCGGCGAAGAAGAACGAAGTGGATTTCGTGGTCCTCACCGACCACGGGACGCTTGGCTACGGACTTGAGAACCAGGAGGGCTGGCACGATGGCGTGCTGGTGCTCTGCGGAGAGGAGGTCAGCACGCCCACGGGGCATCTGCTCGCCTTCGAATCGCGCGAGGAGATTGGCAAGCGCGAAACGGTGGAGGAGGCGCTGGAAGAGATTCGCCGCCAGTGCGCCGTTTCTGTCTCGATCCACCATCAACTTCCCCGCGGCAAATCCCCCAATCCCAGAATCCCGCCGCCGCCCGTGCCCATGGAGCAGACCGATCTGCTGGAGATCTGGTCGTTCATGGACGAGTTCCTTTCCCGCACCAACTCCAAGTACGTCCTGCAGGCGGCGGCCCGCGCCGAGAAGATGCTGTTGGGGCCCAATCGCAAGCTGCTGTGGAAGTGGGACCGCGAGTTGGAGCGCCGCCGCCTTCCCATCGTTGGCGGGCTAAACGTTCACCAGCGCAAGGACCCGCTCCTGGACTGGAAGGTGCTCTTTCCCTACGATCTCGCGTTCCAGACGATCTGCACGTGCATCCACACCCAGGAACTGCCGACGGTATGGCTGCGTGCGCGAGACATGGTGTGGAGCGCCCTCCGCGAGGGCCGTTCCCACGTGGCCAACCGCGTGATTGCCTCGGAGAAGGGCTTCCAATTCGAGTTCGTTTCCGTCACCGGGCGCCGCCGCGCGATGGGCGAGGACGTGGCTTACACGCCGAACGGACGATTCCACATCTGCCTACCCCAGCCCGCCGAGGTGGTTCTCCGCCACAACGGCCAACCTCTCTTTTGGGGCACGAGTTCGGAGACCAGCTTCCCGGCCGCCGGTCCCGGTTCCTATCGCGTAGAGGTTTACCTTAACCGCAAGCTTTGGATCCTCAGCAACCCGATACGCCTCATTGACGAGGAAGGCGTCTTGCAGCCCACCGTCAGCGACGTCACTTGAGCGGAATTCCAGCCGAACAGCACTCCGATCGCGGGCAGGTGTACTGGTGGGCTCTGGCGCTTCTCGGGCTGGTCCGCCTCTCGTATTTTCGCCTGCCGCCCTTTGCCGACGAGACATACATCCTCGCCAACCTCGAGCACTTCGTCACCAACCGGACGATCATTCCCGTCAATTTCTACTACCCCCCGCTGATCGGCTACCTCGCCGTTCCGGCAGGCGGAATCGTGGCGTTGATCGGAGGTTTGCTGAGCGGGCTCGGCCCGACGGAGTGGGCGATTCTCGACAGCGCCGCCGGCGCCCGGGTGTTTGTCCTGGGGCCGCGCGCGGTGGTGCTGGGGCTCGCGCTTTGCACCATTGCAATCCTGTGGCGGATGGCGCCGCGAAGGGGCGGCGCGGCGGCGGGTCTTCTGGCGGTGGTGGTTTATGGCTTCTCTCCACACGCCGTACGCTATGCGGCTTACGTCATGCCCGACGTTGGCCTGATGCTGGGCGTGGCAGGGGCGACGTGGATGGCGCTGCGGTATCTGGAATCTCCCAGCCGGCGCCAGATGATCGCGGCAGGCGCATTCATCGGGCTGGCCGCGGCGTTTAAGTACAACGGGGCGCTCTGCTGCCTTGCCGTGATGGCGGCGGCGGCGCTCGGGGCGGGGGAACCGCGGCGGCGCTTCGCCGATCTGGTGGTCGCCGCGCTCGTTTCCATCGCCGTATTCCTGGTGCTTGCGCCAAGCTGGGTGCTGACGCCCGCGGCGTCCTATGCGGGGCTTAAGGAGGTCTCCCGCATCGTGGCCACGACGGCCCCAGGTTCCCACGTGGTGCCCGTGGTGGGCACGTTTGGCGTCCTGGTGAAAACAGACCCGGGATTCGCGGCGGCATTCCTGATGGGATTGATCGCGTTGGCTCTCCGCCGGACGCGGCGGCTCGCGGTGCTGATGATCGTCCCTGTGGTAAACTTCGCGATGGTTTCGCGTTGGGAACTTCAGCACGGCAACTACTTCTTCCCGGCGATGGCGGGCGTTTCGGCGTGCGTACCGGAGGCGCTGCGCGCGCTTAAGGACTCGGCGGCGCCGGGTATGAAATGGGTTTTGGCTTTGGCGGCGGTCCTTTTTTTGAGGCTCCAGTACACCGATCCGCTGCCGCTGGGCGCCCTCAATGTTGACCGCATGAGCGCGTGGCTCGCGGAAAACCTCCCGCCCGACGCCGACGTTGTTCGCGCGGGGCTCTACACGCCAAAGATTTGGGATACGAAGGCAGTGGAGGAATTCCGCTCGGGGCGCGGGGCGCGGCTGTCGGAGGAAGGGAAGGCCCGATTCGAGAAGTGGCTCGCCACCCAGCCCCGCGCGGCGCGGTCCATCGGCCTGATGTCCGTGTACAGCGCGCGCGGGGAGGAAAGCCTCGCGAGCCAGTTTCCTTCCGGGCGGTGGTTGATCACGATCGAGGGGACGACGCAGGTTCCCTTCTGGTCCGATTCCAAGGATCCCCACTGGAGCGAGTGGGAGCGTGACATGCGCGTGTTCTACACGTCGATCCTTGCGGAGGAGGACGGCTGGCGGATCGCCATGCGGATTGGAGCGCCCTGGGACTCCCCCCAGTACGCCATCCAGCGGGAAGCACCGAATTCCTTTGTCCCCGCGCCGCCCGTCCCCTGACGCTCCTGCCCCATGCGGATCGAGATCAAGGGCCTCAAGAAAAGTTTCGGCAAACTGGTTGTCTTCGACGGGCTCGATCTCGTCGTGGAGCAGGGCGAGATTTGCATCATCATGGGCCGTTCAGGCACTGGCAAGAGCGTCCTGCTCAAGCATCTGGTCGGCCTCCTCAAGCCCGATGCGGGAACCATCCTGATCGATGGCGAGGATATTTCTGCCCTGACCGAGAAGGAATTGTACCCCGTCCGGCGCCGATTTGGGATGATCTTCCAGAACGGCGGAATGCTCCAGTCGCTGAGCGTGGGCCAGAACGTCGGGCTGCCTTTGCTCGAGGTGAAGGGCGCCGACAGCGCCGAGATCAAGAGCAAGGTCGCGGAGAGCCTGAAGCGCGTTGGCCTCGAGGGGCGCGAAGACCAGGCCGTCACCACAATCTCCGGCGGCCAGCAGAAGCGCGTGGCCATTGCCCGCGCCCTGGTGCAGGAGGCCGAGTGCATGCTCTTTGACGAGCCGACGGCTGGACTTGATCCCCCCATCAGCCAGACGGTGGACGATATTGTGAAGGAAGTGAACCAGGAGAGCGGCTGCACGATGATCGTTGTAACCCACGACCTGGTGAGCGCCTTCGGAATCGGCACGCGCCTGCACCTGCTTAACGAGGGGCGCATCGCCGCCTCGGGCACGCCCGAAGAACTGCGCAAGTCCGACAACCCGGTCGTCCGCGAATTCCTCGCGCGCAGCATGACGGTCTAGGCGCGCCCAAGAAATGTCAGATCGCCCACCGATTCTTTCCGCCCACAGCCTGCGCAAGGTCTATCTCGAGCGCGCCATTCTGGAGGACGTCTCCTTTGCCGTGAACGAGGGCGACCGCATCGCTCTCATGGGTGCCAACGGCGCGGGAAAGTCCACGCTGCTTGGTATCATCGCCGGCAAGGTCCCCACCGATGGCGGAGACGTGCGCCGCCGCCGCGACCTGACGGTTTCCTATCTCGACCAGGAGGGCGGCCTCAACGACGCCAACACCGTCGGCGAGGCCATCGAGGCCGCGTTCGCCGATGTTCGCGCGATGGAGGCGGAAATCGACGGCATCCACGAGCGCCTGGAAACCGAGCACACCGGTCCCGTCGCCGACCGCCTGCTTCGCCGACAGGCGGAGATCGAGGAGCGCCTGGAACAGCGCGATGTCCACACGCTCGAATCGCGCAAGGCAGAGGCCGCGCGCGAACTCGGCGTGCCGCCCTACGACCGCATCGTGGGCGAACTTTCCGGCGGAGAGCGCCGCCGCGTGGCGCTCTGCCGCACGCTGCTCGAAGGCTCCGAACTCCTGCTCCTCGACGAACCGACCAACCACCTCGACGCGGAAACGCTCGATTGGCTGGAAGTGTGGCTCGCGGCATATCGCGGCACGGTGATCCTGGTGACGCACGACCGTTACTTCCTCGACAACGTGACGACGACGATGGTGGAGATTTGGCGCGGCCGCGCCCTCGTCTATCCCGGCAACTATTCCGACTACCTTGCCGCCAAGGAAATCGAAGCCGATCGCGACCGCCGGACCGAGGCGACGCGCCAGATTCTCCTCAGACGGGAGCTCGAGTGGCTGCGCCGCCAGCCGCGCGCGCGCACCACCAAGTCCAAGTCGCGCATCGACCGCGCCCACGACCTGATCGCGAGCAAGCCCCTCGCCGCGGACGGATCCATGCAGATGCTGATCCCGCCGGGACCGCGCCTTGGGCGCACACTGGTCGAGGTGGACAAGGTCAGCTACACCATCGCGGGCCGCCGACTGATCGACAAGCTGGAGTTCACCCTCGGCCCCGGCGACCGCGTCGGCGTCGTGGGCCGCAACGGGCTCGGCAAGACCACGTTGCTGCGGCTTATCATGAAGACCTTGGAGCCCGACGAGGGCGAGGTCCGCCACGGCTCCACGATCAAGTTTGTCTATGCGGACCAGGCGCGCGCGAGCCTCGATCCCGAGAAGACTGTCCTGCAGGAAGTGGCAGGCGATATGGAGTGGGTGGAAATCGCCGGGCGCCGCATGAACTTCCGGAGCTGGCTGGCGCAGTTCCTCTTCGACGAGAACACCTCCGCGATGCCCATCAAGCTCCTCAGCGGCGGAGAACGCAACCGCGTCCAGCTCGCCAAGATGCTCCGCGAGGGCGGCAATGTCGTCGTCCTCGACGAGCCCACCAACGACCTCGACCTGCCGACGCTGCGCATTCTGGAGGAGTCGCTCGCCAATTTCGAGGGATGCGCCTTCATCGTCAGCCACGACCGCTACTTCCTCAACCGTGTCGCCACGCGCATCATCGGCTTTCACGGCGATGGACGCATAGACATCGTGGAGGGAAACTACGATCACTATCGCGCCTACCTCGACCGCACCGCAACCGGCGCAGTGCCGTCGAAGTCCGCCGCCAAGCCCGCGGCGGAGGAGCCGCGCAAGGCCGCACCCGTCGCGAAGCTCGGCTTCAAGGAACAGCGCGAATTCGACGGCATCGAAGCCGTTATCGCCGAAGCCGAGGCCACCGCCGCCAAGATCGAGGCCAAGCTGGCGGATCCTGACACCTTCGCCAAGTCATCGAAGGCCCAGATCAAGGAACTCACCGACAAGCTTTCCGCCGCCAAAGCCGAGGTCGAACGCCTCTACGCCCGCTGGACGGAACTGGGAGAGCGGGCGAAGTAGGGTGGGGGCAGGGTGTTGACGGCGCGGCGCAGCGCCACGGGCGTCGGAAATCCCGTTGAAGGATAGTGGGATATCCCACAACTCCCTCCCCATGAAAATCGTAAAGCTTCAGCCACGCAGAAGCACCAAGAAGTCCGCCCCTACCTTGGAGACGGCGTACGACGTGGTGGTCGATGCGAAGAAGCGGATCAGCCTGCGGGGCGCCAAAGCGAAGTATTACCATGTCAGGATGCTTTCCGACGGAAGCTACCTGTTGGAGCCCCGAGTGTTGGTGCCGCCCGCGGCCGTCTCGGTCCGCACGCTCAAGATGCTGGCGAAGTCGTCCGCGAACCTCAAGAAGGGGCGTGCCTCGGCGCCCATCGACCTCTCGGCACTTGCCGATAACTGATCTCCCCCTTGGCCTCCAGAATCCGCATGGGCATGCCTGAGATGGACGCCGTCTGGAGCGACCTGCGCAGCCGCCACCAGCGAGGGGACCTGGACCGGGACGAGGTAAAGTACTTCAAGAAACTGGTCAAGACGCTTACTCTCTTGCAGGAGAATCCCCGGCACCCCAGCTTGGCCTCGCACGAAATCGACGATCTGACCCGCAAGCACAAGCTTACGATCTTTCAATCCCGCCTGGAGAACAAGACGCCCGCCGCAGGGCGGCTGTTTTAGGCGCATGGCCTGCCAAGGGGGACATCACCGTGTTGGCGGTCGAGCAGCATCCCGAGGATCGGAAGCGGGGCGCGTACGAGCGCATCAAGTTGTCCAGCCCTCCTCCCTCCGATTTCCCCGCTCCACCCAAGGCGACAAAGCCGCACCCCGGGAGCAAGCAATAGGGCCATGGGATAGGCCCCACCCCCCTCATCCCCCTTGCCATTCCCGCTCCAGCCGGCAGACATGACGGGATTGCTTCCGGAGATGCTCACCCCATGGGGCTGCTGGCCTTTCTCGCTGTTTCATCCACTGTGCTGCTGGTGGCCTACCGGCTGATCGGTCGTTTTTTGGCGAGGAAGTTTGCGCTGGATGCCGGCGCCCAGACGCCCGCCCATCGCCATCGCGACGGGTTGGATTTCGAGCCCGCGCGGACGGCGTATCTGCTTCCCCAGCACCTCTCCGCCATCGCCGCGGCGGGTCCGGTGGTGGGGCCGATTCTGGCGGCGATCTATTTCGGGTGGGGACCGGCCTGGATCTGGATCATCGTGGGCGGAATCCTGATCGGCGGCATTCACGATTTCGCGGCGCTTGTTGGAAGCGTCCGCCACGGCGGGCGCACCATCGCCGAGATTGTCCGCCAGCACATGAACCCGCGCGCTCATCTGCTTTTCCTCGTCT
>Ga0105049_10010923_pt1 | contig 10417 bp, 10 predicted proteins | sample MAT06_FD_78087 | JGI IMG/M metagenome (GOLD analysis project Ga0105049, IMG submission 78087) | Freshwater microbial communities from Lake Fryxell liftoff mats and glacier meltwater in Antarctica - MAT-06 | ecosystem: Environmental > Aquatic > Freshwater > Ice > Liftoff microbial mat | place... | reverse complement strand
GAGTCCGGCTACAAGGGCGAGCGGATCGTGGTGCTGTCGGCGACCTCAATTCCGTCGATTTGGCAAATGGCGCAGGTGGCCAACGACGTGCTGAAGCGCATCGGGCTGAATATCGATTTGGTGGCGGTGGAATGGGGCACGGTGGTGCAGCGCCGGGCGAGCCAGGAGACGATCGACAAGGGCGGCTGGAACATTTTCTACACCTATCTCGGGGGCTCGGGGAACCTGTCGCCGGCCGCCATGTCGGCGCAGCGCGGGCATGGCAAGGGGGCGTGGTTTGGCTGGCCCACCATGCCGAAGGTGGAAGAACTGCGCACGGCGTGGTTCGATGCGCCGAGCCTGGAGGTGCAGAAGGATTTGGTGCGGCAGATGCAGCGCGAGATATGGAAAGAGGTGCCGTATGCCAATTTGGGCGGCTATGTCGGGTTTACCGGCTATCACAGCTACCTGAAGGACATGCGCGACGGGTTCCCGCAGATGTATGGCATCAAGCGGGTCTGAGTTTACTGGCAGTCGGGAAGGGGGGCCGGTGGCTCCCCTTTTTGCTGCGCCGCTGTTCGGTTCAGGGCAGGCGGCTGATCGACTGGCCGACCAGGGCGAAGAAGCGGTCGGGGTCGAGCGTGTCGAGCAGGCGGGCGTTGGGGGGCAGGCCGAGACGGCCCCAGCGGTCGATGATGGTTTGGCCGCGGCCCGGGCCGGGGCTGCAATCCATGGCCGCATAGACCGCGCGCGACGTGAACATTTCAGGGGCGAGCAGCCAGGCGATGGCGCAGGCGTCGTGCTGCGGATGGCCGACGGTGGCGAGCCGCCGGGTGGGCGGCACGCTGGCCATGATGGCGCAGGCGGCCTGGCGGCAGGCGCCGGAGCCCTCGGCGAGGGCTTCGATGTGCGCCGGGGTGCACAGGGCCTGCGCCGTAAGTTCCAGCGTGGCCAGGGTGATCGGGCGGCCGCAGGCGAGCACGACGGCCAGTGCCTCGGGGTCGCTCCAGGCGTTGAATTCGGCGGCGGGGGTGACGTTGCCCTCGCCCCAGGCGCCGGTCATCAGCACGATCTCCGCGACGTTGGCGGCCAGGGAAGGCTCAGTGGCCAATGCGAGGGCGAGGTTGGTGGCCGGGCCGAGGCCGATCAGGGTGAGACCGGCTGGGCCGGCGGCGCGCAGGGCGGCGCGGATCGCGTCGGCGGCGATGCCAGGGGTGGCCGCAGGGCCCTCGGGCAGTTGCACGCCGCCGATGCCGTTTTCGCCGTGCACGTAGGCGGCATCTTCGAACCCGCCGAGCAGGGCGCCCTCGGCGCCGGCCACCACCGGGATGGCGCGGCCGGTGAGGCCGACCAGGGCGCGGGCGTTGCGCAGGGTGTGGGCGAGGCCGACATTGCCGCCGGCGACGGTGACCAGGCGCACATCGAGCGCCGGGCTACCGAGGGCGAGAAACAGCGCGATTGCGTCGTCGGTGCCGGGGTCGCAGTCGATGACGACAGGCAGCGGGGGAGGAGTGGAGTTTGCCATGATATGGCCAGCTTGCCCGGGTCGTTTATGATGATCAACCGCCGTCTGTAATCGACATCAAGAAACAAGAATGGAGCCTTGCCCCAAACCCCACGAGGCCTCCGGCGCGCTCCCGCATGACGCCCAGGCCCTTGACCTTAATTATACGGTTTCCAAAGGCATTGCCTTTGGTGGGTCCAGGGCAAAGCCCTGGCCTTGTCTATTCTCATGCGTTACTTAATTAACCGAACTGCGTTGCGCAAACGCCATCACCGGATGAGCAGAATGATGCGGCTGTCATTGTGTGTTTTGGCCCTGCTGCCGCTGGTGGCGTGTGGCCCGAACTACTCGCCGAACACCTATGCCAGCAGTGCCGTGCAGCAGGCGGCCCGTGTGGAACAGGCCGTGGTGGTGGGCGTGCGGCGGGTTGGCGTGGCGGCGCAGGGCACAACCGGGGCGATCGCAGGGGCGGCGGCTGGCGGGGCGGTGGGTTCGCAGGTGCCCGCGAGCGGCGGGATCGCGTCGACATTGGGGGCGATCGGGGGGTCGCTGCTGGGCGGGCTGGTCGGCAGCGGGGTGGAACGGGCGACCGGGCAGACGGTGGCGTACGAATACATCGTGCGCAAGCCGTCGGGCGAGTTGCTGTCGGTGACCCAGCACGACGAGACGCCGCTGGCGCTGGGCAGCAGGGTGTTGGTGATTGCGGGCAGCCAGGCGCGGATTGTGCCCGACTACACGGTGCCGGCCCAGCCGGTGGCCGTGCCATTGCAGGTGCCGGCGGTGGGCACGACGCACGAGCCGGTGCCGGCCACCAAGGCGGCCGACCCGCCGGACTAGCGGCCCTCAGCCGGCGGCGGCGCGCTCGGGCCGGCGGAACGGCTTGCCGGCGGGCTTACCGAAGGGTTTCTTGCCGGCATATGGCTTGAAGCGGCGCGGGCCTTCGGGACGCGCGGGTTCAGGCCGGGTCGTATCGGCGCGAACGGGATCGGGGCGCGGGCCGCCGGCCGGGCGATCGGGGGCGGTGGGCGCGATCGTCATGTCTTCCAAGTCGGCCAGGGCGATCGCGGCGAGGAAGCCTTCGACGGCGCCGGCCACCAGTTCGAACTTGGTCTCGCGGTCGAAGATGCGGATGGCGCCGATGTCCTTGCGGGTGATGTCGCCGAGGCGGCAGAGCAGCGGCAGCAGCCACTTGGGGTCGGCGTTCTTCTGCCGGCCGACGTTGAGGCGGAACCACTGGGTCGGGCCGATATCGCCGCGCGCCACCGGCTCGGCTGGGGTGGAGATCTCGGCTGGCGCCGGCAGGCGGGCGCGATGCAGGCGCAGCAGGGCGAGGGCGATTGCCTGGGCGTCGTGGGTGGCCAGCAGGGCCGCGGCCTGGGCGGTTTCGTCCGCGGTGGCGGGCGCGGTCAGGGCCGGGTCCTGTTCGAGGCGGGCGCGGTCGGCGGCGCGGATGGCGGCGGCGTCGGGCGGGGCCATCCAGTGCGCCGACACCTTGGCGGTCATCAGAAGCTGCTCGGCTCGGCGACGGCCGCGCGGCAGGACGATCATGGCGCAGACGCCCTTGCGCCCGGCGCGGCCGGTGCGGCCACTGCGGTGCAGCAGCGCCTCGGGGCCGTTCGGCAGGTCGAAATGCACGACGAGGTCGAGTTCCGGCAGGTCGAGGCCGCGGGCGGCGACGTCGGTGGCGACGCAAACCCCTGCCCTTCCGTCGCGCAGCGCGGCGAGCGCGTGGGTGCGTTCGGTCTGGCTCAGCTCGCCCGAGAGTGCGACGGCGGCGAAGCCGTGGCCGGCCAAGCGCTGATGCAGGGCGCGCACGCCGTCGCGGGTGGCGCAGAACACCAGAGCGGCGCGGCTGTCGGACGCACGCAGCAGATTGACCAGGGAGGCGAATTCCTCACCGGGGGTAGCGCGGATGGCGCGGTACTCAATGTCTTCATGCGGGCGCGACTTGTCGACGGTGTCGATGCGCAGGGCCTGGCGCTGGTATTGCCGGGCGAGGGCGGCGATGTCGCGGGGAATGGTGGCGCTGAACAACAGGGTGCGGCGTTCGGCGGGGGCGGCGTCGAGGATGAAGCCGAGGTCTTCGCGGAAGCCGAGGTCGAGCATTTCGTCGGCTTCGTCGAGCACGGCGACCTTCAGGGCGGAGAGGTCGAGCTGGGTGCGGGTGATGTGGTCCTTGAGCCGGCCGGGGGTGCCGACGACAATGTGGCAACCATTTTGCAGCAGGCGGGCCTCGCGCCGCGCATCCATGCCGCCGACGCAGGCGACGACGCGGGCGCCGGATTGGGCGTAGAGCCATTCAAGTTCGCCCTGGACCTGCATCGCCAGTTCGCGGGTGGGGGCGATCACCAGGGCGAGCGGGGCGGCCGGCGTCGGCGCGCGCTCGGCCTCGCCCAGCAGGTCGGGTGCGAAGGCCAGGCCATAGGCCACGGTCTTGCCCGAGCCGGTGCGGGCGGAAACCAGCAGGTCGCGGCCATCAGCCTCGGTTGCCAGGACGGCTTCCTGGACCTCGGTCGACTCGGCGTAGCCGCGGGCTTCGAGCGCGCGCTCAAGGGCGGCGTTCAGGCGGGGGAACGGCATGGGGCGAGAAATTCCGGTTGGCGATCGGGCAGCCGGCCACAACGCCGACGCGAAGGCACGCGACCTACCCCACCGGGCGGGGCGGCGCCACCGAAATCGGCGCGCGGCAGACCCGCCCTGCCGGCGGCACGCCCGGGTACTATGCCGTGTGGCGAAGGGTGGCGATCATGTTGTCGTCGGTGGGCAGACTGAGAAGGAAGGGGAAGTGGGCGGTGAGCCCGGCGCGGCGGGCCAGGGTGGCGAGCGAGGCGGGCGTGAAGTAGTTCACGTGGTCGGGCAGGCGGATGCCGCACCAGTTGGCGCGCATCACGCGGCGGTTGAGCGAGCCGAAATTCGGCACCTTGACGACGGCAAGGCCGTCCGGGCGCAGCTTGCGGGCGAGCACGGCCAGGACGGCGGCGGCATCGGCGTCGTGTTCGAGATAGGAGCGCAACAGGGCGCCGGCAAAGAAGCCGTCGGGGAAGCCCGCCAGGCCGATATGGGCGCTGTCCTGCACGATGTGGCCGCCCCGGCCGGCGACGTATTCGGTGGCGCGCTCGGCCAGCACGCGGGAGATTTCAACGCCGTAGGGGGTGAAGCGGGCATCGAGGTTGCGCAGGTGGCCGCCGCTGCCGCAGCCGAGGTCGATCACCGGGCCGGTGGCGGCGCGGTCGTTGATGATGGCGACCGGCTCGACGCGGGGGAACAGGCCGAGGCGCCAGCGCGTCTTGGCGTCAAGCCAGGCGATGACCGGCTGGTCGCGGGTGCGGCGCACCGCCTCGGCGGCGTAGGTTTTTTCCCAGGCCAGGGTCTCGACCAGTTCGGCCGTCTCGGGCACGTCGCGCATGTGCACGAAGCCACAGCCGGCGCAGGCGATGACATCCCAAGGGGCGCGGCTATAGGGGCCGGGCGGGGTCTCGGGGTTGGGGTTGTCGCAGATCGGGCAGGCGCGGCGGCGCATGCGGATGGGGGCATCCGCGGCCGCTCCCGGCGTTTCCACCCTGCGCTAGTCCAGCGTGATGAACACGGAATGGCGCATCTGGCCGGCAATCGCCTGGGAGATGTGGCCCTTTCCACTGGTGTCTTCGACCAGGAGGATTTCGCCGGCGCCGATTTCGCGCACCTCGCCGTCGCTGACGGTGATGCGCACGCCGGCATCGAGGTTGATGATGTATTGGCGGCGCGGGGCGGGGTGCCAGTCGTAGTCGTAGCTGCCGGGGGTTTCGCGGAAGACGATGCCGGTGGCCTTCTGGGTGGCGGAAAGTTTGCCGCCGGGGCCTTCGCGGGTCCATGCCACGTCGATGTCGCGGAAATGGGTTTCGCCCTGGTCGTCGACGTAGAGGTTGTGGATGCGCATGGCGGTGTTTCCCCGGTTCGTTGGGTGGAGAGTGTGCCTGGGGTGGGGGCGGGTGGAAAGGTCAGGCGGGCGCGTCGTCGGGGTCGAGATGGCGGGAGGGGTCCATGGCGGTGTGGAGGATGCGCAGGATATTGATGGTGCATTCGGTTGTTCCGCCGACATTGGACAACAGAAAGATATGCTTGGCGCGAAGCGGCCGCAGCGCGCGCAGACCTGGCTGCAGGTCCGACCCGTCCAGTGTTCCGCGCGCATCGGGGCCGGTCGGCATGGCAGGAGTCTTCGGACAGGACTGGCAGATTATGCCACCCCTGTCCGGCGGGTAGAGCAATCAGGCTTGGGCGTATTTACCGGTGAGCTGCGGTGCGGTGGCAGACAGGCCGGCGGTGGCGCGTTCCAGGCGGGTGTCGCGCGCCCAGGTTCGCTTGAGGTCGTCGCGGATCTTGAAGCTCAGGCGGCCGAGGCCGGCGGTTTCAAGCTCGACCGTGTCGCCGTCCTGGAAGCTGGACAGGCCGCGGTGGTTGGTGCCGGTGGCCAGGATGTCGCCGGGTTCCAGCGTGTGGCAGTGGCTGACCCATTCGATGCAGCGGGCGATCTTGTGGGCCATGTCGTCGGTGTTGAAGTTCTGTTTCAGGGTGCCGTTCACCCAGAGTTTCACTTGCAGCTTCTGCGGGTCGGCAACTTCATCGGCGGTGACCAGCCAGGGGCCGATCGGGGCGAAGCTGTCGCGCGACTTCATGTGGAAGAAGCTTTGCGGGGCCAGGCCGCGGGCGGAGCCGTCGATGAAGTTGATGTAGCCGAAGATGTGCTTCATCGCGTCGGCGGCGGCGACGTTCTTGGCGCGCGTGCCGATGACCACGGCCATTTCGGCCTCGCCCTCGAAGATGCTGGCGGGCACGTCGGGCAGGACCATGGCGTCGCCCGGGCCGATGATGGCGGTGGGCGCCTTGTGGAAGGCGTTGATCGGGGCGGCTTCCTTCAGCGTGCCGTCTTCCATGTAGTTCACCGCCATGCAGACGATATTACCCGGCTTGGGCAGTGGCGGGCGCAGGGTGACGGAGGCGAGTGCCACCCCTGCCCCGGCATCGGCGGCGGCCTGGAGTTTTCCGCGGTAGGCGTCGAAGCGGGCAATCAGGCCGCTCATGTGGTCGCCGGGGCCGGTGTGGGGGATGTCGGCGACGGCGGCGGAGACGTCGACCACGGCGTCGCCCTTGAGCACACCGAGGCGATAGTCGTTGAAATAGACCAGTTTCATCGCGCGTCCTCCCGCATTGTTGCCGTAGCGTGCCGCAGGCGCGGCGGCGATGCAATTGGTTGAGGCTCCAGGGGCTTGGCCCCTAGTCGTTGAAAGGTCCAGGGGCTTGGCCCCACTAGGTACAAGGTCCAGGGGCTTGGCCCCACTAGGTACAAGGTCCAGGGGCTTGGCCCCTGGCGGGTCAAGGGCGGAGCCCTTGCCTTCCTGCGCTTGCAATCAGCAGCATCGCGCCACCCGCCAGCAGCCCCCAGAACGCCCCACCGATGCCCCAGATGGTCAGGCCCGACGCGGCGACCAGGAAAGTGACGATGGCGGCCTCGCGCTGTGCGGGATCGGCGACGGCACCCATCAAGGCGGCACCGAAGGCGCCGAGGAGGGCCAGGCCCGCCACCGCCTCGATCAGCACCGGGGGGGCGGCGGCGATCAGCACGGTGGCGCCGCCGGCGAGCAGGCCGAAGACGATGTAGCCGGCCCCGGCAACCGTGGCAGCGCGCCAGCGGCGGGCGGGGTCGGGGTGGGCTTCGGGTCCGGCGCAGATCGCCGCGGTGATGGCGGCGAGGTTCACCGCGTGGCCGCCGAACGGCGCGCACAGCAGGGTCAGCAACCCGGTGCGGGTGAACAGCGGTCCCGGGTCGGGGTGGAAGCCGTTGGCGTTCAGCACCGCGATGCCCGGGATGTTCTGCGAGGCCATGGTCACCAGGAACAGCGGCAGGGCGATGCCCAGCATGGTGGCGGGTGCGAAGACGGGGGTGACCCAGACGGGGGCGGGCCACAGCGACGCGGCGCTGCCGGGCGGCAAGGTGGTGGTGGCCAGCACGAGCACCGCAGTGACGACAACCGCCGCGGGCACGGCGAGCAGGCGGTTGAGCCGCGCCACCACGGCCCAGGTGACCACGATCGCCAGGCCCATGGCCGGCACCTCGGCCACCGCGCGGACCGGGGCGAGGCAGAGGCTGAGCAGCACGCCGGCGAGCATGGCGTTGGCCAGGGGGGCGGGGATGGCGGCCACCGCACGGCCCAGCGGGCGGAACAGGCCGGCGGCCACAATCAACAGTCCGGTGGCCAGGAAGGCGCCGACGGCGGCAGGAAAACCACCCTCGACCGCCCCGGTGCTGGCGAGCAGGGCGGCGCCGGGGGTGGACCAGGCGACGCTGATCGGCATGCGGCTGCGCAGGCTCAGCCAGATGCCGCCGATGCCCATGGCGACGGACACCGCCATCAACCCGGATGCGGCCTGGGAGGGCGTGGCACCAACGGCGGCCAAGCCCTTGAGGATGACGGCGAACGAGCTGGCGAAGCCGACGAACGCGGCCAGCAGGCCGGCGGCCAGCGGCGCCACTCAGCGCGCCACGCGTTCGAACTGCGCCACCGCCAGCAGGCAATCCGACGCCGCCGCCAGCTCGGTGGCCGCGGTCACCCGCATAGCGTCGCGCGGGCTCAGCAACACGCCGCCGAGGGCGCAGCGGCCGCGCAGCACAACGATGAAGCGTTCGCCGGTTATTGCGGGCAGCGGGGCGCGGCTGCTGGCGGTGGCGACGCGGTGGCGCCAAATTCCGCGCCGCGACATGGCGTTGAGCACGAGGCACGCCCCGGCCGGCAGCCGGCACTGCGCCGCCAACCCGCCATCGAAGGGGTTCGGCCGGAACGGCGCATCAACGATCAGCGGCGGTGCGGCGGCGGCGAAATCGAGCAGGAAGCCGACGCCGCTGACCAGTGTGATCGTGCGGTCATGGCCGGTGTAGTTGGAGAACGGGGCGTCGGCGTCGAGCCAGGCATAGGCGAGCAGCCAGTCGGGCTTGCCGTCGTCGCCGATCGGCCCGGCGGCCACGTCGGCCTTGCGGCCGGCGCCGTTCGGCCAGGGCGATTTTTCCAGGGTGGCAAAGCGGATGGGCGGGCTCATGCGGCGTCGATGCCCTGTTGGAAGGTCGACGGGACGACAGTGCGGGCGCTTTGGGCGCGCTTGCCGAGCCACCAGCCGCCTTGGGCGGGGATCGTGTCGAAACCCGGCGCGGCGCCGAGCTTGCGGGCGGCGTCGAGCGGCCAGTTGGGGTTGTAGAGAATTTCCCGGGCGAGAGCGACGAGGTCGGCCTGGCCGTTCTGGAGGATCGCCTCGGCCTGGTCGGCGTGGACAATCAGCCCGACCGCCATGGTCTTGATGGCGGCTTCGCGGCGAAGCTGGTCGGCGAAGGGCACCTGGTAGCCGTAGGAGGCGGGTCCGGCGGTGGGGCGGCCGGTGATGCCGCCGCCAGAGCAGTCGATGACATCCACCCCCTTGGGCCCGACGATGCGCGCCAGGGCGGCACTCTGCTCGGGGCCCCAGCCGGCGTCGTCTTGCACGGAAAGCCGCAGGAACAGGGGCTTCTCGGCCGGCCATACTTCGCGGATGGCGTCCACGATGTCGATGACCAGGCGCATGCGGCCGGCGTCGCTGCCGCCGTAGTCGTCGTTGCGCAGGTTGGCCTGGGGCGAGAGGAACTGGTGCAGCAGGTAACCGTGGGCGGCGTGGATTTCCAGCACCTCGATGCCAGCCTGGTGGGCGCGGCGTGCGGCGTCGGCCCAGTGCTGGATCAGATCGGGGATTTCGGCGCGGGTCAGGGCGCGCGGGATCGGTTCGCCCTCGCCGCCGGGCAGGGCGCTGGGGGCGACCAACTCCCAGTCGGCCCAGTCGGTGACGCCCTCGGCCGCGGCGGCTTCCTGCGTGAGCGGCTTGCCGCCTTCCCACGGGCGGAACATGCGCGCCTTGCGTCCGGAATGGCCGATCTGGAGTGCCGGGACGCAGCCCTGGGCGCGCATGAAATCGGCCATGCGGCGGAATTGCGGAATGAAGTCGTCGTGCCAGATGCCGAGGTCGCCGACGGTGCCGCAGCCGCGGCGTTCCACCTTGGTGGATTCGATGAACACCAGCCCTGCCCCGCCGGCGGCAAAACGGCCGATATTCATCAAATGCCAGTCGGTGGCATGGCCGGCGACGGCGGAATACTGGTGCATCGGGGCGACGACGATGCGGTTCTTCAGCGTGGTGCCGCGGATGGTCAGCGGGGTGAACAGCAATGGGTTCGGCATGGGGCGTTCCGCAGTGTTGCGCCACGCTACCATGCGCGCGGCGGGTTGGAACCCGCCGCATGTGCGGCGCCTGCGTATCTGTCGCTTGTGCGCGTCGTGGCGGCGGGGGAGGATCGCGCCATGTGCGGGCGGTATGCGGCATTCAGGTCGGTGGACGAGATCAGGCGGCTGTTCGCCACGGTGAACCCGCCGGCTAATTTTTCCCCGACCTGGAACATGGCGCCGACGCGGCTGGCGCCGGTGGTGCGGCTGCATCCCGGCGACGGCGCGCGGCATCTGGACCTGCTGGCCTGGGGGCTGGTGCCGCACTGGTCGCAGGACCCGAAAGCCGAACGCAAGCCGATCAATGCGCGCAGCGAGACGGCTTCGCGCCTGCCGCTGTTCCGTGATGCCTTCGCGCGGCGGCGCTGCATCGTGCCGGCGGATGCGTTCTATGAGTGGCAGGAGGTCGGCGGGGCCAAGAGTGCCTCGGCGATCGCGCGGGCGGATGGGGCGCCACTGGCACTCGCCGGGCTGTGGGAGGGCTGGCGCGGACCGAACGGAGAGGTTTTGCGGAGCTACACCATTCTGACCACGACCGCCTGCAAGGCATTGGAACAGTTCCATGACAGGATGCCGGTGGTGCTGGAACCGGCAGACTGGGCGGTGTGGCTGGGCGAGGCGGAAGGGGCCCATGGTGCGTTGATGCGGCCGTCGGAGGCGG
>Ga0105049_10010916_pt1 | contig 10419 bp, 8 predicted proteins | sample MAT06_FD_78087 | JGI IMG/M metagenome (GOLD analysis project Ga0105049, IMG submission 78087) | Freshwater microbial communities from Lake Fryxell liftoff mats and glacier meltwater in Antarctica - MAT-06 | ecosystem: Environmental > Aquatic > Freshwater > Ice > Liftoff microbial mat | place... | reverse complement strand
TCGGGGGCAATCAGAGCACTCAGTCAGCGCACTCAGTCAGCGCTGTCGGTCAGCGCAGTCGGTCAGCGCAGTCGGTCAGCGCAGTCGGTCAAGGCCACCAAGCCACGGCAGCGCGCGCCACCAGCAAGCCCAGCACAAAGCCACCCGCAGCCCACCACAGCGCCTTGAGCAAGCGGTTGGTGCGCTTCTGCTCGGCCAGCATCTCTTGCAGCAACTGGTGGTTGCCGCCCCGCCCTTGCTGGCGCAGCGCCTGGTGCACCAGGCGCGGCAACTCGGGCAGCAACTGGGCATAACGCGGGGATTCGTTCTTCAAACGCTCGATCAACCCGCGCCAGCCCACTTGCTCGTTCATCCAGCGCTCCAGGAACGGCTTGGCGGTCACCCACAGGTCCAGCTCGGGGTCGAGCTGGCGGCCCAGGCCCTCGATGTTGAGCAAGGTCTTTTGCAGCAGCACCAGTTGCGGCTGGATCTCGACATTGAAGCGGCGCGAGATCTGAAACAGCCGCAGCAGCACCTGGCCGAGCGAAATGTCCTTCAGCGGCCGGTCGAACTGCGGCTCGCAAACGCTGCGGATCGCGCCTTCGAGTGAGTCGACACGGGTGTTGGGCGGCACCCAGCCGCTTTCGATGTGCAGCTCGGCCACACGCTTGTAGTCGCGCCTGAAAAAGGCGATGAAGTTGTAGGCCAGGTACTCTTTGTCGGTCTCGGTCAGCGTGCCGATGATGCCGAAATCGAGTGCGATGTAGCGGCCAAAACTCTCCGGCGCCAGGCTGACCTGGATATTGCCGGGGTGCATGTCGGCATGGAAGAAGCCGTCCCTGAAAACCTGGGTAAAAAAGATCGTGACACCGTCACGGGCCAGCTTCTTCAGGTCCACGCCAGCAGCGCGGATGCGGTCGATCTGGCTGATCGGCACGCCCTGCATGCGCTGCATCACGATGACGTTGTGCCGGCAATAGTCCCATACCATCTCGGGCACCAGCACCAGGTTCAGGCCTTCCATGTTGCGGCGCAACTGAGTGGCATTGGCGGCTTCGCGCACCAGATCCAGCTCGTCGTGCAGATAGCCGTCAAACTCGGCCACCACCTCGCGTGGCTTCAGGCGCTTGCCGTCGGCAGAGAGCCGATCGACCCAGCGCGCCAGCAAGTGCAGCAGCGACATGTCGTGGTCGATGACCGCCAGCATGCCCGGCCGCAGCACCTTGACAGCCACCTCGCGGCCACTCTTGAGCACTGCAAAGTGCACTTGCGCGATGCTGGCGCTGGCCACCGGCTCGGCCTCGAAGCTGGCAAAGATCGCCTCGATCGGGCGCCCAAAGGCCTGCTCGACCAATGCGCGGCTTTGTGCCGCAGGAAAGGGCGGCACCCGGTCCTGCAGCTTGGCCAACTCGTCGGCCACATCCAAGGGCACCAGGTCTCGGCGCGTGGACAGCACCTGGCCAAACTTGACGAAGATCGGGCCCAGCCGCTCCAGCCCCTGCCGCAGCCGCTCGCCCCGCGGCGCGTCCAGCTTGCGGCCCACGGTGACCAGACGGACCAGCGCACGGACCCAGCGTTGCTTGAAGACACTCAACGCCACCTCGTCCAGGCCAAAGCGCAGGACGGTGATGATGATGAAGATCAGCCGGGTGTATTTCCTCATGCGGGCGCGGGCGCAGGCGCTGGGGCAGACATCAGCCCGGATTGCGCCAACGGCTGCGCAACTGGTTGGCGCCTTTCACGGCCGACTGCACCCCGGCCTTCAAGCCTTTGCCCACCTGGTGCAACTGCTGCGCCACGGCCGGGCCGAACAAGCGCTCCAGGTCGGCTGCCACGTCCCAACGCAGGTTTTGCAGCAGCCAATTGACCTCACCCGCCAATTGCGCGTCGCCTTCGATCTGCACTTGTGGCACTTCGCCGGCCACTGTGCGGGCAAACAGCATCGCCGGGTTTGAAGCGTCCAGGCGAACTCTCAGATCTGCAGTCGCGCTGCCTCCCGCAGTTGCATCGGCCGGCGCGGGGGGTACCGCTTCGCCCGCCCATTCCAGCAAACCTGCGGGCGTGATGCGCCAGGCCAGCTCGGGCGGGGAAGGCAGCAAAGAAGGCCAGTCGTGCAACTCGAGCCGTATCGAGCGGCCGCTGAAGGCGCGCAGCCGTTCAGTCGCCACCGGCTCGGCCGCCAGTACGTGGTTGAATACCAGCGTCAGGCGTTGCGCCAATGCCGGGCCGATGATCGGCCCGAGGGCCGCTTCGAATTGAGCTTTTATTGCGTGAAGCATGACCGATTGTAGGCAGCCACAGCCCGATCGCGCTGGCCGGCCAGCGGCCAATGGCGGCTGAAAAACTGCCAGAATCAACAACTCTGCTCGCCTGCGATGCACCACATGGGTCAGACCAACGTGGGCGTGGGCTTTGCAGACACTGCCCGCCGGCGGCGGCCAGGTGCCTTTTGGCGCTGGCCTTGTGGCACCGGGCCTTCACGGTCCAGCCAGACACGCGGCGGCCTGCAGTCCCTTGTCTGGCCCCTTTCAGTCCCCTTTCGGCCCCTTCTTCAGGCATACCATTCCGACTGACCCGCCCGCATGTTTCAGGAAAGAGGCTCCACCCGCACCTTCTTCAGCGCACCGCAATCGGCGACCTCGCTGCTGGCAGCGTTCTTGGAGCCCACGATCACGGTCGCGATCTATCTGGGCATCACCTGGTTGTTCGACGACCCGGTGCTGCGCTCAGATCTGGTGCTGTGTTTGCTGATCTTTGCGTTGTCCTTCCCGGGGCGCAACCGCTTCTGGGACCGACCGCTGAACGCTGCGGTGGACGTCACCGTCTCATGGTTCAGCCTGTTGGCGATCCTCGCGCTGTGTGCCTACGCCACCAACAGCATGCCGCTGTTCGACCCTTATGTGCTGATGTGGTGGGCACTCGTGACACCCGCACTGCAATGGATCGCTGTTTTCAGCATCCGCGCCTACATCCGCTACCACGCTGCATTGCCTGACAACCGACGCACTGCCGTCGTCGTGGGTGCCAGCGCGCTGGGCGTCAAGGTGTCCAAGGCCTTCCAGCTGCGCGGAGACATCGGCCTGTCGTTTCTAGGCTATTTCGATGACCGGACCGACGAGCGCGTAGACCCGGAGACCGCCGGCAAACTGCTCGGCACACTCAACGATTTGGCCCACTACGTGCGTGAACACGGTGTGCACGAGGTCTACGTGACGCTGCCGCTGGGCTCGCAGCCGCGCATCGTCAATCTGCTGGAGCAGGTGCAAGGCACCACCGCCAGTGTCTTTTACGTGCCCGACGTGTTCGGTATCAGCATCATCCAGGGCCGCTTGCAGGACATGAACGGCGTGCCTGTGGTGGGCTTGTGCGAAACGCCCTTCACCGGCAGCAACCGCCTGCTCAAGCGCTTTTCCGACATCGTGCTGGCCAGCATCATCCTGGTGCTGATCGCGCCGCTGCTGCTGGTGATCGGCATTGGCGTCAAGCTCAGTTCACCCGGTCCAGCCATCTTCAAACAAAAACGCAACGGTCTGGATGGTGACGAGATCGTGGTCTACAAGTTCCGCTCGATGCGCGCGCAAGACAACGGGCCTGTGGTGCAACAAGCCACCAAGGGCGACCCCCGCGTGACCCCGTTTGGCGCTTTCATCCGCAAGACCTCGCTGGACGAGTTGCCGCAGTTCATCAATGTGTTGCAGGGCCGGATGAGCATCGTGGGGCCGCGCCCGCACGCGGTGGCGCACAACGAGATGTACCGCCAGCTGATCAAGGCCTACATGGTGCGCCACAAGGTCAAACCCGGTATCACCGGCTGGGCCCAGGTGCACGGCCTGCGCGGCGAGACCGAAACCATTGACAAAATGCAGGCCCGCGTGGAGTACGACCTGGAGTACCTGCGCAACTGGTCCCTCGGTCTGGACTTGCAGATCATGGCCCGCACCATCAAGGTATTGCTCGTCGACCGTGCAGCATACTGACCGTCAACGACGAAGCCAATACAAGCCAAGAAGACCCGAATTGCAGGCACTGGTCGCCCGCTTGCCCATCGCCACACCAAAACCCAGTCGAGGAGCCCCCCGCCATGAAACTGCGCACATCCCGCCGCCTGCAACCACTGGCCTGGGGCCTGGGGCTTGCTTTGGGCGGCGTGACATTGGGCGGCGTGACCTTGGCCGCATTGGCCGAGAACTCGCCCTACTACATCGGCGTTTCTCAGGCCCTGGGCTACGACTCCAACCTGCTGCTGCTCAGCGATGGCCAGCCTACGCCTGCAGGCTTGAAGAGAAGTGACGTGCTGTCCACCACCTCAGTGATTGCTGGCCTGGACCAACCCATCAGTCGTCAACGCGTGTTTGGCAACCTGGCGCTGCGTGTCAATCGTTACGCCAGCAACTCAGAGTACGACAACCAGAGTTACAGCGGCACCCTGGGTGTGGATTGGGCCACGGTCGAACGGCTGTCGGGGCGCCTGGTGGGCAACGTCAACCGCAGCCTGGCCAGTTTCGACCAGCAGGGCATCGGGTTGGTGTCGGCCAAGAATTTCGAGGATTCGCGGGCCTTGGACTTCAGCGCCAACTTGGGCCTGGTGACGCAATACTCGCTGTACGGCACGCTGGGCTGGCGCGAAATCGAAAACTCGCTGAACTTGCCGGCGCTGCAGTCCCGCGACTACAACCAACTCTCATACTCGGCCGGCGTGCGATGGAACCCGAGCAGCCGGAGCACTTTTGGCATCGGCCTGCGTCAGACTGACGGCGAGTACCCGCGTTTTCAGCCACTGCCGGGCGGCGGCTTTCAGGCCGATAAATTCTCGCGCCGCGACATCGATCTGACAGCCACCCTGCAACCCAGCGGCGCCAGCACAGTCAGCGCCCGCATCAGCACCGGCGATACTGAGTACGATCTGGCCACGCAACGCGACTTCAGCGGCGTTACGGGGTCGGTCAACTGGACCTGGGTGGCCACCGGCAAGACCCGCTTCAACGCCACGCTGACGCGCGACACAGGGGTGGATTCTTACGCCACCATCGTCTTCAACACCCCCGGCACTTCTGACTTCAGCCGCGTCACGACCGCGCTGAACGTCAGCGCCGACTATGCGGCCACCTCCAAGATCATGTTGACGCTGGGCCTGGGCACCAGCCAGCGTGATCTGGTGCGCAGCCTGCCGGCGGCCTTGGGCATCCCGGGTCAGGCCAGCAAAGACCGCACCAACGCGCTGAATCTGGGCGCCCGCTGGACACCCTCGCGCAGTGTGCAAGTAGGCTGCAATGCGGGCGTGCAGCGCCGCAATGCCAGCGGCGTGCTCAGCTCGGACTTCAAGTCCAACACCTTCAGCTGCTACGGCCAGTTCACCCTGCAATGAGCCGGCCCACCGTCCTGCTGACAGGCGCAGCGGGCTACATCGCCACGCACACCTGGCTGGCATTGCAAGCCGCAGGTTTTTCGGTGGTGGGCGTAGACAACTTCAGCAACAGCTCGCCTCAGGTGCTGCAACGCGTGCAAAAGCTGCTGGGCCAGGTGCCGATGTTCGAACGTGCCGACGTCTGCGATGGCCATGCACTGCAGCAGATCTTCGATCGCCACGCTGTCGACGCCGTGGTGCACTTTGCAGCGCACAAGGCGGTGGGCGAGTCCACCGCCAAACCGCTGCACTACTACGCCAACAACCTGGGCGCGCTGCTGACGCTGTGCCAGACGATGCTGGCCAAGAACACGCAGCGCATCGTGTTCAGCAGCAGCGCCACCGTCTATGGCGATCCGCAGCAACTGCCGATCACCGAAGATGCCGCGCTGAGCGCCACCAACCCCTACGGCCAGACCAAGCTGATAGGCGAGCAGATCCTGCGTGACCTCGGTGCAGCCCACCCGCAGTGGCAAACGGCTTGCCTGCGTTACTTCAATCCTGTTGGCGCCCACGAGGGTGGCTTGATCGGCGAAGACCCACGCGGCGTGCCCAACAACCTGATGCCCTTTGTGGCGCAGGTGGCGGTCGGCCGCCGGCCCCGGCTTGCGGTGTACGGCAACGACTACCCCACGCCCGACGGCACAGGGGTGCGTGACTACATTCACGTGATGGACTTGGCGCAAGGCCACGTTGCGGCGCTGCAGCGCTTGCTGGCGCAACCCGGCTCGTTCACAGTCAACCTGGGTACCGGCCGCGGCTACAGCGTGCTCGAAGTGGTGGCTGCATTTGCGCAAGCCAGCGGCCGCCAGGTGCCTTACCAGGTGCATCCCAGACGCCCGGGAGACATCGCCGCCTGCTATGCCGACCCGGGCCTGGCGCAGCGGCTGCTGGGTTGGCGTGCAGAGCGAGAACTGCAGCAGATGTGTCAGGACAGCTGGCGTTGGCAATCGATGAACCCGCAAGGATTTGAAGCATGAGCAGCATGAGCAGCATGACCACTTCTCCCATCCCCGTCTGCCCGGTGATCATGGCCGGTGGCTCGGGCACCCGGCTGTGGCCCTTGTCACGCAGTGCCTTCCCCAAGCAGTTTCTGGTGTTGTCGGGTAACACCACGCTGTTTCAGCAAGCCGTCACCCGGCTGCTGGGCCTGGGCGACACACAGATCAACGTCGCAGCCCCCTTGGTGGTCGGCAATGAAGAACATCGCTTCATGGTGCTGGACCAATTGCGCGAGATCCAATGCCCGCCTTTGGCTGTTTTGCTCGAGCCAGTGGGCCGCAACACGGCACCCGCCGTCACCTTGGCTGCGCTACAAGCGCTGGAAGGTGGCCACGACCCTGTGCTGGTGGTCACACCCGCCGATCAGACCGTGACCGATGGCGCAGCCTTCACCGCAGCACTGCGTCGCGCCGTGCTGGCAGCGGCAGAAGGCGCCATCATGATCTTGGGCGTCACACCCGACCGGCCAGAGACCGGTTACGGCTATATCCACGCCGACAACGGCCGGGTCGCGAAATTTGTCGAAAAGCCGGACCTGGCCACAGCGCAGAAGTACGTGAACGACGGCGGCTACTACTGGAACGCTGGCATGTTTGTGCTGCGTGCTTCCCTCTGGATGCAGGCGCTGGAGCGTTTCCGCCCCGACATCGCCAGCGCTTGCCGCATTGCCTTCGCCGGCCGCAAGACCGACGCAGAATTCGTGCGCCCGGCCAAAGCCGAGTTTGCCGCTGTGCCCAGCGAGAGCGTGGACTATGCAGTGATGGAGAAGTGCCCCGGCGTGCTGGACATCCGCATGGAGCCATTGGCCGCAGGCTGGAACGACCTGGGCGCCTGGGAGGCCGTCTGGCAGGTCGCGCCCAAGGACGCCGACGGCAACGCAACCGTGGGCGACGCGATGATCAGCGACAGCCGCAACACCCTCGTGCACGCCACCAGCCGGCTGGTCAGCGCCGTGGGCCTGCAAGATGTGGTGGTGGTCGAAACTCCAGACGCAGTGTTCGTCAGCAGCCGCGACAAGAGCCACAACGTCAAGAACATCGTCGCCCAACTGGGCCGCGAGCAGCGCGGCGAGCAGATGCTGCACCGCAAGGTGCACCGCCCCTGGGGCTGGTACGACAGCATCGACCAAGGCGAGCGGCACCAGGTCAAGCGCATCATGGTCAAGCCCGGCGCCACGCTCAGCCTGCAGATGCACCACCACCGCGCCGAGCACTGGATCGTCGTCACCGGCACTGCAGAAGTCACGGTTGGCGACAAGGTGGCGCTGCTGACGGAAAACCAGAGCACCTACATCCCGCTGGGCGAGACCCACCGCCTGCGCAACCCCGGCAAGCTGCCGCTGGAGATCATCGAAGTGCAGTCGGGGAGTTACCTGGGCGAAGACGACATCGTGCGCTTCGAAGACACCTACGGACGCGTGGAATGATGGAGCCCCCAAGCTTGTCGCTTCGCGCCTTCGCTACCCCCCGCAGGGGCTCTTGCAGCGGCCTGGCAAAGCCAGATCCGCGCGAGGCCTTGATTTGCCCTGCAGCTTGGGAGCGCTGACGTGACGATCTTGGTCACCGGCGGTGCGGGCTTCATCGGCAGCAATTTTGTGCTGGACTGGCTGGCGAGCAGCGACGAGCCGGTGGTCAACCTGGATGCTTTGACCTATGCAGGCAACCTGCAGAATCTGGCTTCGCTGCAGGGCCATGCCAAACACCATTTCGTCAAAGGCGACATCACCGACCGCGTTTTGTCGGACCGTTTGCTGGCCGAGCACAAGCCGCGCGCAGTGCTGCACTTTGCGGCAGAGAGCCATGTCGACCGCAGCATCCACGGGCCGGGCACTTTCATCAAGACCAACGTCGACGGCAGCTTTCAGTTGCTGGAGGCCACACGTGCCTATTGGCAGGCTTTGGACGAGACGTCGAAAGCAGCTTTCAGGTTCCACCATGTCAGCACCGACGAGGTCTATGGCAGCCTGAGCCACGATGCGCCGGCGTTTACTGAGACCCACCCCTACGAGCCCAACAGCCCGTACAGCGCCAGCAAAGCCGCCAGCGATCATCTGGTGCGCGCCTGGCACCACACCTACGGCTTACCGGTGCTGACCACCAACTGCAGCAACAACTACGGGCCTTATCACTTCCCCGAGAAGCTGATCCCGCTGATGATCGTCAACGCGCTGGCGGGCAAGCCTTTGCCGATCTACGGCGACGGCCAGCAGGTGCGCGACTGGTTGTATGTGAGCGACCATTGCAGCGCCATCCGCGCCGTGCTGTCCAGGGGCCGCATCGGCGAGGTCTACAACATCGGCGGCTGGAACGAGATGACCAACCAGCAGATCGTGCACCGCGTCTGCGACCTGCTGGACGAGTTGCGGCCACATGCCGAAGGCTCGTACCGACGCCTGATCACGCATGTCAAGGATCGCCCAGGCCACGATCGGCGCTACGCCATCGACGCCCGCAAGATCGAAAGAGAGCTGGGCTGGCGCCCCGATGAGACTTTCGAAACCGGCATCCGCAAAACCGTGCAGTGGTATCTGGACCATGCCGATTGGGTGGCCAATGTGCAAAGCGGCGGCTACCGGGACTGGATCGCGACCCAGTACAAGACATTAGCATTCCCAGCCCCGGCCTGCGCCCTGGCCGTCGATGAAGATTCTGCTGCTCGGCAAAAACGGCCAAGTCGGCTGGGAGCTGCAGCGCGCGCTGGCCCCGCTGGGTGCGTTGGTGGCCTGCGACTTTGACAGCTTGGGTGATTTGCGCGCTGACTTCAGCCAGCCCGAGACCCTGCCAGCCCTGATCGAACGCGTGCGACCGGGCCTGATCGTCAATTCGGCAGCCCACACTGCCGTTGACAAGGCTGAAAGCGAGCCAGGCCTGGCGCAAGCCATCAACGCCACCGCACCCGGTGTCATTGCTCGCTGTGCAGCCAGGCTGGGCGTCCCGCTGGTGCACTACAGCACCGACTACGTGTTTGACGGCAGTGGCCATCAGGCCCGCTCTGAAGACGCTGCTGCCGGCCCGCTCAGTGTCTATGGCCGCACCAAACTCGAAGGCGAAGACGCCATCCGCGCCAGCGGCTGCAGCCACCTGATCCTGCGCACCAGCTGGGTCTACGCCGCCCGCGGCGGCAACTTCGCACGCACGATGCTGAGGCTGGCCGCCGAGCGTGATCAACTGCAAGTCATCAGCGATCAGATTGGCGCGCCCACGGGTGCGGAGCTGCTGGCCGATGTCACGGCGCACACGGCCCGGCATTTGTTGGCCCAGCCTGCAGTTGGCGGCACCTACCACTGCGTGGCGGGCGGCGAAACCAGCTGGTTCGACTACGCGCGCTTTGTCATCGAAGCAGCACGCGCCAGCGGCCAAGCGATCCAGGTCGCACCCGAGGGCGTGTGTGCCATCGCCACCAGCGCTTACCCCACGCCGGCCCAACGGCCGCTCAATTCGCGCTTGGCCACCGTCAAGTTACAACAGCAGTTTGGGTTGCGTCTACCGCACTGGCAAGACGGTGTGACGCGGTTGCTGACCGAAATCTTGCCGCAGAAGTAATCAAGCAACAGATACCTTCAGGGATTCGATGAACATTGCCAAGTCCAGCTCAAGCGCCGCCGTTCAACGCAAAGGCATCATCCTGGCCGGCGGCTCGGGCAGCCGGCTGCATCCGGCCACTCTGGCGATCAGCAAACAGCTGCTGCCGGTGTACGACAAGCCGATGGTGTACTACCCGCTCAGCACGCTGATGCTGGCCGGTATACGCGATGTGCTGCTGATCAGCACGCCGCAAGACACACCGCGCTTCGAAGCGCTGCTGGGTGACGGCAGCCAGTGGGGCATGAACCTGAGCTACTGCGTGCAGCCCAGCCCCGATGGTCTGGCGCAAGCTTTCATCCTGGGCAAGAGCTTCGTTGACAACCAGCCCAGCGCATTGGTGCTGGGGGACAACATTTTCTACGGCCACAGCCTGCAAGCCCAGCTGGCACGGGCTTGCGAGCGTGAGACTGGCGCCACGGTGTTTGCGTATCACGTGCATGACCCCGAACG
>Ga0105049_10010912_pt1 | contig 10420 bp, 8 predicted proteins | sample MAT06_FD_78087 | JGI IMG/M metagenome (GOLD analysis project Ga0105049, IMG submission 78087) | Freshwater microbial communities from Lake Fryxell liftoff mats and glacier meltwater in Antarctica - MAT-06 | ecosystem: Environmental > Aquatic > Freshwater > Ice > Liftoff microbial mat | place... | reverse complement strand
TGTTGGCGGAGAACTCGATCTTCATCAGGCCGGCTTTGTTCAGCATATTGCGCGTGTCGTCGACGTGTTTCGACAAGCCGGCGCCGATGGCGTTGCGCGTACGGAGTGTCAGCGGGTCGTGGATCGTGACGTTGGCGAGCATGTTCTTGATCGCCGTATCATCGAACGGCGTCGGCTCGGCGAAGGTACGGGTGTTAACGATATCGCAGTACTCCGCCCAGTTGGCGGGATCCTGGCTCCAACGCACCGCTTCGAGCCAACCCGCCATGATCTTCTTGAGGTCCTCGCGCGGGATCGCGGCGATGGCTTCGCGGCGACCGCCAAGACCTTCGGGCATGCAGCCGGCGAAAGTTGCCGAGGTGGCAACCACCGTGCCGCCGTCTTTTTCCGCCTGCAACGAATACGGTTCGTAGGACAGGATGACGGAAAAATTGCCGGTAATGAAGTGGCCATTGAGCGCCTCGGGATCGTATTCGACCACCGTCACATCGGAGAGCGTGAGCTTCAGGGTCTCCAGGTAACGCGCGAGCAACATCAGCACCGCGGGATCATTGTGATAGACGCCGACCGAATCGCCGGCCTTGGTCGGCTGCGCCTTGTCGCGCAGGATGACCTTGTCGCCGCCGTTCGACCAGTCGAGTTCACCCAAGATGGTGATGTCGATGCCCTTCTGCTGCATGCCAATGAAGTTGCCGATCATGTCGATCGCCAGGTCGACGCGGCGTTGTTCAATGGCGCTGGTGTCTTCACCGAGCTGATTGACCACCTGCACGTCGAGCCCGCGTTTCTTCCACATGCCTTTGGCGTCGGCGACGTTGATCGGCGCCCAGGCGATCCACGGGCACATGCCGATCTTGTAGGTGCGGGGAGCCTCGGCCGCGCTGGACTGGGTGCAGATGGCGCTCGCCAACAAACACAGAGCCAGGAACAGGAATGAGCGTGGCATGGCTTGGTCTCCAGTGACTACTAGCGATCTATTCAAGGGGTTGCGGGCGGCACCGTCAAGGCCAGCCGCAGACCGACTCCGGGTTCTGGTTGGTTATCGACGACATCACGGAGAGAGAATACCCCAAAAGCGTCTGGTTGTCGATCACGGTGGCTGCCGCCAGCCGCCACGCGCACCGTACCATCCTGCAACACCAGTTCGGCGACTGAGCCCCCGAGGTCGAAAACCCCTTGGACCGAGCGGTCCAGGGGGTGGCTGCCCACCGGACTCATGCACCAGGACCCGGCAGTAGCATTCAGGGCCGAGGCGCTAAACCCCAAGTCGGCGCGCAGGCCCCACGGATATGGCCGGCCATCCCCACCCTGGGCCGCCAGCAGCCATTCGCCATACGTCGGTAGACGCCACGGCAACTGATCGCGGCGGGAAGCCCATTTAGCGTAGGCCAACGCGTCGCGACCGCTGACGTGGCTCACTGGCCAAGCGGCTTCCACTGCCGCTCCATCGACAACGGTCGGCAGGCGATAGCTGCGGTCCTCGTTCCTGGGCCAGAGTGGTTTATTACTCTCGCGTGGGACCAGCGCCAATTGACCGATCGTTTCGTTCTCTTGCAGCGTCGCGCGGGTAGTCGGATCATTGAGGAACGCCAACCACTGGCCGCAGGTGACTTCCTGTTTGGCCAGTGCGAAGTCGGTGACCTCGTCGATGGTGCTGCCCTCACGGTCGATCACCACGCCACCCGGGATGAAGGCGACGCTTTCCGCCAGCATGGCGGGTGAGGATGGCAGGCGCACTTCGACGTGGTCGCCGCGGCGCAAACGCACTGCCTTGACCGTGCCAAGCGCATTGCGCAGCAGGTAGCGGCCCTGGAGCAACGCCTGCTTCCTCTCTGATGAAACCGCCAACACCTCGCGGTCAGGATCGAGCGTTCGGTCATTGCCTTCACGCAGCGCCTGGATGGTGATCGGCGGCTGACCCGGGGCCGCACGGATCCAGACCTGACCACTGAGCACTTCGGTGTAGCGTCCTTTGTCGAACATGCGGCAACGATTCTCTGCCATAAGCGCACCCGCCAAGTCACCACGTGCTTCATAGTCGAGCATCAAGCCCATGTAGAAATCGGCGACCGCTTGACGCACCCCTTCATCATGCGGGGCGAGTCCTACCGCCTGATCAAAAAAATTCGCCGCGCGCCCTTCAACGGTGGTCAGCTCTTCGCGCTTGGCTTCAACCCCTTCCTCCAACTTGTGCAAACGGGCGCGCAAGGTCGGATCATCCCCCGCCCGGTTAGCCGCCTCTAGCGCACGGCGTTCCTTGTTCATCGCTACCAGTTCGTCGCGTTTGCGCTTGGCCATGAAGATCGCCTTCTTGGCTGATTCGATCGTGCTCAAAGCGCCAAGAAGTTTCCGTTCGTCCGCCTCGTTTTCGCGTCGTTTGTTTTCCAGCACGGCCAGGCGAGTGGTGACTTTTTTGTAGGCGGCGGTGATGGTCTGGTCATCGCCAACCAGACCAAGCGCCCGCATGTACAGCTCACCGGCTGCGGTCAGGTTCTTTTCCTCGTCGCTCTCGGCGATCTTGTTTGCCTCGCTGATATGCGTGTCGGCTTCGCTGCGCTTGGACGCCAGGACGCGCGCCTTCTCAAGCTGTTCCAGCCCTTCATCAATGCGCGTCATTTGGCGACGCGCATTACGGTCATCGGGACGCAGAGTTTGGAGGAGGTCGGCAACCGCGCGCGCCTCGACGTAGTTGCGTTGCGCCAGCAGTTCGTCCATCTGCGTGCGCAGGTTGGTGATCTTCTGTTCCTGGTCGTACCATTGGTTGGCCCAGATGGCGGCGCCCAGTAAACTCGCCATGCCTGCGACCACCAACGCGGTACGCACCTGACGTTGGTGGTTCGTCACCACGCGCACCAGGCGTTCGATCGCGGTTTCTTGGTACACGCTGATCGATTCGCCCGCGATGAAGGCCCGCAGATCAGCGGACAATTGTTCCACCGTCTGGTAGCGCTCTGGCCGTTCGAAGGCCATCGCACGATGGACGATCGCCACCAACGCGCGGGGTAAAACCGGACAATCACGACGCGCATCTAGTCGTGTCCACAGGCCGTGGCTGACCTGATGCATGACCTTGCGTGCTTCACCACGCACGTACGGCGAGGCACCGGCGAGCATTTCGTAGAGGATCACGCCGAGCGAGTAGACATCGCAGCGACGATCAAGCGAATCAACTTCACCCATCGCCTGCTCTGGCGACATGTAGGCCGGGGTTCCCACCGCGGTGCCATTGAGCGTGCGATAGGGATCCGCCTCCGGGAACGAGCGCATGGTGCCCATCGGCCGCGCGACATCGACACAGTTGACCACCTTCGCCAAACCCCAATCGAGCACCAAGACTTCACCGAACGGTCCGGCCATGATGTTGCGCGGTTTAAGGTCACGGTGGATGACGCCGCGGCTATGGGCGAACGCCATGGTTTCACAGATGCGCAGGAACATCTGCAGCAGATCGAAGCGGTGCTCGACCTTACCGGCTTTCGCGGTCAGCAGGTCGAGCAGGCTGACGCCGTCGACGCGCTTCATGGTGTAATAGACTGTGCCGTCGCGCAGTTCGCCCAGGTCGTGGATCGGCACGACGCCCGGATGTTCGAGTTGGGCCGTCACCTGCGCTTCGTGGATGAAGCGGCTGACCTCCTCCGGATCGGAGGTCGAGTAGGACAACACCTTGCACGCGACCTCGCGATGGCAGTCGCGGTCGTTGACGCGATAGACAATGCCCTGCGACCCTTGGCCGAGTTTTCCCACCAAGGTGAAACGCGGATTCGCGGTGTTGATCAGCGAGTCTTGTTTCGCGCGCAGCGCCGCGGCGAACAGGTCGTCGGAGTTGCTGCCATGCAGGCGCTTGAGCACCGAGGTGGCGATGGTGCCAGCAGTAGTCGCACCGGTACGCGACGAACTGCCCACCGTCGGCATCACCATCGTCTCGTCGCGCTGATGGAGCGCAGTCGGAGCCATCGCCTGCTCGCGCGCCATCACGCGGTTTGCCACCGGCGTGAACACGTCGATGGCATCGACCTTGGCCAGCCGATTCGCCGGCACGTAGAGCGCCGCGGTCTCGTGCGAGCCCTGGTCGGACGGAACAATAGGTTGTTTATCCGTCGGTTCGCTCACCGGTCGCCCGTCCGTCGGCGCACGCTAGCGACCGGACCTGCGCTGAACACTGTTATCCGGGCCGTCCCAGGCGACCCTTGGTTGCCACACCTGCCATCACCACAGCAGGTTGTGGCAAAAATCATACCCGTGGCCTGACGCCCTCAGGCCTCCGGCGCCGTGTCCTCAACCTGGTCGGTGCGATAGCGGATGAACACCACGTGGTCCATCTCACTGCCGGGTTCATTTTCGCCGGTGACGTAGTCGCGTTCGATCGAGCGCAGCTCAATCGCCTCGACGTGCTCTCCAGGGATCTGCGTCAGCGTGCGGTTGGCGAGGGTCTCCAACTGCTCGAAGCTGTTAGCGGCTTCCTCCAACAGGGAGATCAGGCGAATCTGGATGTGGGTGGTCATTGGGGCGGAAACGCTACCGGGCTACAGACCACAGGCTACGGGCGACAGGGCGCAGGCACCACGTCGGTGGTCGAGCTGTGTCGAGCTGTGGCCTGTGGCCTGTGGCGTGAGGTCTATTTCTTGGGCATCAGCTTCGGCATCAACCACACATTGCGGAAAAACACTGGGTTGGCGTGGTCTTGTAGCCACAGCGGTCCGCCCTCGGGCAGTTCTGGTCGTTTTTTGTTCGCGCCGGTGCCGTGCGGAATCTCCAGATCGTCCTGCACAGTGATGCCGTTCAGCGTCACCGTCGCGCGAGCGTTCTTTGCCTTCTTGCCCGCGGCGTCGAATTGCGGGCCGCTGAAATCGATGTCGTAGGTCTGCCACGTCAGCGGCGGGAAACAGGCGTTCACCAACGGCGGAATGAGGGTGTAGAGCGAACCGGCGTTGTTTTTCTCCGGCACCAGTCCGAAAGAATCGAGCACCTGGAATTCGTAGGTGCGGTGGACGTACACGCCGCTGTTGCCGCGATCCTGGCCCTTCACCGCTGGCTTGAACGGCGTGCGGAATTCGAGGTGCAGTTGGTAACTGGTGAACTTGGCCTTGGTCTCCGGGCCGCTGGCGAGCAGCTTTTCGCCGCCGACGGTTTCGACCTTCCCCTTGCCATCCCATGCGTCGACGCTGCTGCCGTCGAACAACACCACGGCTCCGGCAGGTGGCTTGGCGCCCATGGTCGGGCTCACGCGGTTGGTTTTCTTCAGTGTCACCGCTTTGCCGTCGGCACCGGTGACGGTCAACGTACCGGCGCTGATGACGACTTTGCCGACCTCACCGCTGAAGGTTGTTTCAGAGCCGCTGGTCTGACCGTTCAACTCCTGACGGGTCTTGCCATCCCAGCCCGCGCCGGGCAAACCACCGGGCAAGATCACCGCGGTGAAGGTGCCCTTGCCATTGGCGATCACCTGCACGCCGAGCGCGGGTTTGCCCGCGCTGAGGTATTCCCCTTGCACCACGTAATCGGGACCGGCCTGCTCGACCTCGATCGCAATCAGGCCGGGATCCGCTTTCTCCGCCGCGGTGAGCGAGGCGAGAGATGCGAACGATGCGAGCGACGGCACGACCAACGTCGCGAGAAGCAACAGGCCGGTGGAGGATGAGGCGGCGCGGAAGTTCATGGTCATGCCTTGTGTGTACGCGCTGCGGGCGTGAGTGCTGATGTGTCGCGCGCCGTACGGATGTCATGTTCATGGTCGTGTCACAGCGCGGTCTCTCTCAGTTTCCCGCGGATCATGACGATTATCCGCGGGGCACGCGTTCTTTTGCTCAATTCGATCGCATCCACGCCACCGGCGTGCGCGGCGGAAGAACCCTGCGAGAACGGACCCTGGTCAAAGCGGTCGACACCACTTCCTTATCGGTGCCGCCTGTGGTGGCGCGTTGTTTGGCTGGCTCGGTGACCGTTATGGCCGCGTACGCGCGATGACCTGGAGCGTGTTGACGTACTCGATCTTCTCCGGCCCAGACCTGCGCCATCATCAGCCTCGTCTACGTGGTCGGCATGGTGGTCATCTGGTTCTGCCCAGAGACCAAGGGCAAACCCCTGCCGGAATAAGTCTAAGCGGCAAACCTGTGCCGTGTTCGGTGCGGAATCCCTGCCTCGCGGGGATCCCGGCTGGCAAAGACCGCTCACGGTCTAACATGCCCCGACCATGCCTGTGGCCGACGGCTCCCATCCGCACCTTCCCAGTCGCGCCCTGCTGGCGGTGATCCCGGCGTACAACGAGGCCGAGCGCATTGCGCCGGTGATCCGCGACCTGCTCGCCCAGGGCTTGCCGGTGCTGGTGATCGACGACGGTAGTCGCGACACCACCGCCGAGGTCGCCCGTAAGGCCGGTGCCGACGTCCTGCGGCGCGCCAATGGCGGCAAAGGCACCGCCATCATCGCCGGTTGCCGACGTGCAGTAGAGCTTGGTTACCAGCGCGTTCTGCTGCTCGATGGCGATGGCCAACACGATGCGACCGAAGCTCCGCGCCTGATCGCCGCCGCGAAACGCGGTGCGGATCTGGTGATAGGCATGCGCATGCTCGACCTCGGTCGTCAGCCGCTCTACCGCCGCTGCATCAACCGCCTCAGCAGCATCCTGGTGACCCTCGCTGCCGGCCAACGCATCCGCGACAGCCAGAGCGGCTTCCGCATGTGCGATCCGCGCCTGCTGTTGTCCCTGCCACTCACTGGGCACAAATACGACCTCGAAACCGAGATGTGCATTCTTGCCGCGCGCGCCGGTCGGCGTGTGGTCGAAGTGCCGATCCGGGTGATCTACAACGACAAGGTCTCTGGCGTGCATCCGCTCTACGACACCCTGCGGTTCTTCCGCGCGGTGGCGATGAGCCTGACGCGTTGCCGTTGTGGTCATCGTGTCGCACCGAGCCCGCCCTTCGCGCTGCCCGTCGCTCTGCCACGGGTGAGCGAACCTGAGCCCGCCTACGCGTTAGCGGCCGCTGCCGGCTGAGCACGGTTCCAATCGTGGTGGCACCGCTAGCGTGCCGCCATGCCTGCGTCTCCGCCCATCATCCGCCAATTGCCGGACTTGATCGCCAATCAGATCGCCGCTGGCGAGGTGGTCGAACGTCCCGCGGCAGTGGTGAAAGAGCTGGCAGAGAACGCGCTTGATGCCGGGGCCACGCGCATCGTCATCCGTCTGGAAGACGGCGGGCGACGGCTGGTCGAAGTCGAGGACGACGGTCATGGCATGCGCCCCGACGACCTCGCCTTAGCCGTGTCGCGCCATGCGACCAGCAAGCTGATCGACGCCGATGATCTCTTCCGCATCGCCACGCTCGGCTTTCGTGGTGAAGCGTTACCGTCGATCGCTGGCGTCAGTGAATTCACCATCGCCAGCCGACCACACGACGCGACGCAAGGTCATGAACTGCGTCTAAACGGCGGCACGCCGAACGGTTCCGGCCCGTGTGCGATGTCGCCGGGCACGCGCGTCACGGTGCGCAATCTGTTCTGGAACGTGCCAGCACGGCTCAAGTTTCTCAAAAGTGAAGCCGCGGAATCCGGCCACGTCACCGATCAGGTGATGCGTCTCGCCCTCAGCCATCCACGCGTGGCCTTCCGCCTGGAGATCCAAGGCCGGGCCGTCATCGACCAGCCGGCGAACGAAATCCTTGAAGCCCGCGTGCGGGCGTTGTTTGGTTCCACGGTCGCCGATCGCCTGCTGAGCGTGAGCGCCAACGCCGATACCATGCAGGTCGCCGGTTTCATCGCTCATCCGCAGGAGGCAAAACCGACGGCGAAACGCCAGTTCGTCTTCCTCAACGGTCGCTATGTGAAAGACCGCCTGTTGCTAGCTGCCGTGCGCGAAGGGTTCCGTGGTTTTCTTGAACCTCGCCTGCACGGCACGGTGTTTCTGCACCTTGATGTCGATCCGTCGCAGGTCGACGTGAACGTCCACCCGACCAAGTCGGAAGTGCGTTTCCGCCGCGACGGTGAAGTCTTCACCTTGGTGCGCTCGGCGTTGCAGCAGGCCTTGGCGAAGAACGCCGGTGGTTTTTCACTGCTGCCGGCGGCGAGCGATTCGAACTCGGGTGGTGTGATCCAACGCACGATCGTCCGGCCGCTGCCGGTGACGCCGACGATCGTGGTTCAGGAGCGATACCTTCCGCCGGAGTCGTCCGATGTCCGACGTCCGATGTCCGATGTCCCTGCTGCAACATCATTGCTCGCAACGCGGGTCGCCGAACCCACCGCCACGTATCAAACGACAGTCCCCCCGGTCCCCGTCGATCACGCACGACATCGGACATCGGACATCGGACATCGGACGCCCTCATCCATCCGCCGCGTCCTGCAACTCCACCACATGTACCTGCTGATCGAAACCACCGACGGCATCCGCTTGGTCGATCAACATGCGCTGCACGAAAAAGCCCTGCTGCTGGCGCTCGATCCCACCATCAGCGATCTGGTAGCCAATGGCCGGCAGGAGCTGCTGGTGCCGATCACCGTCAACCTGCTGGCGCATGAACTGGCGCAGGTCGTTCCACTGCTGCCGGAACTGGCACTCGTCGGCCTGATCGGCGAGGCGCTATCAGCGACGCAGCTCGTGGTCCGCGCCTATCCGGTGATCCTGAAACGCACCAACTGGGCGCGCTTTTTCGCCGATCTGGCACAGGACCCCACGCCGGCCCAAGCCACTGCCACGCTGTCCGAACGCATCGCGCACAGCGCCGCCTGCCACGCCGCGGTCAAAGCCGGACAGGAGCTGTCATCCGAGGAACAATGGGAACTCGCACGGTTGCTGGAGCGCTTTGAGGGACTGGAAAATTGTCCGCATGGGCGACCCACGACGCTGGATCTGAGCTGGGACGAACTGGCCAAGCGTTTTCAGCGCTGAGCGGCTTGCTCACGGCTTCTTTTTCAGCGCTTGCTGTTGGAGCTCTTTTATCCGCATCGTGGCCTTGATAAGCGCAGGCTTGCGCCTGAGCACCTCGCGCAATTTCATTGGCGCGTAGTTATTTTCCTTTTTTGTCATGCATGATCTCCGCAAGCAGAAGGGTGACGTAGGTATCTAGTGAGCAGCCGCTCTTCTTCGCTTTTGGACGGAAGTAGCGAGCTACCGTTGGCGCGATCAGCACCGAAACACGTGCTTGCCGTTCTGCCGCATAGGGGTTTCGGACGGGCGGTTCGCCGCGTTTTGGCAAACCAAATGGATTGTCCGGACTGAACCGTTTCGTGCTCTGCTTCGCTGGCTTCACTGGCTTCGCCGGCCGCTTGGTCTTCATTCTTGGCGCCTACTTCCTGAAGCCAAATGGCCACAGGATCAGATCGAACGGCGACAACACGACATCCACCACCAAGTCCAAGGGGAGGGAGATCAAAGCCACCACCCGCAGGTCGACATGGGGCGCAGGCGCAGAAAACAATGCCTCAATATCACTGCCAATCGCCTGGAATGGGAATCTTCCAACCGCATCGCCGTCATTCGCGACCCGCGTCCCGGCGGTGCCCAGCACACATCCGGTCATCACTGGCAACGTCAGCATCAGCGCCCACCCGGCCCTTTTCATGCGTCAGTATCCATTCCCCGTCGTGCTCAGTTTGATGCGCAGCAGATAACTGTCCGCGGTGATGTAGAGCGTCTTGCCATCATCGCCGAACGCGCAGTTGCTGGTCGCCTGACCGGTGAGCAGCGTGCCGAGGTGTTTGCCGTCCTTGTTGAACACCAGCACGCCACCAGGACCGGTGGCGAAGAGATTGCCCTGCTTGTCGACCTTCAATCCATCCGGCAGGCCCTTCATCTTGCCGACACGCGAACCGGCGTCGAAGAACACCGCGCCGTCACCGAACGTGCCGTCGTCCTTCAGCGGAAACTTCATCCACACCGCGCGTTTGGGATCGGAGATCGCGACGTAGGCGGTCTTGAAGTCGGGTGAAAATGCCAGGCCGTTCGGTCGGCTGAGCTCTTTGGTCATGAGCGTGACCACGCCGTGCGGCGTCACCCGATAGACGCCCTGGAAATCGAGTTCCTTGTACGGGTCCTCCATCTTGCGTGGCAGGCCATAGGGCGGGTCGGTGTAATAGAGATCGCCGTTGGGTAGGAACGCGCCGTCGTTCGGGCTGTTGTGGCGTTTGCCTTCAAAGGTCGCGGCGAGCGGCACGAACTTCGCCGCCGGCATGCCGAGGGACGCATCCATGCGCGCGACCTGACGCAGGCCGTGTTGGCACAGGATCAGGCGACCTTGCGGATCGAGGATCAGACCGTTGGAACCCGGCTCGTCCGGTGCGCTGGCGTCGGGGCGTGGGATCGGGCCAAGCCAACCGCTCTGGCCCAAGTAGGTGCTAATGCCTTTACCCGGCGTCCATTTGAGCACGACGTTGGGCGGGATGTCGCTGAACAGCAGGTAGCCACCGCCGAACTTCTCTGGCA
>Ga0105049_10010910_pt1 | contig 10421 bp, 9 predicted proteins | sample MAT06_FD_78087 | JGI IMG/M metagenome (GOLD analysis project Ga0105049, IMG submission 78087) | Freshwater microbial communities from Lake Fryxell liftoff mats and glacier meltwater in Antarctica - MAT-06 | ecosystem: Environmental > Aquatic > Freshwater > Ice > Liftoff microbial mat | place... | reverse complement strand
TGTAACCTCATTGACGGAACGGACCACCGGCTGCGGCGCTGGCCACCTTGCGGCCGGGCTTGCGCGCTGTCTTTGCGGCGCCCACCGCCACCTTGCGGGCCGACTTGCGCGGCGCCATGGAGTCTGTGACTGCTGACTTTGCGGCTGCTGACTTTGCGGCTGCTGGCTTGGTGGCAGTCTTTGCGGCCGTCTTTGTGGCCGTCTTGTCGGCAGCCCCACTGGCGCTGCCCTTTGCCGCTGCACGCGTACGGCTGGCAGACTTGCCGGCCACCTTGCCTGCCGCTGCCGGCTTGGCGGTCTCGCTGGTCTTTGCGGGGCCGTTCTTTCCCGTCGATCTGTCCGCTGACCTGCCCGCTGACCTCCCCACTGAACCCGTCTGCGACAACTTGGCCACCGCTGCCGCCAGCGCTTCCACCCGCTTGACCAGGGCATCGACGTCTTTGGCCGTCGGCACGCCCAGCTTGTTCATCGCTTTGGCGGTGCGCTGCTCGAAGATGCCTTCCAGCTTGTCCCAGTTCTGACCGGCCTTGGACGACACCGAACCGGCCATCGCGCTCATCTTGCCGGTGACCTCGCTGATCTTGTCTTCGGCAAGGCCCTGTGTCTTGCGCTGCAAGTGCAGACCTTCCTGGACCAGGCTTTCGAACATCTTGGTGCCCTCTTCCTGGGCTTTGCTGAAAGCGCCCATGCCGGCCAACCAGATGTGCTGTGCAGAGTCCTTGACCGAGCCGGCCAGCGCCGCGTCCAGCAAACCCGATGCCTTGCTGCCAGCCTTGCTGCTGAACTTCTTGGCTTTGCCTGCTGCGTCTGCGGCAGTGCTTTTCATCTTCTCGACCATGGTGTGTTCCTCTGCGCCTGAGTGGCAATCGATCTGCGATTAAAGATCCCGGTGGCGTGCAAGCATGCGACGCTGGATGGGCAAGCCGGTGCGGCCACTGCAACCCGCACCCTGCTCGTCAATGTAGGGTTCCTACGTGGAGACTGCAGCCTAAAGTTCTAGTGAGACGGCTCTATGCTTGCAGACTCAAAGGCAGCAGGGGCAAGCGCTTCAGCTTCCCCCGGCAGGCCAGCCCACCCACACTGCGAATTTCAAAGACGACATGCGTTACTTCGTGACCGGCGCGACCGGCTTCATCGGCACCCGCCTGGTTCATGCCTTGCTGGCCCGACGCGGCAGCAAAGTGTATTGTCTGTTGCGGCCAGGCAGCGCGGCCAAGCTCAACGCACTGCGCGCTGCTGCAGGCGTCAGCAAGACCCGGTTGATCGCCATCGGCGGCGACCTGCGCAGTGAGGGGCTGGGTGTCAGCGCTGAATGCCGCAAGTTGCTGCAAGGCCACATCGATGCCGTCTACCACCTGGGCGCCATCTACGACCTGCAAGCCGATGCAGCCAGCCAGCTCGAAGTCAACGTCAAAGGCACACAACGCCTGGTCGAGTTCGCCGCCGCCATCGGTGCCAAGCATCTGCACCACGTCAGCAGCATCGCGGCCGCCGGCCTGTTTGAGGGTGTCTTCAGGGAGAACATGTTCGAGCAGGCCGAGGGGTTGGAGCACCCCTACTTCAGCAGCAAACACGCAAGCGAAAAGATCGTGCGCGAACGTTGCACCCTGCCGTGGACGATTTACCGCCCGGCGATGGTGGTGGGCGACAGCCGCACGGGCGAAATCGACAAGGTTGACGGCCCATACCACCTCTTCAAGACCATCCAGAGACTGCGTCAGTTGCTGCCGCCGTGGCTGCCGGCGGTGGGCCTGGAAGGCGGCCGCGTCAATCTCGTGCCGGTGGACTTCGTGGTGCGCTGCCTGGACCACATCAGCCACCTGGATGGCGACATCGCGGGCCGCTGCTTTCATCTGGTCGACAAGCAGGACCACCGCGTCTCGGAGCTGATGAACATCTTCAGCCAGGCCGCCCATGGCCCGAAGCTCAGACTGACGCTCAGCCACTCGATGCTCAGCGCCCTGCCCGCCGGCATCGGTCAAAGCCTGCTGCAACTGGAGCCGCTGCGCCGGGTGCGGGATGCCGTGATGCAAGACCTGGGCTTGCCCGAGCAGATTTTTACCTTTCTGAACTGGCCCACGCGCTATGACCGGCGCGAGCTGGATGGCGTGCTGCAAGGCAGCGGCATCGAGTGCCCGCCGCTGAAGCGTTATGCCTGGGTGTTGTGGGATTACTGGGAGCGCCACCTGGACCCCGCGCTGCTGGAAGACCACAGCCTGGCAGGGGCAGTCGAAGGCAAGGTGGTGCTGATCACGGGCGGCTCATCAGGCATTGGCCTGGCTTCAGCCTGCCGATTTGCGCAGGCCGGTGCCATCACCGTGATTTGCGCTCGCGACCAGGCGCAACTGGCGGCTGCAGTCAAGCAGATCAAGGCCAGTGTAAAAACCCACGCTGAGCCGCCCGAGCCCGGCCAAAGCACGAAAGCCCAGGCCAAGGGCAAGGGCAAGGGTAACGGCAAGGGCAAGGGCAGTCGCCAGCCCCAGGTGTTTGCCTACAGCGCTGACATTGCCAGTGAGTCCGATTGCCAGACGCTGGTGCAAACGCTGCAAGACAAGCATGGCGGCGTGGATCTGCTGATCAACAACGCCGGCCGCTCGATCAGGCGTGCAATCGAAAGCAGCTACGACCGCTTTCACGACTACGAGCGCACGATGCAGCTCAACTACTTTGGCTGCTTGCGCATCACGCTGGGTTTGCTGCCTGGCATGGTGGCCAGGGGCGGTGGCCATGTCGTCAATCTGAGTTCGATCGGCGTGCTGGTCAACGCACCGCGCTTCAGCGCCTACGTTGCCAGCAAAGCAGCACTGGACGCCTGGACGCGCTGCGCCGCCAGCGAGTTTGCAGACCGCGGCATCAGCTTCACCACCGTGCACATGCCGCTGGTGCGCACGCCCATGATCGCGCCCACCCGCATCTACGACAGCACGCCGATGCTGTCGCCGGAAGAAGCAGCAGAGATGGTGGTGCAAGCCTGCATCGAGAAGCCCTCGCGCGTGGCCACCCCGCTGGGGGTGCTGGGCGAGGTGCTGTACGCGGCTGCGCCGAAGCTGTCGCGGGCGATCATGAACGCCACCTTCCGCATGTTCCCGGAAAGCGCTGCTGCTGCATCCAACCATTCAGGCCGCCAGGAACAAGCCAAGGAGCTGTCAGCGCAAGCGCTGGCAATCTCGAGAATGATGAAAGGCATTCATTTCTGAAGCCCCTCCGAAGAGGCCTGAGCAAACCGCGGCGGGACTGGAGCCGAAGCTACTCTTTGGCCACCGGTGTGCCTTCAGCCGGCCAGTCGCGGATGTAGGCCTTGAGCATGCGGTTCTCGAAGTCCTGCGCATCGACCACCGATTTGGCGACATCGTAGAACGAGATCACACCCATCAAGGTGCGGCTCTCCAGCACCGGCATGTAGCGCGCATGGCGCAGCAGCATCATGCGCCGAACTTCGTCGATCTCGGTCTCGGGCGTGCAGGTCAGCGGTGCGTCGTCCATCACCGAGCGCACCAGCCGCTCGCCCACTGTGCCGCCATTGGCCACCACGGCGCTGATCACTTCTCTGAAGGTCAGCATGCCCACCAGGTCGCCGTGCTCCATCACCACCAGTGAGCCAATGTCCAGCTCGGCCATGCTGCGGGCTGCATCTGCCAACGCAGAATCAGGTTGGACCGTGTACAAGGTGTTGCCCTTGACGCGCAGGATGTCTGTGACTTTCATCGGTGATTCTTTGTAGGGCGCCCAGCATTCGAGCCACGGATCAATATAGCCCACAATGAATCCGGAACATGCCAAATATGGCCTGGACGGCGGGCCCAAGCAGAAGAACTGCATCCAGAACAGCAACGAGAACTGCAACGAGGACGGAAACGAATGGCCGGCATTTCTGACCCTGGATTCGACACGCTGGCGCTGCACGCCGGTGCAGCGCCCGACCCCACCACGGGCGCACGCGCCGTGCCCATCGTGCTGAGCACCAGCTTTGTCTTTGAGAACAGCGAACACGCAGCCAGCCTGTTCAACCTGGAGCGCAGCGGCCATGTCTACAGCCGCATCAGCAACCCCACCAACGCGGTGCTGGAAGAGCGCATCGCAGCGCTGGAAGGCGGCAGCGGCGCGATTGCCACCGCCAGCGGTCAGGCTGCGCTGCATCTGGCGATCTGCACCTTGGCGGGCGCCGGCAACCATGTGGTGGCTTCGTCGGCACTGTATGGCGGCAGCCACAACCTGCTGCACTACACGCTGAAGCGCTTCGGCATCCAGACCACCTTTGTGCAACCCGCCGACATCGACGGCTGGCGCGCTGCGATCCGACCCGAGACGCGGCTGTTGCTGGGTGAGACCCTGGGCAATCCTGGCCTGGATGTGTTGGACATTCCCACCCTCAGCAGCATTGCCCACGACGCAGGCTTGCCGCTGCTGGTGGACAGCACCTTCACCACGCCCTGGCTGATGAAGCCCTTCGAGCACGGTGCCGACCTGATCTTCCACTCAGCGACCAAGTTCTTGTGCGGCCACGGCACGGTGGTCGGGGGCTTGCTGGTCGACAGTGGCCGCTTTGATTGGCACAAGTCCGATCGCTTTCCTGAGCTGAACCAGCCTTATGAAGGCTTTCACGGCATGGTGTTCAGCGAAGAAAGCACCGACGGCGCTTTCCTGCTGCGCGCCCGCCGCGAAGGCTTGCGCGACTTTGGCGCCTGCATGAGCCCGCACACCGCGTGGCTGATCCTGCAAGGCATCGAGACCTTGCCGCTGCGCATGGCGCGCCATGTCGAAAACACGCGCAAGGTGGTGGCTTTTCTGGTTGCACACCCGATGGTGGCTGCGGTGGGCTACCCCGAGCTTGAAACACACCGCAGCCATGCGCTGGCCAAGAAGCTGCTGCCGCGTGGCTGTGGCGCGGTGTTCAGCTTCGACCTCAAGGGCTCACGCGCGCAGGGCCGCGCCTTCATCGAAGCACTGAAGCTGTTTTCGCATCTGGCCAACGTCGGTGATTGCCGCTCACTGGTCATCCACCCCGCCAGCACGACGCATTTTCGGATGGACGATGCGGCGCTGCAGGCTGCCGGCATCACGCCTGGCACGATTCGCCTGAGCATCGGGCTGGAAGATGCTGCGGATCTGATCGACGATTTGAAACGTGCTTTCACGCGTGCGGAGAAGACGGCATGAAGCTCACTGTGCATGGCAGGCAAGGCTACGCCTACACCGGCGGCAAGCCCTTCGATCCCGAGCTGCCCTGCGTGATCTTTGTGCACGGTGCTGTCAACGACCATACGGTGTGGACCTTGCTCGCGCGCTGGTTTGCGCACCATGGCCACAGCGTGCTGGCGGTGGATCTGCCAGGGCATATGCGCAGCGAAGGCCCGGCGCTGAAGACTGTCGAGCAGATGGCCGACTGGCTGCTGGCCTTGATGGACGCTGCGGGCGTCACCCAAGCCGCCGTGGCGGGCCACAGCATGGGCTCATTGGTGGCTCTGGCGGCAGCCGCCAAGGCGCCGGACCGCTTCACCCACCTGGGCCTGCTGGGCAGCTGCGTGCCGATGCCGGTGCCACAGCCGCTGCTGGCGCTTTCCAAGCAGGACGTGGCCGCCGCAATCGACCGCGTGGTGTCGTTCTCGTTTTCCGGCCTGGCCGCCAAACCGTCTTATCCCGGGCCGGGTGTCTGGCTGCATGGTGCAGCACGGGGCCTGATGCACCAGGTGATGCGCGCGCAGGGCGATGCCCTGCTCTTTCATACCGACTTCTCAGCCTGCAACAACTACCAGCAAGGCTTGCAACACGCCCAAGCCGTTCGCTGCCCCGCTGCGATGGTGCTGGGGCAACAGGATCAGATGACCCTGCCCAAGGCGGCCCAACCGGTCGCCCAGCTGCTGCGGGCCCAAGTCCACAGCGTGCCTGCAGGGCATTTCCTGATGCAGGAGCAGCCCGATCCCGTGTTGAATGCACTGCGTGCCTGGCTATCGATGCCGGCGTTGTCGACACAGGCATGAAAGGACCCCCCAGGACTCCCATGAGCGGCACCTCGAAATCAACCCCAGCCCCGCAGCGCTTCAGCAGCTTCGCCAGCTTCTACCCTTTTTACCTGAGCGAACACAGCAACCGCACCTGCAGGCGCTTGCACTTTGTTGGCTCCAGCCTGGCCCTGTTGTGCCTCGCTCTGGTGGTCTACACAGGACAGCTGCGCTATCTGTTGCTGGGCCTGCTGTGCGGCTATGGCTGCGCCTGGATCGGGCACTTCGTGTTCGAGAAAAACAAGCCGGCCAGTTTCAGGCAACCGCTGTACAGCTTCATCGGTGACTGGGTGATGTACAAAGACATCTGGGGTGGCAAGATCAAATTCTGAGCAGACAGCCGGTGATTGTGGCTATGCGGCGCTGCTTTGGCGCTGCTGCAGGGCTTGAGACAGCATCAACTCGCCCAGACCCCCGGCAGATCTGAAAGCCGCCGTGGCCGGCCCTGGTGCCAGCAGCGTGCTTTCGATGAGCGGCGCCAGCGCCGTCTTCGCCGGGTCGCACAAGAGCACGTAGCGCGGGTCGGATTGCGCCTGCGGCAAGGCTTCGCTCAGGCGCGAGACCCAATCCAGGTCGCACAACAACTCCAGAACCGGCTCCAGCTGCAAAGGATCGATGCGCAGCGCGGTCGCCAGCGCAGCCATCGACAAACCATGTTGATGGGTCTGGCGCGAGTCTCGTAACCTTTGCAGCAAGACCAGCGCCAGCTCAAAGCGCCACCCTGCCTGGACCCCATGGCTGGCCACGCGCATCTGCAGGCTGGGCATGTAGGCCGCCACCACCGCGCCCAGCAGCACGATGGCCCACACCAGGTAGACCCACAGCATCAGGATCGGCAAGATCGCAAAGGCGCCATACATGGTGCTGAAGGTGGGCACCCACTCCAGGTAGAGCGCCAGACCCTTCTTGGTCAGCTCGAAGGCCACAGCGACAAAAAAGCCACCGCCAAAGGCATGACTCCAGCGCACATGGGTGTTGGGCACGTAACGGTAGAGCGCAGCGGCGGCAGTGGCCAGCAACGCAAACTGCGCTGCATCGAGCAGCCAGGCCACACCCCCTGGTGAAGCCTGCGCCAGCCCAGGCGAAGCCGACAGCAGCAAGCCGGTGGCCGACAAGCTCAAGCCCAGAGCCAGCGGGCCCAGCGTTAGCAAAGCCCAATACACCAGCACACGCTGGCCCAGCGGCCGCACTTGCCGCACGCGCCAGATGCGGTTCAAGGTGCGGTCGATGGTCAGCACCAAGGCCAGCGCGGTGGCGAGCAGAAGCAGCAAGCCTGCAGTCCCCATGCCACGCGCTTTGACGGCAAATTCCGACAGCGCTTGCAGCACCGGTTTGCCGATGCTGTCGGGCACCAGGTTCTGGATGAAGTACTTCTGCACCGCGGCCTCAAGCCCCGCAAACATCGGGAAAGCGGTGAACACCGCCAGCATCACCGTCACCAGCGGCACCAGCGAGATCAGCGTGGTGAAAGACAGGCTGCTGGCGGTGATGCCCAGCCGGTCTTCGCGAAAGCGCTCGCGCAGCGTGCTCAGGGTCTGCATCCAGGGCCACTGGCGAAACTCTTTCAACCACTGGCCGACCTCTGCGGACCAGCCCGCAGCGTGAGCAATGATGGCTTTCATGCGGGCTATCATGCCAGCATGACCCCGATGGAACCCACCCCGCCCTTGCCCGAGAGCCATTCGCCAGCCACCCTGCCCGACAGCAACACCCGCCTGGCGCGCACCCTGGCGCTGGCGCTGCTGGCCGCAATGATCGTGTTGGGCCTCGCCTGGGAGCTCTGGCTGGCGCCCACCGGCAGCGGCACGCTGGCGTTGAAAGTACTGCCGCTGGTGCTGTGCTGGGCCGGGCTGTATCGCCACCGCATGCCGACCTACCGCTGGCTGAGCTTGCTGGTGTGGCTGTACTTCATGGAAGGCGTGGTGCGTGCGATGACTGAGCGCGGCATCTCGCAGATGCTGGCTGTACTGGAGATCGTGCTGAGCCTGCTGCTGTTTGCGGTGGCTGCCTGGTACATCCGGTGGCGGCTGCGCAGGGGCGCGGCGGCCAACCGAGTTGCAGCACAGCCCGTGGCCTGAAGCGCGCAGAGCGCAGCGCATCAAGCGCATCCCTCAAAGTTTCTGCCACTCGTCCGAACCCTCCCGCTTGGTCTTGCCAAGTCCCGGTCACCCCAAAGGCCCCAGCGATGCGACAGCCTACTGATGACGGCACTGCCTTGTTGTCTGCATTGCGCCAAGCCGTTGGCCACAGCCAGGTCTTGACCGAAGGTGACTTGGGCGCCTACGAAGAAGACTGGCGCAAACGCGTGCGTGGCAAAGCCCTGGCCGTGGTGCGGCCCGGCAACACCGCGGAAGTGGCCGCCGTGGTGCGCGCCTGCGTGGCCCACCGCACGGCCATCGTGCCGCAAGGCGGCAACACCGGTCTGGTTGCCGGCAGCGTGCCCGACGGCAGTGGCAAACAGGTCCTGCTGAGCCTGCAGCGCATGAACCGCGTGCGTGCCATCGACGAAGCCAACCTGACCCTGACTGCTGACGCCGGCTGCGTGCTGCAACACGCGCAACAAGCGGCCCGCGACAAGGGCTTGTTGCTGCCCTTGAGCCTTGCCGCCGAAGGCAGTTGCACACTGGGCGGCAACCTGGCCACCAACGCAGGCGGCACCGCCGTGCTGCGCTGGGGCAACGCCCGCGATCTGTGTCTGGGCCTGGAAGTGGTCAGCGCGCAAGGCGACATCTGGGACGGCTTGAGCGGCTTGCGCAAAGACAACACCGGCTACGACCTGCGCCACTTGTTCATCGGCAGCGAAGGCACACTGGGCATCATCACAGCCGCCACGATGAAGCTGGCGCCGCAACCCGCCGCCAGCACGACGGCACTGGCGGCCTGCGACTCGTTAGAGGACTGCCTGCGACTGCTGGGCCTGGCACAGCGCAGATTGGGCGCCGGCCTCACGGGCTTTGAGATGATGGGCCGCTTTGCACTCGATCTGGTGGCCCTGCACTTCCCAGCGCTGCCCAAGCCCTTGCCCGAAGCACGCTGGACCGTCTTGCTCGAGCAAAGCGACGTCGAAGGCGAGGCCCAAGCCCGCCAGCGCTTTGAAAGCCTGCTGGAAGCCGCTCTGGAAATGGGCTGCGTGCAGGACGCCGTGGTGGCAGAAAGCCTGGCGCAATCCAAGGCGCTGTGGCACGTGAGAGAGTCGATCCCGCTGGCGCAGGCTGAAGAAGGCTTGAACATCAAGCACGACATCTCGCTGCCAGTCTCTGCGATCCCGGATTTCGTCGCCCACACCGACGGCGCACTGCAAGCCCGCTTTCCGGGTGTGCGGCTGGTCAACTTTGGCCATCTGGGCGACGGCAACCTGCACTACAACGTGCAAGCGTCCGCTGGCAGCGACCAGGGGGCAAACCTCAAGTTTCTGGATCAACACGAAAAGGCCGTCAACCGACTGGTCTTCGACGCCGTGGCCCGCTTTGGCGGCTCGTTCTCTGCCGAACACGGCATCGGCGCGCTCAAACGCGACACGCTGGCCGAACGCAAGTCGCCCGTAGCGCTGCAGATGATGCGCAGCATCAAAGCCGCACTGGACCCGCTGGGGCTGATGAATCCCGGCCGGGTGCTGTAGGGTGCTGTAGGTGGGGACCCGATGGAGCCGTTGATGATTGCGCTGGCCTTTGCTGCCGGCTTTGCTGCGCAGCTGGTCAAGCTGCCCCCGTTGATCGGCTTTCTGGCGGCAGGCTTCGCGCTCAATGCGCTGGGCTTTGAGCGCACGGCCGCGCTCGACACCATCGCCAACCTGGGGGTCACGCTGCTGCTGTTCACCATCGGGCTGAAGCTGGACATCAAGACCTTGCTGCGCGGCGAGGTCTGGGGCTCGGCCACACTGCACATCGTCGGCTCGACGCTGTTGCTGGCGGGCGTGCTGTTTTTACTGAAGATGGCTGGCCTGGCGATGGCCACTGAACTGGGCTGGACAGCGATGGTGCTGCTGGGCTTTGCGCTCAGCTTTTCCAGCACCGTGTTCGCAGTCAAGGTGCTGGAAGACCGCAGTGAACTGAATTCGCTCTACGGCCGCATCGCCATCGGCATCCTGGTGATGCAGGACGTGTTCGCGGTCATCTTTCTCACCGCGTCCACCGGCAGTCTGCCGAGCCCCTGGGCGCTGGGTCTCATCGTGCTGTGGCCGGCTGCCAAGCTGATGAAGCTGATGCTCGACCGCGTGGGCCATGGCGACCTGCAGGTGCTGTACGGCGCCTTCCTGTCGCTGGTGGTGGGCTACGGCTTGTTCGAGGCGGTGGGCGTCAAGGGTGACCTGGGCGCGCTGATCGTCGGCATGCTGCTGGCGTCGCACCCGGCCACCGCGGGGCTGGCGAAATCGCTCTTCCATCTGAAGGAGCTGTTTCTGGTCGGCTTCTTCCTCAGCGTGGG
>Ga0105049_10010908_pt1 | contig 10422 bp, 8 predicted proteins | sample MAT06_FD_78087 | JGI IMG/M metagenome (GOLD analysis project Ga0105049, IMG submission 78087) | Freshwater microbial communities from Lake Fryxell liftoff mats and glacier meltwater in Antarctica - MAT-06 | ecosystem: Environmental > Aquatic > Freshwater > Ice > Liftoff microbial mat | place... | reverse complement strand
GCATTTGCATCGGTCACGTTGGCGCGATGGATGCGCAGTGACAGCGTGGTGCTGGCCGTCATGCGGCGCATTCCGGGCGACCCGAGAGAAATCGAGGTTCGTTCCGCGTGGGGCGCGATGACGGTACTTGGCCCACGCTTGCGTGCCGATCCGCGGCTCCAGCCAACGTTGCGCGCGCTCGGCTTCCCCGACGTCATCGCGCGCAAGTGACGTGACTGACCTCCCCGCGCTGCTGCAACCCACCCTCGGCGCTTCCACACGCGCGCTCGGCTGTTGTCTCCAGCGCCGCTGACGGGCTTCCGCTACGCCGGACCCGCCGCCAGCAGCGTCACCAGATTACTCGCCGCCGCTGCCCCAAACCGCTTGATGCGCTCCCCAGACTCAATGACGCTGGGGTCATCGCCGAACCGTTCGATCCCGCTGAGCGGATTGAGCCGCGTGGTCTTCGCCCAGTTCGCCAGCGCTGGGTAGGCGTCCCGGGCGCGGTTGTTGGCGAGGTTGCTTAGGAACGCCGACAGGTAGTCCGCATTCACGTCCCAGTACCTGAGGGCCGGACAGAGACGGTTCTTCTCCTCGTCGCTCTCCACGGTGGCCTCCACCACGCCGAGCATGGCGAACTGGTAGCACGCATATCCAAACAGAAACGGCTGGACGGTCACGAGCCCGGGCTCGAAGATCGGGCGCAGCGCAGGTCGCGCCAGCCCAGCCGCCGCGCAATGCACATGCACGGTACCGTCACTCGTCGGCACACGGCCACGTTCAAGGACGATCTCATTGCGCTCGATGCGCTGTACGTGTCCCAGGCGAACGACGTCCTCGATTTGACGGACCAATTCCACTTCGGCCTCGCTGATCACCGCCCCGCGATACATGGTTGGGAAGACGGTCTGATCGATGCGAAGAAACACGCCATCGGCTTCGAGGCGCGCAAAAAGATCCTCAACCGAAACGGCCTGTGCCATGGCCTCGAACTGGATCGCGACGGCGCGATAGGCGTCTGGGAGCAGGGAGTGCGGCTGGTGGAACCGCCGGTTTCTCCACCACGACTCGCGCGGCTTGATCCACTGGATCGCCGAAGCGGGTACACCGCGCTCCAGCAGCCACACGCAGGCATCCACTGCTGTCTTCCCGGCACCGATGATGACAAAACGCTCGGGGCGATCCGCGAGACGTGCGATCTCGCCGGCAGGCACGCAGCGAACGCCGTCGGCCACCTCGAACGGAGGCGCACTGGTCGCGGGAATGGCGCCTTCGAGATACGTCGTGTCGACGATCTTTTTCCGTATGCGCACATCCCAGGATTTGTGCGCGAGCCGGGAGACAACGCGGTGCTCGCCCACGTAATCGCTGTTGGGGAAATAGCGGACACGGCCACTGGACAGAAAGTGGCGATGCATAACGCGCGCGTAATACGCCCGGATTTCGTCGGCGCCCGCGAGTTCGTAGTAGCCGGCATTGGTCCCGGATACATCGAGAGCATCCTGCCCAAGCGGCACCGAGCTGACCCCATACAGCGCAGACGGCTGATGCAGACGGACGTACGGATACGCGTCCAACCAGTGTCCGCCCGGGGCGTGACGGCGATCGACGATCGTGACCGTCGCATCGGAATGCGTGAGCAGCGAGTCGACAAAGGCCATGCCTCCGGCCCCCGCACCGACGACGAGATAGTCTGTCTCGATTCCCGCACGCCAATCACTCATCACGGAAAGATCGCGCGTCGGCCGTCGACCGACGTGAACATGGCGCGGTTGGAGTGCCCCACGCCGGCTACGGTCACCAGCCGGTGGCCATTCCCTGGATTGAGCGCGTTCATGTAGTTCATCAGCGTCAGCCCACGTTGGTAGCGCCTCGCACCCTGAAGGTCCGCACCGCAACTCACATCGAGATCCGCCGTCAGTGTATCGGCGGTGCCAAGCATGACGATCACGTCGCGGCTCACCAAGTTCTGTTTCACGAGGGACGCCGACAGTGCGTTGGCGTACGTGTTGCGGCTTTGCAAGCCGTAGTGCCATTCGTCGTAATCGGCGCAGCTCGCGGCCGATGCCGGTATCGCGAAGCCGCTACCAGCGGCGCGCTCCGGGCCGAGGTACAGCCACGTGGACGGATTGGCCGCGATGTAGCGAACGGGGATGTCGGTCAGCGTTGATGCCGTGCGGTTCGTGGCCGCATATCGGTGCAGCAGTTGTCCACCGGCGGAGTGCCCAACCACCACAATGCGTGCAAGTCGCGAAAACTTGGCGCGATTGCTGAGCCGTGCGAGTATGGTGTCTATCGCCGCATAGGAACTGATGCGCGGCAACGGACCGGTGCTGCTCGAGAGATCGCCGGCTCGCCATCCACTGCTGGTCCACGTGGGTTCATCGGCGGCCGGCGCATCATCGGTCGTCTGAAATTGTGGCGCAATGACGATGGTCGACGACGATCGGCCAGCTAACGTGGCCGCGTCGTTCATGCTGCTGAAGTAGTCGTTGGCATTGCGGTCAGCGCCGTGCACGACAATCACCGCTTGTGTGACCGCCGAATCGCCGCCAGCGAGTGAGAAACTCTGATAGCTTTTGAGAAACCGGCCCGGCATGATCTCGATGCGCGACGCGCACGACGCGACGCCCAACCGGCACGGTTGGCGCGTGGAAACGGCGGGCGCGGTGGTGTCTGAGCCGCTGCAGCCGAGTGTACCGATGGTTGTCGCGAGCAGCAGGCGCGCAGGCCAATGACACTTAACCATCTCACGGTGCTTCAGTGCGGACACTATCGCGAACTCGGGATCGAGGTCGGGAGATCGCGATGGTCACTGCCAGTAATTGCCGTTGCTGGAATCATTCGCGAAGAGTGACGCTTCGTCTTGGCGCCGGCAAGAATGCGATGCGCGTCGCCGCCTACTATCGTACGCAGTCTCCCGTTCGTGCTCGCCTGCTGTCGGCTCGCCAACCGCACAATCGCCACCGATCCGCTCCGCATGTCCCTCGATCTGCTCTGGTTCTGTCAGCTCGCGTCCGACGGTGAGTTCATCGGCGGCGGGGCGCTTCGCAAACCCACCCCGGCCTATCTCGCGAGTCTCGTGGAGACGGCGGCCGAGATGGGGTTCAGCAGCCTGCTCACCGCGACCAACTTCCACGCCGAGCACGATGCATGGACGACGTCGATCGCCACGCTCGCGCGCACCCAAGGCGCTGGGCTGCTGGTCGCGGTGCGCCCCGGCATGTTCAACGCGGCGGTGTTCGCGAAAATGGCCGCGACAGCGCACGAGCTGTTTCCCAGGCGACTGCGCCTCAACATCGTCACTGGATCGAATCCGGTGGAGAACGCCATGTACGGCGATCACGATGGTCACGATGCACGCTACGCCCGCACCCGCGAGTTCATTGAAATCATGCGCCGGTTATGGACGGAGCCCAGCGTCGATTATGATGGCGTGTTCTACCAGGCGAAGGGTGCGCTCCTCGCCCCCAAACCATCCACGCCGATTCCCATCTACCTCGGCGGACACAGTCCACCGGCGCAGCAGCTCGCGGCCGAACTGGCGGATGTCTACCTGCTCTGGGCCGATACTGTCGACGGTGTGCGTGAACGGCTGGCGTCGCTGCGCGCGTTTGAGGACACCGCCGGTCGACGCGTGCGCTACGGGCTGCGTTGTCACGTGATCGTGCGGGAGACGGAAGCCGAGGCGTGGTCGGCGGCCGATCGCCTCATCAGTCGCGTCGATCCGGCCACGCGTGACGCATTTATCGCCGCGGCCTCGCGCACCGACTCAGAAGGACAGCGTCGGCAGCTCGCGCTGGCGTCGGGACCGTCGCTCGTCGTTGAAGACAACCTGTGGGCCGGCGTCGGACTCGCGCGCACCGGCGTGGGGCTCGCGATCGTCGGCGATCCGGCGCAGGTGGAGGCCAAGCTCCGCGCTTATCAGGCGCTCGGGATCTCCACCTTCATCCTGTCGGGCTATCCGCACCTCGAAGAGTGTCGACGCTTCGGTGAGTTGGTCATGCCGCGGCTGCGCACGCACGATGCGGTGGCGCGACCAATCTCCGCCAGCGGTGTCGCCCCCGTTACGTGAAGGACGCCACGGCCAAGGCACAGCCAGCGCTGCTGCGTGCGGTTGGACGCTGGGATCTCGTTGCCCTCGTCATCAACAGCATCGTCGGCGCTGGTATTTTCGGACTGCCCGCAAAGGTCCACGCGCTGATCGGTCTCTGGGGCGTGCTGGCGATTGTCGCCTGCGCCGTGTTGATGGCCGTCGTCGTGTTTTGCTTCGCCGAAGTCAGCAGCCGGTTCACCGACACCGGCGGCCCGTATTTGTACACGGCCGAAGCGTTCGGCCCATTTCCGGCGTTCATTGTCGGATGGCTGTTGTGGCTCGCGCGCATTGCAGGGATCTGCGCGATCATTGGCATCCTTGCCGAATACCTCGCGCTTCTGGTGCCGGGCATCGATCGTGGTCTGCCGCGCGCCGCGTTGCTCACGACCATCATCGTCGCGTTCACCGCGCTGCATGTGTCCGGCATCGCGCGCAGTGTGCGGGTGGGGAACGTCATCACAATTGCCAAGCTCGTCCCGCTCGTTGCGCTCGTCGCAATCGGTTTCACGGCGATCGACGGGTCCACCTTCGCGGCCTCGGCGTGGCGCGCCGCGGAGGTGCCATCGCGAGCGAACTTCTCGTCGGCCGTGTTGCTGCTCACGTTCGCTTTCGTGGGATGGGAAAGCGCACTGGTGGCCGCAGGAGAGACGCAAGATCCGCGGCGCGACATGCCGTTCGCGCTCCTTGTGGGACTCGCGGGTGTGGTGCTGCTGTACGTGGCGTTGCAGGTCGTCTCTATCGGACTGTTGCCATCGTTGGCCACATCGAAGCGTCCGCTCGCCGATGCGGCGACGGCACTCGTGGGGTCGGTTGGCGGCACGATTATCGTGGTGGGCGCCGCTGTCTCGATCTTAGGAACGATCAACGGCGGCATGCTCACCATTTCACGCATTCCGCTGGCCATGGCCGAGGCGGGGCAGCTGCCGGCCGTGCTGGGGCGGGTGAGCGCGTCGTCGCGAGCACCGGTACACAGCATTGTGCTATCGGCGGTGGTGGTGTGGTTGCTCGCTCTGACCAGCACGCACGTGTACGTCCTCACCATCAGCACGATTGCGAGACTGCTGGTATTTGCCGTCACCTGTGCGGCGTTGCCCGTGCTCCGACGGAAGGCCACTGCGCCGCCGTCACGATTCGTGGTGGCGGGCGGCCTCGCGCTTCCGGCAACGAGCCTGCTGCTCATCGCGTGGTTGCTGAGCGGCACATCGGGCAACGAGACGCGCGATGTGCTGATCGCGGCGGCGGTCGGGGGTGCGGTATATGTGATCGGACGCGCGGGACGAAAGCAGGCGTAGGTGGCAGAGCAAGGGCGCTTTGCTCGCCAAGCACTCACCGCCGCTGTGTACCCGTCGTATCGGTGAGCGCCCGAAGAAATCGCACGAGCGCCCGCTGCTCGTTGGCGGTAAGTCGTAGCCTGTCGGGCGGTAGCGTTTGGTATTCAAGCGCAATGCCGATCCCTGCGCCGCCCCCGCGGTTGTAAAAGTCTATGACCGACTCCAGTGTCGGGAAGGCGCCGTTGTGCATGTAGGGTGCGGTCAGCGCAACGTTACGCAGCGAGGGCGTGCGAAACGCGTAGCGGTGCGGCGCTGCATGCGTGATGCGAAAGCGGCCTTCGTCCGGATCGATGCGTGCACGAACCGTGTCGGGACGTGTAGGAGTGCCGAGGACTTCAACGTCGCTCTTCTGATAAATCGGCGGCAGGGTGCCGTTGGTGAGTGGCAGGAAGTGGCATGTGGCGCACTTGCCTTTGCCCACAAACAGCGTAAGCCCCTGCCGCTCAACGCGATCGAGCGCGGTGGTATCGCCGCGCAGCGCGCGATCGACCGGCGAATCGAGTCTGGTCAGACTGCGCATGTACGCCGCGAGCGCCTGACGAATGCGGGCACCAGTGACCAGTGAATCGGACGCCGACTGCTCGTCCGGGAACGCCGCACGAAATGCGTCGGTCAGCCCCGCATCTCGACGCAGGAGCGTCGCCACATCCGACAGTTTGGCGTGCATTTCGTCCGCGTTCTCCACGACCGCGGTCACCTGATCTTCCAGGTACGTCGTGCGCAGGTCGGAGAACGAACCCACCTGCAGTCCGATGTTGATGATTGTCGGGGTGTTGCGCGGAAGCGGCTGGCCCGTGCGTCCCTTCGACTTCGCGACACCGTCCGTGAAGGCACGCTCCGGGATGTGGCAGCTGCTGCAGGCGATCTGACGCGCGCCGGAGAGGCGTGTGTCGTGAAAAAGCTGTCGTCCCAACGTCACGCGAGCGGCCGGTTCCGACTTCACGTCGATCGGGGCGAAGGCCAGCACATCGAAGGCGTTGGTGTCGAACAGTGTGGCCGCGTTCATCGCAAACCCGCGTCTGTCCACCGGCACGTCGATGGCGAGTGCCGTTCGCGCTTCGTGCAGGGTGCGCGCCAGCGGATTGGCATAGCGCGTGACGAACCCCAGATAGTCGAAGCGGTCGCGATCAGTCGCATCGGCCAGCATTCGGCTGGCGCCACTCAGCAGCGAATCGAATCGCGTCCAGACGCGGTCACTCGTGCGATACGGCGCTAGCGCGCGCGCAATCCCGTCCAGCGCGGCATCGGCTTCGGGGAGCGATAGGCCGGCCACCGGCGAGTCGAAACCGGTAATGCCCAGCGACACGATGCGCGCCACCTCCAATTTGGCGGCGTCCCAGATGCGGTTGTCCGTTGACTGCTGCGCGCTCATCATCGTGCGTGCGCGCGTCACCGTGGCCTGCAGCACGGCAATCTCCTGCCCGAGCGATTCCTTGTGCGAACAGGGGTCGGCATCATACAGCAGTTCCTCGATCACTTGGAAGCCTGTGGGCGCCAGGACGACCTCGGGACCTTCCGTCTCCTCGACCTCGGGGAGCGCCGGACCATTCGTCGCACGTGTGGTTGACGGCGCGTAGTACTCGAGCCCGATCTCCACCTGCTTGAACGCTCGTCGCGACTCGGCGAACATAACACGGGCGTGCGTGATGGACGCCGGGGTATCGAGTGCGCGGGCCGCGCTGTCGAGCCGGGCCACGCGCCACGCCAGTGTATCCAATCCGGCGCGCCACACGGACACCACCTGCATTGCGCGCACCTCAAGGGCCGCAGGGGCTCCCTCCAGCACGGGTGTGGCGCGCTCCTTCGGCTGGCAGGCCACGGCGCCGCCGATAGCGACCAGCGCCAGCGTGATGAATCGGTTCGTCTTCATGATGTCGGTTCCGCTGAACGGTCGGTCGGCCCGACGCGTTCAACGCGCCGAGCCGACGTTCCATGTCTCAGTCCATTCAATTGATTGGCGTGCAGCTAACGCGGCAGTCCCTTCACCAGCACCATCATGCTCGCCTGATTCTCCGTCGGGCGGAGCGTGCCGCCGTCTACGCCTTGGTACTTGGGGCCGCGCCACGAGTGCGGCTGCAGCGCGATCATGAAGGTGTTCTCCTGACCGAGCTGCGACGATACGTCGACCATCGCGCCGTACTCCCAACCGGCTCGGCCTGCCGGACGCCCGCCCACGGCATTGTACAACGCCGCGTCGGGCATCGTGCGGCGGTGATCCAGCTCCATCACCGGCTTGATTTCACGCGTGGCGATGTTGTACTGGTAGATGTAGGCGTCATGCGTTTCGTCGCCGTAGCCGTTGTCATCTTCCTGCCAGTACACGAAGTTCGTACCCACGTAAATGTTGTCGAGGTTCTGGAAGAGCCGCGCCGGATTGGTGGCGGCCTTGTCATCGCCATCGGCGAGTAATTCCAGCGTGCCCTGCAGCGGGTTGCTGGCATCGAGACGCAAGCGGTAAGCGCGGCCGTACTTCGTGCGATTGTAGTCGGCGTTGACACCCGTATTGTTTTGGCCCGTCGCCACGAAATAGACTTCGCGATTGTTGGCGTCTGAACCCTTGCGGTAGTCCACATCTTCCACGCGCGAGAAGCGCATCGCGTTGACTGCGGCACCTGCCAGATTCACCTGACGGCCCGTGAGTGTCCGCTGGTTGGCGATCTGGCGGAACTGCACCGGATACGTCTGGCCGATCACCATGTCGCGCTCGCGGCTGTTGTTGTCGGTGCGTGCGAGCACGTACAGGTTGCCGTTGTCGAGATCGCCCACGGTGTTCGAGAGGTACATGGCCACTTGGCCGCCTTCCGCGCCGGAGTCATCATCGCCGATGATGACGACGGTGCGATTCGGGAACGCGACCTTCGGGAGTGGGACGGCGTTCTCGGTGTTCCAGCGGCCGAAACCCGCGAGGTACTTGGGCGTGTTGGCCGGGCCCGACGGATCCACCGCGAGGATCTCCGACTCCTCGTTGCTCTCGCCGGCCGTGATGTAGGCGCTGAAACCATGTTCTTCCACCGTGGCCAGCGTTGCCGAACACAGACGGTAGCGGCCGGCCGTCGAGTTCACCACGTAGTCGGCGGAGATCGGCTTGAGAGCCTTGTCGAAGCGAACGCGCGAGACGGCGAAGTTGTCTTCGTGATTGATGAGCGCTGTAAACGAGCCATCGGCGTTGCGGATGAAGCCCGCGCCATCGGCCGAACCGCCAAACACGAATCCGGGCGATCCCGCAAGCACGTCGTCGCTGCTGATCATGCTGTAAATCTCAACGCCCGGGATCAGCGACCTGATCAGCGCTGGCGTGACCGACTGGTTCTTCAGCGCGATGGGCGCGATCTGCGGTGCATCGGTGGTGCTGTCATCGCCACAGGCGGCCAACAGCAGGCCACACGACGCGGCGAGTGCGCGAGAAGTAAACAAAGAGGGAAGGCGCATGGATCCTGCATCCGGAGAAAGATTGAGAGCGTCTCTCGGCGGGACCACGGGAGGCCACGCCTGACAGGAGATGTACGCGGATGCAGACAACGAATTCGACACGCAGTTGTCACGTCGCGGTAACCTGTTCGTCTCGGATTTTCATTCCGACTTCAGTCCCAACCAAGCGGTGTCGATGTTACGCACGCGTTACTGGCGTACAGATGCGCAGCGTCCATACGTTGTCGGTGTATGCGCCCTGTTTCCCTTCAATCACTCTCGCCGTGTGATCGCCGCGACTTTCTCGTTGCGGGCATTGCGGCTGTCGCGTTGCCGTTGTTGGGAGCATGCGCGTCAGGCGATGCGACCGCGCCACCTGAGGTGCCGACCGAGTCGTTCACCATCGAGGGGAACGATGTCGTCGTCGCGGTCAATCGCATTCCGACGCTCGCATCATTCGATCGCGCAGTGGTGCTGCTCGAAGCACGCATCATAGTCGTGCGCACCGACGCGTCGACGTATCGCGCGATGTCCGTGGAGTGTCCGCACGCGGGCTGCGGCGTGTCCATCGTGGATGGGCCGCGCCTGATCTGCCCGTGTCACTCCTCCACGTTCGACCTCACGGGGCGACGGCTCGATGGGCCGGCGCCCCGCGGGCTCACACAACTCGTGTCCGTGTTTGACGCGCAGGCAAGCACACTGCGCGTCAAGCGGTCATAACGACTACGGCTTCACCGACCATTCCGTCGTCAGGATCACCGCGTCCCATGCGATGCGCAGCTCACCCTTCTGCACGCCGGGCGCGGTGGACGGCACCAGCCAGATCGAGAGGCTTTCGATTGGCGTGGTGCTTGGCCGCGCCGTCATGTCGATGCGCGCGACATCCTTGCTCGCGTTGTACGCGGTCGGATTCACCGACGCGGCGCCCGTTGTTTCGGCCTGAAGAATCAACGTCCAGCTCGTGCTCGTCGGCAGCAGTTGCGCGATGTACCGGCCCTTGGGCACCGACTTGCCACCAATCACAAGGTCCACATCGGTGGACAGCAGCGTCGCGCCGTTTGCGCCGAGGCGCCACACGGAATCGAGCGGGACGAGCGCGGGCGTGTTGATGTGACGACCGCGAAGATGCGGCTGTCCGTAGTCGATGCGGATGAGCGCCGGCTTGCCGGCCGCACGTTGTGCCGCCGTATCAACCAGCGTCAGTGAGACTTCGGCAATGGCGCGCGTGCTCGGCGCGGCGCGGTGTGCGCCGGTCTGTGCGGCGAGCGGCGATGCCACGAGCGGTGATGCGACGAGCACGGAGAGTATGACGGCGGGAATCAGCTGGCGCATGATGCTTGGAGTAAGAGAGAAAGAAGCGAACCTGTGCCGAAGCCTACTACGTTGCCGGCTCGCGCCGCCACGCGTGGCACGCACCCCGACACCACGGATCCCAATGACGACGTCTTTCAGCGCATATCGCCGTCGCTGCTGCCTTGCCGCATGCAGCCTCCTCTTCGTGTCGACGGCCTCGGCGCAGCGTCCCGGACGTCCTCCCGCCGATTCGCTGTCCCCAACCAAGTCAGATTCGACGACGCAGGCGAGAACGCCCCTCGCGCAGGTCAACGT
>Ga0105049_10010906_pt1 | contig 10423 bp, 4 predicted proteins | sample MAT06_FD_78087 | JGI IMG/M metagenome (GOLD analysis project Ga0105049, IMG submission 78087) | Freshwater microbial communities from Lake Fryxell liftoff mats and glacier meltwater in Antarctica - MAT-06 | ecosystem: Environmental > Aquatic > Freshwater > Ice > Liftoff microbial mat | place... | reverse complement strand
ATAGTCGTTGGCACCATCATTGTTTGGCGAAAACATATTGGGTACAAACAGCGTGTAGTCGGGCTCCACAATCACCTGCACCTGTGTTTCGGCAGTGCACACATTGCCATTGATGGTGGCGTTGGCAGTGATGGTGTAGGTGATATCATTTAAGGAAGTTGCCAATGGCGCAGCGCAATCGTAGCAACTCAAACCTTGTTTTGGGCTCCAGTTATACACTACATCAGGGTCGTAGTTGGACGTAAGGCGAAGGCTATCTTTGCCGCCCAATTTCAACACCAAAGTTGCGGGCGTGATGGTAATTTCTACTGCATTGGGTTCTGTAACATTGAAAGCAAAAGTAGCGGTGCAGTTGCTGGCATCGTTTATGGTGGCAGAGTAATTTGCGGCAGTTAATCCTGCAAACAAACCATTATTGTTGCTTGAATTATTAAGTGTGTATTGATACGGTGGTGTGCCGCCTGATGCGCTTAGTTGCACACTTCCATCGGCAAAACCAAAGCAGGTAACATTGCTTGTAATTCCTAAAAGTGCAAGTTGTGTTGGTTCGCTTACAACAGCCGTTGTGGTAGCCGTGCATCCCTTAGCATCTGTAATTTCAAACGAATAATTTCCTGCAACAAGATTGCTGAAAGTGCTTGTGTTGTTGCCACTTTGTGTGGTTGAAGCATTCATTATAAAGGTGTAAGGATTTACACCTCCTGTTGCATTAACGGTAACAGAACCATCGCTGCCGCCAAAGCATTTTACATTAATAAAATTGTTGCTTGCGGTTACATTCAGCACAGTCAAATTTACAGTAAACAAACTATCGCAACCATTGATAGTGTTGAGTGAAACATTGTAAGTGTTGCTTTGTATTGCGGTGTTTCCATCGGGTAAAGTGTAGGTGCTGCCGCTGCAAATGGTATCGGTAATTGTCTGTGCATATACCGGGTTGAGTTGCAGATTGGTAGTGATGACACTATCGCAGAAATTGGCAGCAGTAAGTGTATCAGAATAAGTACCCGCAGCATTTACAACTATACCCGAAGGGCGCGTGAAATTTGTATTCGGACAAATAAATGTATCCACCGTTGTAAATGAATTGGGCAGCACATCTAGCAAGGTGGTGATGATGCTATCGCAGCCTTTTATAGTTTGCAAATTGGCAATGTAAACACCTGCGGTGGTGGCGGTGTTTCCATCGGGTAGGTTGTAGGTTTGTCCATTGCAGATGGTGGTGATAACAGTATCGCTAAACACAGGATTCAACAAAAGATTAGTGATGATAATACTGTCGCAACCTTGCGTGGTGAGTAGAGTATCTACATAAGTTCCTGCTGCGTTCACACTGCTGCCATCGGGTAAAGTGTAGTTGTTGCCAAAACAAATTTCAGGATTTACTACAGTGGTATCGGGGCGATTGATAATGATGACAATCGTGTCGCTTGCTTCACACAATCTGCTAAAAGAAATATCATCTAAAGTAAAATCATTGCCACCCGCTCCAGTGTTTTGATTCACGATACAAATGTTGGCTGAAGTATTGTTGCCTGCATTCCAGAGTTGATAGAATTCAGTCCACTGACAGTTTACAGCAGTTGCGGTAAAAGGCACGCCCAATAAATTACTATTGATAGAAAATTGCAGGATGGCAGGATTGCTTGCCTCCACCATTTGCACCCAAGTGCTGAACGCATAATCTGTGTTGGGTTGCACAGTTACGGTTTGGCACCACATTGTTTGGTTTAAAGTTGTAGCACCATTCACAATCATCATATTTCCAGTGCCCGAAGTGTGGTCACCACATGCTGCCATGCCACCATTCCAAGCCTGTGCATTTGGTCCTACAAAGTATTGCCCCTCGGTAGTGTTGGGCGGTGTTTTATATTGGTATGAAGAAGTAAAGCCAGTGTTACCACTTACAAAATCTCCGTTCACAATTAGGTTTTGCGAAGGCGCAAAGGCTTTAACGATATACTGCGTGCTCTGCGTTGGTGTTGCCACAGGATTGGCAATTGCCGTATCGCTCAAAGCAGTTGCCGGTCTCCATCTGTAATAGCTGCCGCCTGTTGCATTCAATTGCACAGGGTTGCCACGACAAATGGAAGTGTCATTATTGGTTTGCAATGGAATGGTAGTAACGGCAAGATTGGTAACAATTACACTATCGCAACCGAAGGCAGTTTGCAGGGTATCGTTGTAAGTTCCCGCAGCAGAAGTTGTTGCACCATTGGGGCGAGTATAAACATCACCACTGCAAATATTTGCGTTTACCGAAAAGGAATAAATAGGGCGAACATTTACAGTAACAGTATCGCGTTCAATGCAGCCTAAAGCATCTTCTACAGCAACAATGTAATCTCCTGTATTGGTAGATGTTGCATTTAAAATAGTTGGATTTTGTAGCGCAGATGTATATCCGTTTGCACCCGTCCAACTATAAGTAACATTCGGCACATTGCTAGCATTCAGATTGATGGTTTTACCTTCGCAGACATTTGTTGGAGAGGAGGCAATAGGTTTAGTAAGTGGTGAGAAAGGTGAAGTGCTTTGAGGTAAAACAACACCCGCAAGAATAATTCCTGGAGTGCCATTTGTGCCACCTCGTGGTGCGTTTATCAAGGCATCAATACCTGTGTTGCCACCATTTATATTAGCAGTTACATTACCTGGCAAAGCATTCTTGCTCCATACAATTCCTCCGCCTCCGCCTCCGCCCACACCATGTCCATTATTGTCGCCTCCACTGCCTCCATGAACATCCACGGTCAAATTGCCCGAAAATGTATTTACATCCAACAACACCGTACCACCACCACCACCGCCTCCTGAACCATCGCCAGAGGTAACAGGCACATTTAGCGCAAATGATTTAATGCTACCTCCGTTGGCAGTGATGCCATTGCTTTTTATTAAAATAATTCCTGCGCCATTAGAGCCTGCCGAAGCTGTAGCATTATTCTGATGCCCGCCACCAGCACCACCAGCCAGAAATATTTTGTTCTGTGCATTTGAATATTGTAAAGCTAAACCACCATCTCCACCAATTGGTAATGCTGGGCAACCTGTCCATTGGTCGCCACCGCGTCCGCCACCGCCTGCATTGGCACCACCTGCACCACCGCTATTGGTATTATTGCCACCTCCGCCACCATTTGCATTCTTGCCTCTACCATTTATAATTGTATTGGGCAATTCAAAAATACCTTCACCTTTTCTGCCACCATGCTCGGAAGTAATAGGGTAAAAATAACCCATTTGGTCGCACGTGTACGATTGATTGAGCGAAACAATACCTGCTCGAAAACCTCTATTGCTTGCATCAATGTCAGCATTTAAAGTGACGTTGCCTGCTGCCTCAAAAACTACAATACCACCTGTGATGCCATTCCACGGCTGGCAGGTAACAGGCGCATTTACAGCATGAACATTGCCTGAGTATTGCGGCACGCGAACAAGCTGCACCAAACCAGAAATAGTATAGGTGCGCTGAATGGTATTTACAAAAGTTATCTGATTACCGTTAATAGATTGAATGTTTCCAAACTCATAATTGCCTGCATTATCATAGCTATTAACATTACCAAATGCTGTAGTGTTTGAAGTATTGATTTGTACACCTTTCATTTGAATCAACAGCACTCTATCGCCCACAGCAAAACCATTTGCGCTACCAACTGCAATTGCATTTTTGCAAACATCTATTGCAGTAACTGGAGTGTAAATATTGATGATGCCTGAAATTGACTGACCACAATTAATAACTGCCACTGGCACGGTGTCGGGAGTGCTTGGACATCCACTAACCGTAGCTACAACTACGTAGTTTCCTGCATTGATGAGTTGCGCATTGGGTATCACAGGATTTTTTTGTACAGAAGAAAAAGCATTAGGACCCGACCATGCAAAAGTTGCAGAGGAGAACGGTGAGTTGGCATTGAGTTGAATGGGAAAACCTTCGCATACAGGAACAGAGAAACCATCGGCAGCAACTTCAATTCTGTTGAAGTTGGAGAAGTAACCAAAACGTGTTCCACCATTGCCTGTGCCATGTATAATTCCCAAATGAAAAAAGTTGGAAGTGTTGCTTACAATGGCTGCAGCACCCGCGGCTAACTGCCCTGTAGAAATAGTAACTTGTGCATATTGATACACACCACCCGAACCCGGCACAGGTGCAAAAGATGCACCATTGATAATTCCTGTTGCGCCATTAAACAAGAAATTATTTTGACCACCTGTGCGAACAATCAGGTTAAGAAAAAGTGATTCGCTTGTTGAACGAGTGATGGCAACAGAAGTGGAACCTGTGCATTCAATTGGTGGCAAAATACTCATACCTAATTCGCAGCCGAAGCCTGAAAGTTGCAAGACAGATACTGGTGCTGATGTTTCTATAAATCGTGCAGCATTGGGCATATTAACCATATAAGTTTGCCCGGTATTAATAGTAGTTACCAAAGTTCCATCCACGCTAACTGTAGTTCCATTTTGAATTGCTAACACAAAAACTTTATCAAAAGGGGAGTTCAAAAACCCCCTTACTACAGCATACTTAGTTCCAAAAAAGTCAACAGGCACTAATTGATCGCCACCCAAATCGGCACATCCACCAAATGGAGCGCCACTCATTAAATCATCTTTAATAGTAATGGCGATAGGCTTATCAGCAATAACCGTTGAACCCATTAAGTGCTGCGCAGCGGCTTGAGAGGCAGCCGTGGCAGAATAGGTTTGCCCGCGATTTAATGTGATGTTGTATGCAACGCCCGCTGCATGACCAACAATATTATTAGAGGGCGTGATGGTAACCGTGGTGTTGTTATCAGAAGCTACAATATCGAATGAAGAAAAGGGAACGGGATTGTAACTACTATTATTATTCACAAAGTTCTGCGATGGGATAAAGAAATTTGTGCCAAGTCCGTTCTTCCCTTTCAGTGCAAAGATTTCAGGGTTACATAAACATTGTTGGCTAACTACTTCATAGTAGGCTGTTACGGGAGTTGTAGCAGTTATCAATAAGCCATAATTCAACACACTGTTGGGTGGTTTATTTTCTACTTGGTCAATCCAAGGAGTTAGGTCTGAAGTGCTGGTAGCATTGGCGGCAATATTTACAACAATTGGCGTGAAGCCTCCATTTGCAGGTTGTGAAATAGTAACCGTGCTTGCCTGACTATAGGCAGTGATGCGCAATACAATTGGTCGGTCAAAATTTGCATTATTGACAGAAACCTCAGGCGCAGCAAACCAAAACTCGGTATCTGTTTGTGCCGTGAGATGGAAAAAACAAAATGAAAAAAGTAAAAAGTAAAGTTGCTTCATGTTGGATTAAATGATAGATAGCCAAATACAATTTAGCGTTGTAAAGCTAATATTCAAAGGCAAAACTTTTGCACAAAAATTCAATTTGATATTAGCTTAATTTCAACAAAACTAATGTGATGCTTTTATTGAAAGTAATTGTAAAGACCATGCAAGCAAACTGCCAATTGCAAAACCAATTGCACCACCTACTAATACATCAAAAGGATAATGAACACCAACATACACCTGCGCAAAAGCAATTGAAGACGCCCAAAAAAGAAGAGCCAAAGTCAAATACTTTTTTTTAAAAAAGAAGATGAAAAGAGCGGCTAAGCCAAAATGATTTGCTGCATGTGAACTCACAAAGCTGTAGCCTATTCCGCACTTAACTAACAGTCGAACTTGCGCACGAATCATTGGCTCATTACATGGTCGAAGACGTTCAAAGAGCGGCTTAATGAATGAAGAAGAAATCTGGTCGGCTAATAGAACAGTAAGCGCAGCAGCACCAATCAGCCAAAAAGCTTTGTAAGAAAATTTGATAAAGATATAGACCGTTGCTGCCACATAAAAAGGAATCCACGTAAACTTATTGCGCAGCAAAGGGCACAAGTAATCAAAAACAACATTTGCCAATTGATGATTGACAAAGAAGAAAAGCTGCGTATCAAGTTCCTTAAAGTACGTTTCCATTGATTGAATAAACGAAAGTAAAATTTTGTAGGCATCTGTGATTATGGATTATATATTCAACCACAGCGTCCCTCGTCCTCCGTCCCTCGTCCTCTGTCCCTTGTCCCTTGTCCCTCGTTCCTCGTCCCTTGTCCTCGTCCCTTGTCCCTCGTCCCTCGTCCTCTGTCCCTTGTCCCTCGTCCTCCGTCCCTTGTCCCTCGTCCTCCGTCCCTCGTCCCTCGTCCTCCGTCCCTTTGTATTATTTATAGGATTGTATATTGCGCAAAATTACTTTCGTACATATCCAATGACCATCAGCGGTTTTACCATGGTTCGCAATGCGGACAAATACTATTTCCCCATCAAGGAATCTATCAAATCTATTCTGCCAATTGTAGATGAATTTGTGGTTGCGCTGGGTGATTGCGATGCAGAAGACAAAACACGCGAACTGATTGAATCTATAGGAAGTAGTAAAATCAAAATCCTTGAGCGCACTTGGGATGAGAAGGCTTTTGTAGATGGAAAGATTTTTGCTGATGAAACAACTTTTGCTTTACAGCAATGCAAAGGTGATTGGTGTTTTTATTTGCAAGCCGATGAAGTAATTCACGAAAATGATTTGCCAACCATCCAAAGAGCGTGTTTCGACAATTTAGATAACAAAGTTGTGGATGGACTACTCTTTAAATACCATCATTTTTTTGCAGACTACGACCATTATATGCCTTTTCACGGATGGTATAAAAGAGAGATTAGAATAGTGCGCAATGGTGCAAATATTTTCTCTTACAAAGATGCGCAATCATTCAGAAAAAATGATTTTGAGAAACTTAATGTTAAGGCAATTGATGCGCATGTATATCATTATGGGTGGGTGCGTCCGCCACATTTGATGCAAGCAAAAAAGAAAGAACAAGACGGTATGCATCACGGAAAAGAAAAAATAGAAAAAGCATATAGCGTATTGAAAAATGAGTTTGATTTTGGCGCGCTTAGTTTGATTCCAGTGTTTGAAGGAACACATCCGAAAGTGATGGATACCTACATTCAAAAATTAGACTGGCAACACAAATTGAATTATACAAAACAGATAAAAAGCAACCGCCCCAAACTGAAACACGAGCGGCTGAAGAATCGCATATTGTCTTACATTGAAAACAAGTTTCTGGGTGGCAGGGAAATGTTTGGTTACAGCAATTGGAATGAAGTGTAACTTCACCCGCTGAAATGTTTAAGCCTTACAAAGCTTTATTGTTTTTACTTACTGTTGGTGTGCTTTGTGCATCGCTTGCTTGGGTGTTTCCCGAGCAAGGCATTTTGTTAGGCGAATTTCATTTGCGCTTTGCAACATTAGCGAAGGTTTTTGTACTTAGTGATTCTTCAAAAACCAAGGCAATCTCGGTTGAGAAATTGCTTGCGATTTATGATGCAGAAGATTCATTAAGAACAAAAGAAGGGTTTGATAAAACGAAGCAGCAAAAAGATGCAGCCTCAGCTCTACTTGCCAGCCTTAATATTCAATACACAAAAGGCGAAAAACATCCATTGCATAATTTTTTTGCAGGGCTGGAAGGCTTGCAATCGCAAGGCACTTCTCTTCGTATTTTGCATTACGGAGATTCGCAAATTGAAGGTGATAGGATTACATCTTTTTTACGAAACACTTTGCAAAGTAGATTTGGTGGCAGTGGTCCAGGTATGTTGCCTACAATTGAGGTTGTGCCATCTATAGCTATTCAACAAAGTGCTTCTGACAATTGGAAACGCTATGCTTTGTTCGGTGGCGCGGCAAACAATCTTCTCCACAGCAACTTTGGTGCGCTTGCATGTATAGCTAGGTTTGAAGTAAGTGAGGAGAATAAAACTGCATGGTTAAAATTCATTCCATCAAAAGCCGGTTTTGCAAGCGTAAGAAAATATACAAAGGCTGTTTTACATTTAGGAAACGTAGCAGCAGAATGCAAAATTGAGTTTGCGGTGAATGGAGAAACTGTTTCAGATGAAACAATTGAAGCAGGAATTAAATACAATAAAATTACCAAGTACTTTACTGTAACACCAAGTGAATTAATTATAAAATTTACTAGCGATACTTCTCCTGATATTTATGGCGTTTCATTAGAGAGCAATGATGGAATAATTGTAGATAATATTGCTATGCGAGGCGGCTCAGGAACGGTGTTTCGCAAAATGGAAAAAAATCATCTTGATGCTGCATTTAGTAATCAGAATTTGGGCTTGATTATTTTGCAATATGGTGGCAACACCGTGCCATATATCACCGACTCTGCACATGCCGCGCAATACGGAAAATTTATTGCTTCGCAGATAAGGTATTTAAGGTCAATTCAACCTCTTGCATCTTTCTTGGTCATTGGTCCATCGGATATGAGTACTTCAATTGATGGTGAAATGCAAACCTTTCCAAACTTAGAATTTGTGCGCGATGCACTAAAGCAAACTGCATTAAAGAATGGCTGTGCATTTTGGGATATGTATGAAGTGATGGGTGGCAAAAATTCTATGCTGAACTGGGTAGCAGCCGAGCCGCCACTTGCTGCACCCGATTACATTCACTTTTCTCCGGCAGGGGCAAAAACAGTGGCTGAACTTTTTACAAAACATCTACTATCTGAATTCAATGACTGGAAAAAAACTGTGGCTACTCCTTAGTGTATTCTTGTTGATGGCAGAATTGCCATTGGTTTCTTCGGTGCTACCAGTTTACAAAAACGGTGAGCCTGAAAACGCTGTGGTTTTGCGCAGCCCTGCTTCATGGAATGCTGAAAAGATTGCTGCTGATTATCCATTCATTAAGCTTGATGAAAACAGATTGAGTTATGCAGGAGATAGTGCTGCGCTCTTTCCATTTTATGAAAAACTATACTCTCTTATTACCACAAAAAAAGGAAAATTAAATGTATTGCATATTGGTGGTTCGCATGTGCAAGCTGGAGTGCTTACTGGCAAAATGCGCAGCAATCTTCAAAACATCAGCGATAGTATTCACGGGCAATACGGATTCTTTTTTCCTTACAAAATGGCGAACACCAATAGCCCTGCGGAGATAAAAATTAGCTATACTGGAACATGGAAAAGTTGTCGAGCAGCGCGCAATAGCGATAGCTGCCAGTGGGGTTTGGCTGCGGTGCAGACAAGCACCACTGATAGCGTTGCGACATGTGTAGTTAAAGTCAATCGCACAGATTCTGCACGATACCTTTTTTCTTCAGCAATTGTTTACCACAACACCAATTTGGGGGACTATAATATTGAATCTTTAAACCAGGAATTAACCTCTATTGAAATTGATAGTGTACAAGGAATTACCCGCATTTACTTTTCTAAAGCAGTAGATAGTTTGGAATTGCGCTTTGTAAAAACAACAACTAATGAAGCCGCAAGATTTGAATTGCAAGGCTTTCAGTTTTTGAATGATTTTGCGGGCTTAACGTACAGCGCAGTTGGCATAAATGGAGCTTCAGTGCCAACTTATCTGCGCTGCGAAAAATTGGAACAACATCTTGAGACCGCTGTGCCGGATTTAGTAGTTTTTGGCATTGGCATTAATGATGCATATATGCCTACAGATGAATTTAAAGCAGAAGAGTACAAGCAAAATTATTTGGCGTTAATGAATAGAATTCGCAGCGTGAACAGTGAGGTAAAATTTATTTTTATCACCAACAACGATAGCTATTATAAGCGCAAGTATCCTAACAAGAATGCACTAAAAGTACGCGATGCAATGTTTGAACTCAGTAAACAGGAGAACGTTGCTGTGTGGGATTTTTTTACCATCATGGGTGGTTTAAATTCTATTAAAAAGTGGGAGGCAGAAAAATTAGCTAAGCCAGACAAAGTGCATTTTACAAATGAAGGTTATCAACTAAAAGCTGATTTGCTTTTTGATGCTATCAAGCGCGATTTTGAAAGATTCATTTCATTGAAAAAAACAAACTAGCAACTGCAGTGAAGGAATGGATTGAATACATATTGCTTTACAACCCGGATGCACCCATCATATTCACGGGCTTATACTTCTGGGGCTTTTTTGCAGTGGTGCTTGCAATGTTTTCTGTGATTTATAAAAGACTTGCATGGCGCAATGCCTTTCTGTTTTTAGTGAGTCTGTTTTTTTATTACAAAACTAGCGGGCTTTTTTTTCTCCTACTTGTTTTTAGTATCACCTGCGACTATCTGCTGGGATTCAGAATTGCAAAAGCCGAAACTCCAATTACTAAAAAACTTTGGCTCATAATCAGCATTACATTGAATTTATCGCTGTTGGTGTATTTCAAATACGCCTACTTTTTTACCGACTCTTTCAATAATTTTTTTGGTTCAAGCTTTCATCCAATTAATCATGTCGCTGCGCTCTCCAACGATTTTTTGGGTACAACTTTCAAGGCAGATAACATCACTCTGCCTTTTGCTATTTACTTCTACACTT
>Ga0105049_10010896_pt1 | contig 10427 bp, 9 predicted proteins | sample MAT06_FD_78087 | JGI IMG/M metagenome (GOLD analysis project Ga0105049, IMG submission 78087) | Freshwater microbial communities from Lake Fryxell liftoff mats and glacier meltwater in Antarctica - MAT-06 | ecosystem: Environmental > Aquatic > Freshwater > Ice > Liftoff microbial mat | place... | reverse complement strand
TCGCCTAGAGGCGGTACTCGACAAGTTTGAGGTGCATCCCAACTGCGTCGCCATCTTGCCCGGTTTGGCCTGCGGGGGCGATATTTTGTTTGCCGAAGCCTGCCTCAGACGCAATCTCCAAATCGAGGTTTACCTCCCCTTCGAGCCAGCGGTGTGCATCAAAGATTCGGTGAGTTTTGCCGGAGATGCCTGGGTCGAGCGCTTTTATCAGATCATCAACGAGCCTGCGGTGACGGTGCATCTCCAAATCGATCGCCTGGGCCCCGTGCCTAAGGACGACAACCCCTATGAGCGCAACAACCGCTGGACGCTCTACTCAACCCTGATGTATGACATTAGCTGTGTGCGCCTGATTGCCCTTTGGAATGGGCTGGGGGGCGATGGCTTGGGGGGCACCGCCGATTTGGTGCAGCAGGTGCGCCAACTGGGGGGCATTGTGGAACATCTCGACATTACCAAGTTTGACTATTGGCAAGAGGGCTATCGCCAAGAGAGCTTGCAGCGAGAGGAAGACCTCCATGCTACGCCCGCTCCGGTGTTGTAATGGCCAAGATGCCATTACGGCGGCGATCGCCACTCCCGGTCATGGTTCCATCCGCCTCTAAGCCCACGGCATGAACCCCGCCAAAGAACATATTTTGTTCCTCCCAGCGGCTGATCTGATCCCGCTCCGGATCCTGCAAAAAGCCCTCTGGGGGCAGGGCAAAACCGGGTTCTAGGCTAAGTACATGGTTTTCCCAATGGATGCGGGGGCTAGCTACGGCGGCTTCGATAGACATGCCAAAATCGAACAGGTTGGAAACCACTTGCAAAATGGCTGTGCGGATGCGATTGGAGCCGCCCGAGCCGAGCACGAGGCAGGGATGGCGATCGCGCAACACCAGGGTCGGAGCCATCATCGACGAAATCCGCACATTCGGTTGCCATTGATGGAACCCGGCAGGGTGGAGGTCGGCTTCCCCTAGCATATTGTTGAGCATGATCCCCGTTCCTGGAATGCTATAGCCACAGCCTTCTCCGTTAGAACTGGTGAGGCTAGCCGCATTGCCCTCGCCGTCGATGGCGCTGATGTGGGTGGTGCTGCCCCATTTATTCACCGCTCCGAGTAAGGAGTTGGCATAGGGTTGTAGGTGTTCGGTCGCCAAGAAAGTTTGGGCGACATCAGAGGTATAGAGATGGCTGTCGTAGCCATCGGTGCGGGCTTGGTTGGTGAGGCGCATAATCTCTGTGAGCAACCGCATATGGGTGGTGGAGCCAAAGGCGATCGCCCCCATCTCTACCTGCTCTAGTAGCGCCAGCGAAAAGGCGATGAGACTGCCCCCTGAGCTAGGGGGGGGGTTGGTCAGCAGCGTATTTCCCCGGTAAGAGGTGCTGAGGGGCGATCGCTCAATCACCTGATACTCCCGCAGATCTTCTAAGGTTAAATAGCCCCCGCCCGCTTGGCAATCTTTAACCAATTGCTGGGCAATATCGCCCTCATAGAAACCCCGAATCCCCTCTTCTACCAAGTATTCCAGCGCATCTGCGAGGGCTGGTATTTGGAACGTTGCCCCCGGTGCTAAGGGCGTGCCATTCGGAACGCAGAGCGGCTGCAATTGTGGGCATTTTTGTAAGATGGCCGTGAGAATTTTGAAGCAATAGGACTGGAACTCATTGACCACAACCCCCGCGCGGGCATAGTGGATAGCCGGAGCCGCCACCACATTTAACGGTAAGCGCCCCAATTGCTGATGCACCTGAAGCAAGCCCTTGGCCATCCCCGGAACGGCGATCGCCCCTAAGCCAATATGGAACTCCTGCGCCACGTTGCCAAAGTTGACATCCACCGGAAAGAAATCTCCCGGCTCTGTAGGAGACTGGCGCGGCGTTTGGGTAAAAAAGTCAAACAGCGTATTGCGGTTGTCTGCGGTGTGCGCCAACAAAAAGCCCCCACCCCCCAGCGATGTCAGCGTTGGCTCCGCCACACAAGCCGCCAAGGCTGAGGCGACAACCGCATCAAACACATTGCCGCCCTGGCGTAAAATTTCTACCCCGGCCTCTACCGTTTTGGGGTGCCCCGCAGCGATCGCCCCTCGCGTTTGACTAGCCATGCTCTTTGCCACTCTCCAACAACATCCGCCTTCCAAACGTAATACGCTTTGCAGCGGTTCATTCAGACAATTCTGCCGATTCTTTACCCCAACCTATCGGGAACCCAAAAAGTGATGCCAAAAAAAGTGGGGATTGCTAACGCCAATCCCCGATCCAACCCATTATTCTCGATGATCAGCAGTTTCAACCGCGATTTCTCAGGCAGAGCGCCTGCGGTAGCAGAGGGGTCTCAAGCCCTTCAGAGTGGCTTTCTGGGGTCATTTGCATGATGCAGAAATAGCCTGACCGCAGGATTTTGAGACCGCGCGATCGCCCATCACCCTACCGGAAACGATCTGGGTTGAGGCGGCGAGGATTGCTCCCTGAGCCGTTCAGTTGTTCTCCGGTGCCGCCATCGGCAGCATCTAAGAAAGGCCGGAGGTTGATGGGGCTTCGGTTGCTAGAGGGGGTGTTGCGGCCAGGGAAACCGAGAATATTGCCGATCTCGCCCAGCAAGTCATTCCCATCTCCGCCAAAGGTCGCCACGGCGTCTGTTGATTGGCCGCTGTCAGCCACCACAATATTTTCAAACACGCGATCGCGCGTCGCCACGGGGTCTTGTCCGGGGGGCACTGTCAAAACAATCCGGCAACCTGCCACCCGTTCTGTGGTCACACAGACCGTGTCGTAGCCATTCTCTAAACCTGTGCTAAGTTCCACCAAGCCATCGGGTCGATAAGATTCTAGGCGACGGCTGATTTCATTACAGCGGCGCTCAGGCGTCCATCCGCCCCCCAATTCCGTCGGCTTAGCCCAAGGATATTGCTCATTAGGCTCACTCTCGGGGCTATAGACCACCGTATATTCGCCATCCACCACCTGGCACCGAAACCGCACCTGGTTCAGAGTCGGGGAATCTTGTTTTGCCCCTGCACCGGCTTCTAGGGCGATCGCCTGGGCCACAAACGGCATCCCCAGCATCCCTAAACCTAAGCCTACGCCACCGATCCCAGCCACTAACTTACCGATCCCGTTCTCAATCCCCATGGTCTCATCTCCGTTTTACTCGCCTGTTCTGTAGATGCAGCATCCCAGCCTTACCCTGCCTTGGTTTCTGCCCCGCACTTGGCATAACCCTGCTTAAACGCCACAACTTACACTTCGGGACGCTCAGCCCAGCCCCAAGGTTCCCAATCCCACCCATTCGTGGCCAGCCTTCCGGGTTTTCTTGCGAAACTGTTACATTTGACGCAAAAGTGGGGATAATAACTTGGGTTGCTTGCTCAATCAGCGTGAATGCAACCGGCGTGAGTGCAACGGATTGATTCTGGAATAGGCCACTCCAACTGATGCTTCTAAAAGTGGTTCTAGAGGTGGCTCTAAAAATTGGAGCAGGCTAAATCAGAATTAAGCCGTGGGGCGATCGCTCCAAAATCAAGACAACCTAGCCGTTATTCATCAGCCAGAGTTATCATCTCGAAAAAACACTTCGTAAAGTTTTATAACAACTTTTCTGTGTCTTTTGATACAATGGTTGATGTTAAGTGAAAGCTAGTAAAAGCTAGGTTTCTGAGTTTATGGTTTTGTCATAACTCCAAATTATACAAGACATATCATTCAGAAATGATTCACGCTAACTGTGGGTGTCAAAACCTTCAGTTTGAGGTTTTTTAGAGAAGCTGAGATTCGCTTCTTAAGACCTGTTTCTACTGCTGCATCAGTTCCGTGGGAAGAACTGCTGCAATAACCCTCAGCAAAGGGAGTGTTGCAGGTCATAGATACCGTTGATCCAAGAGTTTGGGACTGACCTTTCGAGGTCAGTTTTTTTATGCTCCTCAAAAAAATCAGCCAGAAGCCGCTAATTTGTCAAAAATTCACAGGAGATTGTCAGAGATTGTCAGGGTTTTTCAGTTAGAGATGGAATACTTGAATGAAGATAATTTCACGTTCATTCTGGCTCTAAAATAGTTTCAAAAGTGAGTTTCAACTTTAGATCGAAAGATCGAAAATCAGTAGATCAAAAATCGGTTCTAAGATCAGCCCCAAGATTAAGCCTGAGAGCAGCTTCCCCAATCGCCCACATCTTTCTAAGCCCTTTGTCCATATCCGCTAACGCCAAGCCATAGAGCCAAACTCTTGGTTCTATGGCTGATTGCCGTTGTTCCCATGCCTATTTTGAGAGCAGTTCATGGCCAAAATTCTGCTGATCGAAGATGACCCAGTGGTGCAAACTCTGATTCTCAAGATACTGCGAGCGGAGGGGTTTGAGGCGATCGCCGCTGTCGATGGCTACGAAGGCATGGCCGTTGTGCAGCAGCAGCATCCAGACCTCATTCTTTGTGATGTCATGATGCCCCTTTGTGATGGCTATGAGGTGCTGCAACAACTCAACCAAAACCCCAACACGGCAGGCATTCCGTTCATTTTTCTAACGTCCAAATCAGCGGAAACAGACCGGCGGCAGGGCATGAACCTAGGAGCCGATGATTATCTCTCGAAACCCTTCCGTCGAGAAGAATTGTTGCGTGCGATCACAGCCCGACTGACCAAGCGGGAGGCTGTTTTGCGCCCCCTCCGCAATGAAATGAGCCGAGCCACCGCCACCCTAGAACATGTCGCCTACCAAGATAAGCAAACGCTGCTGCCCAACCATGCCTGGTTTTTGCGACAACTCAATGAGGCGATCGCCCTGACCTCCACCCCTGCATCCGTCTTATCTGTATTGCTGATCCATCTTGACCCTGGCTCCTTTAACCGCACCCATGGCAGCGCCACCGCTCACGAAGATGAGTTTTTGCAGCAAGTCACCCAGCGCCTACGAGACAGTTTTGGCGACGATCATAGCCTTGCTTACCTAGGGCACTGCAAGTTTGGGTTGCTCATTCGCAACCTCTCCCATGATTGCGAAGCCGAACAAACGGCCCGCGTGTTGCTGCGGATTTTAAGGGAACCCTATACCCTCCGCTATAGTTGCGTAGAACCCGAGATCAGCATTGGCATCGCCCCCGGCGAAACCGCCGCCCCTGGTTGCACAGGTGACTATCTAGCCATTTGTGCAGAACTGGCGATGAAACGGGCAGAACGGAAGATGGGCAACCACTTGGCACTCTATGACCCTGCCCAAGATGTGGCGTGGACAGATCCTAAAACCATCATCGAGCAGCTCACCCGCGCGAGCTTTCGCAACGAGTTTACCTTGCAGTATCAACCCCAACTCAACCTGATTACAGGCAAAGTGGTGGGAGCTGAAGCCCTGCTCCGCTGGAATCATCCCACCCTCGGCAGTCTCCAACCTGCGAGTTTTCTGTCCATTGCTGAAGATGCCCATCTCCTCCCTGAGATTGGTGACTGGGTGATGAAAACCGCCTGTCGCCATGCCAAAGAGTGGCAAGACCGCTATCACCTATCGTTGCGGGTGGCTATCAATGTTTCTCTATCAGAATTGCAGCAACCCAACTTCTTTGAAAAAACAGCTCAAAATCTGCGTGAGATGGATCTCGACCCCGATCTGCTCGCCATCGAACTGAGTGAAACCTGCCTCATTGGAGCCAGCCCCAAGGTGATGGAGACCCTGCAACGGCTTCATCATATTGGGGTAAATTTGTATCTTGATGATGTCGGCGCGGCTTTTTCATCTTTCTCGCATCTGCGAAAGGCACCGCTGCAAGCGCTGAAAATTGATGGCGGCCTGATCGCAACCATCGCCCAACCCAATGGAGAGGAAGCTTTGGTGCAGGCGGTGTTAGGCATTGCCCATACCCTGTCGCTGAAGGCGATCGCCGAAGGGGTCGAGCGACCTGAACAATTAGGTTTTTTACGCAAAAATGGTTGCCATGCAGCCCAAGGAGATATTTATAGCCCCCCTGTGACTGCCCGAGAATTTGAAATCCTCCTCGCCAAAGATCGGCTGCAAGCCTCGACTTAGAAACCTTCTAGATGTCAGCAGGTTGATCTCACCCAATGGGTGAGGCAAAAATCTCTGCAGGGATGCTTGATCCACTGTTGTCATGATGACTGCTCACTACGCCTTTGACCTATGCCGTTGACATTAATTACAGGGCCAGCCCGATCAGGAAAAAGTGAATGGGCAGAAACCTTGGCTCAGCAATCTGGCCAAGGAGTAACCTACGTCGCTACCGCTAACCGAGATCGATCGGATGTGGAGTGGGAAGCCCGCTTGGCGCAACATCGATCCCGTCGTCCTGCCCACTGGCAAACCTTAGAGGCTCCTCAAGATTTGGGGCATATTTTGGTCACGGCGACGGCCACTGATTGTTTCTTAATTGATTCTTTGGGCACTTGGTTGGTCAATTACCTAGAGTTGGCAGAGGCCGCGTGGGACGCAGAGGCGGCGCGGTTGCTGGCCAGTGTAGAGCGATCGCCCGCTTATATCCTCATGGTGGCCGAAGAAACAGGCTGGGGAGTGGTGCCGGCCTATCCTCTGGGGCGGTTGTTCCGCGATCGCCTAGGTTCCCTCACCCGACAAATGGGGGCGATCGCCCATCCTGTATACCTAGTCACCGGGGGATATGTCTTGAACCTGAGCCAGTTAGGAACGCCCCTTACTGATAATTTGAGGGGACTGATTTGAGGGGACTGATAGGTTCTCAACAATTGAAATACGGAGAGTTAGAAGCTCATTCTATGGCTCCGTAGCCCCTCATCCACGCCGTTGCTTTTGCTTACCTCAACAGCTCCCCAAACGCACCCGTTCCACTCCTCCCACACCTAGTCATCTAGCCTTGATTGCCTTGCCTAATCTAAGACACAATCTCGCCGCACCACCCGTCCTCCGGGCATCGTGGTGTTGCATAAAATCGCCCCTTCAAGATTAGCGTCCTTGATGTTGGCTCCTAACAGATTAGCCCCCGTTAGGTTGGTATTGCTCAAATTCGTCTGCTGTAACGAAGCCTGCCGCAAATTAGCGCCCGTCAAGTCTGCATTCGTTAAATTAGCGCGCATGATCCTTGCCCGCTCTAGCAAAGCTTGCCGTAAGCTAGCTCCTTCGAGTCGTGCCATTGTTAAATCTGCATTGCCCAACTGGGCACCCCGCAAATTAGCATTTTGCAGATTTGTGCGCGATAAATTTGCCCCAGACAGTTGAGCATTGAGTAAGATCGCATTTTTGAGAGACGCATCACCCAAATAGACTCGCCGCATATCTGCGCCTTCTAAATTGGCTCCGCTCAGATTCGCTTCTGCCAAGTTGGCACCAAATAAGTTAGAAAACCGCAGGTTGGCTTTTCCTAAATCAGCTCGACTCAAAACAGCCTCTGTCAACACCGTATTCTCTAAATCTGCCCGGCGCAAGCTAGCATCCCCTAAGTAGACTAAGCGGAGGTCAGCCGCTTCAAGAACCGCATCATCGAGGCGCGATCGCGCCATCACAGCCCCAACCAAATAGGCCTGCCGCAAATCTGCACGAATCATATTAGCTTGGTTAAACCGCACCCCTGCTAAATTGGCCCGATGAAGCGTGGTGTTATAAAGCTGACTGCCTTCTAAAGAGGAATATTCTAGATTGACCCCTGATAGATCAGCATGATTCAGATTTACAGCCCCCAACTCACAACTGACACAGGAACGAGTTGCCAACAATACATTGACCCGTCTCACCTTGGCCGCACTGGCTAACCGCACAGCCCCAAAGATCACCGACAAAACCGTCAAAAACACCGCAACCGTTAGTAATGCCGTAACATCCTTTTTATCCATATTCTCACTGGCTCTCCCATCCTCGCTGGCTTTCCCACGGTTCTCGAATGGATTCACTCATAGGGTAACGAAAAGGGTATATCACCCTGCGGCTTCCTTGTTCGGTTAAGATTCAGCAGAGAGCGAAAGACCCTATCCAAGCCAATGGCAATAAACCTATTGCTCTCAGCGATGATCCGCCTATCTACTCTAACCATTGCGGGTTTCGTTTGCTATTTTTGAATGCGACCCATCTTAGCCGTAATCTATGCCTCTACGTCCATTTCATGTGGCCTTTCCAGTCCGAGACCTAGCCGAAACCCGCCAGTTCTATGAAACCATTTTAGGATGCTCCATCGGGCGCACCAGTGACACTTGGATTGATTTCAACCTCTTTGGGCACCAAATCACCGCGCACCTAGCCCCCGATGAACTGAGCGCCCCCCAAACCAATGCAGTCGATCAAAAAGCCGTCCCTGTACGTCATTGGGGCGTTATTTTAGAAATGGAAACCTGGAAAACCCTCGCAACATCTCTCGAAGGATTTGGCGTGAAGTTTGAGATTAAACCCTATATTCGCTTTCAGGGAGAGGTCGGTGAACAGGCTACCTTGTTTCTCCTCGATCCGAGCGGCAATGCGCTAGAGTTCAAAGCCTTTCGAGAAGATGCCTCAATTTTTGCCCACAACGCTTAGCCTCCCCAGGCTTTTTCGACGATCCCACAGAGCTAGCATTAACCATCTCAGCACCCTGCACCGAGTTCCTGCCTCAACGCCTCGCATCCCCACAGTAAAATTTGCCCCATCTCGCAGGGATGAATACAACGCAGATAGCCATCAATCTAGAGGGTTACGAATCAATTTTGCGGAACCCCAGGGCGCTGATACATTCCATATCTCAGCGCCAATCCTCGTGTAGGAACATATCCTGAAATCATAGATGTAGAGACTAAAGATGTAGAGACTAAAGATGTAGAGACTAAGATCATGCGGTGATACTGGTGATACTGCATAAGTCCCTACAACCATAAATAATCTTTTCTGGAAGACACTCGATGTTTCTGGAAAGAACGGATGAAGAAAGTGTGATGGATTGTCCCTATATTAGGGGAAAGCTAGAGCTAGGATTGTAGACCCTCCTTACTTGACCTATCTTGCCATGCCTGCCAACCTAATTCTCGTCAAGCCAAGCTTGGCTCAAACCCCTCCCAATACTGCGCCACCCCCATCTGGCCAACTATGGATGTATTCCACAGGGGTTGTCGTTTTGCTGTTGATTGGCCTAGGCATCTACACCCAACTGACTGTCAAAAAACTCAAAAAGGCCAAGCGCTTTGAAGAATATAAAAATCGGGAACTCCAGAAAAAGCTAAAGCTCGCGCTGAATACGATCAGCAAAATGGAGAAAAACCCTGATCTAATTCACTCCCGCGAATTTAATCTAGATTATCTGCGAATGCGAATGGAAGAGGAGCAATTCCACTTTGCCATTGTCAACCAGATGAAGATTAAGGTAAAAGAAAAAATTACAGTAGCGTTGCGCCCACACCAAGCCGAACAAGGAATGATCGGCATGGCAAGTGCCAGTCGGCAAGTGGATGAGCTTTTTGATGTGGAATATAACCTCTCAGATAGCCCTGGGGGCAAAAAGGGAGTGCTATTTCGCATTCAAATTAAGTTAGCCAAGATCCCCACCCAACCGACCTCTGTAACGGTGAAGCAGATTGTTGAATGCATGATGACCTTTATGAGCCAGGATACGGATGAGAACTGGCAACCGACGATTCAAGGGCGAATTGCATATATGCATTGGGATCAAAAAGCAAAGCCAACGCCTATGTTAGTGCTTGAACAATCCAACGAAGGTGTGAATGTGACCTTCCGCTCTAACCGAATTGTAGAGAAGGCCTAATGTGTGTGAGGCTTGCTGAGGTTAAGCCGCATAATGCTGGGTTATGGGCTTTCGGTGATCCGTCAAAACATGGCTCTATTGATCAGCTAGCATAGATCCTTGAAGGCTATAGATATCAGTAATTCTCATCTTGAAACGCATGTAAGTAGGTGGGCTGAATTAAATTAAGGGCGTTGCTGAATTCGGCTATGAAACGGGTTCTGAAAGCCTGATGGCACTCTCCCAAATCTGGCAAAATTATAGTGCCATTCAGCAACATCAGGTTTTTTTGCTCGACCTCAAGAATTTGCCGGAGTTGTTGCGATCGCACAACCTTAATCGCTGTAGCGTTCTGGGGTATGAGGCTGATGATGTGCTGAGCACCTTGGCGCGGAAGGGGGGGGCGGGGCGTTTGGGTGAAGATTTTGAGGGGCGATCGCGATCTGTTTCAACTCGTCGATAAAAACGGACTGCCGAAAAACACAGCAGATTGAGCGCAAGTTTTTGAGCTTGGGGAAATGGGTCAGGAACCGTTGGTGATGCCCTCTCCTTTTTAGGAAAACTGCGACCATGGGTTAGTTGGGGAGCATGAGTTAGGCTGGTATGCGCGTATTGATTGTAGAAGATGATGTAGGTATTTCTAGATTTATCCATCAAGGCTTGAATGAGGCAGGATACGCCGTTGATAGTGCTGCCGATGGTGATGAAGGACTGAACTATGCGATCGCCGCTGAATATGATGTGATCGTGTTAGATGTCATGCTGCCCAAGCTG
>Ga0105049_10010893_pt1 | contig 10429 bp, 8 predicted proteins | sample MAT06_FD_78087 | JGI IMG/M metagenome (GOLD analysis project Ga0105049, IMG submission 78087) | Freshwater microbial communities from Lake Fryxell liftoff mats and glacier meltwater in Antarctica - MAT-06 | ecosystem: Environmental > Aquatic > Freshwater > Ice > Liftoff microbial mat | place... | reverse complement strand
CCAGGGGTAAACGGCAACTGCCGCCCGGCCACATAGATGGCTTTGTAAGGGCGAAACAGCATTTTGATGGCCACATCATTAGTGAAATAACCAATGATGCCACCCAATATTGGGGGCGCAACGAACAGCCAGAGATTTGACAGATTCAAGAGCGTAGGGATTTTAGAGTAGGGATTTTAAGCGTGAAATTTTAGAAAACGTTGGGGCGCGGTTGGGGTAGCACAGTGCCAATATCCAGAGACAACTCCCCGCTTTTATTTTCAATTTTGAACTGAAGCGGTTTTTTGAGCATCTTTTCGGGTGGTGGCGAGGGGGAAGGAGACACTACTTGGTGGCGACGAGAACCCCCATCAGGTTATGGGCGATCGCATAATGCACCACCTCCGAAAACCCGGCCTGCCGCGCCAGTGCTACCTGCTCCGGCCCCGTCGGGAAGCGCTCTAAGCTCGGAAAGATGTAAGCATACTCCTCGCGCACCCCAAATTGGCTGGCAAGGGGAACCACCAAATGATCTAAATACCACCGCTGAAACGCTTGCTGGGTGAGGTCTACGGGGCGATTAAAATCCAAAATAGCCACCCGCGCTCTGGGCTTCAACACGCGATACAGTTCGCGTAGGCTCGTTGGAATATCCATCACATTACGCAGCCCATACCCCATGGTAATACCATCAAAGTGATTGGCAGCAAAAGGTAGTGCTAGGGCATCGCCCTCGACCCAGGTAATGGGTTGGCTGGCAAGGGTGCGCTGTTGGGCGATCGCCAATTGCTCGGTCGAAAAATCTAGGCCATAAACCTGCCCATCAGTGCCCACCGCCTTCGCCAACAGTCGTGCCAAATCGCCGCTGCCACAACACACATCCAAACACACGCCCCCAGATGGAGGCTGGCACCACTTCACCGCCATCTGCTTCCAAACGCGATGCAACCCCAAACTAAGCCAATCATTCAACTGGTCATAAATCGGGGCAATGCGGTCAAACAATACTTGAACATCGTGAGCCGTGGCAGTCATAGGAGCAAAGACACAGAGAAAAAGGGCATTAAAACCAAGGAACAGCTAGCCGTTCTTTGGGTCAGACAGCGGTGAGATACCGCAAGAAAATCAGTGAGCTATAGGTTAGATCTATCTAGATTAATCTGCCCAATATCTAACTCAACATCTAATTCAACATCTAACTCAACATTTAGCAGAGGGTTTACCCAGCCTAGAGCGTAGAGTCTAGGCTGGTTAGAGCAAGGGCGACTTGTTGCACCGAGAGGTAAAGCAAGGTCAACTCATCTTCTTTGAGAGCATGGGGCGCATTCCATTGCAACGAGACGATCGCCAGCACCTTGTCTAAAAAGAGCGCCGGAATCAGCAAATTAACCGAAGGCGGCGAGCCTGACCCCAAAACTAATTGGGAAGACTGGCTGGCGATCGCCTCTGTCACCGGCTCCACCGTCCCTAAAGAAACCGCCGTCATCCCCTCTGTTTCCCATTGTCCCAAACTATCCGATAGGCTTGTGTTACGAATCAATTGCGTAATACAAGCATCAGCCCCAAAGGTTTTGCCAATGGCGATCGCCATCTGATCCAGCACCCCCTCCAAGCTGACGGGTTGCCGCGTAACCCGCACAATCATATCCAACAGCCGCGTCTGAGCCTGTGCCCAGCGCAATTCATCCGTCCGTTGCTTGTGCATCTCATAGGTTTCGACAGCGCGCTGCACCACCGTTCGCAACTCACTAGGATCCCAAGGCTTCGTAATATACTTATAAACTTGGCCAGAGTTAATCGCCTCCACCAAATCTTCTACATCCGTAAACCCAGTCAAAATAATGCGCATCGTATCAGGAAACTGCGGCACAGTTTTGCTCAAAAACTCTGTGCCTTTCATCTCTGGCATTCTCTGGTCAGAAATTATAACGGCGACCTCACCTTCACTCGCCAATACCTCAAGTGCGGCCACCCCACTTTCTGATCGCAATACATTAAACTCCCGCCGAAAGGTGCGATAGAGCAAATCCAGATTGTCGGGTTCATCATCTACCACCAGCATCTTGGGCTTTTTTCGACGCTCTAAGCCTTCCAACTGCTGACCAATCACATCCAACTCTGGAATCCCAGTCTCCATATTCTTTCTCCTATCAGCAGAAGATCGCTTTTACAACTCATCAAACCCAATGGGTGAAAAGCCATCCCTCATATACAAAAGCTTAATCGCACACACCCTCTAGTCTCGACAACTTTGCCCAATTTCTAACGCTTTTTCCAAAAAAAATCCATTATTTTCATGCTTCCCTGAAAAAAGCTCGTTCGAGCATAATCCTACAGCCCTTCAAGACTCAAGACAATTGAGGCTACCCCCTTAACACTGCGCGCAATTTTGTGCAGAGGGCGATCGCGCAACTCCTCAATCGCGCAACTCCTCAGTCTTGCAACGCATAGAGGGTTTTCTGTTCTTGCAGGATTTTGCAGGGGTTGCACGTTTCGCAATCATGCCTAGGAAGGATGATTTTTTAACGCTTCCTCCATGTCCCCTTATTAAGCTTCTTTAGGGACAAGTCTTTTATGAGTCCAGTAATTCTTTTTATAAGTCCATAAATTAGACTTATAGGACTCAATACGGTATACCTACTTACTAACGATGCTGGTGTTAAAAATCCCTTGCAGTTGCTTCAACACTCTAGCCGTAGGTCACCAATTTTGAGTAAGTTTGGCTATCCTTTCTCATCTGCTAACAGTCTCATCTGTTAACAGTCTCATCTGTTAAGTAGATGAACCTAATTAAACGTAGTCTTGAATCGCTGGAAGCCTTATTGTGCCGCGCTCGGCTTGCTGATTACTTAGGTCTACCTACTTAATATTTTTCTAGCTTTTTGTAGCGCTTCTTTCGTCTACGCTGCACTGAATAAACAGCCTGTAATTAGACTGCGCTAAATATAATTGCGCCAATTCAAATTTGAAGTGCAAAGATAGCCAAAGAGTCAGCGTGGGATAATCGTTTCAATGATCGGCCACGCTGATTTTTCTAACTCCGCCAGCTTTTAATAGTCGCTAAATCATGCCTGGGCCTTTATGCCGCCAATCATGCTCTGTGGTCAGTTTGCCATCCTCATCCTCAGATAATTCCTCCAACTGATGGGTCTTATCTGCGGCTTCCTGTGCAGCTTTCTCCCGCAAATCTCCCGGAACATTGACGTACATTTCTGGCTCAATTGCATAGTTATTGAGCAACCCCTCTTTATCGACCGTATAGCCATCTGCTACATTGCTCGATTCATCACCATCATCGACATGAGAGGTATGCCCAAAGTCTTTACCCTCACGCTGCTGACGTGCAGCAGATTCGGCAGGAACGATGTGTGAGTCATATTGCGGAACGGCATCTGACGAATCATTATTGGAAGAATCATTTTGAGCACTCATTTTAATAGCCCTCTGTAGTTTTTCTGCAATAGTTCTGGTCACTGTTTGATTCCCTCTCCTTAATCTGCAATGCAGGGTGCATTTAAGATCAGACTTGTTTAAGGTAGAGCCAATCATTTCAGTTTCTACAGTTAGCTTGATGCCCTATTAATTTATTTCTTGTATGAATTGATTGACTACGATACAAAACGTAAAGAAAACAGCGTGCTCTGCTACCAGCCTGCTGGTGAAAGCTCTGGTTATCTGCTGCAGCCTTGATCATTTCCAAAGAATTTATGCCAACGGAAAGATTGAGGAAATATCAAAGGAAAATTAGCGACTAAATGCTCTAACTAGCTTCAAAAGCTTATCCACCGATTTAGGCCGAGACTGATTGGCTAGAAGCCATGCGATCGCAGGTTTTGCCAACGGTTTGGGCATAATACCAGCCCATAAAAACCACAGGCTAACAATTAGTTTGCGTTTTGGAGGCAGGGGTGAACGCTTTAAAGTAGACCAAAACCCATGCCATGCCAGCACCAGGGATGAATCATTAGAAATAGGATGGTATTCAGGAGCCATCCGTAGAGAACCCATGCGGTTCATTAAGTGACTGTAATCGCGTAATCCTAAATTGGGCTGAACTGGGTAGCCCAAAGCGGTTGCGGTTTGGGCAATATAGCGATAGCGGAGGTCATCATGCTGTAGGCTTTTATGCAATTTTTCCTCCCATCCTGCCACCTGTGGCGACCAGAGGTTGCTACCGTGGCGGCGGCGCGCGCCTAGGGCTTCATCCACAGCAACGACCTGCCCAAAAAAGGGAACGACCGCCACTAGATACCCATCCGCAGAAATCCGAAAATCATTTTCGGGGATCGGCATCACCTTTTCGAGCGCCAATCGGCTAAAGCTATTACCACTCGTAACGGTCGCTCGATAGCGTCCTTGGTTCACCAATAATTTCCAAACATCGCCCCTATCAAAGGGGATTTCTCGAATGGGATAAAACTCGATGAAGTTCCCCACTGCATCAACAATTTCGAGACGATACTGTAACTGGGCGGCATCTTCTTGCCAATGGGCAACGACTCTCTCAACGGTTTGAGGGTAAAGATAATCATCAGCATCTAAGAAGATAATAATGTCACCGTGGCTGGCTAAAAAGCCTGCATTGAGAGATGAAGCTTGGCCACCGTTTTCTTTTAAAACTGGAAGAATGCGATCGCCATACCCTCTAATCAGATCAATGGACTGATCCGTAGAGCCATCATCCGCAACCACTACTTCTACATTTTGGTAGCTTTGATTGAGCGCACTATCAATAGCCTCAGCAATAAACTGCCCATAGTTATAGTTATTAATAACAATGCTGACCTTTGGATTATCCATGCCAGTGATCCTCTAAAATAGCCAAATATCGAGAGTAAATAGAGTCTGCAAACCTAAGAATCAATCTAATTTCTCTTGATCCTCCTGGAGACGGTAGTAATACCACACCAAACCCCATAATAGGGCTGCTAACAACCCATCACAGAGCAAGGTTGACCAGGCTGCTCCCTGCCAAGAGAAAATTGGAATCCACCATAAATTAAGGACACAATTCAAACCCGCAATTCCCATCTGAATGCCACTTCTTACACCCTGGAAACCAGCCCCAGTTAATGTATCAGCAGCAAAGTAACTGACAGATTTTAGAATCAGCAGTGGAGATAGCCAACGAATGGCTAAAACAGCCTCACGATAGTCTTCTCCTAAAATGTAGGGAATGAGCGGTGCAAACAGCATTAACCCTATCGTACAAAGAGAAGCATAAAGCACCGAAACAGGGATCAACCGTTTGGCTAATCCCCAACTTCCCTTAATCCCCTTTTCGCCATGTTTGAAAAATTTTGCATAGCCCGCAGCTAATAAGGCTTGAACAGGCACAAACGCTACTGTAATAATCCGAAAGGCTGCGGCATAGATACCTGTAGCACCTAAGGTTCCTAGGCTTGCCAACATGGTTTTGTCAATATCGTTATAAATAGTCTGAGAGGATAGCCCAATAGAAAAATAAAAGCCTTCTTTCATACTTGGCCCAATCAAGGCTGGAACTGGTTTGGGTTTGCCGACAATGATGCTGACCATGTAGACGGCGACAGCCGCTGCAATAGCTGTGCTAATAAGATATAGAATAGCCCAATCAAGAACTTGGGGTTGAATATAAAACTGCACCAGAACAATCGCAGCCACCATATTTTTGAGGCTTAGCAAAATATTGATTTGTGCCGTCCGTTTAATTTTATCAACGGCTAAAAAAGACTTGCTTGAGGCATCAATAAACCGTAGAAAAATTAGATCTGAAAGACCTACCAAAAAAATTAAAGCTGGAGGAATTTCATCGGGAAGCACGAGACCTCCAAGAATCTGAGCCAGGATGAGTAGGATCGTTCCTGAAATAGAGGTTATGAGCAGTGCATTGCCCCAGTAGGTACTAAACAAGGTGGGGTTGCGCGAGACATGCTTAACTAAAATATTTTCGGCTCCCCAACTCGAAAAAGGAGTGAGAATACCAATTAGGGCAACCACTCCAGCAAATGCACCGTATTGTTCTGTGCCTAAGGCTCTAGCAATCAGAATAAAATAAGCCGCTTGAATGAAAATGCGAGAGCCTTTAGCCAGCAGGAGCCAAGCTGTCCCTTGCACCAAAGATTTCTGAGACAGATCTTTAATTCGATGAATTAGATTTTTAGGAATCATGATCTACCTGACAATTATCAAACCCCTCAAATGCCCAGAAAAACCCCCTATCAAGTACTTCAGTTATAGTCTTTAATCTCTTTGTAATTGAAGGTTTCGTAGGTTGTCATTCTCTTTTGATAAAGTTTCTGATGTGGTCTGCTCGATGGGGATGGGGATACGGGTAGAAATGGCGATCGCCACAAACACAACCCAAAATAAGGTATTGCGCCCCATGATAGTGCTTTCGGTGAGGCTATACAGAGCAATAAACAATGGGAAAAGAACGCACAAAAAATACTCATTGCCCTGGGTTCGATTAATACGAATAACAGAGAGCAATAAAATTGCAAATAATTCAAATAAAAATAAGCCTAGGGTGATCAGCCCTAAATCTAGTGACAAATCTAGAAAGCCATTATGGGAATGGGGAGCAGCCCATCCATAGGCTCGCCAAACTTCCCCTGCTGCACTATTAATTCCTTGCCAAAACCCACCATAGCCATAGCCAAACCAAGGGCGACGTTCAATCATTTCTATCACCAATGGCCATAGCTCTGAGCGTCCTGTCAGGGTAAGATCTTTGCCAAAGGCAGCCAAAATATTCTCAAGATTGAGCATGACTACGATATACGCTGACCCTGCCAAAAGGAATGAAGTGATTAATGTTAAGAGACGTACATCATAGCGCCAGCGCATTATTTTAAGTGCAAAAAATATACTGATGAGTAACCCTAAATTAGTCAGAGCCGTAAAAGACCGGGTCATGATGACAAAAAATACCGAGAGTAGGAGCAGAAACCAAGGTAGTGGTCGAAATTTGGGTGCGCCTGCTGCCAATATTAAAAAGACGGTGGAGGATAAAACCATGGCACGGCCTGCCACATTTTTATGGGTAAAGATGCCGCGCCAAGTTCCGGCATGAACCCCGCCCATAATTCCATAGCGTGGAAGCGCTACAGCAAACGCAAAGCTCAGAAAAACAATAATTCCAAAGCTCCAACCCAGTAGATTTAATTGTTGTTTGAGGGTAAATCGTGAACCAAAATATATCCCAAATAGGCTAGTTCCAAAGAGGGCTATCCCTCGGTTCATGGTGATACTGGGATAATCTGACCAAAGATAGGATAAGAGCGCAATAAAAACTAACGCTAAAACAAATCGGGCTTTAAATATCCCATAAACCGCTTGTTTCCAACGGTAGATTAAGAGTGTGCTAAAAACCACATAGGTCAGCATACAAAGAAGCCGAATAATCCCATAATCGGGTTCGGCAATCCCACCTGTATCATCCCCCTGGCTTGCCCCCCCTGACAAAATCACTTGCAGAGGGCCACCCGAGTAAAGAATCAAGGCTCCGATGGTCACCATTTGTTCAAATCGGAACAAGAGTTGGTGTTTTGTCATGGTAGCTATTAGGAGGAGAAAAGAAGGTTGGCGCGGCTGATCATTCAGCGCTTTCTAAATGCTAATTGAAAGCCCATTGTAGACCTAGAAAAAAGAGGCTTTGATTGACTTGGGTGAACAACCTGTTAGAGGTGAACGTGAGGGGGCGATCGCCCTAGTCCTGAAAAGTAAAAATCTATCGACGGGTTTGCCAGGGGCTTAAGCCCACTGTCTGCGCTTAGACCCCACAGCCCGTTTTCCTAGCAAAGGAAGCATTAGGCATTCTTCTATGCCTCCCCAGCCATGAGCCGATTAAATGCTAACGCCTGCTGGGTTTAAGAGCGGTTTGCCATCGAAATAATCAGGCAACGGCGCTCCCATGAGTGCCAGGATGGTGGGAGCCAGATCGATTGCCGCGCCGCCTTCTACGCTAGACCCAGCGGCGATGCCAGGGCCCTGAGCCATGACGAAGCCACGGGCGCGGTGGCCACCAGGCCGGTTCAGGGTAATGGGGCCGATGCGCCCAAGCTCAGGGCTATCCACGGTATCGGTCGGAATTTCATGCCAGACGACAACTAGGTCGGGGTCGGGGAGTTTGGGATCATTGTCTAAGGGGTCTTTGCGGGTGCGAATCACCTGCTTGACTAAGGATTTTCCGGTTCTGCCATCGGTCAGCCGATAGAGCATTTGCTCGAGTTCATCACAGACCGTGTCATATTCTGCTAAATCAACGATGCCTTCTTTTTCACGGCCTTTAAGGTTGATGCGGATGTGGCCATCGGCAAAGGCTGGCAGGGCGAAGGCACGCATTTTGGGCCATAGGGGTTTGTACCAGAAGGCCGGCATCCAGCCTAGCTCTACCTTGCCACCCATGAGGTTATAAGGAGAAAGCAGGCCAAGCTCACTATCTTTTTTGAGAAATTGCTTGGGTAGCCAGTTGTTGAGGAAGCGCTTGATGGGGTTGGGTTCATTAATCTTGCGCCAAATTTCGCCGCCCCAAGAGCCACGGATGGGGCGCAGGATAGGAGCCGGGGGAGCTTTGTCGGTTTTGCCAGGAGCTAAGGCCATTTTTCCTGGGAAGTTAAACCGATAGAGAATTTCGGCCATGAAAAACATGCTGAGTTGATCTGTCAGGTTTGCGCCCATGCCATGGACGGCAAAGCAGACCACATAGGCATTTTCGGGGGCGGCGTCGAGGATTTCGCCAATGGCTTGGTCAACACGCTCGAAGGCTTCGAGTAGAGGATCGGGCGCGGTGCCGCCTTGGGTGCGGTGCTCATAGAGGGGATGGTCGGGCTGGCTGCGATCGTAGAGATCATGGCCAGCGGTGTGGGTTTCGCCAAAGCCCGCGATAAACAGATCCCACTCGTCTTGTTGCAGCAGATCGCGGCAGATTTGGGTGCGAGCTGTGAGGCTTTGGGCGATCGCCCCTTGCACCCAGGTTTGATACTTGGCATCCCACCATTTGCCGCTATCTTTGCGCAGCACGGGGTTTTTTCCATACTTCTGTACAATCTCAGGCAATAGATTAGGGGGTTCTGAAACACTAGGAACAAAGGGGAAATGCCCGCCCCAGCCCAACACCTGTACCCCATTTAGATTTTGAGAGAGCGCAGAAACCGGAACATCAAACGCCGCAACCCGGTAGCGATCGCCAAGGGCATAGAACGGCTCATATTCTTGGTAGTCATAGCCTCCATAGATGGGGTCGCAGCGCATACCATAGGTGTGGTGGTCATAGCGAACGGTGTCCCAAAAACCTGTTTTATCGGGCAGACATCCGGTAGAAAACTGAACCCATAATGGCTCTGTAGACGAAAATTCGGCTGAGTCTGTTTGGTAGTTGACCGAATTATGGAGGCGACCATAGGCTCCCCCTTGGCGGATGCGCGCCAAGTTTTTGAGATGCCCCTGCTCCATCCATCTTTCAATAACCGCCGGATCTGCTGCATCCAAACCAATTGCAATCACTGGGTGCTTCATGCTGTCCTTATCATGACTAAAAAAAAGTAGATTCTTCTGGATGAAGCGAACGGGGCTGTTTAAAACTTATTTAGAACTCATTAGCTTCTTAGGCTACGGTGCTCTTCTCTCGGGCAGCCTTATGGCGGAAATGATGGCGAGAATGAGTGATGCTGATCGATCCCAAAAATCGCTAATGAAAAAGAAGATTGATCGAGAAGGTATAACCGCCCTTGGGTTTGACCGTATTCTTTCCATGCACTTCCATGCACTGATGAGCTATGTACTAATAGGCATGTAGTGATGAAGATGATTGGACTGTGCGTGGTTAAAAACGTGAGGAAAGTCAGGGGTGAGAGAAGATTTTTTGAGCCTTGTAGATTTTGAACCTTAATAGATTTTTTGACCTTAGTAGCAAGGAGACCAACCATTCAAGCTTTAATCTTCACTCCGCATTATCACGGACATACTCAGAAATATTTGTAATGTTTCTAAGGAAAAGAAGGATGATTTTTGAAGTTTTAATGAAGTTGCGACCCCAAATATCCCTTTATAGGCAAGGAGGTACAGGCTGGCTCCAGCAAAACCTCCCACTGGGTTGCCTTTCTGAGCTTTTGATCAGAAAGCGTCTCGGCTACTCTAGACTTTCTTGGGTCGATGGCTGTAGACCGACATGATCGGATGGAGTAGGCAGCGAGTAGGATCGAGTTAGAGAATCGGATGACCGAAAACTGGGTACAAGCCCCGTCGTTCACGACGGCTTTTTAGGAGGTCGCAACTTACGGATTAGCTCTCGCAACACGTCAGACTTCGTTCTGCCTACGGCATCACAATAAGCCTCCAGCAATGTAAATTCTTCACTGTTTAGCCGAAAAAACACGCTTTTATTCATGGTATTATATATCATTATGATATACAATGTTATCATGAAACTCCGCTATCGCTACCGTATCTATCCCAACACTGAGCAGGT
>Ga0105049_10010891_pt1 | contig 10430 bp, 8 predicted proteins | sample MAT06_FD_78087 | JGI IMG/M metagenome (GOLD analysis project Ga0105049, IMG submission 78087) | Freshwater microbial communities from Lake Fryxell liftoff mats and glacier meltwater in Antarctica - MAT-06 | ecosystem: Environmental > Aquatic > Freshwater > Ice > Liftoff microbial mat | place... | reverse complement strand
GCCAGCGGTCTCGCCGCCCTCGGCATCCGCCACGGCGACCGCATCCTCGTGCACAGCCGCAATTCCCAGGCGATGTTCGAAACCATGTGGGCCGCCTGGATGCTCGGTGCCATCTGGGTCCCCACCAACTTCCGCCTCACCCCGCCCGAGGTCGCCTATCTCGCGCAATCCTCGGGCGCCGCCGCCCATTTGTTCGACGAAGCCTTCCCCGACCACGCCCAAGCCGCCCGCGCTGCCAACCCGTCCGCCCACCTCCACCTGAACCTCGCCGCCGACTGGGAAACCCTCACCAGCCACCCAACCCCACGCGAACACCCCGCCGATGTCGATCGAGACCACCCCTGCTGGTTCTTCTACACCTCCGGCACCACCGGCCGCCCCAAGGCCGCCATGCTCACCCACGGCCAGATGGCATTCGTCGTCACCAACCATCTCTGCGACCTCATGCCAGGAACCACCGAGCACGACGTCTCCCTCGTCGTCGCACCCCTCTCCCACGGCGCCGGCATCCACGCCCTCGCCCAGGTCGCGAAGGGCGCGGCCACCGTGCTGATGCCCGGCGAAAAACTCGACGTGCCCGAAGCCTGGCGCCTCATCGAAGCCCACCGCGTCAGCAACATGTTCACCGTGCCGACCATCCTGACCATGCTCACCCGCGACCCCGCGGTCGACACAAACGACCACAGCAGCCTGCGCCACGTCATCTACGCCGGTGCCCCGATGTACCGCGCCGACCAGGTCCATGCCCTCAAGAAGCTCGGCCCCGTATTGGTGCAATATTTCGGCCTCGGCGAAGTCACCGGCAACATCACCGTCCTGCCGCCGCATCTGCACAGCATCCAAGACGACCCGGCCTTCCCCATCGGCTCCGTCGGCTACCCGCGCACCGGCATCGACATCGCCATCCTCGACGCCAACAACCTCCGCCTGACGCCCAACGAAACCGGAGAAATCTGCATCCGCGGCCCCGCCGTCTTCGCCGGCTACCACAACAACCCCGAAGCAACGCAGAAAGCCTTCGCCGCCGGCTGGTTCCACACCGGCGACCTCGGCCACCTCGATGCGAAGGGCTTCCTGTTCATCACCGGGCGCGCGTCGGACATGTACATCTCCGGCGGCAGCAACGTGTATCCCAAGGAAATCGAGGAAATCCTGCTCGAACACCCCGACATCGCCGAGGCCTGCGTCATCGGCATCCCCGACGAACGCTGGGGCGAAACCGGCATCGCCATCCTGGTGATGCGCGGCCCCACCCCACCTGACGAACCAACCTTGCGTGCCCGGCTCAGTGCAAAACTCGCCCGCTACAAGCACCCGCAGCACTTCGTCGTCTGGCCCGAACTACCCAAATCCGGCTACGGCAAGATCGCCAAGCGCGAGGTCAAGCGCCTGCTTCTCGGCAAGTGACACAAGCCCCCGGTCGCGCGGCCAAGGCCGAAGGGCTTGCCGTGGGCGGCCGGGTGACAGCTTGGAACGTCGCAGCTTGTGTGGCACGAGGCGGCCATGAGCATCGCCCTCGCGCTTGATCTCGCCGGCTGCGTCTCCGCTTTCCTGGCGGGCTGGCTGTGGCTGCGTGCCAGCGGCCGGAAAGTGCGGCGGGTGACCCAGCATGAGGCATTGGACGCGGCCGACATCAACCGCATGGTGACCGCGATGAACCGTGCTGCACTCCTGAACCGGCGCGCCGCCCTGGCGGCCACCGCCTCGGCGGTCAGCGTGGCGCTGCGGATCCTGGTTGACCTGCTCCCGGCCTAGACTGCCAAAGCCGCGGCCCGTTGACCGCTGCGGAAGGCGCCGCCGACAGTGCCGGCCAGCCCGTCGGTGCACACCGCCTCGCCGGCGAACACCAGCCGGCCGTCGGCCAGCTTGGTGCCCAGCACCGCACGCGCGCCGGCCTGGCCGGGCAGGGCATAGGTGTAGGCGCCGCGGTGCAGCAGGTCGGTGCCCCAGCCGGAAACGGTGATTTCGCCCACATGGGCGGCCGCCTGTGGCCCGAGGCTGCGTTCCAGCTGCTGGCGGGCAAACGCCTGGGTGGCGCCCGCGCCGGCACGTGCCAGCTCCCAGGCCACCGGCCCGCCGACGAAGCCCGCGATGTGGGCGGCACCTTCCGGCCAGAAATGGAACGACATCGCCGGTTCCAGCGCCCGGTCGAGCTTGCGGCGCAACACCGTGCCGTGCGCCATGCCCAGAAGCTGGCCGCCCGGCACATGCAGTGCCACCTTGGTCAGCAAGCCCATCGGCAGGCCGGCAATGGCTGCCTGGTGGCTGTCGGGCAGCGGCGGATCAAACGTGATGGCATTGGCCGCCAGCACACCGACCGAGACGGTGACGATGCAGGACCGGGCCCGCAGCGTGCCGCCGGCGGAGTGCACCGTCACCCCGTCGCCGCCCCAGGCGATGGCGGTGACGGCGGTGCCCAGGCTGACCTTGCCGGCCAGCGGCAACAGGCGACGTTCCACCAACGCGCCGATGCCGCCCATGGCCCACAGGTTGCGGCCCTGCAGGTCGTTGGCCGACCAGTCGCGCACTGAGAAACGGCGCGGATCGGCGGCGGCAATTTGAGCTGCCTCCCAGGTCTCGATGGTGTCCATCCAGGGGTCGTGCCGGATACCGGCGATTGCCTCGGTCACGCTGATGTCGGGGTCTTGGGCCGCGCGGGCGTGGCAGACGCGATCGAACAGGGCGGCGGCGGCGGCGTGGGCGGCCTCGTCGGCAGCCTCGGCCAGGCGGCCGCCCATCACCAGCACGCGGCGGCGCTTGGCATCGGCGTCGATCAGATGTTCGCCCGCGGCCTCGGCCAGGGCGGCGAGCGGGTTGCGGTCGGCATCGTGCAGCCAGGTGGCGCCCAGGTCGAAGGCGTCGGCACCGACCTGCACGGTGTGCGCCCGCCCGCCGATGCGGCGGTCGGCTTCCAGCACCACGCAGTTGCGCCCGGCGGCGCGCAGGGCGGCGGCGGCGGAAAGCCCGGCCACGCCGGCGCCGACGACGATAACGTCAGGATCGCTCATGGCGGCTATTCTACGGTGCGGGGCGATCGGCGGGAAGGCTTGCCGCCCCGCCTGGCGCTGGCATGATGCAGTCATGAACCGAGCCCCGCTGCTGATCGCGCTCGCCGGCCTGCCCGGCAGCGGAAAATCCACCCTGGCGGGCGCGCTGGCCACGCGGCTGGGGGCGGTGTGGCTGCGCATCGACACCATCGAACAGGCGATCCGCGATGCCGGCGTGCTGGAAGGCGAGGTCGGGCCCGCCGGCTACCTCGTCGGCTACGGCATCGCGGCCACGAATTTGCGCCTCGGCCATGTCGTGATCGCGGATTCGGTGAACCCGCTGACCATTACCCGCGACGCCTGGCGCGACGTGGCGGTGCAGGCGGGGGCGCGCTGCGTCGAGGTCGAGGTGGTGTGTTCCGATCCGGTCGAGCACCGCCGGCGGGTGGAAACCCGGGCCATCGACATCGCCGGGCTGACCCCGCCCAGCTGGGACGCGGTGGTCGGGCGCGCGCGCGATGCCTGGACCCGCCAACCGCTGGTGGTCGATACCGCCGGGCGGGCCATCGATGCCTGTGTGGCCGAGGTGATCGCGGCCATCGGCTGAGGGCTTTCGCCTCGCCGCCGCTTGCGCCACCATCCAAGCTGAACCGGAGGATATCGTCATGTGGGAAGAAAGCGCGCGCTACCCAGACCCGCGGGTGGTGGCGATGGACCCGAGCTTCAACCGGTTTCGCGTGCTCGGCTCGGTGGAACGCCTGTTCACCGGCTGCCGCTGGGCTGAGGGCCCGGTGTGGTTCGGCGACCAACGCGCGGTGTTCTGGAGCGACATCCCCAACAACCGCATCCTGCGCTGGGACGAGGCGACGGGGCAGACCAGCACCTTCCGCCAGCCGAGCAACAACGCCAACGGCAATACGCGCGACCGCCAGGGGCGGCTGGTTACCTGCGAGCATGATGCACGGCGGGTGACGCGCACCGAATACGACGGCGCGATCACCGTGCTGGCGGACAACTACCAGGGCAAGAAGCTGAATTCGCCGAACGACGTGGTGGTGGCCAGCGACGGCGCCATCTGGTTCACCGATCCGCCCTTCGGCATTCTCGGCAACTACGAGGGCCACGTGGCCGAGAGCGAAATCGCACCGGCGATCTGGCGCATCGATGGCCAAACCGGCGCACTGGCGATGATGTCGGACGAGGTTCCGGGGCCGAACGGGCTGGCGTTCTCGCCCGACGGGTCGATCCTGTACGTCGTCGCCAGCCGGGCCGATCCGCGCGAGATCCGCGCCTTCGACGTGGTGGGCGGCAAGAAGCTGGCGAACGGAAGGATGTTCATCAACGCCGCCGGCGGGTCGCCGGACGGGTTCCGGGTGGATGTCGACGGCAATCTGTGGTGCGGCTGGGGCATGGGGTCCGACGAATTGGACGGGGTGCGCGTGTTCAATCCGGCCGGCGCGCCGATCGGCCATATCGCGCTGCCGGAGCGCTGTGCGAACCTGTGCTTCGGCGGGCGCTACCGCAACCGGCTGTTCATGGCGGCGAGCCATTCGCTGTATTCGCTCTACGTGAACACCCAGGGCGCGGCGGGCGGGTGAGCATGTTCAAGCGCCAGCCGAGTTTCTGCGACCTGCCGCACGGCATGCCGGGGCCGGGCACCAAGGCCGCTGTGCTGGGGGTGCCGTACGATTGCGGCATCCACCCGTGGCGCGTTGGCTCGCGGGAGGCGCCGTCGGCGGTGCGCCGGGCGTCGCGGCATTTGCGCGCCTTTCATGTGAGCCAGGGCGATTTCGACGTGCTGGCGCGGCTGGGGGCGGTGGATTGCGGCGACATCGCGCTGCTGCCGGGCCGGCCGATCCAGGCGTTTCCGGCCATCGAGGCGGCAGCCGGCGCGGTGCTGGATGCAGGCGCGGTGCCGGTGGCGATCTGCGGTGACGGCTCGGGCTCGCTGCCGTTGATGCGCGCGGCCGGCAAGCGGCACCCGGGCATGGTGGCGCTGCACATCGACAGCCACACCGATGCCTATGAACTGCCCGACGCCGATCCGCTCGATCCCTCGACCCAGTTCACCCATGCGGCGACCGAGGGGGTGATCGATGTCGGGCGGTCGTGGCATGTCGGCATCCGTGGCTTCAGCTCGGTGCCCGGCGTTATCGCACGGGCGCGGACGATGGGCTTCGGGGTGGTGACCACCGAGGATCTGCTGCGCCGCGGCTTCGCGCAGACCATGGCGGAGTTCCGTGACAACGCCGGCGGGCGCCCGGTGTATTTGTGCTGGGACATGGATATCTTCGACCCGTCGGTGGCGCCGGGGGTTTGCACGCCAACCTGGGGCGGGCTGTAGGCGCGCGAGGGAATTGAGCTGATCCGCGCCTGTTCCGGCCTGAACATCGTGGCGATTGACTTCAACACCGTGAGCCCGCCGCATGATATCGGCGAACAGGCGTCGTTCCTGTGCGCCCATATGGTGATGGAGGCGATGCTGCTGCTGTGCCGCCAGTTCGGTGTGGCGGAGTAGCTTGTTATACCAACCCCTCTAATGATTGACCGATAGAGAAAGCCAAGGCCAGTGCTTTGCCGTCGCGGCGCGAAGCCGCCCCGACGGGGACCCACCAAACGCCGGCGGCCTTTGTAAACCCATTTATTTTCATGGATTTAAGGTCCAGGGGCTTGGCCCCTGGCGGGTGCAGGGCAGAGCCCTGGCCTTGTTTGGCCATGGGTCATCCCAAACAGTGATTGGTATTATTTTAAATCAAGTTCTTGTAGCGCAGATAGAACAGCGCCCCGGCGGTCAGCACGACCAACATGACCAGCAGGCCGAGCCAGACGTTGAACCAGGCACCCCGGCCGGTGGCGCGTGCCTGTGCCCGCGGCGCCTCGCGGCGTTCAGCGGCCTCGACGTGGTCGGCCAGGGTGGGCTTCGGATTCTTCGCCATCATACGCCATTGTGAGGGGCCGTCGGGAACAGCCGAGACGGGCATTCTACCACAAGGCTCCATCACGGCAACGCTGTGCTGATGACAGACGACATCGTTTTGTCGCCTGTGGCCCGTGCCGGGTCGTCAGGCCGGCGCCGGGTGCAGGCAGCGCAGGATCGCGCCCACCACCGTTTCGCGGTTGGCCGGCTTGCTGAGGTGGAAATCCATGCCGGCGCTGCGGCATTCTTCGCCGATCTCGGCACCCGCGCCGGCGGTGAGGCCGATGATGTGCAGCCGGCGCGGCGCCTGTTCGGCGGCCTCGTCCTGGCGGATCGCACGGGTGGCGGCCAGCCCGTCCATGCCGGGCATCTGCACATCCATCAGCAGGGCGTCATAGGCGAAGCGCCGCACCATCGAGACCGCCAGTTCGCCGTTTTCCACCATATCGACCTTGGCGCCGGCGCGCTGGAGCATGGTGCGGGTGATGATCTGGTTGGTGGCGTTGTCCTCGGCCACCAGCACCCGCACGCCGTTCAGGGCGAGGGGGGAAGCGCTGGGCAGAGCGGGTGGGGCGGGCGATTGCGGGGTGTTTGCGGGCGTGGTGTCAGCAGGTGCATCGGCAGCGTGGCCGGGGGCGGCGGCCAGCATGGCGATGACGCTGCGCAGGCGCGAGGCCAGCACCGGCTTGATCAGCTGCGCGTCGAACAGGTCGAGCCCGTCGCGTGGCTCGCCGACCTGACCGGAGGCGCACAGCACCAGGCGCAGATGCTCGCCCGATGACGCGAGGGCCGGTGCCCCGAAGCTGGGGTCGCGGCGCACCGCCCGGGCGAGGGCAATGCCGTCCATCACCGGCATGACGCGGTCGACCAGCACCAGGTGGTAGGGTGCCCCCTCGGCGGCGGCCTGCCGCAGCATGGCGAGTGCGGCGATCCCATCTTCGGCGGTGTCGGCGTTGGCACCGAGGCCGACAAGCTGGCGCACCATGATCTCGCGGTTCAACGGCAGGTCGTCGACCACCAGGCAGCGGTGGCCCAGCAGCGGTGTCGGGTCGATCTCGACCGCGCCGTGGTGGGGGCGCATGACCATCGAATACTGGAATTCGCTGCCGCCGCCCGGGCGTGAGGCGGCGCTGATGCTGCCGCCCATCGCCTGCACCAGTTGGCGGCAGATCGCCAGGCCCAGCCCGGTGCCGCCGTATTGGCGGCTGATCGCGCTGTTGGCCTGGCTGAACCGCTCGAACAGCATCGGCAGGGCGGCGGGCTCGATGCCGATGCCGGTATCGGCGACGGTGCAGGTGAGCAGCAGCGTGCCGTCGGGCTGCGCCGCCGCGTCGAGCGTGATCTCGATCCAGCCGCGCTCGGTGAACTTGACCGCGTTGCCGACGATGTTGAGCAGGACCTGGCGGAACCGGCCGGGGTCGCCGACCATGGCCATCGGCAGGCTGTCGCCCAGGCGGCAGACCAGTTCGACACCCTTCACGGCGGTGGCCGGGGCGAACAACTCGGTGACGGTGGCGACCTCCTCCTCAAGCACGAAGGGGATCGATTCCAGCTCGAAGGCGCCGGCCTCGATCTTGGAGAAGTCGAGGATATCGTTGAGCACGTTCAACAGGTGCGCGGCCGAGTTCTGGATTGTGCGGGTGTAGCGGTGCTGCTCGGGGTCGAGGCGGGTTTCCATCAACAGCCCGGCCATGCCGATCACCCCGTTCATCGGCGTGCGGATCTCGTGGCTCATGGCGGCCAGGAAGTCTTGCTTGGCACGGCCCTCGGCCTGGGCGCGGCGCTCGCTGCGGCTGAGCACGTCGCGCTGGTTGAACAGGGCATCGGCCTGCCGGTAGAGCAGCCACAGCGCGCCGAACACCACCATGCAGACGGCGGTGAAGCTGACGAACAGCACCAGCGCCTCGACATGCCAGCCGATGAAGGCGGCATCGACCGGGCGGCTGGCGGAGACGACCAGCGGCGAGCGCGCCGAGGTGACGAAGCTGGCAATCACTTCGCGGCCATCCTGTTTGGCGCGCCAGGTGCCGGTGCCGAGGCCCGGGAGGAAGTTGGCGAAGGTCGGTGCGTCGGTGTCGCGCCGGCCAACGGCGCTGGCCGGCAGGTCGGTGGCCAGGTGCAGCGAGCCGTCGGGGCCATAGATGCGAATGTCGGTGCCGAAGTTCCGCGCATTCTGCCGCAGGCTGGCGATGAGGTAGTCGAGGTCGAGCAGGGCCACGACGCCGCCGCTGCTGCCATCGCGGCCAACGCGCGCCCGGCCGAGCGGCAGCGACCAAACGGCGCCGGGGGTGGCCGTGTCGGCGGATGGATGCGACAGCGGCGTGCCCAGCACCATCGGCGCCGGCACCACGGCGCGTGCCGTGTCGTGCAGGAGCGGCAACCAGGTTTCGTCGCGCAGCGAGCGGCCGGCCAGTGCCGGGTCGGCGGCGTGCACCACGGTGTAGCCGGCATCGAGCACCAGCAGGTCGCGGATGTGCGGCAGATCGCGCAGCCGCTGCTGCAGGGTGCCATGCTCGGCCGGGGTGAGGCTGGCCGGCAGGGTGGCGACGTCGATCAGCAGCCTGTCGGCCGCCAAGGTGAAGCGGGTGAGCGTGGCGGAGACCGCTTGGGCGGCATTCCGGGTGGCCGATTCCGTGCGCTCCTCGGCACGGCCGTAGCTGTCGCGCAGCAGGCCGAGGAACAGGCCGACCAGGGTGAGCATGGCGATTGTGGCGCCAACGCCGAACAGGCCGCCGGGCGTCATGGCCCTGGCCATGTCCCTGGTTTGGGGCTGGATGCGGCGGTCGGCGCCGCGGAAGGTGGTTGTCGGCGCAGTCGGTGCCGGCGCGGTGCGATTCGTTGCGGGGGCCGACTTTGTAGCGTTGGGCTCCTCGCGCGACGACATGAACCCGGTGATCCCGCGCATGGCGGCGCCCCAATCCTGTTTCACTGGACACCCATGGCGACGGCACGCGTGCCGGCGGGCGCCTGCGAAGCCGCGCGTGCGGCGCGATACGGCAAGCCCGTGATCACTTGATCATCAACAGGTGACATGTGACGCCCGGCCGCGTGATTTTCGCTGAGACACTGCAATTCTCCCCAGTGGGCCAAGCAATCCCACGCCACCAATTACATGACAGTTACCGAATGCCGTGGTGGGGCGAGCGGCATCGGCAGCGCGCTCGGTGATCGGCGCTTCGCCGGGCGCCGACGATGGTCTAGACCGGGGGGATGCGGTCGCTGCGGTCCCGGTTGGTGGTGGCGTGGGTGCTGTCGCTGGCGGCAGCGCTGGCGGTGGGCGGCGTGCTGGTGCAGATGTACCGGTTGTCGAGTGCCGCGCAGAGCGGGCTGGGTGCTGCGGTGTTGGAGCAGGGATGTGCTGCAATCACCGAGAACTACGCCTATTTCACCGCCGGATGGGCCGGGCCGCGGCAGTTGCGTGAGCTGGACGGGTTCCGCCGCGACCTGGCCGGTGTGGTCGGGCTGGCACTGGCGGGGCGACGCGGGCTGGAGGCGGGGATCTGGCAGGGCGCCGAGGCCGAGGCGGGGCCGGTGGTTGGCACGCCCGGAGAGGATTTGCGCGCGGCGCTGGCGGCGGCGGCGGCGGTGGCGCTGCGCGACGACGAGGCGATCGGTTTTTCCACCGACACTGGGCGGCAGGGGCTGGCCTGCCCGCTGGGCGGGCCGGTGGCGGGAATGGTCGCCTGGGTGGCGCGGCGTGGCGGCGTGGCCCCCGGCTGGTGGGAATTGCGACTGGGAGTTGCGGTGCTGCTGGCGCTGGTGCTGCTGTCGGCGGTCTGGCTGTCGGCGTTGTTGCTGGCCTGGCAACGCCGGCTGGGGCGGATCGAGGCGGCGCTGGCGGGGCATGAGCGGGTGGGGGACTCCGATGCGGCGCTGCCGCGTTTGCCGATGACAGGGGAGCGCGAGCTCGACCGGATCGTCGATGCGCTGAATGCGGCCGGCGCGCGGCTGACGGTGGCGCGGTCGCGCGCGGCGGCGCTGGCGGCGCAGGTGGCGACCGGCGAGCGGCTGGCGGCACTGGGGCGGGTGGCGGCCGGGGTGGCGCACGAGATCCGCAACCCGATCGCCGCGATGCGGTTGCGCGCCGAGAACGCACTGGCTGGCGATCCCGCCCGGCGCGGCGCGGCGCTGGAGGCGATCCTGGGGCAGGTGGCGCGGCTGGACCGGCTGAGTGGGGAACTGCTGGCGATGACGCAGCGGCGCACGCCGGTGCCGGCGCCGGTGGTGCTGGACGCGCTGTTGCAAGCTTGCGCGGCGGAGCATGCGGCGGGGGCAGTTCGGCTGGAGGTGGCCGCACCGGCGCTGTGCGGCATGTTGGATTCAGCGCTGCTGCGGCGGGTGCTGGACAATCTCGTCGAGAATGCGCTGCGGCATACCCCGCCGGGCGGAACGGTGACCCTGTCGGCGGCGGTGGCGGGCGATATGCTGACGATCGGGGTGGCGGATACCGGGCCGGGGGTGCCGGCGGCGCTGCGGGCCTGGCTGTTCGAGCCGTTTGTGACCAGCCGGCCGGACGGCACCGGGTT
>Ga0105049_10010887_pt1 | contig 10430 bp, 6 predicted proteins | sample MAT06_FD_78087 | JGI IMG/M metagenome (GOLD analysis project Ga0105049, IMG submission 78087) | Freshwater microbial communities from Lake Fryxell liftoff mats and glacier meltwater in Antarctica - MAT-06 | ecosystem: Environmental > Aquatic > Freshwater > Ice > Liftoff microbial mat | place... | reverse complement strand
TCGACCCCTCCGTCGGCCGCGGCTTCAACCTCGCCCACATGGGCGGGATCTTCCTCGACCCCGCCGCCCCCGGCCTTCAGATCCACGCCATCGCCCAGGGGGGGTGGAACAACGTCGACCACCTCAACACCCAGGGCACTTCCGGACGCGGCTACACCAACGACGGGCTTCGCGCCAACGTGCAGATCTTCGGCATGGCCGACCCCGGCGTCACGCCGGTGGTCATGATCACCACGGGGGCCAACATCGCCCCGGGCGAGGCGGCCAACGGCGGGGCGTCCCCCGTCTACGAGGCCAACGTCCGCGCCATCATGGCCCGAGCCCGCGCGGCGGTGCTCGATTCTGGCGGGGCCGAGCCCTGGTTCCTGCTCGTGAACATGTACTCGATCTCGCTCCCCCCGCCCGACTCTCTCACCCGCAGCCGCGCCGAACGCCTGTGGACGATCGCCCTCGACACCCCCCGCACCGGCTTCATCGACCTCACCGGCCTGCTGGGCGAACGCGGCGACGACTTCCCTTCCGCCTGGTATTACAACCAGCCCGAGACCACCCTCGCCGCGGACTATCCCGGCGGCCCCACGCTGACCCTGACCAACGCATCGGCGTTCGTCCCCCCGGGCAGCATCTACATGACCACCCCGGGGTTCTCCTCGGTGGCGACCTTCGGCGGCCGCACGGGCAACACGCTCACCGGCGTCGTCGCCGGCGGCTGGCCCATGGCGGCGGGCGCCCGCGTCTTCAACTATGGCGCCGACCTGCACCTCTCCCTCGCGGGCAGCGAGGCCGCCGCGCAGGCCATGTGGGACGCCATCGTCGCCGCCGACGTCTGCCCCTCCACCGACTTCGACGGCGACGGCGACGCGGGCACGGACGCCGACATCGAGGCATTCTTCGCCGTCCTGGGCGGGCTCCCGTGCTCCAGCGGCGCCTGCGGCTCGATCGACTTCGACGGCGACGGCGACGAGGGCACCGATGCCGACATCGAGACGTTCTTCCTCGTCCTCGGCGGCGGCGCCTGCTGAGATTCGCTCCGGCGGCACCCCGACCGCGCGGCGGCGGTCCTTACCCCGAGCGTCTCGGCCGCCTCCGCAATTCAGGCCGGCTGCGCTGCCAGCCCCCGCACGCTCGCCGCCCGCCGCCGCGCGACCGCCACCTCCGACGGCTTCTCGGCCTCCGCGAACTCCTCGCCGAAGCGGAAGAGGCGGAAGCTGTTGCCGATCACGAAGACGTCCCCCGCGAAGTGGTAGAACGCCGCCAGCGGCAGCGCCAAGGTTCCCACCCGCGTCAGCACCCCCGTCGCCGCGAGGATCAGGCCCACCAGCGCGATCAGGATCGACGCCACGATGTTCTGCCCGATGATCGACCGCGTCCGGCGCGCCAGTTCGATCAGGAACGGCACGCGGCTGAGGTCGTCGGTCATCAGCGCAACACCCGCCGAGTTCGCCGCGATGTCCGATCCCGACAGCCCCATCGCCACGCCCACGTCCGCCGCGGCGAGCGACGGGCCGTCGTTGATCCCGTCGCCGACCATCAGCGTGCGGTACCCCGCCTTCACCATGCCGGTGATCAGTTCGTGCTTCTCCTCGGGGAGGCACTCGGCCTCGATCGCGTCGACGCCCACCGCCATGCCCACCCGCTTGGCCACGCTCAGCCGATCGCCGGTGAAGATCGAGACCGACCGGATCCCCAGCTCCCGCAGCCGCTGCACGACCGCGCGGGTGTTGGTCCTGACGGTGTCCTCGAGCCCGACGGCCCCCAAGTACCGCCCGTCGCGCATCACGTGCACGCCGGTCATTCCCTCGATCTTCGCCTCGACGCCGTCGACCTCCGCGCGGATGGCGGGGTTCATCTCGATCAGCCAGCTCGCCCGTCCGATGCAGATCTCGCCGCCGCTCGTCCTGGCCTTCACGCCCCGCCCGTGGATCTCCTCGTAGTCGTTGGATCCATCCACCGCGATCCGCGCCGCCCGCGCCGTCGCGATGATCGATTGCGCCAGCGGGTGGTTCGAGTGCTGCTCCCCGTTCGCCGCCGCGGCGAGCAGGTCCGCCCCCTCGACGCCCGTCGCGGGCGCCAGGCGCGTCACCTGGAACTTGCCCGTGGTCATCGTGCCGGTCTTGTCCATGACCACCGCCGTCACGTTCCCCGCGGCCTCGAGGTACTCGGGCTTCTTGACCATGATCCCCAGCCGCGCCGCCGACGCGAACGCCGCCAGCATCGCGCTGGGCGTGGCCAGCAGCAGCGCCGAGGGGCACGCCACCACCAGCACCGTCACCGCCGTCACCGCCGCCCGCCCCCGCACCGCCTCCGACGCCGACTGGCTCATCAGGAACCACGTGATCGCCGCCGTCGCCAGCACCACGGGCACGAAGAACCGCGCCACCTGCTCGATCAGGATCTGCCGGGGCGTCCGGCTCTGCTCCGCCTGGCGGATCAACTGCGTCACCCGCCCGATCGTCGTGTCCGCCCCCACCTGCGTCACCTGCAGGTCGATCCCTCCCGTCAGGTTGCTCGTCCCGGCGTAGACCGGGTCCCCCACCGTCACCTCCGCCGGCACGGCCTCGCCCGTGAGCGACGCCTGGTTGATCGTCGTCCGTCCCGTCACCACCCGCCCGTCGACGGGCAGGTTCTCGCCGGGCCGCACCCGCACCAGATCCCCCACCCGCACGGTCGCCAGCGCAACGTCCTGCTCGACCCCGTCCCGCACCACCCGCGCGATGTCGGGCGTCAGCTGCACCAGCCCCTCGATCGCCCGCTGCGCCCCGCTCGCCGACCGCCGCACGAGCTGCCCGAAGACCACCAGGATGAACGCCAGCCACCCCGCCGTCGTGTACTCGCCCACCGCGAGGGCCGCGATGATGGCCAGGGCCGCCAGGGAAGAGCTCGAGAGCTGTCCGGCCCGGATCTCCTTCACCGCCGCCATGAACAGCGGGAACGCCAGGCACACCGCCCCGATCGCCGCGGGCACCCGCGCGACCTCGGGCGGCAGCAGCCCCAGCACATCGCTGATCGTCGTCGCCAGGAGCAGCACACCCCCCAGCAGGATCCATCCGAGCTGCTTCTCGATCGCCACCTCGTGGTGCGAGCAGCAGACCATCGCGTCGTCCACGGCCTGCCCCTGCGCGTCGATCTGGGCCGCGTGCGCGTGGGCGTGGGGGTGACTGCCGGTGGAACCGCCGTGGGAGTGGTCGTGATCGTGCGCCATGTGCAGAAGCCCTTTCCACGCGGCCGCGAATGCGGCGGAACTCGGGCGGCGCGCATCGGGCGCGCTCCCCGGGGGAGCAAAGCGTAGCCGGTCGTCGTCCCTGCCGGACCCCATCAACAAGCCCGGCCCCACGCGGATGCGAGCATCCATCGCGGGGTCGGGCCGAGAGAGGAGATTCGGCCCGCCCACCCGTTTCCGGGGCGAGCGGCCTGTACCATTACGACCCTCCAGCCAGCCGGGTTCAGCCCCGCCCGGCATCCTCATCGTCTACCGGAAGGATTCGCCCGAAGATGCCCCCCAGCCGCCGAAGCGACCCCCGCCGGAGCGATCCCCAGCGGGGAGACCCGGACGCCGGAGACCGCCGCGTCGTCACGGTCCTGGGGATTGGACAGATGGGGCTGGTCTGCGCCGGCCTCCTCGCCTCGGCCGAGAGAGCCCACGACCCGGCCGCCCCCGTCGATTCCCCCCCCCCGACCGGCCTCACCCGCCCGGTGCGCGTCCGCCTGTGGGGCCACAACCCCGAGGAGTCCGGCCGCATCGCGCAATCCCGGCGCAGCCCCCGACTTGAGGGATTCCTCCTCCCCCCCGCCGTCCACGTCTCCTTGAAGGACGCCGAAGCCGTCGCCGACGCCGCGCTCATCGTCTCGGCCGTCCCCGTCCAGCACATGCGCGACGTCTGGACCCGCCTGGGCCCCCACGTCCCCAAGGGCGCCTCCGTCCTGAGCGTCGCCAAGGGCGTCGAGAACGGCACCCTCCTCCGCCCGACCCAGATCATCGGCGACGTCATGCGCGCCCTGGGCCGCGACGACCCCGACGGCCGCCCCCGGCGCGTCGGCTGCCTCTCGGGGCCCACCATCGCCGCAGAACTGGCCCGCTGCCTCCCCGCGGCGATGATCGCCGCCTCCGACGACCCCGCCTTCGCCCGCGAGGTGCAGGCCCTCTTCGGCAACTCGTGGATGCGCGTCTACACCAACGGCGACCTCCTCGGCGTCGAGCTCGCCGGGGCGGTCAAGAACGTCGTCGCCATCGCCGCGGGCATCGTCGACGGCCTGCAGGCCGGGAACAACGCCAAGAGCGCCCTCCTCGCCCGCGGCCTGGCCGAGATCACCCGCCTGGGCCTCGCCCTCGGCGCCAGCCACGACACCTTCTTCGGCATCGCCGGCGTCGGCGATCTCGCTACCAGTTGCTTCAGCCCCGAAGGCCGCAACCGCTCCTGCGGCGAGGCCCTGGGCCGCGGCGAACGCCTCGACGCCTACCTCCAACGCATCCCCTACGTCGTCGAAGGCGTCGCCACCACCAAGAGCGTCCTCGCCCTCGCGGCCAAGTACCGCGTCGACATGCCCATCACCGCCGCCGTCCACGCCGTTCTCTTCGAGGGCGTAGATCCCATCGAGGCGATCGGGCAGCTGATGGCGCGTGAGCCGAAGGCGGAGCGGGTGGGGTAAGGCTTCGGGCGGTGCAAGATCAAGCCGGCACTACAAGACTCACGGCGACCTAGAGCGTCGGAACCGCATCCCGATCCGGCTTCACGACGGCGCTCCAGAAAGACCCAAAACCGACTTGCGAGTCCAACGGAGCCGAGAACAATAGCGCCAACAAAATCATGTTGCGACCAATGCCCGAGAGCAATCCTGTTCGGCGGGACTCGAAGGCACGAATGAGACCCAAGCAGTGACAATCCGGCGCACTATCGCTCGCGAGCATCACGATGAGTGTGATCGTAAAGATTATGATCAATACGATCGAGGCTAAACGAACGAGTTTAGACCACCGAAGGAGAACTGCGGTTCCGATCATCGATTCGATGACTATCAATCCGATCGTGCAGGCGCCGTGGTAGGGTCTCCCGACGGACATCCACGCCCACACTTCACCGAGACCGTGAGGTTCGTGCGCCTTCATCACCGCCGCGAACAACAGAACCACCCCAACCGCGCAGCGGGCGAAAACACCGAACCAGTTAGAATACCCCACGATCGGCAATCTCACAAACCCGTTCCGTAGCTGGCCGAGAGCGTCTGTAGCCTGGTCTCCAACTCCGTCCTCACCCAATCGCTCTTGAGTAAGGTATCCAGTGCAGCACGGTCCTCACGACTGAGCATGTCGGGAGACTTCGATGCCAGGAGCGAAAGGATCGCCGCGCAGTTGAGGCGGATCGCATCGTCTTTCGAGGTCGCCCAGCGCCTCGCTTCGGCCGCCGATCGCCTTGTCCGATCCGCCCCACCGTCTCCGCGAAGGGCGAACACGGCGACGTTGGCGAGGCAGTAGTCGGCGTGGTTGACATCGGCCGGCGCGAGCAGCTCGCGCCGGCCGTTCTGGATTTCCAGCTCATCGAAGAATGGATCCACCGCGCTTGGTGGAGCATTGGGCTTCCGGGCGACCGCAAAGCCCCACGCGTATAGAAGACGGTGACGCGGTTCGACCTGCATCTCCACAACGGCTCTCTCGTCCTTGGTCAGCACCGGCAGGAGAGTGTCGAGGTCGAGCCGAGGACCTGGCGCAGCCGGACCCCCATCGCTACTCACGACAGCTCGTGGTGCCGAACGATTCCAAGCGACCGTCGCGATCACGGCGAGCCCGAGTGGAATCGCGATGATCGCCAAGAGTGGCCACTTGGAACGACGTCTCGACGCCGGTGGTGGAGACGGAGAGATCAAGCGTCACCGCCGCCTGGCGTGCTGTCGCACTCGGTGACCGGCCCGGTGCATCCCGCGATGCAGCCGAGGTAAGCGGCGGAGAGATTGTCGGGATGGAAGTGAAGGCAGCAGATTCGACAGATCCGCTGGCAGGTTTCCAAGCTGCAGGTCGAACTATTGGCGTGAATCATCCCGCTCGGCGAGGTGTACGCGAAGGCGAGGGTGGCGAACCCGACGACGCCCAGAACCGCCGCGATCTTCTGACTCTTCTTCATGGGATTTACTCCTGTGTATGGGGTACCCGCCTACGCTACCCCCCCGGGGGGGGGGCGTGTCAATCCGATGGGCGGGGTGCAAGGTTATCCACAATCTGACCAGAATTCGAGACGGGCTGCACCGGGGTCGGAAGCGCGGCTTCACCCTGATCGAGGTCCTCGTGGTCATCGCCGTGATAGTCGTTTTGCTGGCCCTTGTGGTGGCCGCGGTCGGCAGCGCACGCCGGTCGGCCATCCGGCTGGCCTGCGGCGTCCATGCGCGAACGTGCGGCCAGGCGATGATGACCTATGTAGGGGATTATCGCGACAGATTCCCAATGTTCGCCTCACCGACGGCCGATCCGGCCTTCCGAAACGGCGGGCTGGGTCTGCCATACTTCCTGCAAAGCGCCCAGTGGCCGCTGGTCGCGCGTTCATACTTGGGCGGGGCGCGTCTCAACCCAGCCCAGGTGTGCCCCGCCGACGGGACGTCCGTGCTCGCCTTCAAACAAGGCGGGTTGGCGGAGGTGTTGGACACCTATCCCGATAGCTACGTCTTCCCCGCCGGGTACCAGATGATGATGGGCGCAATCAGCGACCCCACCCTGTGGCAGGCTGAGGGCGTGCAGGGCGGCGACAAGAGCAAGCGTCGGGCCGTGCGGATCACCGAGGTGTCCTTCCCCTCACAGAAGGGAATGCTGTTCGAGGTCCGCGCCGACCACGACCGCGTCAAGGATCGCTCGGTCTCCTCATACGATCCCGACGGGGCGGGATCGCACGCGGTTACGTTCACCGATGGGTCCGTGTTCCACCGGCGGCAAGACCAGCTCAAGCCGGGCTGCGTCAACCTCTCGGGCGGGCAGAATCCCCCCGTGATCACGACCCCGGACGGGGCGCGAGGGCGCGACACCATTGCGGGTCCGTGATCAGCGGGTGGCATGGGCAAGCCGCTCTGGGCTTGCCCGTGGCTGGACGTCATTCGCGAGATCGCCACGGGCACTCAGGAGCAGTGCCCATGCCACCCCTCCTCCCCCTCGCCCCGGCGGGGCGGCGGGTGGCATGGGCAAGCCGCTCTGGGCTTGCCCGTGACTGGACGTCATTCGCGAGATCGGCACGGGCAATCAGGAGCATTGCCCATGCCACCCCTCCTCAGCGTCGCCCCGGCGGAGCGACGAGAAATGGGAACACGCATCAGAACGTACTTTGGCAGGGCGAGCGTCCTTTCCCGTCACGCTACTCCTCCACCGGCACCGTGTCCTCGAACTCCTCGAACGGCACCACCTCCAGCCCCATCCCCCGCAGCCGCGCCTCCAAGTCCACACGAGCCGCGGCGACCGGCCCCGGCAGCGGACCCCGCGGGTCGTGGCGGCGGATGTCGACTAAGGCGCCCTTGACGTGGGCCCCGTGGCGGAGCAACCGCCGAGTCCCGGCCCGTCCGTCCGTCCCCGCTGGCGCGTTCGGCCACGTGAAGTTCACACTCATGATGACGAACCGGTCAGGCTCGAAGTCCATCTTCACCTGAAGCTGCGCCGGGTCCCCCGGCGAGACCGGCTGCGTCATCGTCCGCCGCGTCCATTCCCCGGGCGGAGACGAGCGGGTGGTGGCATCCAGCCACGCGAGCGCGACGACCGCCTTGCCGAACCTCTTGCCGGGCACCTCCCCGTAGACAGGGACGATGAATCCCACGCGGTCGGCCCACCGCAGCTCCATCACGTAGCCAACCCGCGCCGAGAACGCGTGGTCAACCAGGAGCGAGTCGTAGACACCCGGCCACCGTGCGCTAGCCCCGGTCGGGTGCGGCTGCCTGCCCGCCGCGACCACCGCCGCGACGACGACGCCCGCCCCCGTGACCGCGGCGACGCCGCCGAGCGCCCGGCGGGCCCGCCGACGCCGACGCAGCGTGGCCGCCGCCCCGGTCTCCTTCCCGCACTCGGTGCACCGGCCGCAGTCGGCCGCGCTGGCGGCCGCCGGGTATCCGCACGCCGGGCAGACCAAGTCCGCGACCCCGGACCCTCGCCACGCCGCCCGCGCCGCGAGCGCCGCCGCGGCGGCCGTCAGCCCGAACTCCGCTAACAGGATGCCCCCCCACTCGGGGACGCCGGGGGCGAAGCTGCGCAGCGCAGCCACCCGCCGTTCTCTTCGAGGGCGTCGATCCCATCGAGGCGATCGGGCAGTTGATGGCGCGAGAGCCGAAGGCGGAGCGGGTGGGGTAGTCGAGGGGGACGACGACCGAAGTTCGAAAATCTTCTCAACGACTACGCTGTTCCGTCCTGGGCGAGGGCCATCCACGCACCGCGTCGTCACTCAACCGCCGGCCACCACCCCTGCCGACGTCCCCGCACGTCGATCACCTCCATCCCCGCGTCCTCGGCCGCCGCGGCCGCCACGGCCCACGCCGCCCTGACTGCCGGGGGAAGTCCCTCGAACGATGGATATTGCTCGATGTCGACCAGCCTGCCGAGCACCCGTGCGGGATGGGTCTGACCGACGACCCAGACGGACCCGTCGATAGGAACGGGCACCTCGGCGTGGAGCTCACGCCCGGGGGCGAAGATTACGTCGACTATCGACCGCCAGGCGCTTCCTCCCTCGCCGCGGCACTCCTCCGCGACGCCGGACCCCACGACCGCGCCGCCGTCTCCCGAGTAGACCCATACAACCCGCACCGAGGCTTCCGCCGCCACGGGCGACACTCGCGTATACAGCGGGACTAGGTACGCCGTGCCGTCGTCCCATCCCAGACGCACGGCATCGCCGACGCGGAGGAGCACCTGGTTGTGATACAAGCCCGTCGCAATGCCGTCGGTCCACCCCGACGCGCGGGGCTGCGTGCGCCATCGGCTCGCATACTCCGCCCGCTCCGCGTACTCCGTCCCCGCAATCCACCCGAGCGGTATCGCCACGATGGCGACGGCCGCCGCGAGGGTCGCGTACCGCCGCCGGGCCACCCCGCGGACCGTGTGGGCGTCGTTCTCCCGGCCGCATTCCGGACAGCGTGTGCCGCGCATCCCGCCCAGCCCGTACCCGCAGCGCCAGCACACGCGGGCCTCGTCGCCCAGCGGCGAGGCCAGGCGGGCCAGCGCCCGCCGCGTTCCCGCCCCCGCCGCGAACGCCGCCCCGATGCAGAGCAACAGCGCGATCGCGACGATGTCGTACTGCCCCGGCCCGAAGCCGTCGACGGCGGTGACGAACCGGCGCTGGCTGAGGTGCGTCCCCATGAACCAAGTCGCCACGCCGAGCGGGCCCGCCGCGACCACGCACCAGACCATCGCCCAGCGCGTTTCGCTCGCCGAAATGGCGTCCCGCGTGCCCCGCTCGAGCAGACGCGCATCGATGGCCCGATGAGGCCACAAGGAACCGAGGAGCCCACCCACGCGCGTGCCCGCCGTGACTGAGAAGGCAATCGCCGCGAGCAGCCCCAACACGCGTCCCGCCGCACCGAGGTACGGCGGGAGCCCAACCCACACCGCCAAGCCGCCAGGCATGGCGACCGTCCCCGCGGCGACCGCCGCCGGCCTCGGAATCGCCATGAAGACCTGCAACGGAGTACGCGTGGAGCGTTCGCTGAGGGAGAAGTCTTCGTACCCGCGCCCAAGTTGGACTCGGTCGACCGTCCCGTCCCGAAATCGCCTCGCCTCAAGCCAGAAAACGCGGGACCGCTCCACGTTGAGCGTTGAGAACGCTACCCAGATGACGGATGAAGCGATGAGAGAGGCTGCAATGGCTGGAACGACACGCATGGAATTCCTTCGAGAAAAGGCGGAGCGCGGCATCGCCGCGCCCCGCCTAGTCGATCATCCATCGCAACTATCGGTCAGTAATAATAGTGCGGAACACAGGTCATCGCCGGATTGGCTCCGCCGGCGTTCGGTGGAGTCGGCGTCGGGGATGGGCAGTTGGGAGTTGTGCAGATGTCCTTAATCGGAATGAATCCGGGAGTGTTGGGCGCCGAGTTCCCTTGTCCATATGCTTCACACGAACACCCGGTACTGAGCTGTGTGCAAGTGTAGGTCGCCTCCCAATACCCCGGCACGAGCGGCGTTCGAGGAACGATGATCGTCTTACATCCATCGCACGTCCAAGGACCCGTGTTCGGGGCTCCGGGCGGCGCGGGCCGCGGCACGACCGGACCCGGGCCCGGCGCCGTTGGCTTCCACGTCTTCGCCCCCACCGCCTCGCATCCCCGCTCGTCCACCACGTCCACTCCGCTCCCGGTCACGTACGTCGGCGTGTGCCCCAGCAGCAGCGGCACCGGGTCGATCACGCTCGCGAACTCGTACGGCCCGTCCACCGCGCCGTTCGTGGCGTCCACCAGCACGTACCCCTCCCCGAAGGTCC
>Ga0105049_10010886_pt1 | contig 10433 bp, 4 predicted proteins | sample MAT06_FD_78087 | JGI IMG/M metagenome (GOLD analysis project Ga0105049, IMG submission 78087) | Freshwater microbial communities from Lake Fryxell liftoff mats and glacier meltwater in Antarctica - MAT-06 | ecosystem: Environmental > Aquatic > Freshwater > Ice > Liftoff microbial mat | place... | reverse complement strand
CTGTCCGCGCTCACGTTCTCGGCGTACCACCTAAACCTCGTGCAGCTGATCCCGACGTTCACGCTCGGCTTGGTGTTCGGCCTGATCGCGCTGCGCGCCGGCAGCTCGCTTCCGACGATGCTCGCGCACTTCGTCAACAACAGTATCGCGCTGCTGATCGCGCGCGGCGAGCTGCCGATGCTCGCGAACCGCGAAGGCACGGGCTGGTTCGATCGCCATCCGGCGCTGACGCTGGCTGGCGCGACCGCGCTCACCACCACCGGGATCGCGATCGCGATGGTCGCGCCCCGTGCCCTGGCCCGCGCGGAGCCGAGAGGTGAGCTGGCTTAGATGACCGACGACAAGGACAAGCTCCAGTTCACCACGCTGGCGGTTCGCCGCGTGCTCGCCTCCGATCACCACGAGATGATGCCGGTGTCGGCGCCGGCGATCGTCGCGTACAACACCGACGCGCGCGTCGCCGACGAGCTCGCGCTCGCACTCTCCGAGCTCCCCGACGAGGCGCGGCCGACCACCGTCGCGCGGTTCCTGCTCCCCGAGGGCGTCACGCTCGAGGAGGTCGAGGTCGAGCTCGCACGTCCCGAGCTCCCCGGCCGGCTCGCGCGGTCGCTGGCGATCACGATCAGCGTGGTCGTGGTCCCGGAACCACGCGCCGAGGGCGGGCCTGCGGGTCACTGGGTGTTCGTGCCCGTGCTCGATCACGCGTGCTACGTCCCGCGCGGCGAACAGCTCGCGGATCGCGTGCAGGCGGAGCTCGCCGTGTTGCCGGCCGCGCTCGCCCTCGACGCCGACGGCTGGAAGCGGCTGCTGACCTACGCGCCGACGAAGCTCGAGCAGGTCATGGTCGAGCTCGCCACCACACCGCTCGCGCAAGCCCAGGGGCGACGCGCGCTCGCGGATGCCGAGCGCAAGCGGCTCGCGATCCTGACGCTCGATAACGCCGGGCGCCGGCTCGAGGTGCCCGATCCGCCGCCACCGTGCGTCGGTCGTACCGAGGTGCTCGGCGAGCTGTCGCGCATCCTCGAAGGTCCGCGCCGCAGCGTGCTGCTCGTCGGTGAAGAGGCCGCCGGCAAGAGCGCGCTGGTCCTCGCGTGGGCCGCGAGCAATCGCACGGCGCGCCCGGTGTGGGCGACGTCGGCTGCCGAGCTGGTCGCCGGTGCGAGCGGGCTCGGCGAGTGGCAGGCCCGGATCGCGGCGGTGCTCGCGGCGGCCGAGACGCTCGACGCGATCTTGTACTTCGATGATTTCGGCGCGTTGTTTGCGGACCGTCCCGCCGAGGGTGGCGTCGAGCTCAACGCGGCGATGCGCAAGCATGTCGTCGATGGTCGCGTGCGGGTGATCGGCGAGCTCACGCTGGTGGCACTCGATCGCGCCGAGCGCCGCGATGTCTCGCTGGTCGGCTCGATGTTGCGCGTCGCGGTGCCGGCGACCGATCCTGCGACCACGATCGCGGTGTGCGAAGCGTGGGCCGCGTACTGGGCGCACACGCAACCCTCGCGTCCGCAGATCGCCGCCGCCGTGGTGCCAACGGCGGTCGAGCTCGCGCGCCGGTACCTCCCGTATCGCGCGTTTCCTGGCAAGGCGGTGCGCCTGCTCGAGGAGCTGCGGGTCGCGCACGATGCCGGTCGCGATGCGTACGGCATCGGGCCGCAGCTCGGCGAGCCGGAGCTGTTCCGCGCGTTCTCGCAATCGACCGGCATCCCGCAGGCGCTGCTCGCCGACGATCGCGCGCTCTCGCGCGAAGACGTGATCGGTGCGCTGCGTCGCCGCATGGTCGGTCAGGAGCCCGCGGTCCGTCGCGTCGCCGATGCGATCGCCATCGCGAAGGCCCGCCTCGCACCCGCCGACAAGCCGCTCGCCTCGCTGCTGTTCGTCGGGCCCACCGGCACCGGCAAGACCGAGCTCGCGCGCAGCGTCGCCGCGTATCTGTTCGGCGCACCGGATCGCATGGTGCGGCTCGACATGAGCGAGTACACCGATCCTTGGGCCGCCGAGCGGCTGTTCGGTGCCGACACCACCGAGGACGGTCGCCTGACGTCGGCGGTGCGCAGCCAGCCGTTCGGCGTCGTGCTCCTCGACGAGATCGAGAAGGCGCACCCGTCGGTGTTCGATCTCCTGCTGCAGGTGCTCGGCGAGGCACGGCTGACCGACGGCCGCGGCCGCACGACGTACTTCCACAACGCGATCATCGTGCTGACGTCGAACCTCGGCACCCGCGGTGCGAAGGGCACGCTCGGCCTCGGCAAGGACGAACAACAAGGCGAGGAGCGCCGCTATCGCGATGCCGTGCTCGGCGCGTTCCGTCCCGAGCTGATCAATCGCCTCGATCAGATCGTGGTGTTCCATCCGCTACGGCCCGATGAGATCACGCGCGTCGCGGAGATCGCGGTCAGCCGGTTCGCCGAGCGGCGCGGGTTCACGCAGAGCGGCGCGATCCTCGACATCTCGCGCCCGGCGCTCGAGCAGCTCGCCGATCGTGGCTTCTCCGCCGAGCTCGGTGCGCGCGCGCTGCGCCGTCATCTCGATGCCGCGGTGCTCGGCCCCTGCGCACGCTTGCTCGCGAAGGCCGGCGTCGACGGCCACGGCGGCACGCTGACCGTGCGCACGGAGAACGAGGACGCGGGGAACGAATCGATCAAGCGCGCGACTGGATCGAGGATCGGCGAGGACCTCGGCGATGTCCACGTCACGCTGTGGCGTCGCGCGGCCTCGACCGGCCGTCGGCTCGTGCGTTCCGCGCTGGCACTCGGCGGGCTCCGCCGCGAGACCGATCGCGAGCTCGCGCTGCCGGCCTCGCAGGCGGTCAAGGAGAAGATCGCCGAGCACGAGGCGACGCTCGCCACCGCCGCGCGCAAGTCGACGACCGACGCGAAGGCGATGTCGGGTGCGGAGATCGCGCGAATCTCGATGGAGCACGCACGCCTGCTCGATCGCTGGACCCGCTGTCTCGCCGCCCAAGGCGAGCTCCGCACCGCCGAGGAGCTCTGCCTCGAGGCGCTCGCGCGCGACGTCGATGCGATCGATCTGATCGATGCCGCGATCTCGCAGCGTCATCAGTTCCGTCGCGATCTGTTCTGGCTGGTCACCGCGCTGCGCCCCACCCGTCCCGGCGCGACGCTGCTCGTGCACTCGCCCGACGCGCGCGCGGCGACGGTCGCATGGGTCAAGCTCGTGCTTGTTACCGCCGTCGAGTATCACTGGCGCGCGAGCGTGCACCTGTGGGGTGAGATCGCGCCGGGCTGGAAGTACTCGACCAAGGATCGCGTCGGCTGGGGTCCGCCGCACGATCTCGAGTGGGCCGAGGCGCACCTCGCCGCGGAGGCGCCGGTGTCCGCCCTGGTGCGCGTCGTCGGTCAGGGCGCGGATCTGCTGCTCGGGCTCGAGGGCGGCCTTCACCGCTTTCACGGGCTCGCCGGCGAGGCGTGCCACGCGTGGGTCGATCTGCTCGAGCCACGCGCCGAGTTTGTCGACCAGGAATGGCTCGCCCTGCCCGGTCCGCCGTCGTCGCGTGCGCCGCGTGGCGCGCCGTTTCGCGACGCGGTCGTCACCGGCGATCACGTGGTCGTCGAGGGCGAAGAGGTCGACGTGCCGTTCGAGGATCTCGGGATGCGCCTCGCCGAGGCCGCGATCGCGCGCGTGCTTCCGGCGCTCGTGAAGCCCGACGGAACCGATCGGTTCTGGGTGTGGGAGCGCCCACTGCAGGCGATCGAGACGCTGCTCGCGCAACAAAAGGCTGAGGAGCCGTGATGATCCATTTCACCGTCGGCGTCTACCAGTCCAAGAAAGAGGGCCTGGAAGAGTGGACCGCGATGATTCCGGTCACGCAGTACGCGTATCAATCGGGTCAAGGCGAGACCAAGCTACGCGAGCGAATGATCGATCGCCTGCGCCAGGTGCTGCGCGAGGCACCGCCGCAGCAGCAGGAGCTGTACCAGCTGCCGCTCGGCACCGAGCTCGAGCGCGTGCCGTTCGATCTCAAGCTCGACGGTGGTCGCGTCACCGGCGTGGTACCGTTGATCGTCGAGCCGCGCTGGGTCAGTGCCGACAAGCAGATCCTCGTCTGCTACCACCCCGAGCGCCGCACCGAGTGGTTCCCCGCCGAGGACCGCAACGAGATCGCCGCGCTCTCGATCTTGTTCTTCCGCCACTACTGGAAGGCGATGGACGAGGAGTGCGTCCGCGCGCTGATGTCGAACGGGCGCGATCGCTTGATCCAGGTCGCGTTCTCCACCGAGGCCAAGTCGCTGCTCGACATGCTGCCATCACGCAAGAAGGACACCAAGAGCGGCGCGTTCTCGACGCGCTCCGGCCAGGTGCTGCAGCAGATCGCCATCGACGAGACGCATCGCCTTAGCGGCCCGCCTGCAGATCAGACCCTCGGCGTACCGCGCTCGCCGTATCGCGAACGGTTGAACTACCTGCTCGGTGGGCCACGCCCGCGCTGTGTCGCCGTGATCGGCCTGCCGGGCACCGGCAAGACGGTGCTGATCCAGCAGTGGATCCACGATCGACTGGTCGAGGACGGCTTCACGCTGCACAAGAACCTCGATCGCTGCTTTCACGTCTGGCGGCTGACCGGCAAGCGCATGATCGCAGGCATGTCTCACCTCGGCCAGTGGGAAGAGCGCTGCCTCGGGCTGCTCGACGAGGCGAGTCGACGCAAGGGCATCCTGTGGATCGAGGACCTCCATCTGTGGGGCCGGCTCGGACAATCGCGCCAGAGCGAGCGTAGCTTCGCCGACTTCTTCCGTGGTCCGGCGCGCCGCGGCGATCTCGCGATCGTCGCCGAGATGACACCCGAGCAGTTCGCGCGGCTCGAGCGTGACGCGCCTGGGCTCGCCGAGGCGCTGTCTCCCGTCGTCGTGCCCGCGGCGTCGGCGGCGGAGACCGCGCACCTGCTGCTGCACGAGGTGCGCGCGCTCGAGATGCGGTTGCCGGTCGCGCTGCATCCGTTCGTCCCGCGGACCGCCCTCGAGCTCGGCGCGTCGCTATTCCCGTGGCGTGCACGACCGGGCGTCGCGATCGAGATCGTGCGCCGGGTCGCCGAGCTCGGCGCCGCGGCCAACGTCACGCGCGAGCTCGCGCCGGGCGACGTGCTCGACTACCTCGCGCGCACCACCGGTCTGTCGCCGAGCCTGATCTCGCTCGAGCAACCGCTCGATGTCGACGACGTCGAGGCGCTGTTCGCCGCCCGCGTGATCGGGCAGCCGCGGGCGACCCGCGCCGCCGCCGACGTGATCCTCAAGGTGCGCGCGGGGCTCGCCGATCCGAACCGCCCGATCCACGTCATGCTGTTCACCGGTCCGACGGGCACCGGCAAGACCGAGCTCGCGACCGCGATCGCCGAGTGCCTCTACGGCGCTGGCGAGCGGCTGTTGCGGGTCGACATGGGCGAGCTCTCGGGCCCCGATGCGGTCTCGCGCTTGATCGGCGATCGCTTCGATCGGAACCCAGCAGGGCCCGAGGGCCTGCTGACCTCGCGGATCCGCGCGCAGCCGTTCTCGGTCGTGCTGCTCGACGAGATCGAGAAGGCCCACCCGCAGGCGCTGCACTTGCTGCTGCAGCTGTTCGACGAGGGGCGGCTGACCGATGCCGCCGGCGAGGTCGCGTCGTTCGCGAGCGCGGTCGTGATCATGACGTCGAACCTCGGCTCGCGAAGCGCGGCACCGATCGGCTTCGGCGACACCCGCGATCGGATCCTCGCCGACGTCGCGAAGGCGGTGCGTGACTTCTTCCCGATCGAGCTGTTCAACCGGATCGACGAGGTCGTCGCGTTCCAGCCGCTGACCCACGAGGTCGCCGCTAAGATAGTCGACAAGGAGCTCGCGAAGCTGCTCGCCCGTCGCGGCCTCCGCGAGCGCAACACGTTCGTTTACGCCGGCTCGGCGGTGCGCCGTCGCGCGGTCGCGGATGCGTTCGATCCGCGATACGGCGCACGCACCGTGAAGCGCTGGCTCGAGGATCAGATCGGCGGCGCGCTGACCGACCTGCTCGCCGCGGCGCCACCGGCGCGCCTTCGCGTGGTCCGGCTTTCCGAGTACGACGGCACGCTGGTCGCCACGCTCGAGCCGATGATCGAGAAGCCGTCGCTGCCGGGGGCGTACCTGCTCGAGAGCTCGCTCGACGTCGCGACCGCGGGGCTCGAGCCGCTGATCGAGATGGCGGTCGTCGCGCTGAATCGGATCGCGGCGTCGCCGATCCACCAGCGCGAGGCGGAGGGCGAGCTGCGTTACTACGTCGACGAGCTCGAGCAACGCGTCACCGCGCTTCGCGAGATGTTCGGGGTCACCGACCACACACCGCAAGGTGCGAGGGTCGACGAGATCGATGCCGTCGACCCCGGTCCGCGCGACGACGACGAGCCGCAGTACAAGCCGCGGGTGCTCTCTCCGAGCTGGACTGGCAAGCAGCAGCGCCGCGTGCGCCTGCGCAGCAACAGCGGCCGGGCGACGCGCCCACCGGCGAGTCGCGACGCCTTGCTCGCGGGCATCGCCGAGACGATGCTGATCGAGCGCGCGCTGCCTCGGCTGCTCGATCCCGACGCACATGCGGTCACCGTCTTGATCTCGCGTGTCGGCACCACCGCCGATGCAGGGGGTCTCGGCATCGTGACCTCCGCCCTCGCCCAGCCTGGCTGGCTCGACGAGGGCGGCTTCCTCGACGCGGACCGCCAGCTCCATCCGCTCGCAGGCAAGAAGTCCGACCTCACGAAAGCCCGCGATGTCGTGCTCGTGCTCCGCGGACTGTTCGTCCACGAGGCGCTCGCGAACGAGCACGGCATCTGGATGATCCGCGCCGCCGCCGCCGAGCCCGACATCGTGCGCGTCGAGATCCGTCCGGGTGCGTCCGCGAAGCCGCCCGCGATCCTCAAGGCCCACCTCGCCGGCCGCGCGGAGCTCGAGCGCGTCCTCGAGCATGGTGGCGCGATGCCGCCGAACCCCGACGTGCTGCTGCCGGTCGCGCGCACGATCACGTACCGCCCACCGATCCGCCCCGGCGAGGCCTACCATGTCGAGATCGAGGACTTCGGCACCGGCTGGGTCGATCGAGGCAACGCACGCGACCTCGGCACCGCGATCCGTCGCGCGTGGCACCTCGCGTGGAGCCGCCGATGACCAAGCCCTCGTTCCGCGTCTTCCTCACGCGCCATCACGGTCCTGGGGAGACGAGCGGGCCAACCATGTGGTCGGCGGTGATGCTGCGTCGCCACCGGGTCGCGTTCGACACGCCGCCGCCCGCCGCGATGGCGCCCGATGTCGAGACCGCCCTGCGCCGCCTCGCACCGCAGGCCGCGCTGCTCTCCGACGAGGACGACGGCTCGATCGATCGCTACGCGTGGACCGAGGCGCTCGAGCTTCGCCAGGTCTCGATCGAGATCCATCCCGGCCGACCGGACCCGCGCGGCTACGTGATCGGCAGCTCGACGGTGCCGATCAAGCTCGGCTACGCCGCCGGCAAGCTCGACGGCGCCCCGCTCTACCGCGTGATCGTGCCGCGGTTCGATTTCACGTTCGTCACCGAATCGCTCGAGACCGTGCCCGACACGATCCGCTCGCTGGTGTTCGCCGCGCTGGTCGGCGATTCGCCTGCGTCGCTCTACGATCTTCGCCGCGAGCGCGAGGAGCAGATCATCGAGTGGTCACCGATCGATGCGCCGGTGACCGCGCGCAAGAAGGACGAGGCCGCTCCGAGCCCGGCACCGACGCTCGAAGCCGTCGCCGAAGATCTGGTCGCGCTCGCACGTGTGAACCGCCTCCCGGTCACCGTCGGCATCGATCCGACCTACGATCAGCTCGCGTCGCTCGTCGAGCAACCGCGGATGCCTTCGTTGTTATTCGTCGGCCCACGCGGCTGTGGCAAGTCGACGATCGTCCGCCGGTTCGCGCGCGCGATGCTCGACCTCAGTCGCGGTCGCGCCGGTCGTCGCCGCCGCCTGTGGTCGACGAGCGCGGATCGGATCGTCGCCGGGATGATCTATCTCGGCATGTGGCAGCAGCGCTGCCTCGACATGGTGCGCGAGCTCGTCGACACCACCGACGTCCTCCATGTCGATCGCCTCACCGACGTGATGACACCCTCGAGCGACGGCGCGTCGATCGCGGAGCTGCTCGCGCCTGCCGTGATCGGCGGTCAGCTGACGATGATCGCGGAGTGCGACGAGCTCGAGCTGGTGCGCGCGCGCCAGAAGTTTCCGGCACTCGTCGAGGCGCTGCGTGTGATCCGCGTCCCCGAATCGACGCCGGCGTTGACGATCGCACTCCTCGAGCCATACGCCGCCCGCGCCCCGGGCAACGTCACGCTCTCGCACGAAGGTGCGCGTCGCCTCGTCGAGCTACTCGGCGCATTTCGCCGCGACACCGCGTTTCCCGGCAAGGCGCTCGCGTTCGTCGACTACCTGTCGACGCGGGTCAAGCAATCGAACCTCGGCATCGAGGAGGTCACCGACGCATTCGCGCAGTGGTCCGGACTCCCGGTGCAGCTGCTATCTCCCGAGGAGGCGCTCGACACCGCCGCCGTCGCCGCCGCACTCCGGCAAGGTGTGATCGGTCAGGATCACGCGTGCCTGATCGCGGGCCGTACGATCGCGCGCCTCAAGGCCGGGCTTGACGATCCGCAGCGGCCGGTCGGCACGTTGCTGTTCGCGGGTCCGACCGGCGTCGGCAAGACCGAGCTCGCGAAGCAGCTCGCGCGCTTCCTGTTCGGCGATGCCGAGCGCCTGGTCCGGATCGACATGAGCGAGCTGGTCACCGGCTCCGCGATCGCGCGCCTGATCACGCCCTCGCCCGCCGGCACCAGCCTCGCAGATCGGATCCGCCGCCAGCCGCTGTCGGTCGTGCTGTTCGACGAGATCGAGAAGGCCGACTCCGCCGCATTCGATCTGCTGCTCGGCGTGGTCGGCGACGGCCGCCTCACCGACGCACTCGGCCGCCTGATCGACTTCCGGATGTCGATGATCGTGATGACGACCAACCTCGGTGCCGCCGATCCTTCGCCCGCCGGGTTCGGTGCCGCGACGACCGCCGATCACGCGGGCGCGATCCGGAAGTTCTTCCGGCCAGAGCTGCTCGGCCGCATCGATTCGATCATCTCGTTCCGTCCGCTCGATCCCGCGGCGCTCGAGCGCATCGTCGATCTCGAGGTCGACAAGCTGCGCAGGCGTCCCGGCCTGGTCGCCCGCAACCTCCGGATCGAGATCACGCCGGCGGCGCGTACCCGGCTCGCCGAGCTCGGCTACGACCCCAAGCTCGGTGCACGGCCGCTGCGCCGCACGCTCGAAGATCTCGTCGTCGCCCCGCTGGCCGATCGAATGGCGCGGACTCCGACCTGGCGTGATGCCGTGATCATGATTCGCGCGGCGGGCGAAGCAGGCCCGGCCGACGTCGTGATTGCCTAACGATCCAGCAGGCTTCGGCGGAGGTCGCGGGCGGCCTTACGATCTCGCTCGCGATGTAACTTGAGCAACAGCCGTCCAGCTTATCGAAAGGGCTGCTACAATTTTTGCGTGCCTGACCCGAAACGCGTCCTCTGGTACCTCCGCAAGGTTCCACTGCTCGCGGATCTCGGTCCAGATGCGATCGCGCGGATGGCGGAACGAGTCGAGCTGCGCGAGGCGCGCCGGCGTGACGTCATCTATCTCCCCGGCGATCCGGGTCGCTCGCTGTTCTTCGTCCACGGCGGTCGCGTCAAGGTCAGCAAGGTCACCCGCGATGGCAAGTCGCTGACGCTCGCCTACCACGGCCCCGCCGAGCTGTTCGGCGACAGCTGCCTCCTCGATGGTGGCCCGCGTACCGAGATGGCCGAGGCCGTCGAGAACGTGCTGCTCTCCGAGATCGATCGCATGCATTACGAAGAACTGATCCACTCGCATCCGCAGCTCGGCCTCGCGATGACGCGGCTGATGATCGCTCGCCGCCGCGAGCTCGAGAACAAGGTCGAGGCGCTCGTGTTCCGCGATGTCTCGAGCAAGCTCGCCGAGCTGCTCGTCAAGCTCGGCAACGAGTACGGCGTCGACGACGCGCGCGGCACCTTGGTGGCGCTCAAGATCACGCACCAGGAGCTCGCGAACCTGATCGGCTCGACCCGCGAGACGGTGTCGCTGACGCTGTCGACGTTCAAGCGGAAGAAGCTGATCCAGACCGAGGGCCGCAAGGTGATCATCTCGGACAGCGAAGCGCTCAAGGCGATGTACTAGGGGCATGATCCGATCACGGCTTGTCGATCGCGATCGCCACCGGCGCCGCCCACGCCTTGTCCTCGGCCGTGTAGTAGAGATATGCGCTCGACGCCGGTGCCTCGTAGGTGCCAGGCACCGTCGACAGCAGCTGGATGTCGACATCTCGCTTCGCGTTCGGCGCCAGCCCGCGCCAGTACAGGATCACCTCGCGCGGCCGGGTCTCGTAGAAGTCGATCAGGCCCTTCTCGCGAAGCTCCTT
>Ga0105049_10010885_pt1 | contig 10433 bp, 7 predicted proteins | sample MAT06_FD_78087 | JGI IMG/M metagenome (GOLD analysis project Ga0105049, IMG submission 78087) | Freshwater microbial communities from Lake Fryxell liftoff mats and glacier meltwater in Antarctica - MAT-06 | ecosystem: Environmental > Aquatic > Freshwater > Ice > Liftoff microbial mat | place... | reverse complement strand
ACCAACGAATTATTCACTGACATACAAACTGAGGCAGAAGCATCGATCTTTGAAATTTCCTCCATTGCCAAAACATAGGAAATGGCATCCATACCTCCCCCATTATATTTGGGGTCAACCATCATTCCCATAAAACCAAGTTCTCCCATTTTTTTGACCTGTTCCTTGGGAAACCTTCCTTCCGTATCCCTTTCTATCACACCAGGCAAAAGTTCGGATTGGGCAAACTCCCTTGCGGCGTCCCGGACGGCTAAATGTTCTTCTGTGTATTCAAAATTCATGAGAATATTCGGGTTAATGATTTCGGTTGGAATATATAAGAAAAAAAAATAAGGGACAATTTCTTGCCCCTTAAAGTAAACTCATTTGATCGATTTAAGTTTCCTTAATTTCTGTTACCAAAGAAAACAAAGATATAGTAAGCCAAAGTGGCCAATGCTGCAAGTGCTGCTACGACATAAGTCATTGCTGCCCATTTTAAAGCATCTTTGGACATTTCAAATTCAGAAGGTGTCACAATGTTTCTTTCTTTCACCCAAGCCAAAGCCCTGTTGCTGGCATCAAATTCCACTGGTAGCGTAACCAAAGTGAATAGGGTCATAATACTATACGAGCCTACTACAATATATCCGATAAATTCATTTGGAAGACCCAACATAAAGCCCCCAAATAAAGACGCTATCAGGACGATATTCAATATTTTACCGCTGGCATTCTGAACAGGTACCATCGCAGATCGGAGTTTGAGCCAGGTATAAGAACGGGCATGTTGAACAGCGTGACCACATTCGTGGGCAGAGACGGCGGCTGCGGCTGCATTTCGTCCATAGAATACATCCGGGCTGAGATTGACAGTTTTGTTCATCGGATTGTAATGGTCACTGAGCTGACCTTCCACAGACATTACTTTCACATCACTGATATTATTATCTGCCAACATTAATTCGGCAATTTCTTTTCCTGAAAGGTTTGCCATCAAGGGAGTCTGTGAATACTTTTTGAATTTGCTTTTCAACTTTGAGCTGACTACAAATCCGAGCACTGCGAAGACAACGACAATTAGAATTAGGATAATCATAGTTTTTTATTTTTTGCTTTGTGTTTACGAAATTAAGAAGATTTGGATACTTTTTTGTCAGTTATTTTAAAGACTATTCCCATTGCAACAAGCCCCAAGATTACTATCGTCAAAACCTGACTGCTGTGCACGATCACTGCGAATATTTTACCTTCCTCCCCACTCAATCCATATGCTATCAAAATGAAGGCCACCAATGCGTGGAAGGTTCCAATACCCCCTTGAACCGGTGCAACCATGCCAATACTTCCCATTACCATGACCATAAGCAATGCGCTCAATGACAAGTTGGCAGTAGATGGAATCGCCCAAGCTACCAAAACGAGGGTAATATAATAAATCATCCATATCGCAAATGAACTGCCCCAAAACCCAAATTGGTTTTCTACTTTGCGGATACTGATGATCCCTTTCACCAAATCTCGCGTAAAGTGTCTCAATTTCAGGAAAATAGTACTGTCTTTGTATTTTTGAAAAGCAAAATAAAAGAAAATTGCCATTACCAATAAGCCTCCAATTAGAAGCGGCAGGTATTGGATTACTTTTTCCACCAAAGTTTCTACAGAAACCAATTCAGAAAAAAGTTGGAGAAAAACGTTTCTTTCAATGACGAAAGCCAAAAATATCGTAAAAACCAAAAAAAGAAGGTCAACAGTCCTTTCCAGAATGACGGTTCCGAAAAGCTTTCCCATTTGTAAGCCATCTGTCTTTGCCAATACGCCGCAGCGGGCCAATTCTCCCGCTCTCGGAACAAGCATATTGGTCAAATAGCCTATCATCAGTGCCCAAAAGGCTCTTATGGATGGAGTTCCATTAGACCCGTCGGCATCGATAAGGAGCGTCCAACGCCAGGCCCTAAGCCAAAACCCAAGAATAGAAACCAAAATAGATGTCCCCAACAAAACAAAAGAGGTCTCCGAAACTGACTTCAGCAGACTTTCCAGACTGATGTCTTTGTACAAAAACCAAAAAATCCAGACAGCTACTATCAACGATAATACCACCTGGATCCATTGTCTGGGGCTTAATTTCACCTTTAAATCAGTTTATTGTTGTCATCAGGGAAAACGATGACTGGTTTGTATTTTTTAGCCTCCTCAAAATCCATTGAAGCATAGGAAATAATGATCACGATATCACCCACCTGGGCTTTTCTGGCGGCGGGACCATTGAGACAGACCATGCCACTTCCCCTTTCCCCTTTGATGATATAGGTTTCCAAGCGCTCCCCATTGTTGATGTTGACGATGGCCACTTTCTCATTTTCAATCATGTTGGCTGCATCAATGATATCCTCATCGATGGTGATGCTGCCGACATAATGTAGTTCTGCTTGGGTAATCTTTACCCGGTGGATCTTAGACTTTAAAACCTGAATGTGCATGATTGGAAATTTTGCGCAAATTTAATCAAATATGGAAACATTATCGATCAGCCTGACATCACCGAAATAGGCCGCGGCACAGATGGAAACACTTTTATCTTCGCCGATATCTTCTAATACGTAAAATGTATCTGAAGTTACCAATTCGAAATATTCCAGCTGGGCCATCGGTTCGGATTCAAACATTTCATTGACCTTTTTCCGGATGCTTAACCATGGGCTGCTACCCAAAAGTTCTGATTTGGCAAAAAATAATGCCTTGGAAATGATTCGGGCAGCCATCCTGGACGCCGGATCCAATCTCAGGTTTCGTGAAGACAGTGCCACGCCGTCTTCTTCGCGAACAGTGGGAACAATCTTGATGTTGACATCGAACGAAAGGTCTTGTACCAGGCGCTTTATGATCGCAACTTGCTGCAAATCCTTCTGTCCAAGGTACACAGTATGGGGCTTAACAATATTTAACAGTTTGGAAACCACTATTCCTACCCCGTTGAAGTGACCCGGACGGAAGGAGCCTTCCAATATTTTATCCAAATGTCCAAAATCGATGGAAAGAATGGGTCTAGACGGATATATTTCTGTGGTTTCAGGAAGAAAAAGGTAATCTACTCCTGCCTTATTCAACAATTCCAGGTCTTTATCCAACGTTTTGGGATATTTCTCAAAGTCCTCTTGGTTGTTAAATTGGGTGGGATTGATAAAGATCGACACAACTACAATATCAGAATATTGTTTTGCGATTTTGACCAATTCCAAATGACCTTTGTGTAAAGCGCCCATGGTAGGCACCAAACCAACGGTTTTATTGCTACTTCTGAGAATTTGAAGGTTATTGGTTACTTCTTGTTTGGTTCCGAGGATATACACTAATGTTGTACTTTGCGAATGTAAAATAGAGGCAAAACTATGTTATTCCGTAGAAAAACAATGGCTTTACCGCTTTTTTTTGTATCTTTGTGCGTTTAATATCACTCAACAAAACACAACAAGGTATGTCTAAACTTCGTATTCTCTACGTTGCAAGCGAAATCAATCCGTTTTTACAGACTTCAGAGGTGGCCAATTTCGTAAGGGCATTGCCCCAAGCGATGCAGGAAATGGGGATGGAAATCCGTATTCTTGTGCCGAGATTTGGGCTCATCAATGAAAGAAAGAACAGATTGCATGAAGTAGTGAGGCTGTCAGGGATCAACATTGCCGTAGGAGAAGAGGAGAAACCTTTGATCATCAAGGTCGCCTCCATTCCAAATGCCAAACTTCAGGTATATTTCATCGACAATGAAGACTACTTCCAAAGAAAAAGCGTGTTTCATGATAAGCATGAAAAATTCTATGAAGACAATGACGAAAGAGCTATTTTCTTTTGCAAAGGTGTCATTGAAACAGTGAAAAAATTAGGCTGGGCTCCTGATGTGGTGCATTGCAATGATTGGATGACAAGTCTGATCCCTATGTACCTCAAAACTACCTACAAAAACGAGCCTCTCTTTAAGGACACAAAATCGGTGTTTGCTATTTATAATACCGCATTTACCCATAAATTTGGCGACGATTTGTTTGAGAAAGTCAAAATGGTGGATATCGACGACGCCATCTTAGCTCCTCTCAAATCAAAAGATTACGAAGGCTTCCTAAAAATAGGAATGGAATATGCCGACGTAGTCATTAAAAGTGAAGATATATCCGAAAACCTCAGCAAACTCATCGAGGAGTGCTCTAAAGAAAAACAGTGTGAGATTAACAGCGAAGAAGAGAAACTTTTTGAAAGTTATTACAACATCTATAATGACTTGGTCGGCTAAGCTGACCGCTATATTATTCATTGTTCTTACCATTGCAACTTCCTGTGAAGATCCATCCAATATAGGATTGGAGCTGGATCCGGAAAACAATCAGATAGGGGTATTCTACCAAGAAATATCCCTATCTGCTTCTGTTGTTATGGAAGATTCTTTGAGCACGACCAATACTGGTGTGCTGGTTTATGGCAACGAAGAAAGTGCTTTTTTTGGAAAGACAGAAAGTATTGGATACTCCCGCCTTTTCTTCAACAGGGATCTTGCAAGGCCAAGAGAAAATGCCGTTCTTGACTCGGTCAGGTTCCTCTTCAACATAAGGGAAGTATTGACAGCAGACACCATTAATCCTAAAACTATCAATGTTCACTTGCTTACAGAGCAGATCCGGGATGTGGATTATTTTAACTTCAGTAGCGTAGCCTACGAACCTACTCCTTCATTCAGTGCCACATTTGATTTTACGGACAGGCAGGATACCATTGTCTCCACCAAAATAAACAATATCCTGACAGAGGAAATGTTTGCAGAACTGAAGAACGGCAGGTATTTCCAAGACATTTTCGCCTTCCGGGAATTTTTGCCAGGCCTTGCATTCAAAGCAGAAGAAGGAGAAAATGTGGGATTCAGCACTTCTGTCGGAAACAATACCGGGTTTATCTTCTATTTCAAAAATGAAGGAGATACAATATCCAGGGCATATCCCATTGCAACGGGGATTAATTTTAATCTTGCAAGACATTTCAGTCAAGTCATAAATGACCCGACCGGAACTCCGATTGAGGTGGTGACTGACAAAAACAAAGCATATATTCTACCGGACTTTGTTGGCTCAAAGTCAACAATGGGACTTCAGCTAAAACTGGACTTAAGTCCTATTGATATTTTCTTGGATACATTATCCAATGTTAATTTTAATCAGGTTACTCTCGAACTGGGGCCATTGGTCAATTTCAGCATCAATGAATCCCCCATTACTTTGATTCCGTATTTTACAAATGAGACAAACTTACGGCTCTCTAGAACAGACATTGATCCTCCGTTTCCACTATTTGTACAGCAGGATGGAAGTGTTCAAGTTGACATTGCAACAAGTGATCCGGTGGCTGCATTTGGTGCAGCACACCTTTTTCTAACCAACAATCTTAAATCTTACAATCAATTACTAACTTCACACATCAATGCAGTTTACAGGAAAAAATTGAAACGAACAGATTTTTTGCTTATTCCAGGATTCGTCAATGGACAAAGTAGAACCATTTCAATAGATTATAAGGCTAATTTAAAAGAATATGTGGTTCGTCAAAATAACATAAAATTGAAAATCTTTTATTCAAGAGGCAGATCTTTGTAGAGCAATGAATTTTAAGGAAGTCGGGATTTAAATCGACTTATTTTGTGTAAGTATATTTTTTTCCATATTAATTGGACTTGTAATTCGAAAAAGTTTAGATTTGGTTTTTAAATTTTTACATATGTGTGGAATCGTAGCTTATGTAGGGAATCAAGAGGCCCTACCAATTATCATCAAAGGACTTAAAAGATTGGAATACCGGGGCTATGACAGCGCCGGTGTCGCACTTCTTAACGACGACGGTCTGAGCATTTACAAAAAGAAGGGCAAGGTTTCAGAATTGGAAAACCATCTTGGATCATTCCAAAACCTGAATTCCAAAATCGGTATAGGACATACGCGATGGGCGACCCATGGCGAACCCAATGATGTCAATGCCCATCCACATTATTCATCCAATGAAAAATTTGCAATGATCCACAACGGCATCATTGAAAATTACGATGTCCTGAAAACAGACCTCATTAACAAAGGGTACACATTCCAAAGTGAAACAGATTCTGAGGTCTTTATCAAATTCATCGAAGACATTCATGTCAACAATTATTGCAGCCTCGAAGAGGCAGTGAGATTGGCGTTGCATAAAGTAGTCGGTGCATATGCCATCGTCATCATGAATATTGAAGAACCGGACACGCTCATTGCAGCAAGGAAAGGTTCACCATTGGTGATCGGTGTCGGAGAGGATGAGTACTTTTTAGCTTCAGATGCAACGCCCATCATAGAATACACCAATCAGGTGGTCTATCTGGATGATTATGAGATCGCTGTCATCCGTGACAACAAGCTCCAAATCAAAACCATTGAGAACGTTGAAACCAATCCTTATATCAACCAACTGGAAATGGAACTGGAAGCCATCGAAAAAGGAGGCTACGAACATTTCATGTTGAAGGAAATCAACGAACAGCCAAGATCCATCGCGGATTGTATGCGGGGAAGGTTGGATGCAAAAAACGGCAGGTTGGTACTCGGAGGCTTGAGGGATTACATGAACAAGTTCCAAAATGCGGATAGAATTATCATCACTGCCTGCGGTACTTCATGGCATGCGGGTCTGGTAGCTGAATACTTATTTGAGGAATTTGCAAGGATTCCTGTAGAGGTAGAATATGCTTCGGAATTCAGGTACAGAAACCCGGTCATCTCAGAAAAAGATTTTGTCATCGCCATTTCCCAATCCGGTGAAACAGCCGATACTTTGGCCGCCATCGAATTGGCCAAATCCAAAGGAGCCACTATTTTCGGAGTTTGTAATGTCGTGGGTTCTTCCATCCCCAGAGCGACGCATGCCGGATGCTATACCCATGCCGGACCTGAAATCGGCGTTGCCTCCACCAAAGCATTTACAGCACAGATTTCGGTATTGACCATGATGGCTCTAAAACTTGGCTATCAAAGAGGTACACTTTCTGAATCAAGGTATATGCAATTATTGAGTGAATTGGAAACAATCCCCTCCAAAGTGGAAAGAGCGCTGAAACTCAATGACAAAATCAAGGTCATCGCAGCAGAATTCAAGGATTCCCGCAACTTCCTTTATTTGGGAAGGGGATACAATTTTCCCGTTGCTTTGGAAGGCGCTTTGAAGCTTAAAGAAATCTCCTACATACATGCAGAAGGCTATCCCGCTGCTGAAATGAAACATGGACCCATCGCCTTGATCGACCAGGAAATGCCTGTCGTTTTCATTGCTACCAAGGACAGTTCATACGAGAAAGTCGTCAGCAATATCCAAGAAGTAAAAGCCAGAAAGGGTATAATAATCGCAGTGGTCACTGAAGGGGATACCACGGTAAGAGGCCTCGCAGATCACGTGATTGAGATCCCTGCAACAGAAGAAGCTTTTGTTCCTTTGATAGCAGTGGTGCCATTGCAACAGCTTTCTTACCATATTGCAGTCATGAGAGGCTGTAATGTCGATCAGCCGAGGAATCTTGCGAAGTCGGTGACGGTGGAATAAAATCAGGAAAAGGTAAAAAGTGAGAGGTTTCGCAAGTTCTCATTGCCTTACTTTAATGTTTTGTCAGGAAATTTGAATATCAAACATGAAAATGCCCTTTGGATAATCCGAAGGGCATTTTTCGGTTCTGAACAAAATTGACAAATATATTTTCAATCAAGTCTCTTTTATAAAATCCGTTCACGGACTGGTCCGCTATATAACATAGATGCTTTTACATGAGGGGTATTTGTGAAAACAATGAACCATTGCATTTTGTGGGAGAATTATCGAAATTGAATTTTGCGCTGTATCATAATATTCTTCCAAATCCTTCTTTCATGAAAAAAACCCTTCACTTATTACTGTTTTTCTTTTTCTGCTCCCTTTCGGTTTTTGGTCAAAAAAGCCCAACAGGAACGGCTGACATCCAACTTGATTATTACCTTCCAGAAGGTTTTACCTACAATGAAAAAATCCCCAAACCAAAAGACATCTTGGGGTTTGAGGTTGGCGAATGGAATGCCGGATATGATCAGGTCATCAGGTATTTCGAAAAATTGGCGGAAAGTTCACCTAGGGTAAAGTTTGAGATCATAGGCTATACCTATGAAAAGCGGCCCCAAATCATGCTGACAATCACTTCCCCAGCAAACCTTGCCAATCTGGATAAACTCAAATCCGAAAGACAAAAGCTCAGGGATCCGAATGCAAAGCTTGATTTCGACAACATGCCCTTGGTGATGGCCGCAGGCTATTCCGTCCATGGAAACGAGGCAAGTGCAATCAATTCTTCCATTTTGGCAGCTTACCATTTTGCTGCTGCCAATGAAATCGAATCTGATCTAGACAACATCATCGTCCTCATAGACCCCGCACTCAATCCTGATGGAAGCAACCGATATGCCTCATGGGTCAATACCCACCGATCTTACAATCTGAACGGTGATCCCAATGACAGGGAACACAATGAAGCCTGGCCGGGTGGACGTGGCAACCATTATTGGTTTGACCTCAACAGGGATTGGCTGCTGGTCCAGCATCCCGAATCACAAAACAGGGTGGCAAAATTTCAGGAATGGTTGCCTAATATTTACTTGGATTACCATGAAATGGGTACCAACAACACTTTCTTTTTCCAACCCGGAATCCCAAGCCGTGACCATCCGCTGACGCCTAAGAAAAATATGGAACTGACTGAAAAGATAGCCCAATACCATGCCAAAGCCATGGATGAAATGGGTTCTCTCTATCACTCCAGAGAAAGTTTTGACGAGTATTATTTTGGTTATGGTTCCACTTATCCTGACATCCAAGGGTCTATAGGAATCCTTTTTGAACAGGCTTCCTCAAGGGGTCATTTGCAGGAAAGCATTTATGGACCCTTGCCATTTTCATTTACTATCAGAAATCAGTTCCGAACGAGTGTGAGTTCTTTCGAAGCCGCCAAAAACATGCGCGGAGAGATCAACAAGTTCATGCAGGACTTCTATTCGGAATCCATGAAAGAGGCAGCTTTAGATACAGACAAGGCCTATATCTTTGGCAACATCGATGATGCAGCACGCAGTTTCCACCTTGCAGAATTGATCCAGCAACACCAGATCGATGTCTATGCGCTCAATCAGGATATTTCGGTTAATGGTGTACCCTTCGAAAAGGAGAAATCTTATATCGTCCCGCTCAACCAACCTCAATACAAGCTGATCAAAGCGATATTCGAAACAAGAAACACCTTTCAGGATAGCCTTTTCTATGATGTCTCTGCCTGGACCATGCCAATGGCTTTCAACTTGGATTACACCGCCCTCAGCAGCAAAATCATGAATCTCGCCGATGTCTCTCTTCTAGAGGATGATTTCAGCCTGAAACCCGGAATGCTGATAGGGGAAGAAAATGCCTATACCTATGCTTTTGAATGGGGAGAATACTACGCACCAAAAGCCGCTTATCATCTAATGGACCAAGGTTATTTGGTGCGGCTGACACATGAACCAATCACCCTAGCGGATGGAAAGGTTTTGAAAAGAGGAAGCATTTTGGTCAGTGTCCAAAGAGATGCAGCGGATGATTCTGCGAGGAAACTTCATGCTTCATTGCTCTCCCTCGCTTCCGAAACCGGAATAACCGTCTATGGCATTAACTCCGGCTATACCTCAGGGGTAAACATCGGATCTCCTACCATTGATGTATTGAAGAAACCCGAAGTTGCTGTTTTGGTGGGAACGGGTGTTGCCAGTGGAGAAGCCGGAGAAATGTGGCATCTGTTGGACCAAAGGTTTGATATGGCCATCACATTATTACCTGTTGAGAGATTAAGCAATGCTGACTTGTCAAGGTACAATGTCATTGTCATGCCAAATGGCAGTTATGCTGAATTTGGAAAAGCTGAGGCAGAAAAGATCAAAACCTGGGCAAGTGCAGGAAATACACTGATCGCAAGAGGCAATGCCATGACTTGGCTCAACAGCAATGAACTTGCGACTTTGACATTCAAAAAAGACACAATTGCCCAAACCCAAGAAGCTGGCAAACCTTATGCTGATTTCACAGAAAATACAGGCGCTCGGATGACAAGCGGAACCATTTTCAATGTAAAACTTGATATTACCCATCCCATTGGGTACGGCTACGCAAAGCCTGAACTCTTCACTTTCAGAAATAGTAACCAATTCCTTGAACCTGGAAAAAATCCTTACTCCAATCCAATGGTATACACCGCAAACCCTTTGGCAAGCGGTTATGTACATCCTGAAAACTTGGAACTGATCAAAAACAGCAGCGCCATTCAGATCAAAAAATTGGGACAGGGTCGCGTCATCGGCATGGTGGACAATCCCAACTTTAGAGCGATTTGGTATGGGACGAATAAACTT
>Ga0105049_10010884_pt1 | contig 10433 bp, 9 predicted proteins | sample MAT06_FD_78087 | JGI IMG/M metagenome (GOLD analysis project Ga0105049, IMG submission 78087) | Freshwater microbial communities from Lake Fryxell liftoff mats and glacier meltwater in Antarctica - MAT-06 | ecosystem: Environmental > Aquatic > Freshwater > Ice > Liftoff microbial mat | place... | reverse complement strand
GCGGTGCGGCGATCGCGCTGAAAGTCGGACCAAGAATAAGCTTCGGGCTCGGATTTCACGAGCCAGTGTTGCGATTGCGTTTTAATGATTGGAGAGATTTTCTGCGACCATGTCTACGGAGCCCAGCGAAGCGGAAAAGGCAAAAGCACAGAAGGTGCAGCGATTGATTTATTGGCTTATGGCAGGCTTCGTTCTTGCGCCGTTGATCGCGGCTTATCTCATCCGGTAAACGGCCGGCCCCGGCTTTTTTTCATGAACGCAACTCTCCTCCCTATCCGGATTGTCTTTATCGCGCTGTGCGCGGCTGCGGGGTGGTTGCTTTGCCACGCGATCGGGGACTGGGACGCCTACCGGGTGCGGGCGAGCTTTGTTGGCCTGAGTCTCGGGGTATTGGTGGTGTTGGTGGACATGATGCTGAAGGGGTTTTCGCTCCGCGGGCTTTCGGCGATCACCTTCGGGTTGGGCATGGGTATGCTGGTGGCGTTTCTGGTCGGTGCCTCGCCGCTCTTCGAAAAGGGCGATGAGCAGATGATCTATCTCGCTCGATTGGCCCTGTTCCTCGTTTGCACGTATCTGGGCACCGTCATCGCGTTGCGCGGGCGGGACGAATTCAACCTCGTGATTCCGTATGTGCGGTTTGTGCCGCATGAGGTGGATGTGCCGCTCGTGGTCGTTGACACCAGTGTTTTGATCGACGGGCGGATCGCGCGGGTCTGCGAGACGGGGTTTCTGAGCGCAGCGTTGGTGATTCCACGTTTCGTCCTGAGGGAATTGCAGGCCGTGGCGGATTCGCCCGACCCGATCAAGCAGGCGCGGGGGCGGCGGGGACTGGAGGTTTTGGCCGAGCTGAGGCGGATCAAGAATTTGGATATCCGCATCCCGGAGAGCGAGGTCGCGAAGAAGGAGGAAGTTGGCGCCAAACTGGTATTTTTGGCGCACTCAATGCGGGCGAAGTTGCTCACGACCGACTACAATCTAGCCAAGATGGCGGAGTTTCAGGGTGTGCCTTGGCTCAACCTCAACCAACTCGCGAAGTCGATGCAGCCCGAGTTCATGCTGGGCGAGCAGGTCGAGGTCGATTTGGTCAAGCAAGGCAAAGAGGAAGGCCAGGCGGTGGGTTTCCTGCCCGACGGTTCAATGGTCGTGGTGACCGGAGGGCGGCCGTTTCTTGGCAGGCACGTTACGGCCGAGATCGTAAGCGTGATCCCCTCGGCCGGGGGCAAGATGGTCTTCGCTCGTTTGGCAGGGACGGCGGGAGAATAACCTTCCTCCATCGTCGACGACGACGCGGATCGCCCGAAGAATTAAGGTGTTTACTTGCCGGGGATGATTTTCCAATACCTCCCCCTCCCCCAGGGGGCCGGTAGCTCAGTTGGTAGAGCGCGTCGTTCGCAATGACGAGGTCGTCGGTTCGATCCCGATCCGGTCCACCATTTTTCGGCACGGAACAGGTGCCGCCCGCAGGCGTCCGGGAGCGTAACGAGGAACAAAAGCGGACGGCGTGCGACAACCGAGCCGGCGCGGTCCGGGCTCGCGAGTCGAACCTGCGTCGTCTCCGGTGCGACGCATACTCGTGCCGCAAGGCGTCGGTCGACCGCTCCAAGCAGGGCACAAACTACCACCCCTCCGGAGGCCGCTTCGGTTCGGTGAAGGCCGGATACCGATCACGCGCGGCCCAGCCGTCGCCGCGCCCACCGAAAGAGCGACGACGAAGACGGCGCAGCCGACACTACCGGCTGGAAGATGCCCGCTCGTTTGCCCATACACCTCCGCCTTGATTTCCGATGCCCCCCGATTGCACGCAGCCGGATCAGTGACAACGGCCGAAAGCAGATTAGCGCGCGCCGGGTCAGGTTCTTCGGCCGCTGTAAAAGGCCCCGCACGAGCGGCCGCTTTGGCTACAGCCAGACCGGAAGCGGCCGGGATCGCCTCCGCAGACTTCCGGTAGGGTTTCACCTCATCGCGGGATTTCTCGCGCGGCGCTATTCTGAATTCACACGCAAAGCGTGGAAAAGAACCAAATCAACAACATCAACTATGAAAAATAAAATCAAACGTTTCCTCCCCGCGATCGCGCTATTGGTGACCGCCATTTGCTCCAGCTGCGCCCAAACGACCTCCACCCCCGCCAGTAAAGACATCGTCGCCGTGGCTTCCGGTGCGGGAAATTTCACCACGCTCGTCACAGCGATCAAAGCCGCCGGGCTGGTCGAAACGTTGCAAGGGCCCGGCCCCTTCACCGTCTTCGCGCCGACGGATGCAGCCTTTGCGAAACTGCCCCCAGGCACTCTCGACGACCTGCTCAAGCCGGAGAACAAAGCCAAACTCGCCGGCATCCTGACCTTCCATGTCGTGCCCGGCAAAGTCATGGCGGCCGACGTGAAGACCATGATGGCCAAGACCGCCAACGGCCAAGAACTCGATATCAAAGCCACGGACGGCGCTGTCACCGTGAATAACGCCAAAGTCACCAAGACGGACATCGCCGCCAAAAACGGCGTCATTCACGTGATCGATACTGTTTTGCTCCCGAATTAAGACGATCGGAGAAAATAAAAAACGAAAACAATATGACAACACAAAGCACAAACGACATCGTGGCCGTGGCATCAAGCGCGGGCATTTTCAACACCCTCGTGGCCGCCGTGAAAGCAGCGGACCTCGTTAAAACCCTTCAAGGTCCGGGTCCGTTCACCGTTTTCGCCCCGAACGATGAAGCGTTCGCAAAACTTCCCCAAGGGACGGTGGAAGATCTGATCAAACCGGAGAACAAGGCCAAACTCACCGGCATCCTAACCTATCATGTCGTCGCAGGCAAAGTCATGGCCGCCGACGTCAAGACGATGAAAGCCAAAACCGTTAACGGTCAGGAACTCGATATCGAAGTAGCCGACGGTCATGTGACCGTGAACCACGCGACAGTCACCAAGACCGACATCGCGGCGAGCAACGGCGTGATCCACGTCATCGACAGCGTGCTGATGCCGAAATAGTCCCAGCCGCGGGCGGCGGGATTTACCGCCGCCCGCTTTGCCGCCGATCAAAAATCCGTAACGGGTGCATTTTTTAATACCCGCCCGAACCGTCGTCGGTTCGCAGCGTCCCGCGGTTATCCGGCCGGTGCCGGTCCGCAGCGTTCCGTAAACCGCGAATCCGGCACCTTTCCGGTCTGTGACTGCCGGGGATTCCTCCCCGCCGAACCGACGTGTATAAGCGCGATACAATCCCGCGTTACCGAATTTTAAACAGACCGTCTGCATGAAACCGACACGTATAGCTCACGAAGTGGCGGGCTTGATTTCACGTCGTGACGTCGGCGGCGACCCGCCCGAGCGGAGCCGCAGTCGGCGGTTCGCCGGCTCTCCCGCTCGAAGGGGTGCTCCCGATAATTCTCCGCCCTAACCAAACCGAATGCCCGATCTCAAGAAACATGTAGTGGTAGTCGGCGCGGGCTTTGGAGGCCTCGCGTTCTGCCGCAACTTTCGGTCTGACGACGCTCGGGTCACGCTCATCGACCGCACGAACCACCATCTGTTTCAGCCGCTGTTGTATCAGGTTGCGGCGTGCGGACTCTCCGCCCCGGATATCGCGCAGCCGATTCGCGCTATTCTGTCGGACCGTCCGGATATCACCGTATTGCTCGACCGGGTGGCCGGGTTCGATCTGGCGGGGAAGAACGTTCTCCTCGCCAAACACGTCCTCCACTATGACTATCTCGTGCTCGCGCTGGGCGGTCAGACCGGTTACTTCGGCCATCCGGAATGGGAGGAATTTGCGCCTGGTCTGAAAACGCTCGACGACGCGTTGCGTATCCGGAGTAAAATCCTGTTGGCGTTCGAGCAGGCGGAAAACGCCGCGGACACCGCCGAGCACGACCAGTTGCTCACCATCGTGGTGGTCGGCGGCGGGCCGACCGGCGTGGAACTGGCCGGCGCGTTTGCCGAACTGACGCGGACGGTCTTGGACCGCGACTTCCGGCGGATCGATCCGACACAGGCGCGGATCATACTCCTCGAAGGCTCGTCGGCTGTCCTCGGATCTTTTCCGCCCGACCTTTCCGCCAGCGCCCGCCGCCAGCTCGAAGCGCTTGGCGTGCAAGTCCGCACCTCGACCAGAGTCCAGACCATCCGCGAGGGCGAAGTGGAATTGGTCGGCGGCGAAATTATCCGTGCGGCGAACATTCTCTGGGCGGCGGGCGTGGCCGCGACGCCGCTGGCGAAAAAACTCGGTGTGGAACTGGATCGCGCCGACCGCGTGAGGGTGAATCCCGATCTGAGCCTTCCCGGCCAGCCCGATGTTTTCGCGATCGGCGACATGGCCTTCGTCCCGCAGGCGGACGGCAGCGGCGTGCCCGGGGTGTCGCCGGCCGCGATGCAAATGGGCGTTCACGTCGGCAAGATCATCCGCGGCGAAATCGGGGCCGGTGCGTCGCACGCCGCACGCCCGGCGTTCAAATATCTGGACAAAGGTTCGATGGCCACCATCGGACGTTCGGCGGCGGTCGCGTGGGTGGGCCGCTTCAAATTTTCGGGCCTGCCGGCATGGCTGGCGTGGCTGTTTATCCACCTGATATTTCTGGTCGGCTTCCGCAACCGCGTCTCCGTGCTGATGCAATGGGCCTACTCGTATTTCTCTTACAAGCGCAGCGCCCGGCTCATCACCCACCTGCCGCCCGAACCTGCGGGAAAAAATTAACCGCAAGAAACCAAGGACGGGCTTTCTCGACAAGGAACTGCAGCAGGACCTTGCCGGCCATGGCACCGATGGCAATGCGGGTGCGGGTGTCGCGCGTGCGCTCGCTGACGGAGACGAGCATGATGTCCATGATGCCGATGCCGCCGACCACGAGGGAGACGCCGGCGACGGCGGTGAGGAGCGTGGTTATCGACTGCGTGGTCGAGCCGAGCGCCTCGGCGATCTGGCGGCCCGAGAGCAGCGCGAACCGGGTGCGGGTTTGTGCTGCGGTGAGCTGCAACGCCGGGATCGAGGCGCGGGCCAGTTCCAGCGTGGCCAGCGACCGCCGGGTATCGAGGGCGTTGCCCGTGCCGGCCTGTTCGCGCCACTGCGTGAGCTGCGCGGTTCGCTGGGGGTGCCGAGACCGTTATGCACCAACGCGAGCTCCGTTTCCGCCGAGCGCAGGGCGACCACCTCCGCCGCGAGCGAGACTTGGGCGCCGTAGTAATTTTCCCCGGTCTGGGCGAGATTGGCCGAGGCGGTGGCGAGCGCCCGCCGCTGGCGGCCTAAGAGATCTACCTGCCAGCTTGCATCAAGCGAAGCGGCGTAGGATTCGCGGGTCGCGGCAAGGTCAGTAACGCGGTTCGCGGCGCGGGTGCGACGGCCCGAGATGTTGGCGTCGAGCGAAGGGGAAAGGCCGGCCCGCTCCATGCCGCGACGGGCGCGAAATTCCGCGATTCGCGAAAGCGCCGAGCGCACATCGGGGCTGGAGCGCAGCGCACCCGCGATCAGTTCGTCCAAAACCGGGTCGTTGAAGCGCGTCCACCGCGCCGGCAGGGCGGCGATGTCGAGCGGGCCGGGGCCCGACGGGGCCTGCTGCCAAGAGGCGGGGACCGGGACGGGGCGTTTCAGCCGCTGACGCCGGTCGGGAATTGTGCAGGACGCCAGAAAAAACAACCGCCGTGCCGGGGAGCCAAAGCCACCCGAGCCGCGCGCAGGATCGGCATATGTCGACCAGTTTATCGACAGACGGTTGCCTCAGGCCGGGGCATCGATGGATGCGGTGCGCACGAGTTTTTTGTTCACAAATTCCTGAATGCCCAAGCTGGAGAGCTCGCGGCCATAGCCTGAGTTCTTGATACCACCGAACGGGAGGTCGGGGGTAGTCCATGTCGGGTGATTGATGAAGACCATGCCGGTATCGATCCGGCTCGCGATGCGTTTCCCGCGGGCGACGTCCCGGGTGAAAATCGAACCGCCCAGACCGAAGTCCGAGTCGTTGGCGAGTGCGATGGCCGCTTCCTCGTCCTTGACCCGGAAGAAGAGCGCGACGGGTCCGAAGAACTCTTCCCGGTAAGCGGGATTTGCGGGTTTGATGTTGGTAAGGATGGTCGGCTGCATGAAGGAGCCGGGGCGGTCGATGCGCTTGCCGCCCAGCACCACTTTGGCGCCCTTGGCGACGGCCCGTTTGATTTGCTTGAGCAGGGTGACCAGTGCGCCTTCCGTTGAAAGCGGCGCGAGGGTTGTGGCGGGGTCCATCGGGTCGCCGGGTTTCAACGCCGCGAGTGCCGCTTGGAATTTGGCGAGAAATTCGTCGGCCAGTTCTTCGGCGACGATGTAGCGCTTGCCCGCGATGCAACATTGGCCGGTGTTGTTCATTTTGGCCCAGACCGCCCACGCGACCGTCTTGTCGAGGTCTGCGTCGGCGAGCACGATGAAGGCGTCGTTGCCGCCCAACTCCATGGTGGTCTTCTTGACGTTTCGACCTGCCCGGCCCGCGACGCCTCTTGCGGCTTCCATTCCGCCCGTGAGGGCAACGCCCTTGATGCGGGGGTCGTCGATCACCCGGTTCACCTGCTCGTGCGAAATGATAAGGTTGGTATAGGCCCCCTTGGGCGCACCGGCGTCGCGCCACAGTTTCTCGAAAGCGATGGCGCATTGGGGCACGCAGCCCGCGTGCTTCACCATCACGACGTTGCCGGCCATCAGATTCGGCGCGGCGAAGCGGGCGAGTTGGTAGTAGGGGAAATTCCACGGCTGCACGCCGAAGAGCACGCCGAAGGGAGAGTTTTCGATCACGGCCTCCCCGGAAGTAGGTTCGAGGGTTTCCGGCGCGAGAAATCGTTCGGCATGCTGAGCGTAGTAGTCGATGATGTCGGCGCTGAGCGCGACCTCGCCACGCGCCTCGGCGAAGAGCTTGCCCATTTCCAACGTCATCGGCCGGGCGAACTCGTCGGCGCGGGCGCGCATCAGGGCGGCGGCTTTGGCGGCAACGACCGCACGTTCGGCGAAGGTCGTCTGGCGCCAGGCGGAGAAACATTTATCGGCGGTCTTGATCGCGCTCCCAAGTTGCGCGTCGGTAAACTCGATGAAGGTTTTGACGACTTTGCCGGTGGCGGGGTTGACGCTTTGATAGGCGGCGCGAGCCGGGGGCTTCGATTTTGCTTTGGCGGCGGAGACTGTCGGCGCGGCGGGACGAGGTGCGAGCGAGATGGACATAAGACGACTTTACGCTTCCACGCGGCGGCGGATACGGGGTGTTACCCTATGGGATTGCCACGAAGTCGATGAAGCCGCGTTCCACGTCGGTGCTGACCAGCTTCGCGCGCAGGCGGTCGCCGACCCGAAGCCCGGCGGGGCCGCTGTCCAGTTTGTCCTCGACGGGTGGCTGGGAGAGCCGGACCCAGGTGCCGCGATCGGTGACCCCGGTCACGGTGGCGTCGAACGATTGTCCGAGACTCGACACGAGCAGCATGGCGGCGGCGGATTTTCGGACCTGTCGTTCGACCTTCTTGGCCGCATCTTCCTGTTGCGTGCAATTGGCGGCGAGCCAGATCGGCTGTTCGTTGGAATAGGGTGACGGTTGCCCGGCCGTTGCGGCTTTGAACAGGCGCTGTGTGATAACGTCGGGGAAGCGGCGGTTAGGTGCGGTCGAGTGCGGGTAGTCTTTCACGCCAGTCCGAAATGTCCGGCGACGCGAGCTCCCGGAAGTTCCGGCACGTATTCGCCCGACCCGAGTGGTTTGACGACAGTCAGCGACAAGTCGGAAAAGCCGGTCGGGGCGGCGGCTTTTGCCGCGATCAGAAAGAGCTTGAGCGCTTTTGCGTCGGGCTCGGCCGGCAACGTCGTTCCCCGCTCGGCGGCCAACCCGGCGATCCGGTTCCACGCCTTGGGGGACGCGGACGATTCTGCGTAACGATGGAATATTTTACCCGCGAGGTAGCGTGCATTCACGCCGTTAGCCGCGACCATCAGATCTTCGATCAGTCGCTTGGCGGAGTTGGGCCTGTCCGCTTCGAATCCCGCGAGGACGTTGCCGGCGAATACCGGACGGGTTTGGAGCGTTTCGAGGGAAAGCGCTCTGCGTTGGTGGCGCAATGCGGCGAGATGGCCGGCGACGCGGTGTTGCCGCCTGATGTTTTCGGCGAGTCCCGGGATCGCGTCGATCGCCGCCGGGGCCGGGGTGGTTTATTCGAGCCAGGCGGCGACGCCTTTGTAGGCGAGTTTGTGGATGTTGTGGTGATTGGCGCGGCGATACGTGAGCCGATGGATCGTCCACGGATAGGCGTGGAAGGCGAAGATCACCGGTTTGTCGGTGGTGAAGAGCTCGTCGAAATCCCGGTCGCTCAAGCCGTGCGGGTGCTCCGATCGCGGCTGGAGCTTCATGAGGTCGACGACGTTGAAGGCGCGGATTTTCAAGTCCGGCAGGTGCTCGCGCAGGATCGACACGGCGGCGAGAGTCTCGAGCGTGGGCACGTCGCCGCAGCAGGCCATTACCAGGTCGGGCGAGACTTCCAGGTTGTTACTCGCCCACGACCAGATGCCGATGCCCTCGGCGCAGTGTTTGGCGGCGGCGTCCATCGAGAGCCATTGCGGCGCGGGGTGCTTGCCGGCGGTGACGACGTTCGCGTAGTGGCGGCTGCGCAGGCAGTGATCCATCACCGACAGCAGGCAGTTGGCGTCGGGCGGCAGGTAGACCCGGACGATTTCGGCCTTCTTATTGAGGACGACGTCGATGAAGCCGGGATCCTGATGCGAGAAACCGTTGTGATCCTGCCGCCACACGTGCGAGGCGAGCAGGTAGTTGAGCGACGCTATTTTTTGCCGCCACGGGATGCGCGACGTAATCTCCAACCATTTCGCGTGCTGGTTGAACATCGAGTCGACGATGTGGATGAACGCCTCATAACAGTTGAAGAGCCCGTGGCGGCCGGTGAGCAGATAACCTTCGAGCCAACCTTCGCATTGGTGCTCGCTGAGCATCTCCATTACGCGGCCTTCGCGGGCGAGGAACCGGTCGTTGGGCTCGAGCGCGGCGTCCCACTGCCGGTCGGTCGCTTCGAAGAGGGCTTCCGACCCGTTGGAGAGCGTCTCCTCGGGACCGAAGACCCGAAAATTCCGCGCCTCGGAGTTGAGCTTGGCGACGTCCCGCAAAAACGGCCCGAGCACATGGGTGTCGCCGATGCCGCGCACTCCGGGCGACGCCACCTCGGTCGCGTAGCGGCGGTAGTCCGGCATCCGCAGATCGCGGAGCAGCAGGCCGCCGTTGGCGTGGGGATTTGCGCCCATGCGGCGCGTGCCTGTGGGCGCCAACTCGGCGAATTCACGATGGAGCCGCCCGTTTTTATCGAAGAGTTCCTCCGGCCGGTAACTGCGCAACCCGTCTTCCGAGAGCTCCAGGTGTTCGGGGTGCGCGGCCGGGTCGGATAGCGGCACCTGATGGGCGCGGAACGTGCCTTCGATCAGCACCGCGCCGTCGGTGATGGGATCGAGGAATTTGTCGGAATGCCACGCCGTGGCCAGCGGACCGGTTTCCGCTTCGCCGTCGCCGACACAGCAGGCGACGATCAGATCCGGATTGTCGAAGACGGCGCCGAGGAAGTGGCTGAGAGAGTAGCCGAGTTCGCCGCCCTCGTGAATGGAGCCCGGACATTCGGGCGAGGCGTGGCCGGGAATGCCACCGGGAAAGGAGAACTGCTTGAAGAGCTTTTGGAGCGCGGCCTCGTCTTCGCTGAAGTCCGGGTAAACCTCGCTGTAGGTGCCCTCGAGGTAGGTGTTGCCGACCACGGCCGGCCCGCCGTGCCCGGGCCCGGAGACGCAGACCATGTCGAGACCGTATTCCCTGATGACCCGGTTGAGGTGAACGTAGATAAAATTTTCCCCCGATGTCGTGCCCCAGTGGCCGAGGAGCATATGTTTCACATCGGTGAGGGCGAGGGGACGGCGGAGGAGGGGATTGGCGCAGAGATAAATCGCCCTACCGAGAGGTAGTTGGCGGCGCGCCAGTAGGCGTCGATTTTTTGCAGCAGGTCTGGATCGGGCGGAGTGTGTTTCATTTTTATTTTGGTCCCCCCGGGCGGCGGCGTCGGGCTTGAAGGGCGATCGGGCGAGGGCTTTGAATCCCGACGCGTGTGAGGCGTGCGGCGGCCGCGGTAGGGTTGTCACCTGCTTCGAGGCGGGTCCCGGAAACCCGCTCGAAACGCGGTTACATGGTGACCGTCCACGCAACCCAAGTTTCGCGCGGTGCTCGTCAGAGAGATGGAGGCTCCTGCAACTGGGCCGGTTTTAGCGTGGGCGACAGGGGACATGGACTAAGAGGCGGCGACCATCGGGCGGTGTCGCCACGGGGTTCACCCAAACAAGTCCGGAGGTTCGAGACCGGTCCACAGGTCGGTTGTCTCCCGCAGTTTTTTACCGCGCGGATTTTTCCGGAAGCTGCGCGACGATTTTCGTCCACGTGCCGAGATGCATCGATTTTT